>WNGH01000029.1_pt1 | contig 104009 bp, 89 predicted proteins | sample 5400631 | NCBI WGS metagenome assembly WNGH01 (sample SAMN13153373, study PRJNA577476) | soil metagenome | isolation source: 115 cm soil or saprolite under Garry oak tree replicate 1 | place: USA:California | collected 2016-06-15
CGAAGGGCAACGGCGGCGGCGGCGGGGGTGGTTGCGGCGGCGGCGGTGGTGGCGGCGGCGGCGGGGGCGGCGGCGGGGGCGGCACATACCACGACAGGGCGTGGAACATGTCGGGAATCTGGTCGGACGGACCCGCCCGGGCGGCCGACGCCATTAGCGTAGCGCCCGACGCCGGCGCGCTTGGCGCAGCCGCGCCGGACTTGGCGGCCTGGGTAACGGCGGTCGGGGCACGCTGGACGCGCTTCGCCGTGGCGTTCTTCGCCGGCGGACTGTCGTCGGAGGGCGCGAACCAGACGAGGACGATCGTTGCCGCCAGCCCCAGTCCCAGCAGCAATTTCTTGCGCGACGGACTCATGCGCCCTTCTCCACGTAAAGCAGAAATTCGACCCGGGCCTCGACGACCGCATCGCCGACCTTGTCGCGCTTGAACTGGATGCTCTCGAGCGCCAGCGCCGGTGCCGTCGCCAACGCGGCGCCGACGAACTTGCGGATCTGTGGATAGCTGCCCTTGACGGGGAAGGTGATGCGGAACTGGTCGAGGCGCCCCGACTGGGCCCGCGCCAGCGAGTAGTCGCCGATATCGAGCGACAGGTTCTGCGCGCCGGCGACGCCGTAAATCTTGCCCAGCACGTCGGGTACGGTGGCGCCGCCGGGAAAGGCCTGGTAAAAGGCGGCGAGCTGCTCGGCCGGAGTCAGCGGGCCGGAACGCCCGGCGGCGGCGGCCCGGAGCTTTTCCTCCCCGGCACGGATGCGCTGCTCGACGCTGTCGAACTCGGCGCGCGCCGGTATGACTACGACAATCGCATACACGGCGGCGGCGAGCAGCAATACCGCGCCGAGCGCGCCCGGCCTGCCCAGTTGTTTCAGGCGGAAGGTAATGTGGCGTTTCAGGAGCGCGGCGTTCATGGGGTTCCCGTCCAGGCCGCGGTAATGCGGAAGCGAACCGGCCTGTCACGGTCCTGCTGGTTGATCTGGTGGGTGTGCAGCGCCACCGAGGCGAAGATGTTCTCCTGCTGCAGGCGACGATAGAACGCCAGCATTTCCTCGAAATTCTTCGCTTCGGCTGTAAGGATTACCTCGCGTTTGGCGGCATTAGGCTCGAGGGTGAGAAGGGCCACCGGCTTATCGGCATTGGCCTCGAAGGTCGTGAAGAGCTTGTCCCAGGGCAGGTTCAATTCGGCCGCCACTTTCATCGCCCGCGACCACTCGCCGGCGAGATCCTTGTCTTCGAGCTTGCTGCCCGTTGGCCGCAGCGCATCGAGGCGCGCCTGCTGCTCGGAAAGCCGGACCTCGGCAGCCGCCAGGCGCGGCTGAAGGTCGGAATCGGTCCACGCCACCAGGCCGGCCAATCCGATGGCGGCAATGGCCGGCAGCACCCAGGCGTGGCGGCCGTGGCGGGGCGTGCGGACGAAGTCGAGATGGACGCGTTCCATGGCCGCTTATCCGATCAGTGCGGGAGCGAAGGCCGCGTCCGCCAGCGGCGAAAAGCCGCGGCGTGCTTCGAGCAGCAGGCTGCGGAAGGGCAGCCGGGTGCCGGCCCGCATCGACAGTTCCGGCGTCGCCGGGGCGAACACCAGGACCTCCGCCGGCAAGGCCTCGGCACCGGCGAGCAGAACCTCGTCCTCGATGAGGTCGGGCAGACACTCGCGCCAGTCGTCGCCGACGCGGACGCTGCGCAGCCAGCGCCAGTGGCCCCGCTCGATCAGGGATAGGCAGAGCCGGCCCGGTTCGTGGAGTGCCAGCCAGACGGAGCGCTGGCGGCCGAATTGGCGGCGCCAGGTGTTGACGCCAGCGGCGAGATAGGGCTCGACCGACACCAGGCGGAAACCTCCACCCCGAACGGCAGCGCCGAGGCTGGCCAGCAGTTCCGTGTCGATCGCCGCGGCGATGCGCGTCTGCGCCGGCGGCTGGTCGGACAGACGCACGGTCCAGGTGTCGGCCACGTGCCCGTAGGTGCCGACCAGGCTCATTCGCGCCAGAGCGACTTCCTCATCGTCGTCTTCAAGGTCTTCGCGCCAGGGCTGCAACTGGTAATTGACCAAGTGATTGGAGAGGATCACGCGCACCCGGGGACAGGCGAATTCGCCCAGCGCCGTCGAGAACGATGTCATAGCGCCGGTCCATGCTTCTCCCGCCGCAACAGCCGCCGGATAGCTGCGCTTTTCGCCGACGCGGCCGCGCCAGCCGCGCCGGGCCACGGCAACGACGCCGTCGGGAGCGAAAAATACGTTGAGCAAATCAGGCGACAAAGGTGACACGGTTGATTTCCGCTAGCGTGGTGTTGCCCTGGCGTACCAGATCGAGCGCCGATTCGCGCAGGAAACGGGTGCCGTTGGCCCGGGCCGCCACCTTGATCTGGCGGATCGGGGCGCGGGCGACGATCAATTCACGAATTTCGTCGGTCATTTGCAGGACCTCCGCGATCGACTTACGGCCCTTGAAGCCACTGCCGCGGCAGTGGCCGCACCCGCGGCCGGCGCGGAAGCGGTAGCCGCTGACGTCGACTTCGGAAAGCCCGGAGTCCGCGAGCAGGCGCTCATCAGGCACGTCGTCACCGATGCACTGCGGGCAGTTGACGCGCACCAGGCGCTGCGCCAGTACGCCGTTCAGCGCCGAAACGAAGCTGTAGGGATCGACGCCCATGTGCATGAAACGGCCGATGACGTCGAAAACGTTGTTGGCGTGTACGGTCGTGAATACCAAGTGGCCCGTCAGGGCGGACTGGATGGCGATCTGCGCCGTTTCCGCGTCGCGGATTTCGCCGACCATGATCTTGTCCGGGTCGTGGCGCAGGATGGAACGCAGACCGCGCGCGAAGGTCAGCCCCTTGCGCTCGTTGACCGGAATCTGCAGCACGCCGGGAAGCTGGTATTCGACTGGATCCTCGATGGTGATGATCTTGTCGCGGCCATGGTTGATCTCGGAGATCGCAGCGTAGAGCGTCGTCGTCTTACCCGATCCGGTCGGGCCCGTAACCAGAACCATGCCGTAGGGCTCGCTGGAAAGCCGCCTCAGCAGCGCGGCAATATGCTCGTCGAAGCCGAGGCTGCTGAGTTGCAGGCCCTTGACCTGGTCGGTCAATGACTGCTTATCGAGAATCCGCAGTACCGCATCCTCGCCATGGATGCTCGGCATGATGGAAACGCGCAGGTCCACCTCGCGGCCGCGGATGCTGACGCGGAATCGGCCGTCCTGAGGCACGCGGCGTTCGGCGATGTCCAGTTCGGACATGACCTTGATGCGCGAGATGATCTGCTCGGCGAGATCGATCGACTGCACGGTACCGACAGCGGTCAGGACACCATCGACACGGTACTTGATGTTCATCCCGTTGGCATTTGACTCGAGGTGGATGTCGCTGGCTTCGGTGCGCAGCGCGTCGTAGACCGTCGAATTGACGAGGCGCACGACGGGACTGGCATCCTCGGTAATGCCGCGGAAGCTCAGTTCCTCGACCGCTTCGGAGGATTCGCGGCCGCCGCCGGCTTCCGGCAGCGCCGAGTCGATGGCGCGCAGGCTTTCCTCGTGGCGGGCCTGCCAAGCGGCGATGTCGGCGCGGTGGGCGATGCAGGTGTCGAAACGTTCCCGGACGCGCGATTCGGCCCAGCTGAGCACCGCGGCATCGAAGGGGTCGCCGACGACGAGACGAAGCCGGCCGCCGGCCTCGCGCATCAGCAGACAGTCGCGCGCGATCATTTCGCTGAACGGCACGATGTCGAAGGCCGGCGCCATGTCCCGCAACCCGGCCATGGCCAGTACCGGCCGACGTACGGTGGCGGAGAGCGCCGCGATGAACTCAGCCTGGGTGAGACCGGCGGTTTCCTCAAGGGCCTCGACGACGCTGCGGCCGCTGCCGCGGGCAAGCTTCCGCGCCTGCTCGAGGAGTGCCGGCGGGAAGGGCTTGGCCGCGGCCGTCGCGATTTCGGGTGCAATGCTGCTCATTGGATGCTCCCCGCCAGTTCGAAGATCGGGAAATACATCAAGACGACGATGCCGCCGATGACGATGCCGATGAAGGTCATCAGCAGCGGCTCGAACAGGCGCACGAACCAGTCGACCCAGCGGGCTATCTCGTCATCGTAAAAGTGTGCGATCCGCTCCATCATCTCGCCCATGCGCCCGGTCCGCTCGCCGACGCGCAGCATCCTCAGGGACACCGGCGTGGTCAGGCCGTGGGCTTCCATCGCCACGGAGATCGGCATGCCCTCGCGGACTTTCTTGGCCGATTCGGCGAGGCGGCTGCGCAGCGGTCCCTGCAGCAGGTCGGCGGTCATCGACAGCGACGGCATGATCGGCATGCCGCCGCGCAGCAGCATGCCGACGGTGCGGTAGAAACGCGCCAGTTGGTAGATGCGCATGCGCTCGCCGATGGCCGGAATGGTCGTCATCTTCTCGAACATCCAGCGCCGCGACTGGGGTCGTGTCGCCCAAGTGATGAAGGCGGCGAGAGCGCCGACGCCAACCACGGCTAGCGTCCAGCCGTGATCGTGAACCAGGCCGCCCCACTTGATCAGCATGCGCGACATGAAGGGAACGTCGCGACCGAGGTCCTCGAAGATGCGCGAAAAGCGCGGCACGACGTAGCCGAGAAGAAACAGGATGACGAGCAGACCGGCGCCGCTCAGCATGATCGGATAGATCGCGGCGCTGACGATCTTCTTGCGCACGATGTCGAGCTGCGCCTGGTAGGCGACGTAGCGGGCGAGCGCTTCGGGAAGGTCGCCGGTCTTTTCCGAGGCCCGCACCGTGGCGACATAAAGGGGTGGAAACACGACAGGAAACTGCTCGAGCGCCTGGGACAGCGACTGTCCCTCGTAGAGGCTGGCAACCACCTGGGCGAGAAGCAACTGCCGCTCCGCCCGGCTTTCCTTTTCCTTGAGGGTGTCGATTGCATCGACGACCGACAGCCCGGCCTCGAGCAGAGTGAGCAGTTCCTGGCTGAACAGCCCGAGGGGAAACGAGCGCGAATCGCGGGCGCGAAGTCTGCGCAGGCTGAGCGCCTGGTCCGCCTTGACCTTGAGCACGGAATAGCCCTGCTGGCGCACCTGCGCCGCGGCGGCGTCGGCGCTGGCGGCGTCGAGCTGCATGGTAGTCACCCCGGAACCGGGGCGCAGGACGCGCACTTCAAATCGCATCGGCGTGATCTCGTCCCGGCTGAGCGGACACCGCCCTACTCCCAGTTTCCTATGTCGGCCGCATCGCCAGTGCCGCCGGCGATGCCGTCCTTGCCATAGGAAATGATGTCGTACTCGCCATGGTCACCCGGCTGCTTGTAGATGTACGGGTTTCCCCAGGGGTCTGGCGGAAGGCCCTTCTTGAGGTACGGGCCGTCCCATTTCGCCTCGTTGGCCGGCTTATCGACCAGGGCTGCCAAGCCCTGCTCCGTGGTCGGATAATGACCGGTGCTAAGACGATATAGATCGAGGGCCTTGCCCAAGGAATCGATCTGTGCCCGCGCGGTCTTCACCTCGGACTTGCCGACCTGCTTGAAATACTGTGGGGCGACGTAGCCGACCAGCAGCCCGATGATAACCATCACCACGAGGAGTTCGAGCAGGGTGAAACCGTCCTGCCGACGCTGCGAATTACGCCTTTGCCGATCCATTCGCCACCCCGCCAATCGCGTGTTGATTAGTCGTGGCCGCAGAGGCGGCCCCAAATTTCCGATCCAGCGGCCAAGCGGCCTGGATTCGAGTTCCGTTTCCCGGTTCGCTGTCGAGCCGGAACCTGCCACCGGAAGACTCGGCCCGGTCGCGCATGCCCATCAGGCCCATGCCCGAACCGGAAACGCCGGCGCTGACCGTGCCCGTGGACCGGACACCGCAGCCGTCATCGGCGACGCCGAGCTGGATTTCGCCGTCGCTTCGCCGCAGCGAAATCCGCACCGCCGTCGCCCGGGCGTGCTTGACGACGTTGTTGAGCGCTTCCTGCACGATGCGGAAGATCGTCGTCCGCAGCGCCGCCGGCACATCCTCCTCGAACAACGCCACTTCGGTAACCAGTGCCAAACCCGGATGTATCCCGCGGAACTCGCGGAAGAACCAGGACAGCGTACCGACGATCCCGAGATCGTCTAGGGTCGCGGGGCGCAGATCCATGGCGATGCGGCGCACCTCGGCGATGGTTTCCCTCATCTGTGCAGCCAGTTTGTCGAGCATATCACACGTGGCCGGCGAGTTGCCGCTGCGCGCGGTGTCCAGGGCGACGCCGACGCCGAAGTTCACTGCACTTAGTGACTGACCGATGCTGTCGTGCAGTTCGGTGGCGATGCGCTTGCGCTCGATTTCCTGCATCGTCAGCAGTGCCGCCGAAACTAGCCGCAGTTCCGACTCGGAGCGCTTGAGGGCCGTCGCGGCCTGCTGCTGCCGTTCGCTGGCCTGTTCCAGCGCTGCCGTGCGGCGCTTCAGTTCGATATTCAGATCGTCCAAGGAACTACGCAGCCAGTCCTCAGTGCCGTTGCGGGAAGCGGGATCGAGCAGGCGGATGATCGCCGCACCGTTGGCGGCCCCGGGTTGCCATGCGGATGGCATGACGCGCACCGGCGCCACTGCGACGCTCTGAGGCCGGCCGAGAACCGAATCGTGGACTGTGCGATGCGTCGCCTTGCCCGTCGCCTGCGCTGCGGCGATGTCTGCGGCCAGCACCGCGAAGGCGCAGTCAGCGCGGCTGCATCCGGGATGCAGCACATCATGGAGTTTCAGGCCGCCAAGCTTCGCCGCATCGGCAACGACGCCGAAACGCTCGAAGCCCGCCTTGGCGCGAATAATTCGGGCCTCTGCGTCTACGAGGCAGACCAAGGCGCCGCCGGACTCGGCGACCGCCATCCAATCGGCGATCGCCTGGGCAATCCAGCCGAAATCGAAGTCATCGCGTATCGGCGACACGACTTCCGATTTCGCAGCACTCGCACGTTCCGCCGCCATCGTCACTGCCCTCTAGCCACCATCTCGCAAGCCCCGCCGCTTCTGCTGGGGCGATCCGTGGTGCGCCGTGCGAAATGCCTTCGGCATCGGTCCTGCATGCGGATGGTGCCCGGGCGGATCGCGGTGCGCGAGGTGCCACCGGGAATCAGCGGCAGGCGGTCGGCGAATTCCCCCATGGATACGGCTTTGCTGCCATCCGGGCGGCTCAAGGTGAGGCCGTGGACTTCGCCGCGCTTGGCGCTGTTAGACGCCGTTGCGGCTTGGTCGTGATGACCGTGATCATCGTGATGGGCGGGCCCGCTCCCAGCGTGCAGGCACCCGGCGGCGGCGCACGGCAAGGCAGCGCCGGGCAGAAGCGGTTGCCGGCGGGTGGCGAAATGTGCAGTCGCTGTCTTCAATTGGGTGTTCCCTGGTACGTTTGGGCCGCTTCCGGGCTTGATGGTAATTGAGGCCTGACTGATTGATCCATTGAAAAATTGGCACCGCCGCAAATCTTGTCATGCCGACGGCGTAAGCGGCGGGCCAATCTGCCCGGCCGTCGCCACTGAGCGCCCACCGGTCAAATCAGCAAAGTTTCGATCATCCTATACGCCGCCAATACCCGGGGCACGTAGGCGATGGTTTCCCTGAAGGGCGGGATGCGGCCGCCGTGGCGCAGGACGGCGTTCTCGCCGGCGTTGTAGGCGGCGAGGGCGAGCTTGACGTCGTTTTTGAACAAGCGCAGCAGGTCGCCGAGATAACGGGCGCCGGCCTCGAGATTCTTGGCCGGATCGCGCAGGTCGCTGATGCCGTAGCGGCGAGCCGTTTCTGGCATCACCTGCATCAGCCCGAGGGCGCCCTTGGGCGAGATGGCGTTGGGGTTGTAGCCCGATTCGACGGCAATGACGGCGTGCACCAGCCGCGCGTCCACCTGCGCGCCGCGCGCCGCAAGCTCGACCGCCTGGCGATACTCGGCCACTCGCGCCGGCAGCGAGGCGCCGCGGGGATTGCCGGATGCGGCGGGTTCCGCAACGCCGCTCGCCGCAACGGCAAGCGCCGGGGCAGGCGCCGCCGGCCCCGCCGGCGCCGCGAGCAATAGTTCGAAGCCCTCGCCGTCGGGCAGGTTCGAGAGCACGACGGCGCCGCCGGAATCGTCGCGCCGGAAGATATCGTCGGACGCGGTCGCCGTTCCGGCGGCCAGCAGCAGCAACAGGCTCAGAGCTTCGATGAGGCGCATCGTTATCCTTACTCGTGTTCGTCGTTCTGCCAGTGCAATCGGCGTGCCACGGGCGATCATACCCTGGCCGTTCGGTCTATAACCGCGGCAGGACCGGCGCAGGCCGCTGATCTCCCGAAATACCACGGGCGAAATTCGAATTTTTGTCGCGGGTTAACCCAACTTTCCCCACCAAATATGGGGAAAAATCCCGCATAGCCCTTGACGGTATTGATTCGCCGGGCGCCTAATCCGCACCTCGGCAGAACCGCGGTTCTTGTAGCGCAAGACCAGAAAATCGACATGCGCCAGTTCGGATTCCGGCCCATCATCGCCTCGTCGGCGATCCCGGCCTTTGCCAGGCGAACCGCCGGAGAAGCGTCCGAGCCGGACACGCCGGCCGAGGAGCCACAAACGGTCGTCGGCGACACCGATCCGGCCGCGCAGACACCTGGCCGCTCGGTACCGGAAGCAGGTGCCAGGCCCTTTGCCGCATTTTCGGGCCTTTGCGTCCATCAGCTTCCTTGCCATCACCATCGCCGCCGCGTTGCTGACGATGTGCTTCCGTTTCGTCTCGATCAGCACGATCACGCGTCAGGCGGAATCTAGCAACATGCTGATCGCCCAGGCGGTGATGGGTTGGGAGCATCAGGCGATTGCCGCCGTACTGGGCACGAGTCCCACGGGCGGCACGGCGGACTTCCCGCCACAGACCGCGGCGGCACTGGACGATCTGGTCCAGGACACGCACGCGCGCAAGCTCCGCATCTACGACCGCCACGGCCTGGTCATCTTCTCGACCAAGCATGGCGAGATCGGCCATCGCGATGGCGATCATCCGGGCATCCTTGCCGCCCTGGCCGGCCGCAGCACCAGCGACCTCAGCTATCGCGACACATCTTCAACCGCACCAACGCCCCGGGCGAAGACGACAACCTTATCAAGACCTATCTGCCCGTGCGGCGGGACCACGATGGCGCGGTCCTCGGCGTCTTTGCCGTCTACACCGGTATCGACACCATGGTCGCCGACAGCGAGCGGACGCAGCTGATCATCGGCGCCACCGCGGTCCTGATCATGGCACTGCTCTACGTTTCCCTGCTCGCCGTGGTGCAACGTATCGCCAGGATCGGCGACGTGCGCCAGGAAGCGCTGCGCGAGCGCTCTTAAATGCTGTCGGCATTATCCCGGCAGATGCTCAGCGCCCAGGAAAACGAGAAACGGCGTATCGCCGTCGAATTGCACGTACGCGTCGCGCAGACGCTGTCTGCCGTCAAGCTCGGCGCAGAGGCGGCGCTGGTAGGCGCGCGCAGCGGCCGCGGCGATCCGGCCGGCACGCTGGAAGCGATCGTCCCGGCTCTCCACGCGGCGACCCAGGACATCCGTGCTGTCGCCGTGGACCTGCGCCCGTCGAGCCTCGACGACCTGGGCCTGCTGCCGACGCTGCGCTGGCTCTGCCGCCAGTGCGCGGAAAAGCACTCGCACATCGCCGTCGAGCACCGCTTTCGCTTGCAGGAGCGGAACATTCCGCTGTCCCTGCGCGAGATCATCTACCAGGCCGCCGAGGACGCCTGCACCGTATAGCCGCGGCGGCCGAAGGTGTCGGGCGGGCGCTCATCACCCTCTTCGTCGAGGAGGACAAAATCGTGCCGGAGATACACGACGATGGCCTCCGCGAGGCAGCGCCCGACCGGAGCCGTCCCTATGCCCGCGTGCACCAGCGGACGCTGCTCTCCGGCGGCAACTTCGCCAGCCGCCGCAATTCATGGGGCGGTCTGACGCTACGGGCAAGCTGGCTGAATTAGTTTCGCGGCAGGCACAAGACCCGACCGCAACGATGCGGCAAATCGGCGGCACACCCTCTCAGGCGTTGCTGATCCCATCGATCACGTGACCGGTCGGTCCGGCTTGCACGGCCGATTCGCAGTGGCGCACCTGGTCGTCGAAGAAGAAATCCGGTTCGAACTCGCGCAGGAACGGCCCCTTTTCCAGCCCGCCAAGAAACATTGCTTCGTCGACAGCGATGTTCCAGTCCATCAGGGTGCGCACGGCCCGTTCGTGAGCCGGTGCGCTGCGCGCCGTCACCAGCGCGGTGCGGATACGCATCGGCACGTCGCTGCCTGCCGCCTGCAGGCGGTGGAGCGCCGCCAGCAAAGGTTTGAACGGTCCCGGCGGCAGCGGCCGCCGGGCATGGGACTGCTCGTGGGCCTGGAAAGCCGGCAGTCCACCGGACTGGAAGACGCGCTCGGCCTCGTCGGAAAACAGCACCGCATCCCCGTCGAAAGCAATCCGGACCTCCTGCGGATGCCGATCGGCGTCGAGCGCCGAATGGGTATAGACGCGGGCCGCCGGAAAGCCGGCGGTGAGCGCCGCGCGCACATCGCGCTCGTCGGCCGAGAGAAACAGATGCGCACCCAGGGGGGCGAGGAAACGGTAGGGCGGCCGGCCGCGCGTGAACACGCCGCGCTCGAGGGCCAGCCCGGTCTCCTGCGCCGCGCGGAAGACCCGCAGTCCGGAGACCGGGTCGTTGCGGGAAAGGATCGCCACCTCCACGCGGTGCTCGCCGTCGGCGTTGAAGGCGAGCAGTTTCTTCACCAGCGCAAAGGCCACGCCCGGGCGCGCCGGCTGCTCCAGGCGCTCGATCTGCAGGGCCATGTAGGCCGAGTCGTCGCGCGCCTCGAAGACCGCGTTCTCCTCCTCGAAGTCGAACAGCGCCCGCGAGGACAGGGCGACGACGAGCCGGCCTTCTAGGCTTACGGGCATGGTAATTCCACCGGCATCAGAAAGGCTCAGGATACACCGCGAGCCGGCCGACCGCGGCAAAGAGGATCCCGGCGCGTATCGTCAGGCCCTCGTCGCGGAACAGTGCCGCATAGCGTTCGATCTGCGGCCGGTAACGTCCGGCATGGGCAAGCAGCGCCCCCGCGTCGCCGGCGACGCGGGCCGTCTTGTAGTCGATGATCCAGCGCACGCCGGCCTCGACGAAGGTCCGGTCGACGATCCCGGTGGCGATGCGCTGCGCAGCGACGATACCCGCCAGGGCCAGTTCCGACGCCGCCGAGGCGCGCGGCGCCAGTACCCAGCGGCCTTCGGCGCTGGCGAGGGTCGCCTCTAGGGCGCTGGCGGCACGGCCGACGCCCTTCTCGACCGCCGCCGGCGCGTGGCCGCGCTGTTCGAACCAGCGCCGCATGGCGCCGCGAGCGCTGCTCAATCGCCCCACCGGCCATTCGTCGGGGCCCGACCGGGCGATCAATTCAAGGTAACGATGGACGAGCGTGCCGACGTCGACGTCGAGCGGATCGCCCTCGTCGACTTTGTCTCCCTCGTCGTCGTGCGCAATGGCCAAGTTGGCGGAGAACATTGACGTCGGGCTCAGCCAGGCAGGCGCTCCGGGAATCACGAGGCGAAGCAGGCGCGGCACGAAGCGGGACTCGTCCGCACCGCGATCAGGTGGCGCCGGCGATGTGGCGGCCGACGAAAACGCCCCGGCCAGGCTCGGCCAGAGCATGCCCAGAGCCGTGCTCGAAGGTGGCGCGAGCTCGCCCCTGGCGTTCGGGCTGGCGATGCCGACCAAGTGCAGCTTGCGTACGGCCCGCGTCGCGGCGACGTAGAGGACGCGGGCGTCCTCGTTGCCGGCGCGTTCCTGTTCCAGTCGCCGCAGGTAGTCGTAGGGTGTCGGCCCGAGCTTCTCGCCGCCGCGGCGGTTCAACGGCGCGGCCACCAGGTGCTCGGCGAGTCCTTCGTCGAGCACTACCTCTTCCCAAAGGAGCAGCGGCGGATCGTCGCCGCGGCCACGCCGGTGCAGCCCGGGCAGAATCACGGTGTCGAACTCGAGGCCCTTGGCCTTGTGCACGGTCATGAACTGCAGGCGTCCGTCCGCCTCGGCATCGGGCGCCGCGTAGAGCCGGGCCATGTCGTCCTCGAGCGTGTCGATCGAGAAGCGACCGGCGGCATCGAGTCCATCGACGAGATCGAGAAAGGCCCCGACGTCGGCGCCACCGGCCACGGCGTCGACGCAGCGCGGACCGCCGAGCTTGAGCCAGACGCCCTCGACCCAGCGCCGCGGCCGCTGCCGGCCCTGGTGCGCGAAGGCTTCCTCGACCACGCCGCGCAGATGGCCGAGGCGCAGCCGGCCGTCCTCCGAAAGGCGCGCCAGACGTGGCTCGTCATGCATCAGCTGCCAGATCGTGCGGTCGTGGTCGTCCCCGGCCAAGGCATGCAGGTCGGCGAGGCACAGCCCGCACCAGGGCGCCCGCAGGATGGCCAGCCAGTTCACGCGGTCGGCGCGATGAAACAGGGCGCGCGTCAGCGAGAGCAGATCCTGCACCGATTGCCGGGCGGCCAGGGCCTCGATCTCAACCGCCTGGAAGCGCCACTGCGGACGATGACGGCGGATTTCCGCGGCCAGTCCGTCGAGATGGTTTCGCGCCCGAACCAGCACGGCGATGCGCCGCCGCGGATCCTCGCGCCATTCCTCGTCGATGATCTCGGCGATGCGCCGCGCCTCGAGCAGGTTGCTACGTTCCATCGGCGTGCCGGCAGCCACGACCAGCGGGTGGACTTCGACACCGGCGCCGGGCAGCGGCTGTCGCGTAGCGACAAATCGGCGGTAACGGATGGCGCCGCGGCCAACATCGTCCTGACCGGGAAAAAGTCGTGCAAACGCCCCGTTGATCCAGTCGACGACGGCCTCGCAGGAGCGGTTGTTGCGCGCGAGCTGCAGCCGCGTCAGGCCCAGCCTGCCGATGCCCACTTCGGCTGCACGCAGGAAGAGGCCCACATCGGCCTTGCGAAAGCGGTAGATCGACTGCATCGGATCGCCGACGACGAACAGCGTGCGGCCGTCGCCGTCGCTCCAGCCGGCGGTCAGTCGCTGCAGCAACTCGACCTGGGCCGGGCTGGTGTCCTGGAATTCATCGACCAGCAGGTGGCTGATCCGGTAGTCGAGGCGCAGGGCCAGGTCGCTGGGCGCCTCCGCGTCGCCGAGGGAATGCAGCGCCCGCTGGGCCACTTCGACGAAATCCACCTGGCCGGCTTCGAGGAAGACGGCGAGCAGTTGCGCGGCGCCGAGCTTCAGCAGCGCCGCCAAGGCTTCGACGGTCCGCCATTCGGCCTCGTCGTAGCGCGGCTCGGGCAACTCACGAAGCCGAGCCAGCGTCGCCGCCGCCGCGGGGACCGCGGCCAGTTCGTCTATCCAGGCCTGCAGCGCCTTCTTGGCGGCTTCGCCGTCCTTGCCCGGCAGCAGACCGATACTCTTGTCGAGGCGCTTGCGGAATTCGCCTTTGCCGGTCAGCACGAGATCGCAAAGGCCGCGCCAGCCCGGCAGTTCCTCCGGCACGCCGGCCAGCGGCTGGGTCCAGGCGCGCAGCACGGCTATGCTATCTTCATCGCCGACATGGGCCGCCGCCTGGCGCGCCGGGGCCATCAGGCTCTCCTGCCGCGCCGCGCCGATACAGCGGGCCGCGCCGGCAAGATCGCGGATCACCAGCGCCCGCAAGCCCTGTTCGGCCTGTGCCGCGGCGCTTCCGCCGACGGCCTGGCGCAGCCACTGGTCGCGGCGGGCCAGCATCTCTGCCAGCAGGTGGCGCAGGCGGCCGGCATCGTTGTCCAGATGATCCAGCGCGGCCGCCACCACCTCCGCGTGCGGCCCCGGCTCGGCGATCAGCGCCAGGGTGCGGCGCGCCGCTTCCTCGTAATGCCGCGCCGGGTCGTCGTCGACCTGCGGCTGCGCACCGAAGCGGCTGAGAAACGGCATCTGCCGCGCCAGGGCGGCCGCCAGGGAATCGATCGTCATGATGCGCAGCCGCCCCGGGTGTTGGCGCAGCTGCCAGCCGCGCGTCTCACCCGCCGCGAGCGCGGCGCGGGCCAGCTCCCAGGTGGTGCGCCGGTGCAGCTCCGCGGGCTCCGCGCCGTCGGCGGCGTCGAAACTGGCGAGAATCCGGTTGCGCATCTCCGCGGCCGCTTTCAGCGTGAAGGTGATGGCGATAATTTCTTCGGGCTCGTCGACGGCAGCCAGCAGCTTCAGGTAACGCTGTGTCAGCAGTTCGGTCTTGCCGGCGCCGGCCGGCGCCTCGACGAGGAAGGAGCCTGCGTCCAGCGCCCGGCGACGAGCCGCCGCATCCGCCGACAGGCGTTCCGCGTCACTGCGGGGATTGTTCATGAATCCCCTCCTGCCATTGCCGGCGGCGCTCGGCAAGGCGCAGCAACGGCTTGACCTCGCAGTAGTCGAGATCCGTTTCCCGCTCGAAGCGGACCTCGGCGACGCCGTCGCGGATTTCCCGGGCGATGGCCGCGATGCGCTCCCGCCAGCGGCCGAGCAGCTTGGCCCAGTCGGGAAATTCCGCCTCCGCAAAATACTTGCGCGCCTCCTTGCCGTCGAGGCTGCCGACCTCGGGCAACAGCCCGGCTTCGGCGCCGAGCCCGACGAAACCGGGCAGATCGGTGCGGACCCTGGCGAAGGCGACGGCCGCCGGCGCTGCGCCGGCCTCGACGGCGTAGATCGGCAACTGCGGCTCGCTGATCCGCTCGTCCGCCCAGCCGGCGAGACCGACGTGGCGCCCCGTCTTGTAGTCGATGACGACGCGGCGGCCATCGGCGAATTCATCGATTCGATCGACGACCAGGCGCACCGCGATGCCTTCGATCTCGGCCGCTAAAGCCTCTTCGCAGGCGACGACGCGGAACGGCACGGTCCGCCCCGCCTCGACCTCCAGCCAGCGGCCGACGAGCATGCGCAACCATTTGTCCTCGAGGGCCAGCAGCCGCGGCGCCGGCGGCTCGTCGGCAGCGGCCGCTAATTCACGCAGCGTCTCGGCGACAGCGATGGCGACGGCCTCGGCGCGCGCCGGCGCGCTCATCGCCAGCAGCTCCGCCGACGAACGCCCCCGCCAAAAAAGGGCCAGAACCCGGTGTACCAAGCTGCCGCGCTCGGCCGCATCGATGCCCTCGGCCGGTGTCTCCAGGGCTGTGGCGCCGAGGCGGAAACGATAGAAGGCCCAGGCCGGGCAAATGGCCTGGGCGCGCAGCAGCGCCGTGCCGCCGCGAACCGGTTCGCCGGCGCCAAGCGGCGGCGCCAGGGCGTCTTCGACTCTCGCCAAAGGCACGGCGTCGCTCGGAACTTCGCACGACGGCACGACCGCCGGAAACAGCGCCGGGTCCGCGGCGGCCATGCCGGCCAGCAGGGGACTCGGCCGCAGCTCGCGGTCGGCCTCGCCGCGCGCCCAAGAAAATATGGCTACCGGCGCGCCGCGCAGGAGGCGCTCGTGAATCGTCAGCGCAAAATCGCCCTGGACGAGGGCCGATGCCCCCGGCGACGCCGCGCGGCGCTGCAGTTCGGCCGGCAGCAGCGGATTGGGCCGCGCCGGCGGCGGCCAGAGGGCGTCGTTCAGGCCCATCACCCAGAGGGCGTCGACGGGCGGCCCGGCCGCCTCCAGCGGCCCCATCACCTGCACCGGCGGATCGCCTTCGGTTTCCGGCTGGAACACCCGCTCGCGGCACAGTTCACCCAGGCGCCGGACCGCCTCGGCCAGCGCGCATGGCCCGAGCACCGCGTCGATCTGCCCGAGTGCCTCGGTCTGCTCGAGAAATGCGCGGCGCGCCTGGTATTCGGCACCGGAAAGGCTGCGCTCGCCGGGCCAGCCGACCGCGGCCAGCAACGTCCGGCAGGCCACCGCCCAGCGCGACGGCAGTTGCCGCGTCGCGTTGGCCGTGACGGCCCCTTGCAGCGCCAGGAGGTGTGCCGAAAGCTGCGGCAGCAAGATGCCCTCGGCATGGACCTTGGCGATCAGTCGGCGCAGCCGAGCCAGAGACACCTCAGGGGGCAGCAGGCGGCGCATGCGCGCCTCAAGCTGTGCCCGGGCATCGCCCTCGGCAATCTCCGCCGACCAGTAGGGCGCGCGCAGCAAAGCCCCGATATCGCTCTGGGAAATCCGCTGCGGCAGCGCGACCAGGCGCAGGATGCGCAGCGCCACGTCGACGACCGGCTGCGCCGCCAGCGGCCGGCCGAGCGACATGTTGTAGCGGCGCGGCGCTTGCGCCTGCGCGGCGCCGACCGCGCCAGGATGCAGAGCCGCGTCGAGGGCATCGGCGAGCGTATCGCGCAGCCGCCCCAGTTCCGGTACGACGATACCGATCCGGGCTGCCGGCGAGTGCTCCAGCCAGCGCCGCACCCATTCCGCAGCAGCGCGGCATTCGCTGTCACGGTCGGCCAGGCCGACGCAGGCGGCCGACGCAGGCGCGGGCAAGCCGAGCGCGACTTCGACGACGTCGACGCCTCGTTCCAGCAATATGCCGATCAGGCGCCGCTCCTGCGGGTCGTAGCGATCGAAACCGGCGAAGGCGACACTGCCCGGCAGGCTCCCCGCACCGCCGGCGAGGCAGTCGATCTGCCAAGCCAGCAGACGCGCCGCATCCCACCAGCCGGCGCGGTCGCAGAGGCGGCGGAACTCGGTCCGCCAGGCAAGGAAATGGCGGGTCTCGTCGCCGCAATCTGTCGCTGACGGACGGATCGACCAGGTGAGCATCAGCGCGTTCGCTTCGGCCGCAGCCTCGGCCAGGCCGTCGCGGTCGAAAAGTATCGCCTCGTCGCCGTCGCCGCTGCACTCCCGGATGGCACGATCCCAGACGATGCGTTCCTGCAGCGGGGAGAGCACCAGGCGTGGCGCGGCTTCGGGGCGAATCGCACCGCCGAGCAGCGCCTCCTCGACCAGGCCGTGCAGCCAGGGCGCCAGGGTCAGGGCATTCATCGGCCGCCAACGTCGCTGACCGGCCGCCACCGCGCGCCGGTCGGCTTCCAGCCGCAGGATCCGGGCGAGACGATGGTTGGCGCAGAGGACCGTGGTCCCCGCGTCGATTTCGGACAGGGGGCGACGGCTCAGCATCGCTTCAGCTCAGGAAGGGCGACACCAGCAGGTAGAGGCCGCCGAGCAGCGCCGTGCCCCAGAAGACGAAGGGGTCGGGATCGGCGGGCAGAAGGCGGAATCGACAGGGATTCATGGCGGCAGTCTCCAGGGGTTGGCACGCCGAAAATTATGCGGGCCGACAGGCTCATGACGTGAGCCACCTGGAACAGGCCTGAACGGCGCGCTTTGGCGGCGTTCGGGGTGGCGCCGCGATGCCCGCCGCCGCCATGCCGCCTACTCGCCGCCGCGCTCCGGCGACTGCAGGGCCCGCGGCGTACTGTCGACCTGGACCAGAGCGCGGATCTCGCTATCGTCGGCAATGACCTTCAGATCGCGGAACTTGCGGGCGGTCACCATGACCCGCGACTCGAGCGAGGCCACCGAACTGTTGTAGGCGCCGACGGCCTTGCCCAGATGCCGGCCGACGTCGCCCCAGTGTTCGGCGACGGTGGCGATACGTTCGTGGAGCTCCTTGCCCAGCGCGCTGATCTCCCGGGCATTCTCGGCCAGGCTCTGCTGCTGCCAACCGTAGGCGACGGCCCGCAGCAGGGCGATCAGCGTCGTCGGCGTGGCCAGGATGACCTTCTGCTCGACCCCGTATTCGATCAGGTCCGGCGCCGCCTCCAGCGCCGCGCTGTAGAAGGTTTCGCCGGGCAGGAACAGGACGACGAATTCCGGCGAGGGCTGGAACTGCTCCCAGTAGGCCTTGCGACCCAGCTTGGTCAGATGATCCTTGACCTGGCGGGCGTGATCCTGCAGCTTGCGCCGGCGCTCGGCATCGTCGGCCGTTTCCAGCGCATCGAGATAGGCGGCCAGCGGCGCCTTGGCATCGACGACTATGTTCTTGCCGCCGGGCAGGCGGATCACCATGTCCGGGCGCAGCCGGCCCTCGTCGGTATCGGGGCTTTCCTGTTCGTGGAAGTCGCAGTGATCGAGCATGCCGGCCATCTCGACGACGCGCTTCAACTGCATTTCGCCCCAGCGGCCGCGCGTCTGCGGCGCCCGCAGCGCCTTGACCAGGTTGGCCGTCTCCGACTTCAGCTGTCCCTGCCCTTCGGCCAGCGCCTTGACCTGCTCGGTCAGCGTCGCATAGGCGTCGATGCGCGACTTCTCGACGCCCTGGATCTGCAGTTCGAACTTTTCCAGGCTGGTCCTGACCGGCGCCACCAGTTCGACGATGGCCTGCTGCCGCTTCGCCAGATCGCCCTGTGCGCCTTCCTGGAACTGCGCCAGAGTCGCCTTGGCCAGTTCGACGAAGGACCGGTTGTTGTGCTGCAGCGCCTCGGCCGAGAGGGCCTTGAAGGCGTCGGACAGCGACCGTCGCGCCTCCTCCAGCAGCGCCAGTTTTTCGCCGGCGGCGGCGTGATCGCGTTCCAGCGCGGTGGCCAGCTCGGCCTCGCGGGCCCGCAAGGCCATGACATCCGACTGGAGTGCCAGCTGCGCAGTACGCGCCGCGGCGGCCTCGTCGCGCATTCGTGACAGCTCCGCGTCGCGTGCCGCCAGCCGCTCGGCCTGAACCGCCCGTTCGGATTCGCTTTCGCCGCGGCCCTCGCGGCGGGCGGCGGCGATGCGACCGGCAAGAACCAGCCCGAGCAGTGCGGCACCGGCAAGGAAACCGGCCAGGGCGGCGATCAAACTCGACTCCATGATGCGGGACCGGGGCAAGACGACGCGACGATTATCGCATTGCGCATGGCTTGGCGCGCCGCAGCGAATGACCCGCGGGCGCAGCTCATTGGCCCGGCGGTAGTATGACGTTCGATTTTCGTGGCAGGCGGCGCGGGTAGCGGACCCCATCGACGAAGTCCTGGATCACCCGCGGCGGCGCGGGCGTCAGCAGGCTGACGACGACGAGGCTGGCGAAACCCGCGGCCAGCCCGAATATCCCCGCCGATATCGGCTGAATGCCGAACCAGGCCGCGGCCATCGAGCCGCCGAAGAACGGATGCGTGATGACGACGTAATATACGGTGATGCCGAGCCCGGCCAGCATGCCGCTGACCGCGCCCCACTGGTTGGCGCGCTTCCAGAACACGCCGCAGACCAGGGCCGGGAAGAAGCTCGCCGCGGCCAGCGAAAAGGCCAGCCCGACCATCAGCAGGATGCTGTCCGGGCGCAGCGAGGCGACCCAGGCGGCCACCAGCGCCACCAGCAGCAGCATGGCCTTGGACATGATCAGCCGGCGGTGCGTGGTCGCCCGCGGTTCGATCATCGTGTAGTAGAGGTCGTGGGCCAGGGTATTGGCGATGGTCAGCAGCAGGCCGTCGGCCGTCGACAGCGCGGCCGCCAGCCCGCCGGCGGCGACCAGCCCGGAGATGACATATGGGAGGCCGGCGATCTCGGGCGTGGCCAGCACGATCACGTCGGAATTGAGCGTCAGCTCGGCGAGCTGTAGTATGCCGTCGCCATTGATGTCCTCGATCCTGACCAGGCCGAGGCGGCCCCAGGACGCCACCCAGGCCGGCAGGGTACGGATGCTGCTGCCGACGATGTCGTTGTAGATGATCCACTTGATCAGCACGGCGTAGGCCGGCGCCGTGACGTAGAGCAGCGTGATGAAGAACAGCGACCAGAACACCGAATGGCGCGCTTCGCGCACCGAGGGCGTGGTGTAGTAGCGCATCAGGATGTGCGGCAGGGCCGCCGTGCCGACCGTCAGGCAAATGACCAGGGCGATGAAATTGCGCCGCTCGACATCGCCGCCGCCCTCGCCCCCATAGGCTGCGGCGTGCGGTTGCGGCCGCTCCGCCTTTTCGGCATAAGCGTGGCGGGCCAGCTCCCACTTGACGCGGGCGTCGGCTTCGTTCTTCGGCGTCTCGCGCAAGGCCTGCTCGGCGGCGTGGATCTGCCGCGCCGGCGCATCGGCATTGCGCAGCGCCTCGACCCGCTGCGACAGCCTGCGGCGCTCGCTGCCCAGCGATTCCGGCAAGGTGCGCAGCTTGTGCTCGAGTTCCGCGGCGCGTTCGGCGAACAGGTGGCGCACCTCGATCTCGCGCGGGCTGTCGAAGAGTTCCCGCTCGCGCTCGCCGAGCCGCTCGAGGACGGTGCCATAGACGGCCTGGGGTATGGGAATGCCGGTCACCTTCTGCGCCATCAGGATCACCGGGACCAGGTAGGCGAGGATCAGGATCAGGTACTGAGCCACCTGGGTCCAGGTCACGGCGCGCATGCCGCCGAGAAAGGAACAGACGAGGATGCCGGCGAGGCCCAGGAACACGCCGATCTCGAAGCCGATGCCGACGAAGCGCGTCGTGATCAGGCCGACGCCGTAGATCTGCGCCACGACATAGGTAAACGAGGCCAGGATGGTGGCGATCACGCCGACCAGGCGCGGCAGCTTGCCGCCGTAGCGGCTGCCGAGAAAATCGGGAATGGTGAATTGGCCGAAGCGGCGCAGGTAGGGCGCCAGGAGCAGCGCCACGAGGCAGTAGCCGCCGGTCCAGCCCATGACGAAGGCGAGGCCCTGGTAGCCGCTGAAATAGAGGGTGCCGGCCAGGCCGATGAAGGAGGCGGCGCTCATCCAGTCGGCGGCGGTGGCCATGCCGTTGTAGAAGGCCGGCACGCGCCGCCCGGCGACGTAGTACTCGACCACGTCGGCGGTGCGGCTGAGGAAGCCGATGCCGGTATAGAGGCCGATCGGCACGAACATGAACAGGTAGCCGATGATCTTCGCCGGCAGGCCCTGCTGCTCGGCCCAGGCGACGAGCAGGATGAAGGCGACGAAGACGACTGCATACTGTCCGTACAGCCGCCCCAGGCGCCGGCTGAACAGGCTGCGCTCAGCCATCGCCGTCCCAGTCGCGCGGCCGGATGCCGGCGGGCGGCGCGGCGTCCTCGTCGACGCCGTAGCGGCGGTCGAAGCGGTCCATCACCCTGGCATATATCCAGACGATGGCCAGATAGATGAGCAGCGAACCCTGCGCCGCCATGTAGAAGCCGAACGGCCAGCCGAACAGCCGCAGGCGGTTGAGCTCGCGGGCCCAGTAGGCCGGCACGAAGGTCGCGGCCAGCCAGAGGCCGAGCAGCGCCGCGGTCAGGATAAGGGTGTGCCGCCAATAGACGCGGCGCAGCGGGTCGGGCATCGCCGTCACAGCCGATAGTCGAGCTGCAGGCGGCTTTGCAGTTTCCTCGCCTGCTTGAAGGCTTCCTTGAGGATATGACGATCGAGTTCGTTCAGCGCGGCCGGATCGATGCGGTTGGCGCCCGCCTCGTCCTCGCTCTGCTGCTGGTGGCGCAGGCGCAGCAATTGCAGAAAGTAGAAGCCCTCGATGATCGCCGCGACGTCCTCGCGGCCGAGCCGCATCTTCCCGGCCACGATGCGCAGCCGCTGCGCCGTGCCGGTCTGGCGCACGCCGGAGGCGAGGGCGAAGATCCGCGCCGCATCGACGAACAAGCGCGTGCCGCTGGTCTTGAGGTCGATGGTGTGGGGAAACTGCGCGTCGTCGTCGAAGACGAAGTCGCGGATGAAGCCCAGCGGCACCGGCACGCGCACGGCGTTCTCGGCCATGAAGCGGAGGAACATGCTGGCCCCGCCGACATAGTCCATCAGCCAGTCGGACAGCCGACCGGCCAGGGATTCCTCGCCGTAGAGCGAGCGGAAATCGAAGTAGATCGTGGCATTGAGCAGCGCCTGCGGATGGGCGGCGTGCAGCCAGTTGGAGAACTTCTCCCGCCACTCGCCGAGGGACAGGCACAGCTCGGGATTGGAGGACATCACATTGCCGCGGCAGAGCGGAAACCCGCAACCGTCGAGCTTGTCATTGACGGCCTTGGCGAAGGGCAGAAAGGACTGGCGCAGCGCCTCGAGCTCGACGCCATTGGCGCCCTCGCCGTCGAATATCATGCCATTGTCCTGATCGGTGGACAGGGTCTGTTCGAAGCGCCCTTCCGAACCGAAGGCGAGCCAGCACCACTTGACCGGCGGCAGCTCGAAGTCCGCCGCCGTCAGCTCGATGATGCGCATGGTCAGGAGATCGTTCAGCGTCGAGATGAAATGCGTCAGCGGCTCGGCGCCGACCCCCTGTTCGAGCATGCTGATCGCCAGCCGCCGCGTTTCCCTGGCCGCGTGCTGCAGGTCGGCGAGATCGGCGGCGGCGCGGATTTCGCCGCTGATTTCCTTGACGCCGGTCCGTTCCAGGGCGAACAGGTCACCCTGGGAGACGACCCCGAGCAGGCGCTTGTCGTCGTCGACGACGAGGATCCGGTGCAGGCCGTGGCGGGCCATCAGCACCCCGGCCTGGTAGGCGGTGGCCTCGCCCTTGAGCGTGACCAGCGCGCCGCTGCTCATGACCGTGCCGATCGGCTGGGCGAGATCGCACGAAGCCAGGGCGACCCGCACCAGCAGGTCGCGCAGGGTGAAGATGCCCAGCGGCACGCGGTCCTCGCCGGCGATGACGATCGAACCGATGGCCTGTTCGTTCATCCGCACCAGGGCCTGCTGCAGCGACTGGTCGGGCGTCACCGTCACCGGCGGGCGGCGGATCACCGAGGAGAGCGGACGGTGCAGAGTGTGCCGCTCGGCCAGCGGCAGCGAGGTCAGGGCGACGTGTTCTTGCTGGTTCATGGCGTATGACAGTTCAGTAGCGGACGCGGGCGAAATAGGTCTGCTGTGCCGCTTCGCGGGCCTGGCGCAGCGTACGGATGCCCATGGCATTGAGCAGGGGGATCATCTTGACGAACACTTCGGCGGTGACCATGGCATCGCCGAGCGCCGTGTGGCGGCCGACCACGGCGACGCCGAAGCGTTCGGCGATGGCCTCCAGCTTGTGCGACTCCTGGTTCGGATGCAGCACCGCCGACAGCAACAGCGTATCGAGGACCGGCTGATCGAAGCGCATCCCGGTGGCCTCCTCCTTGAGCTGCAGGAAGCGCATGTCGAAAGCCGCGTTGTGGGCCACCAGGACGGTCTCGGCGCAAAACCGGTGAAACTTCGGCAATACCTTGCCGATCGGCGGCTGGCCGGCCAGCATCTCCTCGGTAATGCCGTGGATCTGTATCGATGCCGGCGGCAGCGGCATGCGCGGGTCGACCAGCTGCTCGAAGCTTTCCTGATGCAGCAGCCGCGAATTGACGATGCGCAGCGCACCGATCTGGATGATCTCGTCGCCGGCCGCCGGGTCGAGGCCGGTCGTCTCGGTATCGAACACCGTGTAGGCCAGCTCGGCGAGCGGCCGGTCGTCGAGCGCGCGGGCCTGCTCGGACCACTTGAAGAGGTCGAAGTCGTAATATTCGGGCCGGCTGCCGCCGCGCATCAGGGCGCTGGCATCGACCTCGGGCGGCACCGCCAGCGGCACCAGCAGGCGGAAATAGGCCTGCTGCGTGGCGCTCTCACGCTGGAACCAGAGTTCGCCGCCGTGGCGGTCCATGACGTCGCGCAGGGTCAGCGGGTTCGATTCCCCGGCCATGGTCATCGGTTCGCGTTCCCAACTGTTGAGAGTTTCGGTGGACACGGCGACGCCGGTCCAGACGAGGTCGACGTGGGCCAGACGTCCGGCCCGGGTCAGGCGGAAGCGGACCAGCCGGACGGCGAAATCGCTCTCCAGCCGGCTGGCGAGATAGCTCAGGGCCTGCAGCAGCGAGAAGCTGTCCACCTTGACCCAGACCGTCGGGTCGGCGGCATCGATCTTGGTCGCCAGGCCGGTACGCGCTTCGATGCGCCGCTGCGCCGCGGCCAGGAGGTCGGTGCCGAGCATCTCCTCGAGCGGCCAGCGGGCCTTCAGCGAGTCGGCGTAGCTCGCCACCGTATCGTCGACACGCTGCCCCAGGCGTGCCGCCTCGTCGCGGATCACCGCCAGGAAGCGGTCGCGCTGGGCGGTTTCGATATCGGGATAGTCGAGCAGGTTGTCGACGGCGGCGCGAATGCCGGCCAGCGACGAGCGGCTGCCTTCGGTCAGCTGCTGCAGGGCGGCGTCGCGCCGGGAGTCGTTCTCGACGGTGCGGGTGATGTTGTCGAGCATCAGCACGTAGCCGCCGATCGCCCGTTGGGCCTCGGAGGCCACCGCCAGAACCGGGGCCATCTGCACGCGGATCAGTTGGCCGGCCCGCGTCGTGGTGACGAAGCTCGCCACCGGCTGGCTGCCTTCCCGCTCCAGGCGGTGCTGGACGGTTTCCAGGGCGTGGGCGACCAGGGCCCGGTCGAAGACGCCGAAGATCGATCGTCCCAGGCCGATCAGCGCGGCGGAGTCGCCTCCCGTCGCCTCGTCGGCGAAGGCGCGGAACTGCAGGCGGGCACGGTTGTTGTAGAGCAGGATGCGGCCTTCGAGGTTGCAGACGACGACGCTCTGGGTCAGCTCCGACATCAGCGCCGCCAGCCGGTTCTTCTCCTCCTCGACGGACAGGCGGGCGGCGTTGATCTGCGCCTGGACATCGCGTTGCAGGCCGTCGCGCTGGTCGGCGAGTTCATTGACCGTGGCCGCGAGAACCTGGAGTTCACGTCCGCCGGTCATCGCCAGCCTCTGCTCGCAGTTTGCGCCGAGCAGCAGGCGGGCCTCTTCGGCGAGCCGCAGCGGCGCCGCCAGGTAGCCGGCATGGAACCAACGCACCGTCGCGCCGATGACAAATGCAAGAACGAGGACGATCAGCGCGACCAGTCCGAGCCGTGGCACCAGGAGTTCGTCGAAGCCGCCGCGCAGCTCCGCGGCAAGGTCGGCACGCACCGCCAGCAAGGGCAGCGCGGTGGCGAGGAGCAGCGCCAGCACGGCGCCGGCAACGAGCAGCGGCAGCTTGAAACGGGTCACTCCGCCATGCCCAACAACTGCCGCACCTTGGCGACGACGTCGCGCGTGGAGAATGGTTTTGTCATATACGCGTCGGCACCGACGGCCAAGCCCTTGGCCATTTCCGTGTCGCGGCCCTTCGCCGTCAGCATCACCACCTTGACCTCGGCCCATTCCGGATGGGCGCGGATTTCCTGGCAGACCTCGAAGCCGCTCTTCTTCGGCATCATGATGTCGAGCAGCACCAGCTCGGGACGAAAACCGGCCATGCGCACCAGAGCCTCCTCGCCGTCGGAAGCGACGGCGACGGTGAAGCCTTCGCGCTTCAACAGGAACTCGAGCGAAATGACGATGTTCGGCTCGTCATCGACGATCAGTATTTTCTTGCTCACGTTTATCCCCTCCTCCCTCGGCTGCCTTGCCGTCGCGCGGCAGCGTGAATACGAACGTGGCGCCGCCGAGGCCGCCGGCACCTTCGTCCACCCAGAGCCTGCCGCCGAAATGCTCGACGATCTGACGGCTGATCGGCAGGCCGAGGCCGGTGCCCTTCGGCTTGCCCGTCAGGATACTGCCTCCCTGGCGGAAGCGCTCGAAGATCAACTGCCGGTCGGCCGGCGACACGCCCGGCCCGTTGTCGGCGACGGCGACTTCGAGTGCCCCGTCGCCGACGCTCAAGCGCACTTCGACGCGGCCGCCGGCAGCAGGACAGAATTTAACCGCATTCGATAGAAGGTTGATCATGACCTGGATCAAGCGGTCCCGGTCGGCCCGCACCACCGGCACCGTCTCCGGCAGCAGCGCCGCGATGGCCACGCCCTTGCCACGGTAGATCTGCTCGGTGGCGTCGACCGAATGACGGATGATTTCGCCGAGATCGACCCAAGTGGTGTGCCATTCGGCCCGCCCGGACTCGATCTTGGCCATCTCCAGGATCTGGTTGATGAGCCGGGTAAGGCGCTCGGTCTCGGCGATGATGATGCCGAGAAAACGGCGACGTTCGGGCAGGTCGATCAGCGGGTCGTCGAGCAGCAGTTCGGAAAAGGCGCGGATCGAGGTCAGCGGCGTCCTCAGCTCGTGGGTCACCGTGGACATGAAATCGTCCTTGAGGCGGTCGAGCTCCTGGAGCCGCTCGTTGGCGGCGCGCAGATCCCGCGTCGCCGCCTCCAGCTCGCGCGATTTCTGTTCCAGCTGCCGGCTGTAGGCGCGCACCTGGGAGGCTTCGTCGAGGATGTCCATGACCTCGTCAAGGCCGAGAGCCTCCTCCTTGACGACCGAGGCCACCATCACCCGCGCCGAGGCCGAACCGATGGCGCCGGCCAACTGGCTCTCGGCAAAGCGCACCAGGTCGGCGTCGGCGGGCAGGCTGTCGATCGATGTCGCACCGCGGCTGCCGGCATAACGGGCGAAAGCCGCATTCGCCCTGCCCTGGCCGAGGAAGCGAGACAGCAGCGGCAGCAGGTCGCTGACCTGGGCACCGCCGCGCCAGGCTCCGCCGGCTCGGGCGCCGGCGCGGGCGACATCGACGAACACGGTCGCCTGTCCGGCCTCCAGGGCGTTGGGCATGCGCAGCAGAGAGACACTGATGAAGGTGCCGATATTGGCGAGCATGCTCCAGAACAAGGCGTGGCTGATCTCGTCGAGGCCGGTCAGGCCGAACAGCTGCTGCGGCCGCAGCAGGCCGATGCCGAAGGGCCCGGCGTCGATGAAATCGGCCGGCATCCAGCCCGACTTGGCGAAGGATGGCAGCAGCAGCGTGTAGGCCCAGACCGCAAAACCGGCGCTGAGCCCGGCCAGGGCACCGTCGCGTGTGCCGCCCTTCCAATAAAGGCCGCCGACCACGGCCGGCGCAAACTGGGCCACGGCGGCGAAGGAAATCAGGCCGATGGCCACCAGGGCATAGGCCTCGCCGGCACCGCGGAAATAGATGTAGCCGAGCAGCAGGATAGCGACGATGGCCGACCGCCGGATGCCCAGCAGCAGGCCCGAGAGATCGGCCCGGCCGGACAGGCCGAACCAGTTCCAGCGCAACAGCAGCGGCATCGCCAGGTCGTTGCAGACCATCGTCGACAGGGCGATGGTTTCGACGATCACCATGCTCGCCGCCGCCGACAGGCCGCCGATGAAAACGAACAGTGCCAGCGCCTGCTGCCGGTGGGCCATCGGCAAGGTCAGCACGAAGGTGTCGGCGTCGACGCCGCCGCGAAAGTGCAGCAGGCCGCCCAGGGCGATGGGCATGACGAACAGGTTGATCAGCAGCAAGTACAGCGGAAACATCCACACCGCCCGGCGCAGGTGGCTTTCGGCGACGTTCTCGACCACCGAGATCTGGAACTGCCGCGGCAGCAGCAGGATCGCCCCCATCGATAGGAAGGTCAGCGAAGCCCAGCTGCCGTAATTGACATCGGCATCGCCATCGATGAGCCGGGCCAGCGCCGGCATCTCGCGGCTGCGCGAGAAGATGTCGGCGAAGCCGTCGTGAATGCCGTAGGTGACGAAGATGCCGACGGCGAGGAAGGCGACCAGCTTGACCACCGACTCGAAGGCGATCGCCGCCACCAGGCCCTCGTGGCGCTCGGTGGCATCGAGATGGCGGGTACCGAAGAGGATGGTGAAGGCGGCGAGGATCAGCGCCACGTAAAGGGTGCTGTCCTGCAGCAGCGGCAGCGCCCCGGCCCGCGCCGGCATGACGATTTCCGGATAGTTGAGCAGGATGGTGAAGCTGTTCGACACGGCCTTCAACTGCAAGGCGATGTAGGGGACGATGCCGATGACGGCGATGACGGTGACGAGCCCGCCGAGAATCTGGCTCTTGCCGTAGCGCGAGGCGATGAAGTCGGCGATCGAGGTGATGCGGTTGGCCTTGGCGATGCGGACGATCTTCAGGCTCAGGAACCACCACAGCGCCATCAGCAGCGTCGGCCCGAGGTAGATCGGCAGGAAGCCGACGCCGGATGCGACGGCCCGGCCGACGCTGCCGTAGAAGGTCCAGGTGGTGCAATAGACGCCGAGCGACAGGGAATAGATGGTCGGGTTGGCGATCAGCGAGCGGCCGGCATCGGCGCGGCGGTCGCCGCGGTAGGCGATGGCGAACAGGACGCCGAGGTAGGCGAAGGAGGTGAGGACGATGACCCAGCCTTGCAGCATCAGTCACCCGCCCATTCGATCGCCACGGCCATCAGCAGGATCAGCGCCGCCCATATGACAAACAGGTAGGCATAGAGCAGCGGCACCCCGAACACCGTGACCGGCCTGTCGAACAGCGACAGCAGCGGGTAATCGAGCAGGATGCAGCCGAGCAGGAAAATTGCGGCGAGGCGCTGCCCGGTGAGGCGAAAGCGGTTCATGGCGACACGTTCCCGGTATCCTTAGCCCCCACCCAGGCGCTCCAATCCTGCCGTTGACCTTGTTGGGGCCTCTCGGCCGATTATAACCACCCTGCCGGCGGCAAAAAAAAGGCGCCCCGCGGTGGGGCGCCCTGGTCTCATCCTCCGTCCGGGTCAGGAGGCCTGCTTCAACTGGTCCAGGATGCCCGGATTCTCCAAAGTCGATACGTCCTGCGTGATCTCCTCGTTCTTGGCCAGGGAACGCAGCAGGCGGCGCATGATCTTGCCCGAGCGGGTCTTAGGCAGGTTCTCGCCGAAGCGGATTTCCTTAGGCTTGGCGATCGGACCGATTTCCTTGCCGACCCAGTTGCGCAATTCGTTGGCGATCTTCTTCGCTTCCTCGCCGGAGGGGCGCGACTGCTTCAGCACCACGAAGGCGCACACTGCCTCGCCGGTCAGGTCGTCGGGACGGCCGACCACGGCGGCTTCGGCGACGATCGGGTTGGCGACCAGCGCCGACTCGATCTCCATCGTGCCCATGCGGTGGCCGGAGACGTTCAGCACGTCGTCGATGCGGCCCATGATGGTGAAATAGCCGGTCTTGGCGTCGCGCACCGCGCCGTCGCCGGCGAGATAGAGCTTGCCGCCGAAATCGGCCGGGTAGTAGGACTTCTGGTAGCGCTCGGGGTCGCCCCAGATGGTGCGGATCATCGACGGCCAGGGCTTCTTGACGACGAGGAAGCCGCCCTTGCCCCAATCGACGTCGTTGCCGGTCTCGTCGACGATGGCGGCCTGGATGCCCGGGAAGGGCAGCGTGCACGAGCCCGGCACCAGCGGCGTGACGCCGGGCAGAGGAGTGATCATGTGGCCGCCGGTCTCGGTCTGCCAGAAGGTATCGAGGATCGGGCAGCGGCCCCCGCCGACGTTCTCGTAGTACCACATCCAGGCCTCGGGATTGATCGGCTCGCCGACCGAGCCCAACAGGCGCAGGCTGGTGAGATCGTAGTTGCGCGGATGCGTCGCCGGCGTCCCCTCGGAGGCCTTGATCAGCGAACGGATCGCCGTCGGCGCCGTGTAGAAGACGCTGACCTTGTGGTTCTGGATCATCTTCCAGAAGCGGCCGGCGTCCGGATAGGTCGGCACGGACTCGAAGACGATCTCGGTACCGCCGCAGGCCAGCGGGCCGTAGGTGATATAGGTGTGGCCCGTGACCCAGCCGATGTCGGCGGTACACCAGAAGACGTCGTCGGGCTTCAGGTCGAAGGTCCATTTCATCGTCAGGACGGCGTGCAGCAGGTAGCCGCCGGAACTGTGCTGGACGCCCTTAGGCTTGCCGGTGGAACCGGAGGTATAGAGCAGGAACAGCGGATGCTCGGCGTCGACCCACTCGGGTTCGCAGGTCTCGGACTGGCCGGCGACCGCGTCGTCCCACCAGATGTCGCGGCCGGCCACCATGTTGCACGAACCGCCGGTGCGCTTGACGACGAAGACGCTCTTGACGTGGTGTCCGGTGGCCAGCGTCAGGGCCTCGTCGACCGCCGGCTTGAGGGGGATGTTCTTGCCGCCGCGGCACTGTTCGTCGGCGGTGATGACGGCCACCGCACCGGCATCGAGGACGCGCTCTTCCAGGGACTTGGCGGAGAAGCCGCCGAACACCACCGAGTGTATGGCACCGATGCGGGCGCAGGCCTGCATCGCGACCACGCCGTCGATGGACATGGCCAGATAGATCAGGACGCGGTCGCCCTTCTTGATGCCCCGGGACTTCATCGCGTTGGCGAACTTGCCGACGCGCGACAGCATTTCCTTGTAGGTAACCTTGGTGACCTTGCCGTCATCGGCTTCGAAAATGATGGCGACCTTGTCGCCCAGGCCGGACTCGACGTTCTTGTCGAGACAATTGTAGGAAACGTTCAGCTTGCCGTCGGCGAACCACTTGAAGAAAGGCGCCTGGGACTCGTCGAGGGACTGGGTAAAGGGCTGCTGCCAGGCCAGGTGTTCGCGCGCCAGGCGGGCCCAGTAGCCGGCGTAGTCCTGTTCGGCCTCCTTGCACAAGGCTTGGTAGGCAGCCATGCCGGAGATCGTCGCCTTCTTGACGACCGCCTCCGTGGGCGGGAAGACACGGTTTTCCTGCATTACCGATTCGATTGCGGTAGACATCTACTGACTCCTCATTAGCTCTGTAGGATGGGGGTGTTCCAGAGAACGGAGCGTGGGATCGACTCCGTGCCGGACCCTTTTGTGCTCCGGCCGTCGCGCCCGCCTCTGTTTATATAGCATTTGATTCCGAGGCCAGCGATTAGACGGCCTGAATCTTACGCCGGTCTTACGGGCGTGCCAAGCAAGGCGTGGCCGGCCCTTGCCGGGGCGTGACGCTGCGCCACGGCGCCGATGCTAGAATCGATTCGGCTTCGGCGCGGCGATTCGCGCGCCCCGCCCGTCAACGCAACCCGAGGAACCCGCCGTGACCGTGATTCGCCAGGAAGACCTGATCGCCAGCGTCGCCGACGCCTTCCAGTACATCAGCTATTTCCATCCCCTCGACTACATCCAGGCCCTCGGCCGCGCCTACGAGCGCGAGCAGAGTGCGGCGGCCAAGGACGCCATCGCCCAGATCCTGACCAATTCGCGGCTCTGCGCCGAAGGCCGCCGTCCCATCTGCCAGGACACCGGCATAGCGGTGATATTCCTCAAGGTCGGCATGAATGTGCGCTGGGAAGCCACGCTGTCCCTGCAGCAGATGATCGATGAAGGCGTGCGCCGCGCCTACCTGCACCCGGACAACAAGCTGCGCGCCTCTGTGCTCCTCGACCCGGCCGGAACCCGCCGCAACAGCAAGGACAACACGCCGGCCGTGGTGCATACCGAGATCGTCCCCGGCGACCGCCTCGAGGTCATCTGCGCCGCCAAGGGCGGCGGCTCGGAGAACAAGTCGAAGATGGTCATGCTCAATCCGTCCGACTCGATCGTAGACTGGGTGTTGAAGACCGTGCCGACCATGGGCGCCGGCTGGTGCCCGCCGGGCATCCTCGGCCTGGGCATCGGCGGCACGCCGGAGAAGGCCATGCTGCTGGCCAAGGAGGCGCTGATGGCGCCGGTGGACATCGATCAACTGCTGCAGCGCGGACCCGCCAGCCGGATCGAGGAACTGCGCCTCGAACTCTATGACAAGGTCAATGCTCTTGGCATCGGCGCGCAGGGCTTGGGCGGCCTGACCACGGTGCTCGACGTCAAGATCCTCGACTACCCGACCCACGCCGCCTCGCTGCCGGTGGCGATGATCCCCAACTGCGCCGCCACCCGTCATGTCCATTTCGAGCTCGACGGCGGCGGCCCGGCGAAGCTCCAGCCACCCTCCCTGGAAGACTGGCCTAAGGTCACCTGGCAGGCCGACACCGAGAAGGCGACACGGGTGATGCTGGATACCCTGACCCCGGCCGAAGTCGCGTCCTGGCAACCGGGCCAGACCCTGCTGCTCAACGGCCGCATGCTGACCGGGCGCGACGCCGCCCACCAGCGCATCAAGGACATGCTGGCGAAAGGCGAGCAACTGCCGGTGGACTTCAGCAACCGCGTCATCTACTACGTCGGACCGGTGGATCCGGTGCGCGACGAGGTCGTCGGCCCGGCCGGCCCGACCACGGCCACGCGGATGGACAAATTTACCGAGATGATGCTGTCCCGGACCGGCCTCATCGCCATGGTCGGCAAGGCCGAACGCGGCCCGGTGGCCATCGAGGCCATCAAGCAGCACCAGTCGGCCTACCTGATGGCCGTCGGCGGCGCCGCCTATCTCGTCGCCAAGGCGATCAAGTCGGCGAAGGTCGTCGGCTTCGCCGACCTGGGCATGGAGGCGATCTACGAGTTCGATGTCCGCGACATGCCGGTGACGGTCGCCGTCGACTCCACCGGCACCTCGGTGCACCAGACCGCGCCGCGCGAGTGGCAGGCGAAGATCGGCAGGATCCCCGTCGCCGCGGCCTAAGCGCCGCCGCGCGCCCGGCGCGTGCCGGGCAGCGCCGGGTGGTCGGGCCGGGCGTCGTATATACACTGGGATGGTCGCCAACGTCATGCCGACCTTGCCAGCCGGCCAGCCGGCGATCGATTCATCCTGCGGAAGCTGAGGCGATGCTTGAACAAGCACCGCCGGCATGCCCCCGCCCCAATTTCGCGGCGCTCGTCGCGGAGTGCCGCCAACTCTATCTCGATCGCCTCGGCGCCATCGTCCGCGAAGCCGGGGTAACGTCGGCCGCGGCGATTGCGGCCCTGCAGGGCGGCGCCGCCGAGTTCTACGACGAGATCACGCTGCGCCGTGCCCGTGCCGGATTCGAGCGCTGCGCCTTCGCCCTGGAAAGCTTCCTCGCCCAGCGCGACCACGATATCCAGGCGGCGGCGGAAGCCTATGTGCCGCGGGCCGAAGGTCAGGAGCGGCGCGACCTGGCGGCGCTCGCCGCCGGCCAGGCAGTGCACGCCGGCGACGATCCGGCCGTAGCGCCGCTCGTCGCCGAATTCCTGCGCAGCGACTGGCGGCGGGTCCTCGAAGCCGTGCATCTCGAGCACGGCGGCGCCGGCCAGTCCTGGACCGACAATGTCAGCGTCATCGACGAGCTGCTGTGGAGCCTGACGCCCAAGCACGATGCCGAGGAGCGCCGGCGCCTCGCCGCCACGGTCCCGGCGCCGCTGCGGCGGATCAACGCCGGGCTGGCCCGCATTGCCGTCGCGCCGGCCGCCCGGACGCCGTTCTTCGATGCCTGCTTCGCCCTGCAGACGGCCGCCCCGCGCGCCAAGGCGGGCGCCACGAGCAAGGCGGCCCGGCGCCTGAAGCAGCGCAGCCGCCCGGCGAGCCGGCGTCCGAAGCGCAGCTCCTAAGTATCGTCGCGGAACCCCGCCGCCTGCTCTGCGTGCGCCTGCCGGGCGGGTCCGACGCGGCGGCCGCTGATGCCGGCGCCGGCCCGAAAGCGGGCAACTGGGTGGAGTTCGTTCTCGCCGACGGCGGGCTGCGCTGCGGCCGCCTCTGCTGGAGCAGCCCGGCACTGCGCATGCCGATGTTCTACAACCCCGACTGGCAGGAGGCGGTCTCGGTGGCGCCGGCCATACTCGACCGGCAATGGCGCCGCGGCGATGCCATCGTGCTGAGTTCCGCCTCGCTGTTCGAGCTTGCGGCGCAAAAGGCCTTGCGCGCCCTGGCCTAAGCGTCGCCAGCGGAGGGTCAGCGGCCCGCCTCGGCCGGGCGATGTATCCAGCGCCGCAGCATATCGCTCAGGCGGCGCGCGTCGACGGGCTTGGGCAGATAGTCCGAACAGCCGGCGGCCAGGCAGGCCTCGCGATCGCCGGGCATCGCCTTGGCCGTCAGGGCGATCACCGGCAAGCCGGCCAGGGCCGGGCGGCTGCGGATCGTCCGCGTCGCCTCGTAGCCGTCCATGCCCGGCATCATGATGTCCATTAGGACGACGTCGATTTCGGGATGCTCCTCCAGCGCCGCCAGGGCCGCGCTGCCGCTTTCGACGGCGTGGACGACCATCCGCTGCGACTCGAGCATGCCGGCCAGGGCGAACAGGTTGCGCATGTCGTCGTCGACGACCAGCACCCGGCGGCCGGCCAGCGGCCGCTCCGCCTCGTCGCGGCGCTGCGCGTCGCGGACGGCATCCTGGCGCTGCCCAGCCATGCTGCGGTGCAGGAAGTCGGCCACCTTGGCCTGCAGGCTGTCGCGCGAACGGGCGTCCTTGGCAATGATGCTGACCTTGGCACCGGCCAGATGGGCGCGCTCCTCGACGCTCAGATCCTTGGCCGAGTGGACGATCACCGGCACGTCGCGGTTCGTCTCGCCCGCCTGCATCCGGTCGAGCACCTCGAGCCCGCTCATGTCCGGCAGCATCAGGTCGAGGACGACGCAGTCGAAACGCCGCCGGGCCAGCGCGGCCAGGGCCTCGCCGCCGCTGGCCGCCTCATGGATCTCCGCACTCCGGTCGTCGAGCAGTCCGACGAGTGCCTCCCGCTCTATGTCATTGTCTTCGACGATGAGCAACTCCGGGCGCGCCGCAGCCGGCCCGAGCACCCGGTCGAGGGCCGACGACAAGGCGGCCCGCGTCACCGGCTTGACGAGCGCGGCCAGCGCCCCGAGTTCCAGTCCGTGGTACGCGTCGGCGCGCACCGAGATGACCAGAACCGGAATGCCGGCCGTCGAAGGATGGTGCTTCAGCCGTTCGAGGACCGACCAGCCGTCCTCGTCCGGCAGCAGCAGGTCCAGTGTGATCGCCGTCGGCCGATAGCGCTGCGCCAGCGCCAGTCCATTGCCGCCGCTGTGCGCGACCAGTGCCTTCATGCCTTTCTCGCGGGCGCGCTCCATCAGTATCCGGGCAAAGGACGGGTCGTCATCGATCACCAGCAGGACCGGATCGTCGGGCCGGATCAGGTCGCGGTCGTCGCTCAGCGGCCGCTCGAAATCGATGCTGGCGGGTCGGCTGGCGAGAGGGGCGGCAGCGCGCTCGACGGGCGCGGCGCCGGGCAGGGCGGCCGGCAGGTAGAGGGTGAAGGTACTGCCCTGGCCCGGCGTGCTCAGCAGGGCAATCTCGCCGCCGAGCAGCAGGCTGATTTCGCGGCAGATCGACAGGCCCAGCCCGGTGCCGCCGTAATGGCGCGCGGTGCCCGTGTCGGCCTGTTCGAAGGCCTCGAAGATCAGCTTCTGCTTGTCCGCGGCGATGCCGATGCCCGTGTCGCTCACGGCGAAAGCGAGCACCGGGCCGGCCTTGCCGAGCACCGGGTGATCGGCGCGCCAGCCGCCGCTCGCCTGCCGCACCGCCAGCGTGACGCTGCCCCTCGGAGTGAACTTGATGGCATTACCGATCAAGTTGCGCAGCGCCTGCTGCAGGCGCAGCGAATCAGTGCGCAGCGCCTGCGGCAGGCCGGCCTCGGCTTCGACGCGGAAATCCAGGCCCTTCTTCTCGGCCACCGGCCGCATCATGCCGTCGACATATTCGAGCAGCGTATCCAGGCGCAGCTCCTCGGCCTCGACGGTGATGCGGCCGGCTTCGATCTTGGCCAAGTCGAGCAGATCGTTGATCAGTTCGAGCAGGTCGGTGCCCGAGCCGTGTATCGTCCGCGCGTACTCGACCTCCTTGCTCGAGAGCTTGCCCGAGGCGTTTTCGGTCAGCATCTGCGACAGGATCAGGAGGCTGTTCAAGGGGGTGCGCAACTCGTGCGACATGTTGGCAAGGAACTGCGACTTGGCCAGGCTCGCCGCTTCGGCCTGGTCCCGGGCGGCGACCAGCTCGACGGTGCGTTCGGCGACGCGGCGCTCGAGCAGCGCCGCCTGTTCCTCGAGCCGGCGGTGCAGCAGGCGCTGGTGCAAGGCGATGGCCAGGACGTCGGCGATGGGGCGGGCCAGCTCTACCATTTCGGCGCTGAAGTAGCCCGGCTGGTCGGAGGCGAGGTTGACCGCCCCGACCAGCCGGCCTTCGACCATCAGCGGCTTGCGCACGTAGGAGCGCATGCCCTGCCGATACAGTTTCTCGAGCACCGCCGGGCGGTCGGCGACCGCGCCCAATTCGTCGACGCGGCAGGTCTCGCCGCGCCGCAGCGCCTCGAGATCGGCAAGGCCGTAGTCTTCCAGCGCCAGCCGCCGCCCCGGCTCGTAGACCGAGCCGGTCGCCCGTTCGAGCGCCAGCACCGTCGCCTCGCCGGCGGCGAAATCGAAGCTCATCGCCGTCGCGCCCCAGCAGCCGACCAGGCTGACCATGTGGCGCAGGCCGATGGCGGCGACTTCGTCGGGCGTCTTCGCCGTCAACACCGCCTGGTCCAGCTCGTGCAGCACCGACAGGCGCCGCATCGACCGCCGCAGGGCATCCTGGACCTGCCGGCGCTCGGTGATGTCGCGCAGGATGACGGAATAGAATTTGCCGCCGCCGGCCTCCAACTGGGCGATCGAGGCCTCGATCGGAAATTCGCTGCCGTTGCGGCGCCGGCCGGACACCGTGCCGAGCGAGCCCATGCGCCGGCTGGTCACGCCGGTCGCGCCGAAGCCGGCGACGAAGCGGCCGTGATCGATGCGGAAGCGCTCGGGCAGCAGGCGCTCGACGGTCCCGCCGCTGACCTCGAGCGAGCGGTAGCCGAACATCGTTTCGGCGGCGGCGTTGAACAGGACGATGCGCTGGCTGGCGTCGATAACGATGATCGCATCCATCGCCGAGCCGATGATGCCGGCCAGTTGCGCCTGCCGCTCGTCGGCTTCGCGCCGCGCTGTCGCCCGCTCGCGCTCCGAGACGTCGATCTCGGCGGCGGACCAATAGACGAACAAGCCGAAGGCCGCGACGGTCGACAGGGCGAACAGAGCCAGTTGAAAGCTGGCGTCGATCGCTCCGGATTCGGTCCCCAGTTGCGCCAGGACGCCGAGAACGACGGGCACGGCCACCGCCGCCGGAATCAGGCGGCGGGCCAGGCGACCGCCGCTGGTGTCGCCGACGATGACCGCCATGATGCCGCCTTCGCCGGCGCGGCCCAGGAAGATCGCCAGGTTCAGGGCGGTAAAGCCCATGGCGGTAAAGAACGCCATGCTCGAAAAGACGAAGACCCGGTACAGGGCCGGGGCGCCCAGGGCGTAGCCGGCTAGGGCGGAGCCGGCGACCAGCATGGAGCCTAAGGCGGCGAACTGGCCGGTCCGGGTCCAGGCGCGGCCGCGAAGGGCCAGGGCCAGACCCGAGAGCGCGGCACATAGCGCCGTGGCCGGTGCCATGCGACCGGGCGGGCTGCCGTCCGGATCGGCAAACAGCAGCTGGTCGATGCCCAGGTCGCTGCCGAAGGCGATTTCGCCGAGATTGGCGAGCCCGAGGACGGCGGCGGAGAAGGCCAGCACTATCCCAATGACATTGATGGCCGAGCGGCTGGTCCCGATCGTCAACGAGACAAGCGCCAGGCCGGAACAGATGAAAGCCAGCGCCGTGTTGGCCTTCATGGTCGCCAGCCCCGGCAGGCCGCGCTTGAGTACGTCGACGTCGAGGGCCCAGCCAAGCAGCACCAAGGCGCCGATGGCGATCACGGCCAGCGCCAGCCCAAGCGCCGTCCAGCGGCAGTTGCGGACCGCCACACCGGATCTGGCGACTAGCGGCGGGTATGCGTTTAACATGATCCGGGCGAACTTTCGCGCCGCAGCCCGGTGCACCGGCAGGAGGCGGAAATCGAGTGGCTGGGCACCGGCGCCTGCGTCTCAGGAGAGCCGCGGCCGGGCCAGCGCTGCGCCGGCCGCAGCCGCGTCGCAGGGCCGGCCGAAGTGATAGCCCTGGGCGAGATCGCAGCCTGCGGCACGGAGGAATTCGGCCTGGGCCGCGGTTTCCACGCCTTCCGCCACCGTCGACAGTTTGAGGCTGCGGGCGAGGCTGATGATGGCCCGGACGATGGCCGCGTCGCCCTCCGCCTCGGCCACGTCGCGAATGAAGGAGCGGTCGATCTTGAGCTTGTGGATCGGGAAGCGCTTCAGGTAGGCGAGGCTCGAATAACCGGTGCCGAAGTCGTCGAGAGCCGTCTGCACGCCGAGTTCGGCAAGGTGCTTGAGCAGGGCCGCGCTGCCGTCGGCGTCCTTCATCAGCACGGTTTCGGTGATCTCAAGCTCCAGCCGTTGCGGCGCCAGGCGGAAGCGTTCGAGGCACTCCTGGATGAGCTTCAGCAGGTCGCGCTGCTGGAACTGGTAGGCGGAGAGATTGACCGACACCGCGATGTTCGGCGCGAAACCCTGCTCCCGCCAAGCCTGCTGCTGCCGGCAGGCGGCTTCGAGCACCCAGGCGCCGACGGGCACGATGAGGCCGGTCTCCTCGGCCAGCGGCAGGAATTCCTCGGGCAGCAGCAGGCCCATCTCCGGGTGGTTCCAGCGCAGCAAGGCCTCCATGGCGGTGATGTCGCCGTTGCCGAGATCGACCTGGGGCTGGTAGTAGAGCTGCAGTTCGCCGCGTTCCACGGCGCGCCGCAGCGCTGATTCCATGGCGAAGCGCCGGTCGGCGCGCTGGTTCAATTCCGGGAGGAAGAAGCGGACATGGTTGCGGCCGCTGCTCTTGACCTGGTACATGGCCAGGTCGGCGTGGCGCAACAGCGTCTCGGCGTTGTCGCCATCGCTGGGATAAACGCTGATGCCTATGCTGGCGGCGACATTGATCTCGTGCCCGGCGAGCGTCACCGGCTGGGCGAGGCTTTCGCTGATCTTGTGCGCCACGTGGCTGAAGGTGGTTTCGCTTTCGGCGTCGGCAATGACCAGGACGAACTCGTCGCCGCCCAACCGCGCCACCGTGTCGTCCCCCCGCAGGCAGGCGCGAATGCGCCGGGCGACGGCCTGCAGCAGCTGGTCGCCAATCTCGTGGCCGAGCGAATCGTTGACCACCTTGAAGCGGTCGAGGTCGATGAACATCACGGCGAACTGGGTGTTGTGGCGGCGCGCCTGGGCGATGGTCTGGCCGATGCGCTCGGACAGCAGCGTCCGGTTGGGCATGCCGGTGAGCACGTCGTGATGCGCCAGGTAGCGGATCCTTTCCTCCGAGGCGCGGCGCTCGGTAATGTCGCGGGATACGACGATGACATGGGTGACGCGGCCGCCGGCATCTTTGCAGACGTCGCCGACGGACTCGAAATGGCGCGTCTCGCCGTGCGCCGTGACGAGGCGGAACTCCGTCCGCCGGCCGCAGCCCGTGGCCACGGTTTCGCGGAAGATGCGGGTCACCCGATCGCGGTCGTCGGGATGGATGGCGTTGAAGGAATCGCTGCCCGGCGCCACCGTATCGGCGGCGAAATAGGCCCGGTAGGAGGGGCTGGCGTAGAGGCGGCGGCCCTGGGGGTCGAGCATGGCGATCAGGTCGCCGGCGTTTTCCGCGATCAACCGGTAGTTGGCCTGGGCTGCCTCGAGTTCGGCGGTCCTTTCGGCGACCTCCTGTTCGAGGCGGTCGCCCCAGGAGCGCAGTTCCTTCTTCTTGCGGTGCAGGTCGGCGAACACCGCCACCTTGGACCGGAGAATCACCGGCGCCACCGGCTTGGTCAGGAAATCGACGGCGCCCGAGGCGTAGGCGGCGAATACGTTCCAGTCGTTGGGCGGGGCGGCGGTCAGGAAAATGATGGGGATGCCCTTGAGCGTCTCCCGCTGCTTGATGAGCCGCGCGGTCTCGAAGCCGTCCAAGCCGGGCATCATCACGTCGAGAATGATAGTGGCATAATCGCCGCCGTCGAGCAGGAGGCGCAATGCCTCTTCGCCCGACGCGGCGCTCACCAGCCGATAGCCGGGCAGGGTCAGCGTCGCCTCGAGGCTGACCAGATTGGCCGGCGTGTCGTCCACCAGCAGGAGATTGACGTCGTCCTCGGCAGTGGCGGCGGCAGCCTGCGGCGGGCTCGCTGCGGCGTCCATGGCATCGACAGGCTTTGTTGGAATGGTCATCGCAGCTGCCGGAACGGCCTACCCTTGGTTTATAGCATCAGGCCCGCGGCGGCGGTCAGATCTCGACGTCGATCCGCGTCCCCTGCCCGGGCCGCGAGTCGATGTCGAAGCGGCCGCCGGCGAACTCGGCGCGCTCGCGCATGGTCAGCAGACCGAGGCCGGGCGGATGGCCGGGCTGCCCGAGCAGCGCGGGATCGAAGCCGCAGCCGTCGTCGACGATGGACAGGGAGATGCGGCCGGCCTCGTGTCGCAATTCGATGCGCAGCTTGGCGGCACGCGCGTGCTTGGCGCAATTCGTCAATGCCTCCTGGGCGATGCGGAACAGCAGCGACTCGAGCTCCGCACCGAGGCGCACGGCGCAGCCCTCGGCGTCCACCGTGACGGCCGTGCCGGTGCGGCGGGCGAACTGCGCCGCATATTGCTCGAGGGCCGGCACCAGGCCGGCATAGTCGAGCGTCGGCATGCGCAGGTCGGCGCAGATGTCGCGCACCGAGGCCATCGTGTCCTCGAGCAGCGCGCCGATGTCCTCGAGCATTGCCCCCGAGCGCTGCCGCACCTCGTCGGGCAGGCCGGCGGCGAAGGTGGCGAGATCCAGGCGCACCGCCGCCAGGTTCGGGCTGGTGCGCTCGTGGAGTTCGCTCGACAGCCGGCGCCGCTCTTCTTCCTCGACCGCCAGCAGGCGGTGCGAAAGTTCTTCGATGCGCGCCGCGCGCCGCTTCAGTTCGTGGCGCTGGCGGAACATTTCGGCGAATACCGCGACCTTGGAGCGCAGCACGTGGGCCTGCACCGGGGCCACCAGGAAATCGACGGCGCCCAGTTCGTAGCCGGCGAAGCGATGGGCATCGCCGGGCCGCTCGGCGGTGACGAAGATGATCGGCGTCGTGGCATGGCGAGCGCTGGCGCGGACGTGCTCGGCCACTTCGAAGCCGCTCATGCCCGGCATGTGCACGTCCAGCAGTATGACGGCGACATCCCTGCGCAGCAGCACCCGCAGCGCCTCGTGGCCCGAGCCGGCCGTGACCACGTCGACGTCCTGGTCGGCCAGCGCCGCGACGAGCGCCATCAGCATCTCCGCCACGTCGTTGACGATCAGGACCGCCGGGCGGTCGCGCGATCCCGCGTCCTTAGCCATGGGGCGTGCGGCACCCGGCCGCCATCAACGTTCGATCCACGCGGCGATCCTTTCCAGCAGTTTCCCCGAATCGACGGGTTTCGCCAGGTAATCGGAGCAGCCGGCCGCCAGGCAGGCCGCGTCGTCGCCGGGCATCGCCTTGGCGGTCAGGGCGATGATGGGCAGCGTCGCATGGCGCTCGCCGCTGGCGCGTATGGCCCGGGTCGTCGCCAGCCCGTCCATGCCCGGCATCATGATGTCCATCAGGACCACCGAGATGTCGGGATTGCGCTGCAGCGCCGCGATGGCCTCCGCCCCGCTCTCGGCGCAAACGACCCGCATCTGCCGTTCCAGCAGCGCCGAAACCGAAAACAGGTTGCGCACGTCGTCATCGACGACCAGCACCGTGCGGTTGCGCAGCCCGGCGGCGATTTCAGGTGCCACGCGGGTCGGCACCAGGGTCGCCTCCTCGACGGGCTCGGGCGCGTTGGCCTCGGCCGGACGGCCGTCGGCGCCGGTGACGCCGACCGGCGCATCGGGCAGGAACACGGTGAAGGTGCTGCCCCGCCCCGGTTCGCTGGACAGGGTGATCTCGCCGCCGAGCAGATGGACGATTTCGCGCGATATCGACAGGCCGAGCCCCGTGCCGCCGTAGCTGCGCGCCGTGCCGGCCTCGGCCTGCTCGAAGGCCTCGAAGATCAGCTGCTGCTTGTCGGCGGCGATGCCTATGCCGGTGTCCTCGACGCGAAAGGCGATCACCGCCGTGGCGCGGTCGAGGGCCGCGTGGCGCGCGTTCCAGCCCGAGGCCACGGCCTCGATGCGCAGGGCGACGCGGCCGCGCGGGGTGAACTTGATGGCATTGGCGAGCAGGTTGCGCAGCGTCTGTTCGAGGCGCAGGCCGTCGGTGAACAGCACCTCGGGCAACCCGGCACCGCGCAGCACGGCGAAGGCCAGACCCTTCTCGGCGGCGAGCGGCGCGAAGGTGCGCTCGATGCTGTCGCAGAGGTTGGCGATGGACACCGTCTCGATGTGCAGGACGAGGCGCCCGGCCTCGATTTTCGCCAGGTCGAGCAGGTCGCCGATCAGCGTCAGCAGGTCGGTGCCGGAGCGGTAGATAGTTTGCGCATAGCGGCGCTGGGCGGCGCTGAGGTTGCCCTCGGTGTTCTCGGCGAGCAGTTGGGAGAGGATCAGCAGGCTGTTGAGCGGCGTGCGCAGTTCGTGCGACATGTTGGCGAGGAACTGTGACTTGGCCCGCGAGGCGCCCTCGGCCGCGTCGCGCGCCGCCGCCAGTTCGACGGTGCGCTCCGCCACGCGCCGCTCGAGTTCTTCGGTGAGGCCGAGCAGCGCCGTCTCCGCCTCCTTGCGCGCGGTGACGTCGGCCATCGACAGGAAACCGAGCAGCGGCTTGCCGTCCGGGCTGCGCACCAGGGTCCCGGAGAAGCTGAAGATGCGCCGCCAGCCGGGGTCGGTGCGGCGCACCACGGCCTCGACGTCGCGCAACTGCTCGCCGCGCAGGACACGCGCCGCCGGCCACTGGTCGGCCGGCAGCGGCTCGCCGGCGGGTGTTTCGAGCCTGAACAGCTCGGCGAATTGCTCCATCCGGCGGCGGTCGCCGAAGCCGGCATCGCTGCCGAAGATGGTCAGGACGGCGCGATTGGCGCGCGTCACCCGGCCCTCGAGGTCGAAAATCACCAGCCCCTCGTCGAGATTGTCGATGACCGTGTCAAGCTGGGCCCGAGCCTGGCGCAGCGCAATTTCGGCCCGCTCGCGCTCGCTGACATCCTCGGAGAAGATGACGATGCCGCCGATCCCGCCGTCGGCGTCGTACCACGGCCGGATCTCCCAGCGGATCCACTGCATCGAGCCGTCGGCCCGCTCGAAGCGCTCGGCGTCGGCTCCCACCACCTCGCCAGCGAGGCCGCGGCTGTGGGCCTCCCTCCACGCCGTGGAGACGTCCGGGAAGACCTCGTAATGCGACAGCCCGCGCAGCTCGCGCTCGCCGAGACCGTAATCGGCGCGCCAGCGGCGGCTGGCGAAGATGTAGCGCATGTCGCGGTCGAACATCGCCAGTCCGGCCGGCGCGTATTCGATGAAGAAGCGCAGCCGCTCCTCGGAATCGCGCAAGGTCGTCTCGGCACGCTTGCGCTCGCTGATGTCGAAGGCGGCGCCACGCATGCGGATGGCACGGCCGGCGGCATCGAAGTAGGCCCGGCCGCGCAGCGCCACCCAATGGGTGCTGCGGTCGGGCCATACGCTGCGCATTTCGACGCGAAATTCGCGGTGCTCTTCCAGGGCGTCGAGCACCGCGCCATCGACCTCGTCGCGATCGTCGGGATGGACCGCCTCGAGAAAGCGCTGGTAGCTCATCGCCATGTCCGGTTCCAGGCCGTAGAGGGCCAGGCAGCGCGCCGACCAGACCAGTTCGCCGCTGACCACGTTCCACTCCCAGGTGCCGATGTCGGCGGCGTCGAGGACGAGGTCGAGCCGTTCGCGGCTCGTCTCCAGCTCGGCGCTGTCTTCGCGGACCCGGTTCGCCAGTTCGTCGCGGGTCTGGCGCAACCCCGCCTGGTTGCGCGCTGTACGCGCCATGTCCCGGCGCAGCACCAGCACCGACACGGCAACGACGACGAAGGCCAGGACGCCGGCGACGGCGATCAGGGTCTGGGTGGTGGCCTCGCTGTCGCGCAGGGCGGCCTCGCGCTCGGCCAGCAGGCGCCGCTCGGCGCCGTCGATTTCGTCGATGACCTCGTCGACCGGCTCCTGCAGGGCATCGACGCGCCGGCCGGCCATCATCGTCCGTGCCGCGTCGAAGCCGCGACCGCGGCGCACCTCGATCATCTCGGCGGCAAAGCGCAGACCCTCGCCGACCACCGCCGCCAGGCGCTCGACGCGGCGCTGCTGCGCGGCATTGTCCGCCCTCAGCCGGCGCAGAGCCTGCAGATTGGCGTCGATCCGCGTCGTCGCCTCGCGGTAGGCATCGACGAAACGCGCGTCGCCGGTGATCACGAAGGCGCGATAGGCGGCGACGGCATCGGCGTCGGCGTCGGGCAGGTGGCCCAGCGCGGCGATCACTTCGCGGGTCTGGGCGACCCAGGCCTGGTCGCGGCGCGCGGAGAGGGTGCTGCCATAGGCGATGACGCCGATCACGGTGACCGCGCCGAGGGCGAAGACGAAACCGGCCTGAAGCTTGTGCTGCGTGGCGGCGAGCATCGCGTCCGTCACCGCCGCGTCGCGGCCCGGCTGGCGGCGACGCGCGGCTACGAGCACGCTGGCGAGGACGCCGGTGACGACCAGGCCGATCCAGCGGACGCGGTTGGCGTCGCCGGCAATCACCAGCGAGCCGTCGGGCGAGAGCAGCAAGACCAGCGAGGCAACGGCGGACACGGCGGTGGCGACAAGTCCCGGCCCCAGCCCGCCGACGAACGCGGCCAGCAGAATCGGCACGGCGAGCAGCACCAGGACCGGCTGCTCGTCGGGAAAGACGGCCATCATCGCCAGCACCACGCCGGGCGCCGCCGCGGCGAAGGCGTAGGCCAGCGCGCGCGGCCAGGGACTTACGGCAGGCGGCGCAGCGCCGTTCGCGCCGCCATTGGCCGCAGCCGAATGCCGACTCGTCCGATTGCCGTCACCGGCAACCATGCCATTTCCGCCGAGTATATGCATTTGTGATTGCGTCGGGCCACGCCGGCTTGTTGCGGCGATTTCGCCAAGCTTGCACCCGTTATGGTAACAGCTGCGCCGCCCTAATACGCCGGGATACATGCCGCGGCGGCGTCATCGCCGCCCGGCTTCAGCGGCTGCCGCGGGCCAGGGCCTCCTGCTCGAAACGCGGATAGTATTGCAGCACGGCGCGGCGGAATTCGGCCTGGCTCACGGCCAGCCGGCGCAGATCCTCGGGCAGCGGCAGGGCCAGCACTTCGGTGGTGTCCAGGCCGCGCTGGCTGGCGTCCCGCAGCGTCGCCTGCAGCCAGCCCAGGTAGCGGGAGGTCTGGTCGAGCGCCTGCAGGTCGCCGCTCACCGGGCCGTGGCCGGGCACGAGCAGCGACGGACGCAGCGCGCGGATCACCGTCAGGGCATGCAGCCAGTCGTCGATGTCGGCGTGCGGCGTCGTCGGCGTGCGGTCGTGGAAGGCCAGGTCGCCGGCGAAGAGCACGCCGGTGCTGCGATCAAAGATCATCAGGTCGGCGTCGGTATGTCCTGACAAGGCGATCAGTTCCAGCGCGTGGCCGCCGATCGGCCACGGTCCCCGGATGGCTTCGAGCGTCGGCGCGCTCGCCTCGGTGCCGGCCATGGGATCCCCGACCATGCGATAGAGGTTCTCGGCCAGCGCGTTGCCGTCGCGGCGGATCGCCGCGATGGTCTTGGGCAGCGCGGCGATCGCCGCCGCCGGGAAGGCCTGGTTGCCGAGAAAGTGGTCCGGGTGCCGGTGGGTGATGAACACCGTGCGCACCGGCTGGTCGGTGATGCGCCGGATTGCCGCGGCCAGCGCCCGGCCGTAGCCCAGCGAGGGGCCGCTGTCGATGAGGACGACGCCCTCGCCGGTGACGATGAAGGCGGTATTGACGATGTTGCCGCCGTTGCGCGGCGAGAAATCCTCCTGGGCGCCTTCGACCACCCAAGTGTCGGGGGCGATCTGCCTCGGCTCGAGGGCATAGTCGAAAGCCGGCGCCGGCGGCGCCGCGGCCAGGCCGAGCGCCGCGGCGAAGGCCAGGCGCAGCGCGGCGAATTTCGCGGCCTTCATCGGCCGATCCGCGCGTCGACGCGATTGCCGTTGTTGTCGCGGCCCTCGACGACCAGTATCCCGGTACGGGCCGCCGCGCCGGGCAGGTCGAGCGTGAACACCGGGTCCTGGGCGACCGGCTCGTGGGTCTCGATCTCCATCAGCACCTGCCGCTCGTCGCGGATGAGCAGCGACTGGACGAAGAACGCCGGTATGCCGGGGGCAAGCCCGGTGTCCATCGGATGCCAGAGTTTGAAGCGGACCCGCGTGTCGCCGTCGGGCCGCGGCCATTGCCGGCCATCGACGCGGTTCAGCCGCCGCGTCCATTCGTCGCCGCCCTTGTCGCTGCGCGGCAGGGTGCAGCCGCCGCCACTGGTCTCCACCCAGGTGCCGCCAACATGCCAGACGCCGGCATCGGTCAGCGCTGCGGCGCGCACCGGCGAGGATTGCTGCAGCTTCATGCGGAAGCCGAGCACCGCGCGGGTGGCGAGCGGCGTGAAGGCCAGCACTTCCGCGATCGGATTGAAGTCGGCGAAAACCACCACCCGGCGCACCCCGGGCAGGCCGCTGGCGTCGATGGTGACCGGCACGTTGAGCGGATCTTCGGCGACGGCCGGGGCGATCACGCGGATTCGCGCATCGAAGCGCACCTCGCGGTCGGACAGCAGACTGGCCACCATGTCGCCCCAGCGCGGCGAACCCAGCGGGTCGGCCGGCGCCGCCGGCGCGGCGGGCGCGGCGAACAGTACGCCGAGCGACAGAACGAGCAGACGGGCGAACGGCATGGCGGCGGGTAGCGGCGCTGTGGGCTGCGGCAAGGGCGGCAAGACCGCCTTTTTACTGGATGATCGCGTCTTTGCGCAAGGGCTGCGCAGAGCGCGGCCGGCGCTGCCCGGCGGCAGCGACGCGGTCGGCGATCCTTTGCAGCAGGGCCCGGGCCGCGCCGGCGCCGGGACTGTCGCCGGGAATGCGCCGCCAAGCGAGGTGGACGGTCTGGTCCGAATCGTCGACCAGGGTAAAGGCGGCCAGGGTCAGCGGACAGTGGACGATGTTTTCCGGCCGCTCGGCGGCCAGTTGCCAGGCCACCTTGCCGCTGCAGAACGAGTAGATGCGCGCCTCGCGGTATACGGCCTGCGGCCGCCCGAAGGCGGCAGCGGTATTGTGCAGCATGGCGGCGAAATCGCTCACCGGGCCCAATACCAAGCCCTCCTCGACGATCGCGTCCTCGACCGCCTCCTGAGCCTCCGAGAAGCCGATCCCGGCGAGCATCGTACTCAACGCGGGATCCTCGCCAGGCCATGCCAACGGCATAACAACGGCCAGCGCCAAGCAAAGCGCCAGGGCTCGCGGCGTCGCCGGCAGGATTGCCGCGGCGCGGCTCATGCGAATGAGGAATTCAACGTTGCTTCGGACGGCTCGCGGATATTCAGCTTATGGTAACCCTCCCCGCGGCGGAAAGGGTATTGAATGTCATGCAACACCTGCCGCAGGCGAAACATGCCGGCAGGCTGGGGCGGTCAAGTCAGCAGCGGCCGCACGTCCATACGGACGATGCCGGTGCCGTCGACATCGATGCCGCGCAGGAAGGCGACGAAGCTTCGCATGATGGGCTGCCGTATCCGGAATGGCCCTGCCAGCGAGAACCATGACCCGGGAAATTGTTGCTTGCAAGCCCGTTTCGGCCCTACGTTATTAACGCCGCGCAGTTGCGCCGCCAATCCGTGTCCGGTGGGAGAGGACGGACAACTTGGCAAAATAAACCTTGCGCGAACCATTCTTGTAGCCTATGTTGAAAGTGCTGGTTCTATGGTTCTTTTTCAAATGCCCCACCTCGGATCGTAATCGTGGTGGGGCTTTTTTTGTTACCCTGAGCTTGATGCGGGTAGCGTGGCGATCCGCGCGGCCGGAGCGACGATTGCGCTCGGGCTGCCGGCGTCGCCGCCTGCGACTACGATTCAGCTGTTCCCTCAACCGAATCGACGATGAAACCGACGGCTCAGGATCTTCGCCGAATCAGCGCCGCCACGCTGGAATATTACGACCGGCATGCCGAGGAATTCTGGCAGGGCACCCGCGATCACGATGTCAGCCAGAACATCGCCGCGCTGCTCGACGACATTGTCGGCAAGCCGCCGTTTGCAATTCTCGATTTCGGCTGCGGTCCGGGACGCGACCTGAAGGCATTCGCCGACCTCGGACACCTTGCCACCGGCCTCGAGGGTGCGCCCCGCTTGGCCGCCATGGCACGCGACCATAGCGGCTGCGAGGTATGGCAGCAGGACTTTCTCGCGCTCGCCTTGCCCGAAGCCCGCTTCGACGGCGTCTTCGCCAATGCGGCGCTGTTCCACGTTCCGGTGCTCGCCCTGGGCCGTGTTCTGGGCCAGCTTCATGCCACCCTGAAACCCGGCGGCGTGCTGTTCAGTTCGAACCCGCGCGGCGACAACGAGGAAGGCTGGGGCCGAGGGCGCTACGGCGCCTATCACGACCTCGACACCTGGCGCCGCCACCTGTCCGCCGCGGGCTTCACCGAACTGGCCCACTACTACCGGCCGGCCGGCCTGCCGCGCGAACGGCAGCCCTGGCTGGCCAGCCTGTGGCGGAAACCGCCCGCCGGCTGAACCGTGCCTCGGGAACGCCACCGCCGCCCGGCGGACTGTGCGCATGGAGACGGGCGGTGCCAAGCCGCAGTTCACATTTCCCCGACCCAGCCTACGAGGACATCCCCATGGCACGCAATGTGATCCTGGCCGCCGACCTGCCCGCGGCGCCCGATCGGCTGTTCGACATGTATCTGGATGCCGCGCGGCACGCCGCCTTCACCGGCGCCGCGGTCAGCATTGCGCCGCGCGCCGGAGCCGTGTTCAGCGCCTTCGACGGTGCGCTTTCCGGGACGGTGCTGCATGTCGAGCCTAAGCGCCTGATCGTCCAGACCTGGCGATCGACCAACTGGCCGGCCGGCGCGATCGACGCCGTGCTGGTGCTGTCCTTCTGGCCGGCGGCGGAAGGGGCGCGCATCGAGCTGGTGCACGTCAATGTTCCGGAAGAGGACTTTGCCGGAGTCAGCCAGGGGTGGGAGAAATACTATTGGACTCCCTGGCGGAACTACCTCGCCGCTACCGCCTCGAATTAGGCTTCGCTCGACGCGGCGCTGCGTGGCCCGATTGCCGCAGGGCCCGCCGGGTGCCCTCAAACCCCGTCGAAGCGACCGCGGCGGGCGGCCTGGTCGAGCCGCTGCTTCTCGGCGAGGATCTTGTTCGCATAGATCAGGTCCTCGTCGTCGGGGTCGCCGGCGTACTGCTGCAAACCGGCCTCGAGGCTGCCGGCGCGGCGGATCGAGTCCTTCAGCACGCGGACGCCGATCTGGATGTTGGTCGCCGGATCGAAGAGCGCCAGGCGGTCGGAATGCGGGTCCAGCTTGTCGCGGTGATACTTGCCGACGACTTGCATCAAGCCCTGCGCGCCGACGACGCTTTCCGAGATCGGATTGAAACCCGACTCGACGCCGATCACGGCGATTACCAGCAGCGGATCGATGCCATCGGCATGGGCAGCCTCGCGCGCGGTTCGCACCAGGGGTTCGATGGCCGCCGCCGAGACCCGGTAACGCTTGGCAATATAGGCGACGACGGCGTGCAGCGGCGCGCTCAGGGTCGTCTGATCGCGACTTTCTTCCCCGCCGGCAGGGACCGGCGCGGGCATCGGCGCTGCGGCGGCAGCCCATTCCTGGATCTGCCGGATCACCCGGCCGTCCTGCAGGGTCCCGCTGCTGATCAAGGCCGCCACGGCGATGGCGGCGAGTATCCCCGTGGTCAGCAGGCCGCCGTGCAGAAAACGGAACAGCAGTGCCGTCAGCCCCGATACCATCGGACGTATGCCAATTGCGTAAGACATGCTTTCCCCCTTCCATTTCCCTCAGCGGCGGGCGGACCTAGCCCCGTTGAACCGGGGTATCGGGGCGCCACGGCCGGCCCGGCTGACCCGCGCGTCTGCGTGCGGATCACCGCGACACGGCGATGAGGGCGGTCAAAGTTCGGTAGCAGTACCGCCCCGGGTTGGCGCCCGGGCGGCAAACTTGCACGACTCCGCGCGACGCGTCCCCTAGGACGCGCCGCGCGGTTGTGGCTGCGGCGGAACGCCGAGCCGTGTCCGGTTCCTGGCGGAACCGGCACATGAGGCCAGCGTCTCAGGCGACTTTCTTGAGCTTCGGGGCCGTCGCACCGGCGGCCTTGACGGTGGCGTCGGTGGCGGCGGCGATATTGGCGACGGCGATGTCGGCCACTTGCTTGACCGCCTTGTTCAGGCCGTCATAAGCCGAATTCGCCGAGGCGATGGCCGACTTGACGACGGAAACGGCGACGTCGGAACCGGCGGGGCCGTTCTTGGCGACGTTTTCGAGAACCGCCGCGACGTTCCTGCTCAGATCCGCGAACTGGGCCTCGACCAGCTTGGACACTTCAGCCTGGGTCTGGGAAACGATTTCGTAGACGTTGCGCGAGTAGGCGACGGCCTTCTCGATGATCGGTTGGCCGAGCGACGTCGTCAGGCCGGCGAACGCTTGGATGTCCTTGGCACCGAGGACCGTCTTGGCGCTGACGGCGGCATCTTCGAGGCCGCCGCGGGCGGTGTTCAGGTTCAGCGCAGCGAGACGCTCGGCGCTGGCAAAAACGGTCTTGGCAAGGGTCAGCGCGGTTTCCACGTTGGCCTTGTTGGCGGCGGCGAATTGCTCCGGAGTGGCGTAGTTCATGGTCAATCTCCTATCGAGGTTCAATGGCTGAGGCTGGGTTTCTTTACCATTCCATGACCGCATCGAATTCAGGCCAGGAACTTTTGCTGCATTGCAACATGACCCGATTATATGGATTCCTGCGTGTCTGTCAAGGCTTTTGTGCACCGCATCAATTCGGCCCGGTCGAGGCCAGCGAGGAACCCCGTGCTGTACCGGATTCACCACAAGCGGCCGCGCGCTGTTCAGGAAATCAAACAGGAGCCGGGCCAGGCTGCCGCAGTGCGCCGCGCCGACGGCCGGTTTCTGCGGAACCGTCGCCATGGTCTGATGTTTGCTTGGAGGAGTGTATTTCAAATGGGACCCCCTCCGATGAACGACAGAATCCTCTTCAAGACCGGCGAAGCCACGGTTCTCGCCGCGGACGGCCAATACACGGATGCCATGCCGGAAATCCTGCTCGGCGACAACAACGGGCCGGTCGGTTACGCCTTCGCCAACATGATGGGACAGACTGCCGGCCATACCCGGATGTTCGCCATCCGCGCCTGCAACCAGCAAGTGCGGCCGGCCACCCTGATGGTGCCGAAAGTGACCATGCGCAGCGGCGCCTACGTCAATCTGTTCGGCGGCGTCGTGCAATCGGCCACCGCCGATGCCGTGCTCGATTGCGTCATCGACGATATCCTGCCGCGCGCTCAGATCAATTCGCTTTGCATCGTCAGCCTGGTGTGGATCGATCCGCGTTGCGCCACCGACCCCAAGCTCGATCCGGACGACCTCTACCGGACCAACTACGAGGCGACCAAACTGGCCATCGCCCGGGCGATGCGCGACGAACCGACGCTTGACGAATTGATCGCCAACCGGAACCTGATCCGCCATGACATGTTCCAACCCTCAACTTGAAAGCAACGCCAGCGAATTGCGGCCATGAACTCCACAACGGTTTTTGTCGGTCTGGGCAGCAACCTTGAAGGGCCCGAGGCACAGGTCGTCTCGGCCTTCGCCGAAATCGCCTCGCTGCCCGGAGTTGCGGTCTACCGACGTTCGTCGCTGTATCGCACGGCGCCGGTCGGCTACACCGCGCAGCCTGACTTCATCAACGCCGTCGCCGCGCTTCGCACCGCGCTGACTCCGCTGGCCTTGCTCGAGGCGCTGCGCGCCGTCGAACGCAGCCACGGCCGGCGGCGCGAGTTCAGGAACGGTCCGCGCACCCTCGATCTCGACATCCTGATCTACGGCGAACTGCGCCTGCAATCCGATCAACTCGTCGTGCCGCATCCCCGCGCCCACCAGCGGGCCTTCGTCCTGCTGCCGCTGCTCGAAATCGCTCCGGACTGCGTGATCCCCGGCCTCGGCCCGGCGCGCGACTGGTTATCGATGTGCGACACTCGGTCGGCCCACCGCGTCGCTTCGGCACCAGAACACGGATTCGCGCCGCTGACCGAATGAAGCGCGTCTGTGCCAGGGCAGTCCGCCGCCGGGCACGACGCCACTGAACTGCACGAGTCCAACGACCATGAGCAACGATCTGCGCTGCGGCAAGTTCCGCCTCTCGCTCGAGCGGCCGCTGATCATGGCCATCGTCAACGTCACGCCCGATTCCTTTTCCGACGGCGGGCGGTATTTCGACCTGGGGCAGGCATCGGACCATGCCCGGCGGCTGGTCGATGAAGGCGCCGACATCCTCGACATCGGCGGTGAATCCTCGCGTCCCGGCGCCGAGCCGGTCAGTGAAGACGTCGAGCTGCAGCGCGTCATGCCCTTGATCGAGCGCCTGGAGAATCTCGGCGTGCCGCTGTCGGTCGATACCGTCAAGCCCGGCGTCATGCGGCGGGCGCTGGCCGGCGGGGCGTCGATGATCAACGACATCAACGCCCTGCGGACCCCGGGGGCGATCGAGGCAGTAGCCGGCAGCGGCGCGGCGGTGGTCCTCATGCACATGCAGGGGGAACCGCGCACCATGCAGCGGGATCCGCATTACGCCGACGTGGTCGGCGAAGTGCGGCAGTTCCTCGCCATGCGCATCGCCGCCGTCCATGACGCCGGCATCGCGCGGGAATGCATCGTCGTCGATCCCGGATTCGGCTTCGGCAAGCTGCTCGACCACAATCTGGCGCTGCTGCGCGACCTGGCCCGCTTCGCCGAGCTGGGCTGTCCGGTGCTGGCCGGGATGTCGCGCAAGTCGATGCTCCAGGGCTTCAGCAGCAGGCCGATGCAGCAGCGCCTGCCGGCCAGCCTCGCCGCAGCGCTGATTGCCGTCCAGAACGGCGCCGCCATCGTGCGCGTGCACGACGTCGCCGAAACCCGCGATGCGCTCGCCGTCTGGTCGGCCGTCAAGGCAAGGGCGCGGGCGAGCTGACCGCCGTCGCCGCCACCGCCCGCAGCGTCACAGCGGGTTCGGCGCGCCGAATCCGGCCGACCCGGCCAGCCGCTCCAGCGCGGCCACCATCGTCGGCACGAAGTCGCGCTGCTCGGGCTTCATCAGCACCATGCGCAGGATGTCGACCGGCCCGTCCGCGGCGGCGACGTCGGCACCGTTGCCGGCGAGCCGAGCCGCGTCCGTCCGCAAGATGCTGAGAGAGAGCCCCTCGGCCTGGGCCGTCGCCAGCAGCGCGCGGCTTGCGGCGCCGATCGCCGCACCGCCACGGACCCGTGGCAAGAAGGCGACGATACCCAGTTCCGGGGGCAAGTGGAGGGCCAAGCTCTCGCTCCTGTCGAGCCGGGCAGCCAGGCGGCGCGCCGCATCGAGGCAAGCGCGCAGGATCGGGCCGAAGCCTTCGCCGCCGCAGAGGGGCAGGCAGCGCAGCGTCAGCCACAGGGCGCCCGCAGCAGCGCCGGGGCGCGAACATTCGAAGCCCGATCGCGCCGCCGCGTCGGTATAGGGCGAGGACTGGGCGAAGAGCCCGGCGGCGCCGTCGCGGAAGAGGCTGCAGCCGCAGCCGTAGGGCTGGTAGCCGTGCTTGTGCGGATCGACGGCCACGGAATCGCATGCGGCGATGGCGGCAAAGGCCCGCGCCGGGATCGGCGCCTCGGGATCGTCCTTGAGCAGGGCGAAGAAGCCGCCGTAGGAAGCGTCCACGTGTATGCTAAATGAGTAGATGCGGCGCAGCGCCACGACCTCGTCGATCGGGTCGACGGCACCCAGCGCCGCCGTGCCAGCACTCAGCACGACGCAGCCGACGCGGCCCTGCCTGAGCAGGTCCTCGAGCCGGGCGACCTCGATGCGGCCACGCCGGTCGCAGGGAATCACGATAGCCTCGGCGCCGATCAGGCGGCAAATGCGCTGGTGCACGAAATGTGCGTCCTCGCTGAAGGCGATCGCTCCGCGCGGATGGCGCTGCCGGCAACTCCAGATCCCGTCGAGGTTGGCCGTGGCACCGCCGCTGGTCAGGTGGCCGCCGGCCGACGCCGGAAAACCGAACATGCCGGCCAGTTCCGCGACCACCTCGCGCTCCATGGCGAGCGTCGCGCCGCCGTGGCGGACATCGTGGTTGTTCGGGTTGAGGAGCATGGCGGCGACATAGCCGAGTAGCGCCACCGGATGGGCTGCAGCCGCCATTTGCGCGGCGAATCCCGGCGATGCCAGCGACGCAAGCGCGTCGAGACGGACCCGGTATTCGGCCCAGGCCGCCTCGAAGCGCGCCACGTCCAGCGGGAATTCGGCAGCGCCGGCCAAGGCGCCGGGCGCGGCCTGCCGCTGGCGGGCGAACTCGAGGGCGCGTTCGAGCGCAGTGACCGCGTCCATCATCGGCGCAGACCGTGTTCGAAAAACTCGCCATTGGCGATCGCGAAGTTGCGGCTCGCCTCGTCCGGCAGTCCGGTGAGGTGGCCGTGAACGACTTGCAGGACCTCGTGGTGCGACACCACCAGGACAAGTCTTTCCGGCAGGCTGGCGATGTCGCTCAGCGCCGCCACCACCCTGGCCTTGAGCCCGGCATAGGATTCGCCGCCGTGGGCCGCGAAACGCGCCGGATCGTCTTCGCGGGCCGCCAGATATTCGGCGACAGTCCTGCCCTCGAAGCCGCTGCGTCGGTCGTCGAGGCGGTGATCGATGCGGACCGGCGCGCCATGACGGCGATTGACGATGGTGGCGCTTTCGCGCGCGCGCGGCAGTTGCGAGACGATCACCAGATCGATGCGACGGTCCACCAGACGATCGGCGACGGCCTCGATCTGGCGCCGGCCCCGTTCCGTCAGCGGCACGGCAATGGCCGGGTCGTCGTTGCACAGGCCGCGGACGTTGTAGGTGCTTTCGCCATGACGCAGGAAAATCGCCGCCTCGCTCATAGCCGCTTACGGTACCAGCAAATTTCCCATCCCGCATCGCCGCCGCGAAGTCCAAGCGGCGAGGCTGCGTGTTACCTTATTGTCCCTAAGGAGCGGCCTACCGTTCTGTCGCGGACTGCAAACTGCCATGAGCCTGCGCCTGCAGATCAACCTCATCATCGCCGTGCTGATGGTTCTGGCCATCGGCGCGCTGGGCTATCAGCATGTCGAGGACACGCAGCGCAGCGTGCGCGAGGAAGTCGAGGGGTCGAACCTGGTCGCCATCCAGCTGCTGACCCGCATGAGCTGGGTCTATGAGCAGGCCGGCGTCGGCGCGGTGGTCAGGTTCCTCGGCGAAGTCGGCCATGTCCGCGCCAACGAAGTCTACCTCTACGACCCGGCCGGAAAGCTGGTCTATTCTTCGCCGCCGCCGACCTACAAGGTCGGCCGCAACGCGCCCGGCTGGTTCGCCGATCTGGTGACGCCGCCGATCCACCGGCGGGAAATCCTCGTCTCCGGCGGCAAGCTGGTGATCGAGGCCGATGCCTCGCGCGCCGTGCTCGACGGCTGGGACGACCTGGTGAAACTGATCTCGGTCGGTGCGATCGTTTGCGCCACGCTGGCGGCCACCGTCTTCTGGCTGACCGGCCGCGCGCTCAAGCCCCTCCGCCAGGTGGTCGACGGCCTGCAGCGGATGGAACGGGGCGCCTATGACACCCGCCTGCCCGATCTGCCGGGCACGGAGGCCCGCCTGATGAGCCAGGCCTTCAATCGCATGGCCAGGGCGGTCGAGGAAACCACGGCCGCCAAGGAGGCGGCCAGTGAAGCCCGGCAAAGCCTGCAGGAGAACCGCGAACTGACGCAGATGATCCAGTCGCATATCGAGGAGGAGCGCCGCATCATCGCCCGGGAACTGCACGACGAGTTGGGGCAGCTGATCACGGCCGTCAAGAGCATGGCCGTCTCCATCGTCCAGAGCGCCAACCAGGATAATGGCAATGTCATCCAGGCGGCGCAGCTCATCGTGGACACGACCGGACGCATGTACGACGCGGTCCATGAACTGATCCCCCGCCTGCGGCCCTTCGCCCTCGACAGCTTCGGCCTGGCCGACGCCTTGCAGGATCTGGCCGCCGACTGGCTGCAGCAGCACCCCGAGGTGAAACTGGTGATGAAGCTCGGGGCATTGCCGGCCGACCTCGGCGATACCCTGAAGACCTGCGCCTACCGCATCGTCCAGGAATCGGTAACCAACGCGTTGCGCCACGCCGGCGGCAGCCTTATCGAGGTGGCGGTCGCCGCCGAGGCCAGGCAGTTGCGGGTGAGCATCGCCGACAACGGTGCGGGTCTCGCCGCGGACTGGAACCGGCCCGGCCACTACGGCGTGCGCGGCATGCGCGAGCGCGCCGTAGCGCTGGGCGGCAGCTTCGATATCCGGCCCGGCGAGGCCGGTGGCACCCAGGTGGCGGCGCGCCTGCCGCTGGACTGAGGGCGTCGCCGCGAGCACGGTATACCGGGCCGCGACGCTTGCCCGGCTCGCCTGAGCGCGCCCCGGTCGGCTTACCAGTTGCGGGCCACCGTCACGCCGATCAGATGGGTACGGCCGGGCGCCGATTCGAAGAAGCGGCTGTTGCCCTCGTTGACGATGACCGAGCCGGCGTACTTGCGGTCGGTCAGGTTATCGACCCGGTAGAACTCCTTGGCCCGCCAGTCGCCGAACTGCTGCTCGAAGCCGGCCCTAAGGTTGGCCACGGTATAGGCCGGGGCCGCATCCGAGTTGATGTCATTCACATAGACCGGGGCGGCGTGGCGCAGTTCGAGGCCGCTGGCGAAACCCACCGGGGCGTATTTCCAGCTCAGTTCGCCGTAGAACGTCGAGCGCGGGATTCCGGGCATGGCATTGCCGGCCGGGACCGGCACGTTCGGCACCGCGCAGGGCGTTGCGCTGCAGGTGGTGAAGCTGTCGGCGTAGAGCGCCTTCAGATAGGTATAGGCGGCATAGGCGCCGAAGCCCTGCGGCAGACGCGCGTCGAGCGCCAGTTCGACGCCGTCGCGCGTCGTGCCGCCGACATTCTGGAACACCGAGCGGCCGCCGGTGTTGGTCAGCACGGCGATTTCGTCGCGCGTCTTGACGTGGAAGACGGCCGCCGTCGCCAGCACGTCGGCGCCCAGGAAGGCCTTGGCGCCGACTTCGAGGTGATCGCTCTTGGCCGGCTTGAGGCCGAAGTTGAGCCCCGTGCCGTTCGCCCGGTATGACAATTCGTTGAGCGTCGGCGTCTCGAAGCCGCGGCCGTAGGACGCGTAGAGGTTGAGCGCCTCGCTGGCCTTGAAGGTGACGCCGAGCACCGGATTGGTCGAGGAGAAGCTGGTGTTGCCGCTGTCGTCGCCGTTGCTCGTCGCCGGCGTCGCGCCGGGAACGAAGAAATGATCGGCGGAGCTGACCTTGACGGAACTGTTGCGCAGGCCGGCGAGGACGACCCAGCGCGTTCCCGGCTGCCACTCGGCCTGCAGGTACTGGTCGAAATTGAAGACCCGGTTGTCCTCGTTGCGGCGCAAGGCGCCGAACACGCCGAGCACCTGGGTGGCGCCGCTGCCGGTGAAATTCTGGAAGCCGCGGCGCCGCTCGTCGACGTTCTCGTAGTCGATGCCGGCGGTGAAGTTCAGCGGCTCGCCGGCCAGGGTCGTCTTCCGCGTCCAGCGCAGATCGAGGCCGCCGTAGTCGCGGATCAGGTCGATGACGCCGCCCGGGCTGGTGATGTTGTTGTTGCCGGCGGTCTGCGCCGCGACGGTGATCGCCTGGAACTGGGTGGTGCTGCGCCGCCCGTAATAGAGCGTCGCCGCCAGGGTGTCGGCCGCCGTCAGGGCCCGCTCGTAGCTCAGGCCGCCCTGGCTCTGGTCGACCCGCTTGCGGGTGTTGAACTGCAGTGCGCCGATGCCGGCCTGGCGCGGATCGGCATTGAACTGGCCGCGGGTCAGGCCGAGCGGATCCTGGGCCTCGGGCATGGCCATGGAATTGGCGACGAAGGTGAGCCGCGAAGAGTCGTCCGGGTTCATGCGCAGCTTGGCGTTGACCGAGTCGCGCTTCGCCGCGCTGTGGTCGCGGTAGCCGTCGGTGCTGAACTCGGAGCCGTCGAGCACATAATTGATTCCCCGGTTCTCGCCCGAGGCCTTGACGCCGATGCGGTGCGTGTCGAAGCTGCCGAAGGCGGCGTCGCCTTCGAGCGCCGCCCCCGGCTTGCCGTCCTCGGTGAACAGCGAGATGACGCCGCCCGAGGAATTGCCGTAGAGGGCCGAGAACGGGCCGCGCAACACTTCGATGCGCGCCGCCGAGCCGAGGTCGAAGTGGGACACCTGGCCCTGGCCGTCGGGCATCGTCGCGGGAATGCCATCGGCATAGAGGCGGATGCCGCGCACGCCGAAGGTGGAGCGGGCGCCGAAGCCGCGCGAGGAGATTTGCAAATCCTGGGCGTAGTTCTGGCGGTTCTGCACGACGATGCCGGGAACCCGCGCCAGCGATTCGGATAGATTGACTTCCAGCTGCTGCTCCTGGATCTGCGCCGTGCCCACCACATCGACCGATACCGGCAGATCGAAGCTCGATTGTTCGATGCGCGTCGCGGTGACGACGACCGGTGCCGACGTCGAGGCGCTCACGGCGGTGCCGGCGGCATACAGGGCGAGCGGGTTGGCGATGGCCAGCGTGGCGCCGGCCAGGGAAATGCTGCGGACTTTCATATGTCATGCACCTCGGTAGGCGTGGATCGGATTTGAAATCTTGTGCCGGCGCATCCACGCCCGGCAGCGGCGCGGCGCCCGCCACCGGCGTTGGGATCCTGGTGGCGCGCCTATCCGCTGGCCGCGGCGGCGACGCCGGGCATGCTGCGCGCCGGAAACGGTGCCATCGGCACGACTCGGCCGACTATGCCGTAAGCATTCATGCGAACGCCGCCGGCCATCTCAGTTGGTGAGCCGGAAAAACACGGGTATGTCGATCGGCAGGTCCAAGCCGGCCAGGGTGGCCGGCACTTTGGGCAGCGGCAGTGCCGCCTCGAGCATCTCCAGGGCCCGCTGATCGAGCGCCGCGAAGCCGCTCGACCGCGCCACGTGGTATTCCTTGACTTGGCCATCGGCGCCGATGACCACCCGCAGCAGGGCGGTCCCTTGCCAGTGACGTACCTTGGCCACAAGCGGATAACGCTTGTACGGTTCGAGCGCCTCCCCGGCAAGGCGCGTGTATTCGGCCTGGGCGTTTGGGTCGAGCGACCGCGGCGGCGCGGCCTCGGCGACCGGTCGCGCCGGCGCAGCCGGCCTTTCCTCAAGCGGCGCCGCTGCTTGCGGCGCCGCCACGGCGGCAACCGGTGCCGAGGCAGCGGCCGCGGGCGCGGCCTCCGCCGGCACCGCCAGGATCTCGCTCGGCGCCACCCGACGGCTATCGACGGCCGCAGCACGCTGCCGCGCCGGCTCCTCGATCGCCGCCGGCGGTGGTGGTGCGGCGGGCGCCGGGCGCAGTTCCACCGCCAGCGGCGGCATCAGCCTGGCGGCCAGCGGCGCGATATGCTGCTGCAGTAGCGCGCCTAACACGAGCGCATGGAGGGCCGCCGAGATCGCCAGGGCGCGACGCCAGCGCCGGCCGTCGGCCGAAACTTCGTCGGAGGCACGCAGCGACAAGGGGGGGAAAACGGCCAGTTCCATGGCAGCGCCACGCGGTTCGATGCGGATGGTGCGAGATTAGTGCAAGGAGCGATCCAGGTAAATCGGCGCCCCGCACATTAATGATTTTCATGAGGCCGCCGCGTTCGCGCCTCGCGGCGGCGGAACCGTCCGCCGCGCCTGCCCGCCGGCGGCAGTGCGCCGGCTATTTGGCCTGGAGGTAGGCGGCGACGGCCTGTTCCTCGTCCGGCGTCATGTTCTTGACGACCCGCTCGGCCATGATGACGCCATGAGGCCGCAACTTGGTGCGGAACTCGTTGAGCTGCTTGACGATGTATTCGGCATGCTGTCCGGCGATGCGCGGAAACACCGAGGCGCCCTCGCCGTTCTCGCCGTGGCAACTGGCGCAGGCCATGACCTTGCGCGACGGGATGCCTTCGGCGAAGATGCGCCGCCCCTTCTCCAGCAGCGCGCGCTTGCCGGGCTTGCCCGGGGTCGGGGTCTGCGCGGCGTAGTATTCGGCCAGGCCTTCGATGGTGGATTCGTCGAGCAGCGCCGAAATCCCCCACATGTAGGCCTGGGCGCTCGAGTCGGCGCGCTTCTGGGCGCGAAAGGCGCGCAGCTGGTCGGCCAGGTAGAGCGGCGACTGGCCGGCCAGCTTGGGAAACACCGCCGCCTTGCTGTTGCCGCCCTCGCCGTGGCAGGCGTTACAGACATGTACCGCCCGTTCCACAATGTTGCCCGGCGGCGGCGCATTCTGTGCCGAAAGCGGACCGCTGCCTAAGCCGAGGATCGAGAATGCGACGGCCGCAGCCTGGTGTTTCTTCTTCATCGTCTGTCTCCGCAACATGAGGGGAATGGGTCAATCGGACAGCAAGTATGGTGCCAAAATCCGGTAACGCATTTTCGCCGACCTCGTCAAGGCGGCGCGGCCCGCTCGAATCGGCCGAAATGGATCAGGATCGTCGGCAGGATCAGCAGGTTCAGCACGGTCGAGGTGAACAGGCCGCCGACGATGATGGTGGCCATCGGGCCCTCGATCTCCCGCCCGGGCTGGCCGCTGCCCAGCGCCAGGGGCAGCAGGCCGAGAGCCGTCACCAGGGCCGTCATCAGGATCGAGGGCAGGCGTTCCAGCGCCGCGCGCACCGCGGTTTCACGGTTCCAGGCGAGGTTTTCCGTGTCGACCAGATAGCGGCAGTGCGACACCAGCATGATCGAGTTGCGCAGCGTGATGCCGAACAGCGTGACGAAGCCGACCAGCGAGCCCAGCGACAGCCAGCCGCCGGTGGCGAGCACCGCCAGCACGCCGCCGATCAGGGCGAAGGGCAGGTTCGACAGCGTCAGCAGCAGGTTGCGGCCGCTGCCGAAAGCCATGTAGAGCAGGATCAGGACGCCGACGCCGGCCAGCAGCGAATGGCTGACGAGGTCGCGGCGCGCCCGCGCCTGCGCCTCGCCGGTGCCGGCGAAGGCGAGGTAGTTGCCCGGCGCCAGCGCGACTTCGGTGCCGATCCGCTGCCGCGCCTCGGCGACGAAGTCCTCGACATCGCGGCCGGCGACGTTGCAGGTCACCGTCTGCATCCGCTTGCCGCCGCTGTGCAGAATCTTGTAGCGGCCGTCGGCGACGCCGACCTCGGCCACCTGGCGCAGTTCGATCATGGCGCCGCGCGGCGTGCGCAAGGGCAGCGCGGCGACACGCTGCAGCCGTTGCTCGCGCGGATCGAGGGTCACCGCCAGCGTCGTCACCTGTCCGCCGCGATAGACGGCGCCGACGGGCACGCCCTGGTAGGCCGCCTGCAGGGTTTCGAGGACCTCGGTCGGCGCCAGGTCCCAGGCCGCCAGACGCTCGGGGCGCAGGCGCACGACCAGTTGCGGCGCACCGGGCGGCGCCTGGACCTGCACCTCGCGGGCGCCGGGAAGCGCCGCCAGGAGGCGCGCCACGGCCAGGCCGTCGCGATCGAGATTGTCGAGGTCGGGCCCGAACAGGTTGATCACGACCTGCGCCGTATAGCCGGCCACGGTCTCCTCGATGCGTTCGGTGAGGAAGGTGTTCACGGCGAAATTGACGCCGGGGAAACCTCCCTCCGCGGCGCCACCCTTCATGCCATTATCATCGTCGTGGCCGGCCAGCGCGGTACGGATGTCGCCGAGGATGCGGCGCTGCTCCTCGCCGGGCAGCGTGCCCAGCTCGACCTCGAACTCGCTGTAATGGGTGCCGGCGGTATCCGCTCCGTTCTGGGCGCGGCCGACCCACTGCGCCGCCGACTTGACCCCGGGCACGGCCAGGATCGCCTCCGTGACCCGCTTGCCGAGGCGTAGCGACTCGCGCTCCGAGGTCCCCGGTATGGCGGTCATGTGGATGATGTAATGGCCTTCGCGCAGCGGCGGAATGAATTCGCCGGAGAGGAAGGGCAGCACCGCCAGGCCGCCGGCCAGGACGATGCCGACCGCGCCCAGTACCGCCGCCGGCCGCCGCTCGATGCGCCGCAGCAGCCATTCGTGACGCGGCTTGATCCAGCGGATCAGGGGCGGATCGGCCGCCGGCAGCGGCGCCCGGCCGAGCAGCAGCAGGGCCAGCGCCGGCGTCACCGTCAAGGCCACCAGCAGCGAGGCCAGGATGGCCAGGATATAGGCCAGGCCCAGCGGGGCGAACAGCTTGCCGGCGACGCCCGACAACGTGATCAGCGGCACGAACACCAGCGCCACGATGAAAGTGGCATAGACCACCGAGCTGCGCACCTCCAGCGAGGCCTCCAGGACGACGCGCCAGGCCGGCGCCGGCGGGCTGCGGTCGCGGCTTTCGCGGAGGCGCCGGAAGATGTTCTCGCAGTCGATGATGGCGTCATCGACGACCTCGCCCAGGGCGATCGCCAGGCCGCCCAACACCATGATGTTGAGGCTGACGCCGAAGTATTGCAGCAGCAGCACCGCGGCAATCAGCGACAGCGGAATCGCCGTCGCCGAGACGAAGGCGGTGCGCCCGTTGAAGAGAAACAGCAGCAGCACGGCGACGACCAGCAGCGATCCGAGGGCGACATCGCGCTGCACGTTGCCGACGGCCGTCTCGATGAAGTTGGCCGGGCGGAACAGGCCGCGCTGCAGCGTCACCTGCTCGCGCTCGAGGAGCGGCCCGAGTTCGTCGAGGGCCTGTTCGAGCGCCAGGCCGACCGCCCGGGTATTGGCCCCGAGCTGGCCCTGGATCATCAGGAAGACGCCGGCGCGGCCGTCGATCGCGGCGGCGCTGATCGAAGGCGCCGGAGCCTCGACGATGGCGGCGAGGTCGGCCAGCCGCAGCGTGGCGGCACCGCGCTGCGCCACGGCGACGCGGCCCAGCGCGGCGGCATCGGCGGCCTGCCCTTCGGAGACGACGATGAAGCGCTGGTTGGCATTCTCGACGAAGCCGGCGCCGCGCACGCCGGTGGCCTTGCGCGCCGCCTCGGCGACGTCCGTCAGCGCCAGCCCGTAGCGCAGCAGCGCCTCGGGCCGCACCTGGATCTGCCACTGGCGCACTTCGCCGCCGAAAACATTGACGTCGGCGACGCCGGCGACGCTCATCAGGTGCGGCCGCAGGCTCCAATCGACGAGGGCGCGCAGTTCCATCGCCGAGCGCTGGGTCGAGGTAAGGCCGATACCGAGCACGGTGCTCGCCGACGAGGTCAGCGGCGTGATGGTCGGCGTCATGCCCTGCGGCAGTTGGGCCGTCAGCGTGGCGAGACGTTCGCTGATGACTTGGCGGTTGAGCAGCGGGTTCGATTCGTCGGCAAAGACCACCGTCACCACCGACAGTCCCGGGATCGATTGCGAACGCAGCGACTTGACGCCGGCCACGCCGGCGACGACGCTCTCGACCGGCGCGGTGACCAGCTTTTCGGTCAGCTCCGCCGACAGGCCAGGCGCCTCGGTCTGCACCACCACCTGGGCCGGCGAGAATTCTGGAAACACATCGAGGCTGGCGCTGTACAGGCGCTGCAGGCCCAGCGCCGTGATCGCCAGCGCCAGGACGACGACGACGCCCGGATGGCGGACGGAGAAGCGGACGATCCCGGCGATCATCGGCGCGCCGCGGCACCGGGTCGCGGCGGCGACTCAGTCCTCATTCTCGTTCTTGATCTGATAGCGCAGCTCTTCGGAGAGCAGCACCTGGGCGCCCGCCGTCACCACCTGGGCGCCGGCGTCCACGGCAGTGACGAACCAGTCGTCGCCAACCGGCTCGGCACCGGACACGTCGCGCCGCTCGAACCGCTCGCCGTCGCGCCGCAGGTAGACCCACGGCTTGCCGGCATGCCAGACCACGGCGCTGCCCGGCAGACGCACGCCGCGACGGCCCTCCCCCGGCTGCTCGAGGCGGGCCAGGACGCGGGCGCCGACCGGCAGCGACGCCGCTGCGGCCCGATAGAAATAACCGACCCCGGCCAGCAGCGGATCGCCGCGCGGCGCCGCCGACACCGGCCGGGCCGGCAGCGGCGGGCGTCCGTCGCCGCCGAGCACGGCGAGCGTCGCGGCCCGCGTCGCATCCTGGTCCGGGCGCACGGCGATCTGCACCAGGGCCTCGCGCCGCGCGGCGATGCCGTCGAATTCCGGAGAATGCTCCTGACATGCCCAGGCCGCCACCGTCTTGCCCCATTCGTGCAAAGCCTGCGCCTCCAGCCCGGCCAGGCTGGCGCCGGCCGCCTCGGCCCGTCCCCGGGCGGCCGCCGCGTCGGCCTCGGCGGCCTCGACGGCGCGTTGCGAGGCGTTGCGCTCGTCGGCAAACAATACCTGCATGCGGCGGCGCTCGGCCTCGGCCCGCTGCAGCGCCGCCGCGGCGGCGCGCTGCTCGGCGCGCGCCGCCAGATAGCGGGCGTGCAGTTGCAGCAGCGGCTGCGGATCGACGACCACGCCGTAGGCCTCGCTCGGCGTGCGCCAGACCATGGCGACGGCAACGGCCGTGCCGATGCCGCCGGCCCGCTGTGATGCCATTGGAATGCGCACGACAGACACTCCGGCCTCGCTGGCAACGCGTGTCGGGGCGACGACTGCGGCCTTTTCGCGTTCGCCTCCGCCGGCGCCGCCGCCGTTGTCGCGCCCGAAATGCAGCAGCGCCGCGGCCAGCAGCGCGATGATCAGGGCCTGGGCCCAGAGCAGGCGGCGCAGCTTCGGCGGCGTCATGGTCCGCCCCCCGGCGCCGGCGGCGCGTCCAGCGCCACGGCCGGCGGCGGCGACAGCAGTGACAGCTGCAGCGCCGCCTCGAGATCGGCGGCGGCCCGCTGGAGCTCGCCTTGCGCCAGCGCCTGGGCCTTCCCGGCAGCAATCCGGTCGAGCCGGTCGGCGAGCAGATCGAGGCGATCGGCGGCACCGGCCGTGAAGCTGCGCCGCGTCCGCCTGCTCTGCTCTTCGGCGGCGCGGTCGAGGGCCTGGGCCGCATCGAGCGCGGCGGCGCGGGCGCGATAATTGTCGACGGCTTGGCCGATTTCGGCGACGGCCGCCGCCTGCAGCGCGAGGAATTCGCCGGCGGCCAGTTGGCGTTTCGCCTCGGCTTCGGCGATCGCCCCGCGGTTGGCTTCGGGCGGCAACAGCCAGCCGAGGGCGAAGGACCAGCGCCGGTCGCCCTGGTCCCAGAGATAGCCAGGCTTGAAGCTGATTTCCGGATACTGGCGCGCCACTTCCAGCTTCAAGGCCGCTTCGGCGGCCGCATAGCGGGCCAGGCCGCGGCGCAGATCGCTGCGCTGGCGCAGGGCGTGCGCCTCGAGTTGCGGCGGATCGAGCGGCACCGGCGCGGCATCGAGTTCGCCGAAGGACAGTTCGACCTTTCGCAGTTGTGCCACCGCTATGCCAATGGCCTGAGCCAGTCCGGCCACCACAGCGGCCTCGCGGCCCTCCGCCAGGAGCAGCGCCTGCCCGGTCTCGGCGAGGCGGCGGCGGCTCTCGGCGCTTTCGCGGGCGCTCGCCGCGCCGGCGGCGAGCCGATTGTCGAGCAGCACCAGCATCTCGCGCCGTACCTCGGCCTCGTCGTGCAGCGCCGCCAGTTCCCGCCGCGCCGCGGACAGATCGACGAAGCGCCGCAGCAGCCGCGTGCGGACCTGCCAGACGGCTTGTTCGACGGCGATGTCGGCGGCCTGCAGCGCGGCCAGCGCCTGTTCGCTGCGGGCGGCTTCGCGGTCGGAGGCGCGCAGCGGAATTTCTAGGCCGGCGCCATACGACCACGCCGAGTCCCGGCCCGCCGTAAGGTCATGGTGCTCGATCCCGGCATTCACGCCGACCGGTGGCCGCCGGCTGGCCTGCGCCGCTGCCGCCGCGACGGCCTGTTCGCTCCGCGCAACCTCGAGTTCCGGCTGAAAGTACATCGCCGCGACCGTCAATCCCTGCAGGCTCCAGGGCCGCGGCGGCCATGCGTCGCCGGGAAATCCGTGGCCGCGGGCGTAGGCCGCCAGCGCCGGGTCGGACAGCGAGCGCTGCCGGAACTGCGCCGCGCTTTGCTCCGCATCCAGCGGCTGCGCCCGGTACTCCTGGAAGCCGCAACCGGCGACCAGGAGCGCGCCCCAGCAGGCAAGGAATCGCATCTCCCTCAAGCCCTCCTCCCGACGGCTGCACATATGGTCTGACAAACTCCGCGCCCCTGCACCGTGGCGGGCTGACACTTTAGCAAATCGGGTGCCGCCGCGGCCTGTCACGGCACAGCTTTTGCACCGTCGCCGAGGATCAGGATGGCCGCAGCGGCGGCGACAAGGGGCGGGCGTTTGCCGAAGCAGAGTAGCCGATGGGCGCGGGTCGGATTCGGGACAGTCTGTCACCTGTTCGTGACACTGCTTTGCCTCGCCCGCGGCGCGCCCGCCGCCGCCACGGAGATCGAACCCCTGCCGGTCAGCCAGGTGGCCAGCGGCATCTATGTCCATGCCGGGCAGCAGGAAGTGAGCACGGCCGAGAACCATGGCGATATCGCCAATATCGGCTTCATCGTCGGCGCCAAATGCGTCGCCGTCATCGACACCGGCGGTTCCATCGTCGTCGGCCGGCGCCTGCGGGCGGCCGTACGGGCGGTGACGACGCGGCCGATCTGTTTCGTGGTCAATACCCACGTCCACCCGGACCACATCTTCGGCAACGCCGCATTCAAGGAAGACCAGCCGGCCTTCGTCGGCCACGCCCGGCTGGCCGCGGCAATGGCGGCACGCGGCCGCAATTATCGCAACGCCCTGCTGCGCGACCTCGGTCCGGGCGTCGAGGGCAGCGAAATCATTGCCCCGACGATCGCGGTGGCCGACCGTTACGAACTCGATTTGGGGGGGCGCAGCCTCCGCTTGCGCGCCTGGCCGACCGCCCACACCGACAACGACCTGACGGTGTTCGACGAAAAGACGGCGACGCTGTGGCTGGCCGATCTGCTGTTCGTCGGCCATACGCCGGTGGTCGACGGCAGCCTGACCGGCTGGCTCAAGGTCATGGCCGAATTGGCGGCGGAGCAGCCGCGGCAGGTCGTCACCGGGCACGGCGCTGCCCCCGACTGGCGGCAGGCCGCCGCCGACCAGGAACGCTATCTGCGGGCCCTGCTCGAGCAGACGCGGGCCGCGATACGCAACCGCAAGACGATGCAGCAGGCGATCGACTCGGTCGGCTGGGAAGAGAGGAATCGCTGGCTGCTGTTCGAAGAGTTTCACCGCCGCAACGTCACGGCGGCGTATGCTGAACTGGAGTGGGAAGATTGAGTCCCGCCCGTGCCGCGGTCCGCCCGCATCTCACGACGATTTCCGGAGGCTTCCGTGCCTGAGCGACGCCGTCTCTTGTTTGTGCTGGCATTCCTAATAGCCCTGCCGGCCGCCGTTGCGGCGGCGACGAGCGAAGACGCGATCGCCGACACCCGGATGTGGAACAAGGTGCGCCTGAGCCTGTTCGGCGAGCGGCCGATTTCGGAAGACGCCGCCGCGGTGATCGAACTCGAGGCGCCGGCACGCGCCGAGGACGCATCGACGGTTCCCGTCGCCATAAGGACCCGACTGCCGCAGCAGCAGGACCGCTACGTTCTGAAGGTCTACCTGGTCATCGACAACAACCCCTCGCCGCTCGGCGCGGTGTTCAGCTTCACCCCGGACAGCGGCCGCGCCGATCTCGAAACACGGGTAAGAATCGAGGAATACACCCATGTCCGGGCCATCGCCGAGCTGTCGGACGGCTCGCTCTACATGGCCAGCCGCTTCGTTCGCGGCTCCTACGGCTGTTCGGCGCCGGCCGGCAAGGACTCGGCGGAGGCCCGCGCCCGCCTCGGCAAGATGAAATTCCGCATCGACGAGCCGGTCGCCCTCGGCCGGCCGGTCCAGGCCCAGTTGATGATCAGCCACCCCAATAGTTCCGGGCTGGTCATGGACCAGATGAGCCGCCTCTACGAACCGTCGAACTTCGTCCGCCGCATCGAGGTCAGCTATGCCGGCAAACCGGTGATGACGGCGGATGTCGACTTCACCATCAGCCAGAATCCGAACTTCCGCTTCTTCTTCGTGCCCCGCGGCGATGGCGAACTGAAGGCCGAAGTGACCGACTCCCATGACCTGAAGTTCGAAAGCACGCTGGCGATCCGCGAAGGGCTGGCCGGCAAACGCTGATGGGCCGTTCCGGCATCAGCCGATCGGCAAGGCCGTCGCCTGATCACGGCCATGGCGAACGCTTGGGCGCGTCGCCGGTCGATGATCCTAAGCCTAAGAGGAGGCCACCCATGTCCGCAATCTTCCGCCTGCTGCTGCTCTTCGCCGCGCTCGCCGCGGCACCGCAAATCGCACTCGCCGGCAAGCCCGACGACATCTGGGAGAAGGTCCGCGTCAGCCTGTTCGGCGATCGGCCGATATCGGAACAGGCGGCAGATGTCATCGAACTGGACACCCCGGTCCGGGCCGAGGATGCGGCCACCGTGCCGATCGCCATCCGCACCCGGCTGCCCCAGGGTCGGGAGCGCTACGTGCGCAAGATCTACCTGGTCATCGACAAGAACCCCTCGCCGCTGGGCGCGGTATTCAGCTTCACGCCGGAGAGCGGACGGGCCGACCTGGAAACCCGCGTGCGCATCGAAGAGTATTCCTACGTCCGCGCCATCGCCGAGATTTCCGACGGCAGCCTGTACATGGTCAGCCGCTTCGTCAAGGCCTCGGGCGGCTGCTCGGCCCCGGCCGGCAAGGACCAGGCCGCGGCGCTGGCCCGCCTGGGCAAGATGAAGTTCCGCGTCGATGAGCCGATCGCTCTCGACCGCCCCGTCCAGGCCCAACTGATGATCAGCCACCCGAACAATTCCGGCTTGGTCATGGACCAGATGACGAGGCTCTACGAACCCTCGAACTTCGTCCGGCGCATCGACATCAGCTATGCCGACCAGCCGGTCCTCAGCGCCGACGTCGATTTCACGATCAGCGAGAACCCGAATTTCCGCTTCTTCTTCGTGCCTCACGGCGAGGGCACCCTGAAGGCCGAGGTGGTCGATTCGCACGAGCTGAGATTCGCCAGTTCGATCGCAATACGCCAGCGCGACGGCGACGCCGCAGCGCGGTGATGCGGCCGGCTCTGTGAGCTGCCCGCCGATCCTGGCGCAGCGGCGTTCGGCGGCGATGATTCGCGGCCGCCGCGCGGCGCTCCTGGCCATCGGCCTGGCCTGCGCCGCCTTCAATGCCATCAGCATCCTCGCGGCGGAGCCGCCACCACCGCCGCGGACGCTGGCTCCCGGCATCCACGTCTTTCCCGGCAGCGCAGCGGCGCCGGACGCGGCCAACGGCGGCGTCGTCGCCAATGTCGGTGTCATCGTCGGCGGCGCGGCCGTCGTGGTGATCGGCACCGGCACCAGCGACACCGACGGCGAGCGCCTGCTGGCCGAGCTGCATCGCTTGACCGACCTGCCGGTCGTGCTGGCGATCGACACCTATGCCGGGCCGGAACACGTCCTCGGCAACTCCGCCTTTGCCCGCCATGGCATCGCGCTGCTCGCCCACCGCGAGACCGACCGCTACATGGTGCAGAACTGCGCTTCCTGCATCCGCAATCTGGCGACGGCCGTCGGCGGCGAGTCGCTCAGGGGCACGCGTCTGGAGCGGCCGACGCGGCTGATCGACGACTCGACCACGCTCGCCGAGGCCGGCCGGACGCTGGACATCCTTTACTTCGGCGCAACGCAGCAGCCGGGCAGCATCGCCGTCTTCGATCGAACGAGCGGGGTGCTGTTCGCCGGCGGCCTGGCCAGTTTCGACGTCGTGCCGGATACCCATGACGCCGACATCGACGCCTGGCTCGCGGCGCTGCGCCAACTGCGTCGCCTGCCGCTGACCGCCGTGGTCCCCGGCCGGGGCCCGGCCGGCGCCCCCGGGCGCCTCGACGAAGTCGCCGACTACCTCGCCGGGCTGGCGCAGGCCAGCCGCCGCGCCTACGACGCTGGCATAAGTATCGCCGCGGCCGGGAGCCGCGTCGAACTACCGCGCTTCGAGCGCTGGGCGATGTACGAGACGACCCACCGGCGCAACGTGCACTTCCAGTACCTGCGGCTGGAGGCGCAGGAACTTGCCGGGCAGCGACCGGCCGTCGTTATGCCGTCTCAATAGTCGTACTTGACGTAGCGGAAGCGCTGGTCGTCGCGCGGCGTGCCCTCGAGCGGCCCGCCTTCCTGGCCCGGCTGCCAGTGCACCACCTCCTCGATCTTCTTCGCCAGGGCGAAGTCCTTGTCGGTAATGCCCTTGGCCGAATGCGTGACCAGCTTGACGATCACGAAGGCATAGGAGGCCGAGAGATCCGGGTGATGCCAGGCCGCTTCGGCCAGGTGACCGACGGTGTTGATCACCATCAGCGTCGCCTTCCAGCCCTCGGTCTTGAATTTGCGCCTGATCCAGCCGTCCTCGTAGTACCACTGGGGCAGCTCGCGGGCCAGGCGCGCCTTGACCTCCTCTTCCGTATAGGCCTGCTCTTTGGTACGTTCCATCGACAATCTCCGTGGGCCGGATACTCAAGAATAGGCGCTGCAGCGACCCCAGCCAAGTTCCGGCGACGGGGGCTGGCGGCGCTCGGAACGAATCGCGCGCCGCGCTGTCGATGCTGCAATGCCCGGACGCCGGCACCCGCCGGGACGGCGGCCAGTCGCGTGGTGAGCGCGGCGCCCGACAACCCTTCGCCGTGGCGGGAGAAGATGCGCATCCTGTCCGAAACAATAAGAACCGTGGCGCGTGGCCGGCCGAAGCTCGCCGCCTCGCTGCCCGAGGTGCTGCTGGCGCTGCTCGTGGCGGGGAACGCGCTGACGGCGCGGGCCGCCAACGACATCGAGCTGTTCTGGAAGCTGACGCCGAGCATCCTCAAGGTCGAGGCCGCCAATCTTGACGGCAGCATATCCATCGGCAGCGGCGTGGTGGTCGGGCGCGGCGTCGTCGCGACCAACTGCCACGTGACGCGGCGCGCCGTGTCCATCGCCGTGACCCGGGGCAGCGCGCGGCGCAGCGTCGAATCCCAGTTCAGCGACGTTGAACACGATCTCTGCCTGCTCAAGGCGCCCCTGGCGGACAGCGAGCCGGTGGTGGCCATCAGCCCCTTGCGCCCCCAGATCGGCCAGGCGGTGTTCGCCGTCGGTTTCATCAACGGCATCGCGCCGCGGGTCAGCAGCGGCAAGATCGAGGCCGTCTATGAATACGACGGCGGCAAAGTCATGGAAACCAGCGCCTCGTTCACCTCCGGTGCCAGCGGCGGCGGCCTGTTCGATGCCGAGGGCCGGCTGGTCGGCATCGTCGCCTTCATGTCGCGCGGCGCCGAGGGTGCACGCCACTTTTGCCTGCCGGCAAGTTGGGTGGCGCAGGCCGTCGAGCATTTCGACGGCCACGACATCGCGCCGCTCGACGGTTCGCCCTTCTGGCAGCAACCCCGCGAACGCCAGCCCTATTTTCTGCGCGCGGTCGCACTGCAAGCCGAACGGGCCTGGCCGCAACTGGCCGACATCGCCCGCCGGTGGTCCTTCGCCGAATCGGACAACCCATCCCCGTGGGTCGCCCTCGGGACGGCCTATGCCCACCTGGACCTCAGATCGCAATCGATAGACGCCTACCGGACCGCCGTCGCCATCGACGGCGCCTTCGCCCCGGCCTGGTATGGCCTCGGCCTCGCTTACGCCGATGATTGCCGGCCCGGCGACGCGGAACGGATACACACGGTCCTGGAAAGCCTCGACCAGGGCCTGGCCAAGGCCTTGTCGCGCCACTATGCCGCCTGCGGTTCGGGCGGCGGAATGGTCGGCGGCTAGACTCGCTGCGCCCGCTGTTATTCGCGGACCAGGCCGAACTGGTTGACCTTGCGGTACACCGTGTTGCGGCTGGCACCGAGTTCGGCGGCGACTTTGGTGATATTCCAGCGATTGCGGCGAAGCAGCTGCAGCAAGGCTTCCCGTTCGGCGCGATCGAGGTAGGACAACCGCGCCTCGTCGCCTCGCCCAGCCGGTTCCTCGGGAACGGCGCAAGCGCTTGGCGGCGGCGAAGCGCCGCTCGGCGCCACGGCCGCGGCGCAATCGGCGACGGCGGAGCCGATATCGCGAATTTCCGGGGGCAGGTCGGCGAGGCGGATCGCTTCGCCATCGCCGAGCGCGCAGGCCGTCTGCAGCACGTTGCGCAACTGGCGGAGGTTGCCCGGCCAGGGGAAGGACTGCAGCCGCGCCATGGCCGCGGCATCGATCGTCAGCTCCGGCGCGATTTCGCAGAGCACGGAGCGGATCAGGCGGGCGCGGCCTTCGCGGACCCGCAGCGGTGGCAGCGCCACCGTAAAGCCGGCCAGGCGAAAATAAAGGTCGCTGCGGAAGCTTCCCGACGACACCATCTCGCGCAAGTCCCGATGCGTCGCACAGATCACCCGGATATCGACCTTGACCGAGCTCTCGCCGCCAAGAGGAGTGACCTCCCGCTCCTCGAGCACCCGCAACAGCCGTGCCTGTAGCGGCAGGGGCATGTCGCCGATCTCGTCGAGCAGCAGGGTGCCCTTGTCGGCGGCGAGTATCCGGCCGCGGCGGCCTTCGCGCGATGCGCCGGTGAAGGCGCCGCCCCGGTAGCCGAACAGCTCGCTTTCGATCAGGTTTTCGGGAACCGCGGCGCAATTCACCGCGACGAACGGACCCCGCGCCCGCGAACCCGAGTCGTGCAGGGCCTTGGCGAAAATCTCCTTGCCGCTGCCGGTCTCGCCCTCAATCAGGACATAGACGCCGCGCTCGCAGACGCGCAGGGCGCGGGCGAAATCCTGGTCCATGCCGGCGTCTCCCCATTCCCTCTGGGTGACGACCGAATCGGTCACGGCAGCGCGCATCAACCGGCCGGCCTGCGGCACCGCGTTCGCCTGAGCCGGCCGCTCGGGGCCGAGCTGCCAGGGGCCGGCCGCCAGCACCCGCGCCGGGGGCCGGCCGGGCACGCGGACCAGGGCGAAGAAGGTGCGGCCGCAGATGCCCAGGACCGGCACCGCATGCCCGGCATTGGAGTCGCTCCGCGAGATCAATTCGCCGAGCGTGGTCTTGAAGACCTCGCGCAGGTCGCGGCCGACGATTTCCCGCCTCTTGGCAATGCCCAGCTGGAACACCGCGCACTGGTTGGCCGCCAGGATCTTGCCCTCCTCGCTGATCGCGATCAGGCCCTCGTGGAAGGTATCGACGAGTTCGCGGCGACTGTGCAGGTGCAGGATCGAAAATCGGTCGAACTTTGCTTCGAACAGGCGGTTCTCTATCGTTTGCGCGGACATGCCGATGAGCATACGGAAGTGCTGCTGGGTGATATCGGTCTCCGAGGTGACGTCGAGGACGCCGACCAGCGCGCCGAGGTCGTCGAAGATCGGCGCCCCGGTGCACGACAGGCGGGCCAGGCGGGGGAAGAAGTGCTCGCTGCGATTCACCGCCACCATCTGCCGCTCGGCCAGGCAGGTGCCGACGCCGTTGGTTCCGCTGGCCCGTTCGCTCCAGTCGCCGCCGGGCCGCATGCCGACGCGGGCGGCCTGGCGGGCGAAGGCGCCGTCGCCGACCGTATCCAGGACTATGCCGCCGGCATCGGCGATGACGACCACCGTGTCGCGGTTGGCCAGCTGCAGGAACAGGCTCGACATCTCGGCCCGGGCGTTCGACAGCAGCAGCGTGCTGGTTTCGCAGCGCCGGTCGAGGTCCGCCGGACTGACCTCACCGCCGGCGCAGGCGTTGCCGGGGTTGAGCGAATACTCGTGCACGCAACGCGACCACGAACGCATGATCACGCCGGAACAACTGTCTGCGGCGACGCCGCGGTTCACGGTTTCCAGCACACGCGCCGCGTGGTCTCTGGTCATTACATCGGGCATCTCGGTCTCCTCCGCGCACGCGCGGTCGCGCCTTTTTCCCCGGGGGCGCAAAACCCTCCCAGGTGACGCATACCGCGGCCCGATGGCGTCGGGCCGTTATTGTTCTGCCAGCGACTTAAGATTCGTCAAGCCGGTCTTATAGACGCCGGTTACCGCCGCCACTGCGGCCTCGTCGCTCTGGTCCGGGGGCGGGTCGTTGTTCGGGTGGCCCCGGTAGAACGCTCCGCGCCACTCGACGCGGCACTTATCGCCGCCGGAAAATACTCTGATCATAGATGAGTAATTTGTCACAGGCAACGCGTCGCCACGCTTGACCCGATATTTGAGGGACATCGCGGCAGCGTCGTAGCCTTCGAGTTCCTCGTCGAGATACTTGCCGCCCTTGATGCCGAGGTGGCGGACCGAACCCACCGCATTGCCCTTGTCGGCAGAGGAGTCCTCGATGGCCGGATGCCACTTCTGCCAGGCGGCGAAATCGCCGACCAGGGCCCAGACCTTCTCCGCCGGGGAATTGATCTCGATGGTCTCGACGACCTTCTGCCGGGTCGGCCCGTGCGCCGCTGCGAGCGGGCTGAACAGGACGGCGGCGGCAAGGCACAGCAGGCGTCGGCGCAGCGCGCCGGGCAGCGTTGGCATGGTGGGTCTCCTCTTATCGGAATAACGACATCAGCTTGATGGGTTTTTACCGAATGATCGGCCTAGCGGGCGACGAACCGTCCGAAGCCGCGGTTGTTGGCGCCGCCGGGGAACGTGCGCAAGCGGGCGCCGGAGCCGGACTGGTGTTCGGTGACGGTATCGTCCATCCAGTTGACGGCATAGAACACGCGGCCGCCGGCATCCATCGCCAGCCCTTCCGGGTAGGCACCCGTGGCCACGGTGGCGACGACCTGCAGGCTCCCGGCATCGATCACGCTGATGCTTTCGTCATGCTGGTTGCTGACGTAGAGGCGGCCCGACCCAGGATCCAGCAGCAGGCAATAGGGCGCCTTGCCGACGGCTATGTCGGCGATGCGGCGGCCCCGCGCGAGATCGACCACCGTGATGCTGTTGGCATAGACGTTGGCGGAATACAGCCGCCCGGCGGCCACATCCAGGGCGAGGCCGAAGGGATGCTCGCCGACCGCGATGTCGGGCAGCCGGGTTAGCGTTTGCGCATCGATCACGGCGACGGCGTTATCGTCGCGGTCCGCGACGTAGATCCGGCCGCGCCGCCCGTCGACGGCGATGCCGCCGGGACCGCCGCCGACGGCCACCTCGCCGAGCCGCTGCAGCGTCAGCGCATCGAAGACCAGCAAGCGGTTCGCCGCCATGTCCGTCACGTAGACCCGCCCGCCACCCTCGTCGGCCTCGACGCCGACCGGCGCAAGCCCGGCCGGTAGCCGCGCGATCACCCGGTCGGCGGCCGGCTCGGCGCCGCGCTCTATGACGCTGAGATCATGCGATTCCGGATTGGTAACGAACACCCGGCGCGGCGTCGCCATCACCACCACGCCGACCGGCGCCTTGCCGACCTTGTGCGTCGCCACGCGTGCCCCGCTGGCGAGGTCGATCACCGCCACGTCGTCGCTGGCCTGATTGGTCAGGTAGGCGAAGGGCGCGGCCACGGCGGCGTTAGCGCCGAGCAACAGCAGCACAACGAGCGCCCCCCGGCCGCGACGGCGGCCGCGCAAATGCATCACGTCCCTAAGCGGCAAAGGCAAACACCTCGCCCCGCCCGCCGCTGCCGAGGTCGCCCATCCAGCGCCGCGGCACCAGCCGTTCGGCCATGGCGCGGCGGGCGAACCCGGTAAACGGGCTGTCCGCGGCGAAGCGCGCCACCCAGTCGCGCCACAGCAGGCCCAGATAGGCGTCGGCGCACATCACCGTTGCGACGAAGGTCGGCGGTGGCGACCAGGCCGCGCCGAGCGCCAGCAGTGTGCCGCGGCGCATGGCATAGCCCGCATGCGGACCGATGCCGCCGGCGACGATTACGCTTCCTGCGACCATGCGGGCGGCACAGAAGCTGCCGGCCGAGCCGGCGACGAATATCTCGCCGCGGCGAAGCTTGTCGGCGCAGCGCGACCCGACATCGCCGTCGACGACGACGCGGCCGCCGCGCATGCCGGCGGCGAGCCATGGCGGTGCGGCGCCGAGATGGTCGCCGGCATCCCCGGCGATGTGCAGTTCGCCGCCGGCCATGCCCGAGGCCGCGAATCGCTCGACCGAGCCGCGGACGACAAGACGGCCGCCGCGCATGTCGCGGCCGAGGAAGTCGCCGCCCTCGCCGATGAGTTCGCAGGTCCCGGCGGCCATCGCCGCGCCGAGTTCGCTGAATCGACGGTCGCCGCCCTCGAACACCAGGTGCTCGTCCGGACTGCCGCCGACACGGAACAGATCGCCAAGCGCCAGGCTTTCGCGGCCCCAGCGGAGCGGCAGCCTTTCGATGGCGGCCAGCGACAGCGCGGCGAGACGGTCGGGCGTGATCCCCGCCAGCGATACGCGCCCCGGCGGCGGTTGGCGCAGCGTCAGCGTCAGGCTCATGATTCGCCCGGCCTCCCTGCCCGGCCCTCGAGGCGGCAGCGCGGACGATGCCTCATGGGTATTCCTCCAGAAGCTTGCGCAGGTGAAAATGAAACGGGCCGAGCTTGCCGCCATAGTTACCGGCGGCGATTCGCCGCACGCCGGGCACGGTGCAGGCGGCCCGGATGCCGACGGCGGTGGCCCGCGCGACTTGCTCCACGGTCAGGCCGTCGATGACGATCTCCAGCACGCAGTTCTCGCCCTCGGCCAGTTCGCTCGCCACGCGGCCGCGCAGGGCCGGGCAGTAGGCATCGTTGGTCGATGCCGGCAGGGCCTTGTATTTCGAACCGACCTTGGAGCCCGAGCGCACCACGCCGCCGGGGAAGGGCATGATCACGCCTTCGACGCCGCGCATCGCGGCGATCGCCGCCTCGGCGGCGGCCAGGGCCGCATCGGGCGTTTCGGCGAGGATCAGGAAGTTGCCGCCGCCGACGGCCTTGACCATGGCCGTGCTCTCCTCGCAGAGAAACTCACCGTCCATGACCGGTATGCGCCAGTAACGACGGCCGCCGATCAGCTTGGAGATCTGGTAACCGTCGCCGAAATAGCGCAGCGTCTTGCCGAGCGGCAGCGCCTCGCCGCCGCCGATGCCGGCGAATGCGGCCGTCGTGGGACAGGTCAGGATGCACTGGCCGATGCGCCGCTCGAGCTGCTTGGTCAGCTCCTTGGTCGACACCGAGAACAGCAGCAGGGCGACGCCGGGACGGCCGTCCGGCGTTTCCTCGGGCGACAGTTCGCGCTCGATTCCAGCCTCGCAGCCGCAGGCGATCACCGAGGTGGCGAAGCCGGTGGCGCTGTTGCCGGCGTGGCGCGCCCAGGCGGCATTGCGCGCGGTGACGATGACCCGGGTCGCCTTCATGCCGAAGGCTTCGGCGAAGCTGTCGTCGATCAGCACGCCGGCGATGCGCATCAAGGCCTCCCGCAGGAATGGACGACGAGCGATCCGCCGTGGTTGCAGGCCTCGCAGAGCTCGTCGTCGCCGATCGGGAAGCCGGCAAGGCGCATCGTCATGTGGCTGTCGAAGTAGCCCGCCAGATCAGCCTCGATGGAACGGTCGAAATCGGGCCGCACGACGTGCGTCGCTCCCCGCGGTACGGCCACGATGCGCCCGTCGCGGACCACCGCTTCGCCGCGCTTGAAGACCCACGACGGTGTGGCGAACATCGCCTCCCGGTCGTCGCTGGCACGATACACGGCGACGTCCGCGACAGCACCGATGCCGAGGTGGCCGAGGTCTCTAAGGCCGAGTAGCCGGGCCGGGCCGGCGCGCGTGACGATGGCGATTTCGGCGAGCGTGTATTCGCGCGCCAGCGAGCCCAGGATCGACATCTGCTGCGCCAGCGGATGCAACCGGGCGAACTGCTCGTCGCGGAAGGCCTTGTCGCAGAGCAGCCGGATCAGGTGTGGATAACTGGTGAACGGCGCGCCGTTCGGATGATCGGTGGTCAGCACGATGCGCCACGGATCCTCGACGAGCAGGAACAGTTCGAGGCCGATGGCCCATTGCAGTGCGTTGACGTAGCTCTGGTCGCGGTAGCGGAAGGGCACCACGCCGCAGCCGGCGTCGCATTCGATGTCCATCATCACCCACTTTTTCGGATTGCCGAGGTAGGCATTGCGGTGCTGGACCATCGAGTCGCCGGAGCAGGTGACGGTCTGGCCGAACATGATCTGGCCGATGTCGATGCTGATGTTCTTGCAGCGGTTGACCTCTGCGGCGATGCGCGACGCCCCCGAGGAGAACTTGTATTCGCCTTCCGTGCCGTAGCTGTGGAACTGGATGTGGGTCAGGTGCAGCGGCAAGCCCTCGACCGCCGCCATCGTCTGCAGCGTCGTCTCCAGGTTGCCGGCGGCGCCGAGGTTGCTGGCGTGAACGTGCAGCGGGTGGGGAACACCCAGTTCATGGACGGCCCGCGCCAGCACCTGCAGGATCCGTCGCGGCGTCACGCCATAGTGCGGATGGGCGTCGTCAAGATCGAAGGCGCGCGCGTTGAACTTGAACGCCGATATGCCACCGGGATTGACGACCTTGATGCCCAGGGCCTGACTGGCGGCCAGCGTCCAGGCGACGTAGTCGTTGATCCGGGCCTGCGGCGCATCCCGGGCCAGCAGCCGCAGCAGAAAGTCGTCGCTGCCGAGCATGGCATAGGCGCCGTGGTCGACGATCGGCGTGTCGCCCATCTCGAGATGGGCCTGGCGCGCGTTCATCGGCAGCATGGCCGGTTCGAAGCAGGCAGTGTAGCCCATCAGCGCGTAGCGATAGCCGGCGGTCAGGGTCGGCGTCGCGGCATGGCCGCAGCTGCTGCGCAGCGTCATGGCGGCGGCGATGTCCACCGGCCGGTGATCCTCGGGCAGCAGCATGCGGGCGATGTTGACCTTGCCGCCGCCGATATGGGTGTGCATGTCGATGCCGCCGGCCATCAACACCATTCCGGCGCAGTCGATTTCGCGGCCGGCGCCACCGTCGGCCGGTGCGGCGACGACGCGGCCGTCGCACAGCCAGAGGTCGGACACGGCATCGACGCCGTTGAGCGGATCGATGACGCGGCCGCCCTTGAGGCGCGTCGTGCTCATGGCGAAGCTCCTCCCAGGGCCGCGGCGATGGCGTCGATGAGCGTCGCCGCCGCGGGCAGCGCCGAGGTCAGCACCGCCGGCGCGTACAGGGTGACGACGCCGTCGGTGCGTACCAGGTAGCCGCTCCCGGAAACGCCGGGCGTGGCCGCGGCGACGAAGACGTGCCGCGGCGGCAGCGCGGCCGCCGCGGCGGGCGCGCCGATGACGATGGCCGGCGTGTCGGCGGCGGCGCCCGGAAGCTGCGGCGCACCGACGCCGGGCAGGGCGCTGAGCCATAGCAGCAGGTCGGCGTCGCGGTAATCGGGAAACGGATCGTAGCCGACCGTGCCGGCGGCGAATTCGATCGGCAGCGGAAAACCGGTCTGCCAGGTGGCGACCGCGTTCGCCGTCAGGTCGGCGTCGTTGCCGCCCAGCGGCAGTCCCGCCCAGCGCGTCGTGCGATTAAGGTCGATCACCAGTTGATGCAATTGCTCGACGAGCAGGTCGGCAGCGGCGAAGTCGAGATCGCCGGCCGCCCAGAGCACCACGCCGTAGGCACACTCGCCCATCTCTTGCGCCAATTGTCGCAGTCCGTCACCGGCATCGCCGCGCGCGGCGACCGGCTGCCGTGCCACGAAGCCGCGCAGCGCGGCCACCGCCTCGAACAGGTCGAGGTCGCCGCAATCGACCATCTCGACGCAGACATCCGGCGGCAGTCGGGCCGGAGCGGGCGCGCCGAGCAAAACGATGCGGCGGGCGGCGGCAGCCACGAAGGCGGGCGCCGGGGCGAACAATCGCTCGAGCAGGCGCGGGAACTGCCGCGTCACGTCGCTGCCGACGATGATGACCAGCGCGGCGCGGTTCTTCGCCTCGGCCAATGTCGTCGTCATGGCGCCGCGGCTTTGCATGGCGAACAGGTTGCGCTGCGCGGCGAACTGGTTGCGGTGTACGACGCGCGCCCCGCAGCGGTCGGCCAGCGCCAGCGCCGCGCGCATGGCCTGGACGTCGCCGCCGAGGCCGCCGATGACCGGGCGGCGGGCGGCGGCCAGGCGCCGCGCCGCTTCGGCAATGGCAGCGGCGACGCTGGCCGCGACGCCGTCGATGCTGGCGGCATCGGCGGGCCCGATCAGCCCGGCAAGGCCGGCGGCGGCGCGCGGGCACAGAGCTTGCAGCAAAGCGCTCCAGGCGAGCAGGTCGGCGGTTTCGCCGGGACCCGGCAGGTCGTCGCAGAGCAGGCCGCAGAACGGACAGACGAAGGATGACTGCCGGCCGGCCGATTCCGTGGGTAGTGCAGGCGCCGCCATGTCGCTCCTCGTGGTCTGGGGTGGTTCCGCCCGGGCGAGGCGGCTTCGGTCGCTTGGCGCATGCAAACGCCGCGCCAGCGCCGGCCAGCGGGCTTCCGCCGGGGACCGTGCCGTAGCCGTGACAGGGTGTGACGAAAGCGAAACAGGGAGACGGTGCGCGCGCCGCGCCTAGAATCGAATTATGGACGCCATCGAGATCGAAAGTCCGGCCCGGCTGCACCTCGGCTTCATCGACCCCGCCGGCAGCGCCGGCCGCCGCTACGGCAGCCTCGGGCTGACCCTGGACGGACTGTCCACCCGGCTCAGGATGTCGCGGGCCGCGACGCCGAAGGATGCCTACCTGGCGGCGAGTGAAACGGCCCGGCCGGAGCTGCTGCGCGTGCCGGCACATCTCGAACGCCTGCGCCGCGCCTTCAACTTCGGCGAACCCGTGGCCGTCGAACTTCTCGAGGCCATTCCGCCGCACGCCGGCTTGGGCTCGGGAACCCAGCTGGCGCTGGCCCTGGGCTATGCGCTGTCGCGCCTGGCCGGCCGTATGTTGACGGTGCGGCAGATCGCCGCCCTGACCGACCGTGGCGCCCGCTCCGGCATCGGCATCGGCGCCTTCGAACAGGGCGGATTCATCGTCGACGGCGGCCGCGGCCCGGCCACCGAACTTCCCCCGGTCATCGCCCGCCACCCCTTCCCGGCGGCTTGGCGGGCGATCCTGATTTTCGACGCGGGCTTTCGCGGGCTGCACGGCGAAGCCGAGCTCGAGGCATTCCGGCGCCTGCCGCCGTTTCCCGCGCCGCAGGCCGGCCGCCTCGCCCAGCTGACGCTGCTGGCGGTGCTGCCGGGCCTCGCCGAAAGCGACTTCGGCCGGTTCGCAGCCGCGATCAGCGAAATCCAGGCCGCCGTCGGCGACCATTTCGCGCCGGTCCAGGGCGGCCGTTTCGCCAGCCCGCGCGTGGCGCGCTGGCTCGAATGGTTCGGCCGGCACGGCGCCGTCTGTCGCGGACAAAGTTCCTGGGGTCCGACCGGCTTCGTCATCACCGCCTCGTCGGAGTCGGCACGGTCCCTGCTCGACGGCGCCAAGGCCGTGCGCTGTGCCGACGATCCGGTGCGATTCCGCATCGTCGGCGGGCGCAACGCCGGTGCCCGCATCAGCGAGGCCAGCCTCACCGCCCAAACCCTGAATTCCTGAACCCTGCAATCCGGAGAAGCCCGTGGAAAAACCAGCCATCCTGCACATGTTCACCCCGGCGCGGAACATGAGCCCCTTCGACGTCAACATGGCCATCGACGCCGGTTACCAGAATGTCGCGACCTACGGCGACATGTCGGTGGCCGATGTCACCGCGCTCACCCAGGACGCCATCTTCTCCCGCGGTCCCAAGGGCGTCGCGCGGACCGGCATCTTCATCGGCGGGCGGGACATCGACCTCGCCGACGACATGCTGCGGGCCGCCCGCGCCGCCATGACACCGCCATTTGTGGTGTCGGTCTTCGCCGACCCCAGCGGCGCCTTCACCACCGCCGCCGCGGCCGTGGCGACGCTCGAGCGGGCCCTCGCCGCGGCGGGCGGCTTCGCTGGAAAGACCTTCCTAATCCTCGGCGGTACCGGCCCGGTGGGCGCCGCCGCGGCGGTGCTGGGGGCGCGCCTGGGCGCCCGCGTCGAGCTCGCCAGCCACGCTTCCGTCGACCGCGCCCGCCATGTCACCGACATGATCGCGCGGCGTTACGAGGCGGCGATCAAACCGGTCTGCGCCGACGCCGCGGGCAAGGCCGCCCTGCTCGCCAATGCCGACGTCATCCTTGCCTCGGCCAAGGCCGGCGTGCAGGTGCTGTCCCAGGCCGAGCTCGGCGGCGCCGGCAAGCTGCTCGCCGCGGCCGACCTCAACGCCGTGCCGCCGGCGGGCATCGAAGGCCTCGATTTCCTCGGCGACCGCAAGCCCCTCGCCTCGGCATCGGGCCGGGCCGTTGGCATCGGCGCTCTGGCCGTCGGCCAGGTCAAGTACCAGACGCAGCGCCGCCTCTTCGAGCGGATGCTGGCGGGCCAGGCGGTGACGCTCGATTTCCGCGACGCCTTCGAGATGGCCCAGGCGATCTGCCGGGAATGATGCGGCGGTGAGCGGGCGTCCCTGGCTGCTGGTCGGACTCTCGGTGCGACCCCTGGCCCAGGCGGCCGCGGCGGCCGGCCACGCCGTCTGCGCGATCGACGCCTTCGCCGACCGCGAGACGCGCGCCGCCTGCGCCGGCCGCGTCGTCCGCTTGCCGCTGCGCGACGGCTGGCGCATCGCGGCGGCCGATCTGGGCGAGGCCTTGGGCAGCGCGCGGCGCCGCCACGCCGCCGGCGGATTCGCCGGTATCGCTACCTGCGCCGGCTTCGACGGGCAGCCCGACCAGTTCGAACTTCTGGCCCGCGCGGCGCCGCTCGCCGGCAACAGTGCCGCCGTCGTGCGCGCCGTCAGGCCGCCGCTGCGCTGGTTTGCCCTGCTCGACCGCATCGGCGCCCCCTACCCGGCGACCTGCCTCAACCCGCCGGCGGCGCCGCGCGGCTGGCTGATCAAGTCGGCCGGCGGCTCGGGCGGCTGGCACGTGCGGCGCTGGCAGCCGCAGCTGCCCGTTCCGGCCGACGCCTACTTCCAGCGCCACGCCGCCGGTCGCGCCGCCTCGGCACTGTTCGTCGCCGATGGCCGAACGGCACGGGTCATCGGCTGGCAGTGGCATATCCACGCGCCGGCACCCGGACTGCCCTGGCGTTATGGCGGTGTCATGACGGCGAACGACCTGGCGGTGGCGGTGCGCCAGCGGGTCGAGTCCACCATCGACGCCATCGTCGCCGAAACGGCGTTGCGCGGCCTGTGCGGTTTGGACTTCCTCGTCGACGGCGAGGACATCGGCATGCTCGAACTGAATCCGCGCCCCACCGCCAGCGTCGCGCTCTATGCGCACGGCGATCTATTCGGCATGCATCTCGACGGCGTCGCCGGCCGCCTGCCTGACTCCGTACCGCTACCGGCCGTGCCGGCCGCCGGCGAGGCGGTGCTCTACGCGCCGCTGCCGCTCGCCGCCGGCGCGTCCTTCGCCTGGCCGCCATGGTGCAGCGACGTCCCGCCGCGCGCCGCGGCCTTTAGGATCGGCGACGCGGTATGCACCGTCCGCGCCAGCGCGGCCTCGCCGCACGCCCTGCTGGCGCGGCTGGCCCACCGCCTGCGCCGCCTTCTCATTCAACTCAAGGAGCATGGCCCCCATGACCGCCCCGCGCCTCAGCGTCAACGCGCTTGCCGAACCGTTGGTCCGATCCCTGGTCGCTGACGCCGAGGCCTTGCGCCTGGCCGTCGCCCGCGATGCCGACGGCATTACCACCATCGATGCCGGCATCGCCTGTACCGGCGGCATCGAGGCCGGCCGGCGGATCGGCGAAATCTGCATGGGCGGGCTCGGCCGGGTGCGTATCGCTGCCGCGCCGGGCTACTGGCCGGTGATGTTGACCGTCGCCAGTTCCCAGCCGGCCCTGTCCTGCCTGGCCAGCCAGTACGCGGGCTGGAGCCTGTCGCACGGCGAGGGTAAGGAGGCTTGGTTCGGTCTCGGCTCCGGCCCGGTGCGCGCCCTGGCGCGCAAGGAGGAACTGTTTGCCGAACTCGATTACGCCGATCGCCACGAGCACGGCGTGCTGGTCCTGGAAGTCGAAACCCGGCCGCCGCGCGCCGTGATCGACAAGGTGCTCCGCGACGCCCAACTGGCGCCGCAGGGCCTGACGGTGATCCTGACGCCGACGAAATCCTTGGCGGGAACCACCCAGGTGGTGGCGCGGGTCCTGGAAGTCGCCCTGCACAAGGCGCACGCCCTCGGCTTCGATCCGCACGCCGTCGTCGACGGCGTGGCCAGCGCACCGCTGCCGGCCCCCGGCAAGAATTTCATGGCGGCGATGGCCCGCACCAACGACGCCATCCTCTACGGCGGCCTCGCCCATCTGGTGGTCGACTGCGACGATGCGGCGGCCGACGATCTTTGCCGGCGCCTGCCATCGAGTTGTTCGCGCGACTACGGCCGCTCCTTCGGCGAGCTGTTCAAGGATGCCGGCTACGATTTCTACAAGCTCGACCCGCTGCTCTTCGCACCGGCGCGGGCCGTCGTCAGCAATTTGCGCAGCGGCAGGACATACAGCGCCGGCGCCATCGACGAGGCGCTGCTGCGCTCGCTGTGGCTCGGCGAACAATGACCGCCAGGCAGGCCGATCGATCATGTCCATCGCCCTGATCACCGACGAGCCGCATGCCTGGCATACGCGGGAGCTGCGCCAAGCCTTCCTCCGCCACGGCTATTCCATTCGCATCGTTGACCTGCGCCTCTGCCGGATCGACCTCGAGGCGCCGTGGGGCCTGGTCCTGCCCGGATTCGGCCGCGAACTGCCGGCGGCGGCCTTCGTCCGCGGCGTGCCCGGCGGCACCCTGGAGCAGGTCGTGCTGCGCCTCGACGTCCTGCACGGGCTGCGCGAACTCGGCGTGCCGGTGTACAACGACGCCCGCGCCATCGAGAAGAGCGTGGACAAGGCGATGACCAGTTTCCTCCTGCATCGTGCCGGCGTGCCGACGCCGCCGACCTGGGCCACCGAGGACAGTGCGACCGCCCGCCGCATTCTCATCAAGACCCTCTCCGAGGGCGCCAGCCTGGTCGCCAAACCGCTGTTCGGCTCGCAGGGCAAGGGTCTGCAACACCTCGAGGAAATCCCCGCCGAGGCACCCATGGACGCCGGCGTGGCCTATCTGCAGCGCTGGCTGCCCCCCGGCGGGTCCCGTTACCTCGACTGGCGCGTGCTGGTCATCGGCAACCGCGCGGTGGCGGCGATGCGCCGCGAGAGCCGGCACTGGATCACCAACCTCGCCCAGGGCGCCAAACCGCGCCCGGTGGACATCGACGATGCCGAGAACGCCGATCTCGCCTACTGGGCCGTGCTGGCGGCGCGCGCCCTCGGCATGGACTACGCCGGCGTGGACGTGATGCGCGACGCCGAAGGCCGGCCCTTTGTCATCGAGGTCAATGGCGTCCCGGCCTGGCGCGGGCTGCAGCGCGTTACGCAAGCCAGCATCGCCGATGCGCTGGTAAGCGACCTGGTCGGCCGCAGGATGGCCCGGACCGCCGCGCCGCAGGAACAGAACAGCCTTGCCGTCTGACCGGCGCATCGCCGCGGCCTTCCTGGCCGCATGCAGCGACGAGTTGACGGCACTGAAGCCGGGCAACGTTCACCGCTACGCCGACGGTCACGGCATGACGGTCGCGGATTTCGCCGCCAGCGCCGCCGCTGCCGCACCGGCCATGGCCGGCATCGGCAGCGGCGTCGGGCAGCGCATCGGCGAGGCCGTGGCGGCGAGCTGGGCGCGGGTCGGCTGCAACACCAACCTCGGCATCGTCCTGCTCTGCGCGCCCCTGGCGCTGGCCGCCGAGCGCCTCGCGGCGCGCGCCGGCCGCGTCGCTGCCGCCGACCTGGCGCGGGCCACGGCGACGGTCCTCGACGGGCTGACGATCGAGGACGCCGCACTGGCCTATCGCGCCATCGCCATGGCCAACCCCGGCGGCCTCGGCCGGCTGGCCCGGGAGGACGTCCGCGAGCCGCCGCAGCGCACCCTGCGCGAAGCGATGGGTCTGGCGGCGGACCGCGACCGCATCGCCCGCCAATACGTCACCGGCTTTGCCGATATCTTCGGCTTCGCCCTGCCCTGTTTCGACCGCCAGATCGCCGCCGGTGCCACTGCTGAATGCGCCACCAGCGGGCTATTCCTGGCTCTGCTGGCGCGCTGGCCCGACAGCCATCTGGTGCGCAAGTTCGGTGACAGCGTGGCACAGACTGTCACCCGCGAAGCGGGCCAATATTATGCTGAATACATATCCTGGGCGGCGCCCGCAAGCCTGCGGCGAGACTTGCTGGACTGGGATAGCCGCTTGAAAGCGCAGGGACTCAACCCCGGCAGCAGCGCCGATCTGACCGTCGCCACCCTGTTCGCCTACCACCTCCGCCAGCCTTGATCCGGACGAGCATGCTTCATGCTTAGAAGCAATGGGATGCGGTCGCAACGGACCGCTCCGTTTCGATACCGACGCGAGTTGTCGGCATGCTGCTTCAAAATCATTAGGAGGAGAGTTTCATGGCGAAGATCGATCGAGTCCTGGTTGGCGAATCCCTGGTCGGCGACGGCAACGAAGTCGCGCACATCGACCTGATCATCGGGCCGCGCGGCTCGGCGGTCGAAACGGCGTTCTGCAATGCCCTGACCAACAACAAGGACGGCTTCACCTCGCTGCTGGCGGTCGTGGCGCCGAACCTGGCGACGAAGCCGAACACGGTGCTTTTCAACAAGGTCACCATCAAGGGTGCCAAGCAGGCGGTGCAGATGTTCGGCCCGGCCCAGCGCGCGGTGGCCATGGCCGTTGCCGACAGCGTCGAGGACGGGACGATTCCCGCGGCGGAAGCGGACGACGTCTTCATCTGCGTCGGCGTGTTCATCCACTGGCAGGCCGAGGACGACAAGAAGATCCAGGACTACAACTACCGCGCCGTCCGCGAATCCATTCAACGTGCCGTTTCCGGCTGGCCGCGGGCCGCGGAAGTGGTCGCCAAGAAGGGCAGCGCGACCCACCCATTCCAGGCCAAGTGAGGCTTGTCTCCCGTCGCCGGGCAAGCCGCCCGGCGACACTCCGTGGTACCGGTTCGCCGACCGCAAGGTCGGCGTTTTTCATGGCGCGCCGACGAACTCCCGCAGCGTCGCCGCGTCCAGTCGTCCGTCATGCAGCGCGCTGGCGATGAGCGCCCCGGCCACGCCGTGCGCCGCGAGCAGTCGCAGGTCGGCGGCATCGCGCACGCCGCCCGCGGCATGGAAGCGGATGTCCGGCCGCCCGGCCCGCCGCGCCAGCCCGGCCAAGTGCTGCAGCCGTGCCAGCGCCGGTCCCTTGCCGACGCCGACGGCGGCCAGTTCCATGACGATGACACGGCGCGGCCAGGCGCCCGGCTGCCGGTCCAGTCCCCGCGGCCCGAGAAATCTGCCGCCACGGTAGTCGAGCGAAAGCACCGCCTCTTCGTCGGCGCCCAGCCAGTCGAGCCGGCGCGGCGACTCGCCGTCCTGCAGGCTCTCGGCTCCGATCACCGGGACGAGGCGCACGCCGTGCCTCCTAGTCGCCGTGGCCAGCGCTGCCAGCCACGGCGCGCGGCCGGCATCGAGCCACAGTTCGCCGACGCCCCTGCCGCCGATGTCGGCGGCAAGCCGCGCCAGCAGGTCGAAGTGGCGGTCGCTGCCGTGCTCGGTGATGGCCGCGAGATCGGCAATGTACAATCCGCGGAACCGCGCCAGATCAAGCAGCGCGGCGGCCACCGCGGCGGGTTCGGAGGAGGCCGTCAGCAGCGATCGGATCGGCCGGTAGGCGGCACGCTCGCCCGCGACGGCACGCACCACCTGGCCGTCCTGCAGATCGATCACGGGAAGAAGCTGCATTGAAGGTCGTCCTTTCGCCCGGTGTCAAGCAAGTGGCCCGCCCGGCCATGATAACCAGGCGCGTGCTCGTCTACGAGTTCGCCAGCGGCGGCGGCTTCGGCGCTGCGACGGCGCCGCCGACGATTCTCGCCGAGGGCCGCGCCATGCGCGATGCCGTTTGCATGGAGCTGGCGGCGCTGCGCGGCATCGAGGTGATCGCCGCCTGCACCGATGCAACTCCTCTTCCTGCCGGTCGCGCCATCGTCGCCGGACGCGGCGAAGCGGCGGCCGATTTTCTTCGCTGCCTGGCGGCGACGGTGGACGCCGTCTGGCTGATCGCTCCCGAATCGCAGGGGATTGCCCGGGCCCTGACGCGCCTGCTCGAAGACACCGGCTGTGGCATGATCGGCTGCGCCAGCGCCGCCGTCGCCCTGGCCTCGAGCAAGATGCGCACCCTGGCCTGCCTTGCGGCGGCGGGCATCGCCACCGTGCCGACCTGGACGCTCGCCACGGCCCCGCTGTCCCGCCACCCGACCTGGGTCGTCAAGCCGGACGTCGGCTGCGGCTGCGAATCGATGCGTCGCGTTTCGGCGGCCGTGGCGCGAAGGATGCGGGCCAGGGGCAGCGACGATGTCATCGCGCAGCCGTGGCTCGAGGGCCGGCCGATGAGCCTGTCGCTGCTCGTCGGCGACGCGGGCATCGAGCTGCTCTCCGTCAATCGCCAGCACATCGAGGTGGCGGTGGACGGCACGCTGTCGCTGGCCGGCATCAGCCGCAACGTCGGCGTCGATGCCGCCACGCGCCGCAGCCTCGAGGCCATGGCGCGCGGCGTTGCCGCCGCCCTGCCGGGCTTGGCCGGATTCGTCGGCATCGACTTCATGTTCGACGGCGAGGGCGGCATCCCCGTCCTCGAAGTGAATCCGCGCCTGACCAGCGCCTACGTCGGCCTTTCGGCAAGGCTCGGGCGACGGCTGGCCGCCGACATCCTGCGCGCCGCGGCGCCGGCGCTGTTCGCCGATGTCTGAATTCGCATCAATCGTCGGCTGGGACATCGGCGGCGCCCACCTCAAGGCCGCCAGGATAGCCGCCGACGGCCGCCTGGAGGACGTCGTCCAGCTGCCCTGCGCGCTATGGCTGGGGATCGATCGCCTGGAAAAGGCCTGCGACGCCATGCTCGCCCGTCTGCCCGATGCTCCCGTGCTGCATGCCGTGACCATGACCGGCGAGATGAGCGATCTGTTCGCCGATCGCAACAGCGGCGTGGCCGCCATCGTCGCCTGCCTCGGCGAGCAGCTGGCGCGCCGCCGCGGCCGCGACGAGCTGCGCGTCTTCGCCGGCCCAGCGGGCTTCGTCGACGCCGCCGCGGCCGCCGGCCATAGCGGCGAGATCGCTTCGGCCAACTGGCTGGCGAGCGCGCTATGCTGCGCCCGCATTCAAGACAACGGCATAGTAGTCGATATCGGCAGCACCACCACCGACCTCATACCGTTTGTCGCCGGCCGCGTCTGCCACGCCGCCAGCGATGCCGGCCGGCTCGCCGACGGCGAGCTCGTCTATGCCGGCATCATTCGCACGGCGCTGATGGCGCTGGCCCGGCGGGCACCCTACGCCGGCGCCTGGCGGGCGACGATGGCCGAGCATTTCGCCACCACGGCCGACGTGTTCCGTGTCCTCGGCGAACTCGACGAGGCCGTCGATGCGCAGCCAGCCGCCGACGGCGGCGCCAAGACCGCCACGGCCAGCGCACGCCGCCTGCTGCGCATGGTCGGCGAGGACCTGCCCGGCAGTGAACTGGAGATGATCCACAACCTGGCCCGCTGGTATCGGCAACGCCTCCTTGAGCAAATCGGCGAAGCGCTGGCACTGCGCCTGTCGCGCGGCGACATCGGCGCGGATGCGCCTCTGGTCGGGGCCGGCATCGGCCGCTTCCTGGTCGATGATCTCGCCGCGCGCTGCGAACGCCGCTCGCAGTCGATCGAGGCGCTGCTCTGCCCGGACTGCGACGACCCCAGCCGGCGCGCCTGGGCCGCCCACTGCGCGCCGGCCGTCGCCGTAGCGCAACTGGCGCGCCGGGACGGCCGGTGACGGCGGCCATGGCGGTCGTCGTCAAGCTCGGCGGCAGCCTGACCGCCAGCGGCCGGCTGCCGGCCCTGATGGGTGAACTGGCGCGCAGCGCCAGCGCGGGGCAGCCGATCGTGGCGGTACCGGGCGGCGGTCCGTTCGCCGACGCCGTGCGCGCCGCGCAAGTGGGCTCGGGCTTCGACGATGGCGCCGCGCACGACATGGCCCTGCTGGCGATGGCTCAGTACGGTCTCATGCTGGCGGCATTGACGCCGCGGCGGGCGCGACTGGCCTGGGGTGCCGCGGCCGTGGCCGCCGCCCTCACCAATTACTCTGGCGAGCCGCTGATCTGGCTGCCGGACCCGCGCCATGACGGCCAGGGACTCGAGCGCTCCTGGCGTATCACGGCCGATTCGCTGGCCCTGTGGCTGGCCGGTTCGCTGGCCCTCGACCGGGTGCTGCTCGTCAAGACCTGTGCCGCGCCTGCCGAGACCAGCCTCGCGGCGCTGGCGGCGGCCGGCATCGTCGATGCCGCCTATCCGGAACTGGCGGCACGTTATCCGGGCGTGACGACGACCGTGATCTACGCCGCGCAGACTGCGGCTTTGACGGCGGCCCTGGCGGCCCAAAGCTGATCGCGAACGGCAACGAAGGCGCCGGCGTCGAGTCCGTCGCTGCGCGTGCCGGCGCAGAGCGCGCCGCGAAAGCCGAGGATGTCGGCGCCGCTGCCGACCAGGGAGGCAATGTGCTGCGGCCCGAGGCAGCCGGCCAGGCCGGCGAACCCGCCGCCGGCGTGCACCGCGGCGACGAAGCGCGACAACTCCTCGTCGGAAAAGACCTCCGGCAGCGGCCGCGCCCCTGATCCCTTGGCCGCGGTATCGAGCATTACCCCGGCGACGCCGTGCACCCGCAGCGCCTGCTCCGCCAAGGCAAGCGCCTCGTTCAGCCCGCCCAGGCGGTCGGCCAAGAGCAGGACCACCAGCCTAGCGCGCGGCGGCGCCAGGCGCAGCCGGCGGTCGAGCTCCATGAATGCCGGACGCGCCGCGGGCCAGCCTGCATGGACGCCGAACTTGACGATATCGACGCCGGTCAATGCGGCGCGCCGCAGGTGCCCGGCCAGCCGGTCGGCGGCGAACGGATGGTCGCCGACGGTGGCGGAGACGATCGGCCGCCCTTCGCCGAGCGCGGCCAGGATGCGCCGCTGTTCGGCGGCAGGCACGGCGCCGAGGGCGCCGCGGCGCGGTTCCTTGAGATCGATCAGTTCGGCGCCGAGCGCAGCGGCGAGCCGGGCTTCGGCGACGCTGCGCACGCTGGCGAGAAAGCGTGGCCGTGCCACCGTCATCGCCGGCCGCTCCCCGGCCGGCGCGCCGCGATCGCCTCCTGCAGCCAGCCCCAGGCCTCGCGCTCCTCGTCGCCGGCCGTCTTGTCGACGGCGATGCGCAGGTAGTCGATCTCGCGATCGATCTTGTCCCACGGCAGCAGGTGCAGGCGGCTGACCAGGATGGCCGCCTCGAGGACGGCAGCCTTGGCGCGGTTGAAGCCGGGAAAGGGTCCGTGCGTGGCCTCGTGCACGACGCGGAGGAAGCAGCGCGGCCGCTGTGCATCCTCCTCGACATGCTCGACTTCCAGCTCGAGGTGCGCCAGCGCCGCCGCCAGGCGCGCCCCGGCGACGCGCCCGGCGGGCAGCAGCGGCCAGTCGCGCCGCCCGGTGAGGCAGCCGGCGATAATGCGAATGTCATCAACGTGGTTGAGCGTCGCACAGCGCCCGGTCAGCAGGTTGTCGAGCGTCGTCGAGGGGCGGAACGGCTGCAGCAGCACGCCCCTGGCGCCGTCGGCCAGGGTCAGCAGCTGCGCCCCCATCGGCGCGATGTGGGCGCAACCGCCCGCCGCGCGGGTAACGACCAAAGTCTCGCGGATCATCGGCATGGGCTGTCTTCGTCCAGATCGCGGTGGGCGTCGGCGACCTTCCAATCGAGCGGCCGGTCCTGCGCATAGCGCTTGCCCAGCCGCCAGGCGATCTGCGCCCGGGCCAGCTCCACTCCCATGTAAAACGCATGCGAGCCGTCGTGATCGAGCTTCAGCCGGGGAAACAGCGCGAAGGGATCTTGGCCGCTCCACAGGCCGTCGCGGTTGTAGACGTTGAGCCCCTCCGCCGTGACCTGGACGCGGAAACTCGGATCGCGCACCCGCTCGGCCAGGGCGCGAACCTCGGCCAGATCCTGGAGAAACGGGCGCCGGTCGTGGATGGTCAGCAGCTCGGCGGTATAGCCGCGCGGCAGCGCGCCGTCGGCCTTGGCGGCGAACATCAGGCGCCGGGCGACGTCGGCCTCGCGCACGGCGCGGCGGGCGTGGGGACTGACGGCGGTGGTCAGCACGGCGTTGATGCCGAGCTCGGAAATGATGCCGAACAGCACGGCGTTGATTCCCGAGGTGTCGGCATCGGTCAGCTCGGTGACATTGCCGATGCCCATCAGGATCGACACCTCGGGGAATTCGCGGCGCAGCCGCCGGTAGCGCAGCAGTGAATCGGTAAAGCCGAAATGGATCGGGTCGAGAATCGGATCGGCGAAGAAGGGCTGCCGCCGCGCCTGCATCGCCCGGATCGCCCTCGCCAGCGACGCATAGGAGCCGCCGCGGGTCGGAATCAGGACGGGTACGGTCGAGCCCGCATCGACGAAGTGCAGAGTGTCTTCGCTCAGGGAAAGAACATGATCGGCGCCGCACTGCACCGCCAGGCGAAGATCGGCCTCGGCCAGCGAATCGACGCTGACGCTGTAGCCCCGCCGCTTCAACTCGGCGACGGCCTCGCCCAGGTGCGGGAACGGGGTCTCGGGCAGGCATCCGAGATCGATGACATCGGCACCATCGGCGGCGAGTTCGCCGGCACGAGTGACGATCTGCTCCAGGCTCAGTCGCGGCGCATCGACGATCTCGGCGAAGAGGCGCACGCCGTGCCGGGAAAGGTCGGCCCGGCGCGCCTTGCCGCCAAACCATTCGGGCAGCTCGGCCAGCTCGTCCGGCCCGCGTTCGAAGGGCAATCCGAAATCGGCCGTCAATGATTCCAGATCACCGCGGCAGCGCCCCGGAACCATCACGCGGGCGATCCCTTTCGACAGCGTCAGGCGGCGGCGGATCATCTCGGCGGTCATCAAGCCAGCCACTTGCAGCCCGAGCTCGCGAACTTCCGCATCGAACCGGCCCGGAGCCAGCTCGCTTAGGACGGCGCGCAAGGCCGGTTCGGCCAGCCGTCCGGTCAGGAAGAGAATTCGTGGGACAGCTGCTGCAGCCATGTGTTGCGTTGCGCGATCGCGGCGGCGAGCTCGTCGGGCGTGGCGACGACGGTGGTGTGCTCGAATCTCCGCAGCCTGGCGGTGTTCTCCAGATCGATGCCACGTGGATAAAGCACCACCCGGCGCTGCGGCGCGTCGGTCACCACGACGGGCTGGGTATCGCAGGCGAAGACGATGCTCTCGATGCGGCACTTGCCGGCCTGGGCGTACATGTTGGTGGCCAGCGTATCGGACAGTCCCCAGACGCATTTGGCGACCGTGTTCGAGGTCGCCGGACCGACCACGACGGTGTGGTAAAAGCCGCGGTAGAGCAATCCGACCGGTACCGAACTGTGATTCGTTTCGCGCAGCACGCGGCCGTGGCCGGCGAGCTTATCGCGGAGCGCAGCGACCGGCCAGCCGTACATCGGCAACACTTCCTCGGCGGCCTTAGACAGAAAGAAATCGACGCCGGGAAGGGCCAGGGCGATCTCGAGAGACTCGCGCAGGAAATGTCCGGAGCCGGTCAGGACCCAGGCATAACGGCGTTCGGATTCGGGCGGGAAATCGCCGCCGAGTAGTGCCTCGAGTTCCTGCTCCTCGGCGGTCGAATCAGGGTTCGGCATTGTCGGCGTGGTGGCCCGGGTGGTCGGCATCCGCGGGTATGGCGATGGCCCAGCGGCGCATGCGGCGATAAAGAGTATTCCGCGACAAGCCGAGTTTGCGCGCCACCGCCGAGATGTTCCAGCGGTTGCGCTCGATTTCACGCAGCAGCAGACCCCGTTCGTCGTCTCCGGGCGGCATTGCCGGCGGCCGGCCGCTGATCAGGGCGGGAAGGTGTTCGAGGTCAACCACGTCGTCTTCGACGAAGGCCATCGCCACGCGCACGGTATTGCGCAGTTCGCGCAGGTTGCCCGGCCAGGGGTAGCGGTCGAGGGCATCGAGCGCCGCGGCCGCGAATACCGCGTTGCCTTCGGATTCCTCCTCGAGCACCGAGAGGAGCAGGGAACGGCGGTCGCTGCGCTCGCGCAGCGGCGGCAGGTTGATGCGCATGCCGCACAGGCGGTAATAGAGATCCTCGCGGAACAGCCCGGCGTGCACGCTTTGCTCGAGATCGCGATGGGTCGCGCTGATGATCTGGATATCAACCTTCACCGCTTCCTCGCTGCCCAGCGGCGTGACCTCGCGGGTCTCCAGGACGCGCAGCAGGCGGGCCTGGAGGGCCAGCGGCATATCACCGATCTCGTCGAGAAAGAGGACGCCGCCGTCGGCCTGCACGATGCGGCCGCGATAGCCCTCGCGGGCGGCGCCGGTGAAGGCGCCCCGCTGGTAGCCGAACAGTTCGGATTCGATCAGCGATTCCGGTACCGAGGCACAATTGACGGCGACGAAGCGGCCGACGTAGCGATGCGACAGGGCATGGACGGCGCGGGCGAAGACCTCTTTGCCGCTGCCGGTTTCACCGATCAGCAGGATCGGAATATTGCGTCCGGCCAGGCGCTGCGCCAGTTCCAGGCTCTGCGCGACGCCGGCATCGCCGCAGGCGACCCGCTCGGCGATCGACAGCCGGCTGCGGTGGGCCGCCAGTTCCGGCCCGTCGGGCGCGGTGTGGAAGAGCCATTCGCGCCGCGCCGCCTCGGCGCGCGCCCGGTAGCCGAGGGTGCGCGCCGCCAGGCGGGCCAGCGCCGGGGTGTAGGTCGCGGCCGCCGCCGAGCGCGTCAGGATCGCCAGGGTGGCGGCCGGGCGGCCGTCCGGGCCGAGCACCGGTTCGGCGTGGCAGAAGGTTTCGCCACCGAGCGAAGCGCCCTGCCTGGTCCATTTCATGCCGACCCAGAGGCCCTGGCCGAACACATCCTCGACCATGCCCTGACCGGCATGGAGAAACAGGACTATGCCCTCGGCATCGGCAATCACCAAGGCGGTGTCGCTGCTGTCGACGTCGTGGAACAGTTGCTCGAGTTCGCTCTCGAAACCGGGCAGGCGGGCGGCGAGGCGGGCCCGGCGACGCCTGACCAGGATGTCGCCGTCACCCGGGGTCGTCTCGCAGGCGTAATCACGGATCAACATGATTGCATCTTTGGGCGGCAGACGAGTCCGGAAGGCGCATCGCGGATCTTGCCCGGCTGCGGGGCGAGGCGATCTCAGGGGCGGTCGCCGCGCTCGACCACGATGCCGACCGCCGCGCCGGGAAAGGGCGCCAGCTTCGACAGCGACAGGACGAGCCAGGGAACGCCGAACTCCCGCTGCAGGACCAGCGCCATCGCTTCGGCCATCGACTCGACGAGTTGGTAATGCCGATCGGTGGCCAGGCGACGCAGGCGGGCCACCACCTCCGCATAGTCGATGGCGTCGCCGAGGCGATCGGTCTGGCAGGCCAGGTCCGAGGCGAGGCCGAATTCGAGATCGACCACCACGGGTTGCGGCGCGGCTTTCTCCCAGTCGTAGACGCCGATCCGCGCCTCGATCTGCAGGTTGCGAACGAAGATGCGGCAGCGCGACGCCAGGGTCGCCGGGTGCACTGCAATCTCGCCGCGCGGCGCATGCCCCGCCGCGATCGTCAGGTAGGCACTGCTATGGGCCTGGACTCCGCGCCGCGGGCCGACATTAGTCGCCGCCAGATCGGTTACGCTCATTGCCATACTCCCCTTTGCTAGACACTTAGACACGCTTCAAAGCGGCGACGTCCCGACCCAATCGACGCGCGCCGATTGTTCCTTGCCGTCGTCGGAAATGACGTGGGTCGCCAGGCTGACGATCTCTCCCGGGACATCCGCAGACAGGACGAACTCGTAGGTCTTCTCCTTGATGCGCGGATAGCGCAGAGCGCCGTTCCGCTCGCCGCGGAACGGCGCCAGGACGATGCGGCGCACATGCACGCTGCGCCCGCCGACGGAAGCTTCGCCTTCCTCGATGGTCAGGGCGCGATCGGCCATGGCGCGGCGCAGGGCGCGGCGGAAATAGGCCGCCTGGCCCTGGGTTTCGCGCTGCATTTCGCGCAGGTCGTGCTCGAGGAAATAGAGCAGCAACGGGTTGCCACGGGCATTTTCGACGCCGGGGAAATCGACGTGGCGGCCGTCGGACAAATACTCGGGTACGACATTGCGGGTCCCCTCGCCGGTGACTGTCAGCACGACCCGATCGGTGAACGGGCCAGCGCCGTTCCAGCTGAAGCGGTACTCGAGCCGGACCGGGGTCGCCACGCCAACCAGGTGGTCGGTGCTGAACAACAGCGTCTCCACCGCCGTGGACTCATCGTCGGAGCCCTGCGGCGCCGCATTCGCGCCGGGATCGGCGACGACCGGCCGGCACAGCGCCAGCGCCAGGACGATTCCGGCGAGAAGGCGGCCGCTGCGCTTCACGACTTCCCTCCCCCAGGCGGGGCCGGCGGCGGAAGATCGAGCAGCGGAACGCCGAAATCGCGCAGGATGTGGTCGATCTCGCCCTGCCGCCGGGCGATCACCTGATCCAGGGTGGCGCGCCATTCCTTGTCCGGGTGGCGCACGCCGATCGACAGCAGATAGTCGAATTTCATATCCGGAGCGGACGCGAACGGCACCAGCCGCATCGGCTGGCTCGCCTGCTTGGCGTAATAGCCGCCGATCGGCCCCCAGACCATGGCGATGTCGATCTTCCCGGCGGCCAGGTCCTTGGCGACGATCTGCCCCGGAAATTCATCGGGATCGGCCGACATGGCCTGGTAGATCACCGCCTGGTCGAACAGATTGTGCTTGAAGATCCAGTCGAGCGGCGGCGTCCGGGTAAACACGCCGAGCCTAAGCTTGTCGCGGACCGGCGCCGGCAGGGCAAGCACGTCGTCGGCCGTCTTGATGCCGGCGAACTCGGGCCGCTCGGTCAGGACCATGACCCAGCTCGAGTGGAGATAGGGCCGCGTCGTGGCCGTCAGGTCATAGTCGACCGGCACCCCGACGACGAGGTCGCACTTGAATCCGCCGTGACCATCGGGCGCCCGCAGCGTATTGCGGATGAAGCCGAGCCGCTGCGGAAACCAAGTGTATTCGACGGGGAGACCGAGTTCCTTGCCGATCAGCTCGGCGATCCGGTTTTCGTAGCCCTTGCCGCCCTGGTCGGATACCGGGGGATTGTTGGGATCGGCGCAGACCCGCAGCACCTTGGGATCGGGATCGGCCCAGGCGGTCGCCGCCATGCAAAGCGCAATCCCGGCCACGGCCAGCCGTCGCGCCGCAGAAATAAAACGCATGATTCGAGCCTCCTTGGCACTGCGCCGGCTTCCGGACATGGTGCCGGTTAAGCCGTTGTCATTCATCCATCTTCTGCACCTTGCCCGGCTTGATCGCTCCATCGGAGCGTCCCTTGAGGAAGGCGTAGAGGTTGTCGATATTCTTCACCACCGTTTCGACCGTTCCGAAGTTGGGCATGCCTTTCTCGACGCGGCCGTTGGTTACGGTCTGGACGAACTCGGCCTTGGTCATCCGCTTCAGCGCGTCGACCAGGGAGGGGCCGACCAGGCCCTCCTGATTCGGGCCGTGGCACCGCTCGCAGGCCATCGACCGCCAGGTCTTCCAGCCGGCGAAGGTGTTGGCGTCGACCTTGTTGTCCTCCGTCACCTTGTAGGGCGGTGCCGCATCGTCGGCAATGGCCGGAACGGCGCCCGACATCGCCAGGGCGAAGGTCGGCACTGCCACCAGGAAAGGGAATCCCCTGCGGGACTTCAAAGTCATGTGTGCTCCATCCGTAGCGTGTTGTCTTTCATGTTTCCGCTGACGACCATTTCGTCGTCGGACATTACCGCCACCCGTGGTACGCCCGCAGCCACCGGTTGCGCGCAGGGAACATCTTCGCAATGCAAACCTGCGTCGCAAGCCGAGCCCAAGCCTCGCGTCCGGCATTCTTTGGAGGATCGCCGCGCAGCGCAGGTTCCTGCCGGGATCGAATCCTTGCGGCCTATCGAGAAATGGCGGGCACCACGCCCGCCACTCCCGCTTGCTGCTGCTCGGACCGTGAGGCCCGGACTCACCGGAAGAACTCCCGCCGGCAAAACCTACTGCCGGCGGGAATCGGATCGCCTGCCCGGCCAGCCCGACGGGTGTCAGTCGAGCGAGAACACTGTAAGAACGCCGCCAAGGCTGGTGAACTTCTGCAGGTCGCGATAGCCGCCGACCGCGCCGAGGCCGTCGGTATCCTTCTCGAGACCCGCCGCCAGGCCAATGCCGGCCCAACCGCCGATGCCGGACAATACGCCGATGTACTGCTTGCCGGCGTGCTCATAGGAGAACACGTTGCCGATGATGCCCGACGGCGTACGGAACTTGAACAGTTCCTTGTTGATGTTGTCGGCGTCGACGCACTTGAGGTAGCCCTCGAGCGTGCCGTAGCAGGCGAGACCGCCGGCGGTGGTCAGGACACCAGACCACACCGAGAACTTCTCGGGCTTGGTCTGATCGACCTTGCCCGTGCCGGCATTCCAAACGATGAAGTTACCCATGCCGCCGTGCGAACCGGGGGCCGGGAACATCGTCAGGGTCGCGCCGACATACGGCTGGCCGGCCGTGTATTCCACCTTGAAAGGCTCGTAGGTCATGCAGACATGGTTCGTCGGCACGTAGAACTTGCCGTTCTTCGGATTGTACGCAGCGGGCTGCTCGTCCTTGGAACCGAGGGCCGCCGGGCAGATCCCCTTGCTCGTCACGTCCTCGCCGTTGTGCTCGGTCGAGTACTGGGCGACGACCTGGGGCCGACCGCTCTTCATCTCGACATTCGATGCCCAGTTGACCTTGGGATCGTACTTCTCGGCGACCAGCAGTTCGCCGCTGATGCGGTCCATCGTGTAGCCGAAGCCGTTGCGGTCGAAGTGCACCAGGGCCTTGTGCTTCTTGCCCTTGACATCGACGTCGGCCAGGATCATCTCGTTGATGCCGTCGAAGTCCCACTCGTCATGCGGCGTCATCTGATAGACCCACTTGGCCATGCCCGTCTTCAGGTCCCGCGCCCAGATGGTCATCGACCACTTGTTGTCGCCGGGACGCTGCTTCGGGTTCCAGGTCGAGGGGTTGCCGGAGCCGTAGTAAACCAGCCCGGCTTCGGGGTCGTAGCTGTACCAGCCCCAGGTCGTGCCGCCGCCGATCTTCCACTGATCGCCCTGCCATGTCTTCAGCGAGGAATTGGCGCCGACCGGCGCCATCTTGCCGTCGCTCCAGGTCATCGTCTTGTTCGGATCGATCAGCATCTCGTTGTCCGGACCGGTGCTGTAGCCCTTCCAGACTTCCTTGCCGGAGCTCAGGTCGTAGGCCGTGACGCGGCCGCGAACGCCGAACTCACCGCCGGAAATGCCGGTCAGGACCAGGTTGCCGAACACGTGCGGGGCGTTGGTGTTGGTTTCGCCGATCTTCGGATTGCCGTTCTTCACCGACCAGACGACCTTGCCCGACTTGGCATCGAGTGCGACCAGCGTGGTGTCGGCCTGCTGCAGGATGACCTTGCCTTCGGCGTAGGCCAGACCGCGGTTAACCGTGTCGCAGCACATCACCGGTATGACGGTGGGGTCCTGCTTCGGCTCGTATTTCCAGACGATTTGCTGGCTCTTCAGATCGACGGCAAAGACATTGTTGGGGAAGGGCGTATGGAAATACATCATGTCGCCGATCACCAGCGGCGAGCCTTCGTGGCCACGCAGCACGCCGGTGGACATCGTCCAGGCGACGTGCATCTTGCCGACGTTGCCCTTGTTGATCTGGTCCAGCTTGCTGTAACGGTGGTTGGCAAAGTCGCCGGCCTGCATCGCCCAGTTCTTCGCGTTGGCGGTGTTCTTCGCCACATCGTCGTTGGCAACGGCACTGAAGCCGATGCCGCCGACGATCAGCGCAGCGGCCGCTTTCGCAATTGTAGTATTCGCGGACATTTCATCTCCTCATTGTTCCGGTTGGCGGGAGCGCCGGCCTCGGGTTTTCCTAGAAACCGCAAGGCGCGACAATGAATGAATAGCACATCCCGTGCCGATGTACAGGACCGCCGCAAAACGACCCAGCCAAGCCATTTTCATTCCTAAATTCAATATGTTGCACTGCACCAATGCTACGGAAACGGCACACACGCGGAAGCCGCTGTCACATTCCGCGAACACCCGGCGAGAAGCCGTTCCCGACTGCATCGCCCGCCGCCGGGCACGGCCATTCGCCACCGATCACGCGCTCACGGCGCGGGCAAGCGAATTGCTGATAAGGTTCCGATTCATCGAGGAGAAAATAATGTCGCGTCACACGCTATCGAGCCAGGCCCGCGCCCTTCTGGTCGGCGCATTGTGCATCGGCGTAGGCATTGCTGCGCCCGCGGCGGCCCACGACTATCCGACCTACGAACTGGTGCAGTACGCCCTCCAGTGCATGGTCAGCCACGGCGGCGCGCAGGACCTGATCTACAAGTGCTCGTGCGCCATCGACAAGATCGCGGCGCAGTATTCCATCGACGATTTCGTGGACATGCAGACCGCGCTCAATGCCTCGACCATTGCCGGCCAGCGTGGCGGCGAATTGCGCGACAACCCCGAAATCCGCGCTGCGGCGAAGCGCTACCGCCAGGCCGAGCAGGCGGCCCTGCAGTCGTGCGGTGTGGCGGCGCGCTGACGGCCGCCGCCTGACGCTGCGCATGGATCACGGGACGCAATACACGGCGGATGACTTCCTCAACCAGATCAGGCTCTGGGGCATCGCCCCGAGTTTCGCCTTTGTTGCCGAACCACAAACCAACAGCCTCGCCGAACGCTTCAACCGAACCTTGAAGGAGCAGGCCATCCACGGCCGCATCTTCAGAAACGTCGCGGAAGTCCGTGCCGCCGTCATCGATTTCAAGGACCGCTACAATCGCCATCGGCTTCTCGAAAATTTGGGCTTCATGTCACCCCTCGAAGCCCGTCAGGCTTATGCCATCCGCAAGGCTGCCTGAGTTGCAAAACCGCGTCCAGACAATGCGAGCCGGCACAATCAGTGGCTCCCTAATACTTGGCCTCGTTCGCCCTCGAATTCATGCTGCGCTGTCTCGCGCCAGGCTTGAGGCGTCTGCGCGACGCTGGTCGCGTCGCGAGGCCAGGAGTCCATGAAGGCGCTGTTCCACCTTCAAGCCAAGTCATCCCCGAAGGTGGGTCTATCCTGATGGGTCGTTCAACTCGTAGCTGGTACTACGCCCGCCTGACGCAGATTTCCGCAACAGCCCACGTGCCAGCAGTTCGTTGATGTCGCGCAACGCCGTGTCCGGCGAACACTTGGCTATCGTCGCCCACTTGCTGCTGATGAGCTTGCCTGGGAAGCCATCGAGCAGCCAATTGAGCAGCTTCACTTGACGCTCGTTCAGCGGCGTCGTGGCCCAGCGCTGCCAGAACCGCGCTTTGACCAACACTGCATCGAGGGTGTGCTGCGCCTGATCGACGGCCCGGTGCAGGGTGTCAAGGAACCAAGCCAGCCACGCCGTGACATCGAGCGATTCCTTCTGGGTGCGCTCGAGGATGTCGTAGTAAGCCTTTCGCTCGCGCTGGGTCTGCGCCGACAGGCTGTAGAAGCGCTGGGGACTGCCATCTGCGCGAGCCAGGAACAGGTCGCCCACAGCGCGGGCGATGCGCCCGTTGCCATCGTCGAAAGGGTGCAGGGTGACGAACCACAAATGGGCGATCCCCGCCTTGATCAGCGGCGGTTCGTTCGACGCGCCATTGGCCCAATCAAGAAAGCGATCGGTCTCGGATTCCAGTCGATCAGCCGGGGGCGCTTCGAAATGCACCTGCTGGCGGCCCAGGGAACCAGACACCACCTGCATCGGGCCGGTTGCATCGTCTCGCCAGTTGCCAACATTGATCCGCGCAAGGCCTGAGTAGCCGGTGGGGAAGAGTGCTGCGTGCCAGCCGAACAACCGATCTCGGGTAAGTGGAGCATTGCAGCTGGCCGTAGCATCGAGCACCATCTCGACCACGCCTTCGACGTAACGGTCCACCGGGGCCAAGGCACCGATGTCGACGCCGAGGCGGCGGGCAATGGAGGAACGGACAGACTCGACGTTGAGCTGCTCGCCCTCGATCTCGCTAGTCTTGATCACGTCCTCGGTGAGCGCCGACAGACTGGCCTGGTCGCGCAACGCCATGCCGACATCGGCCAGTCGTCCCATCAGAAGCCCCTGGGCACGGCTGACATCGGCCAATGATCGTGCCAGTGCCGCCAGGTCGTAGCGCCAAGTCGGCCAGTCGGTAGCCTGCCAGATGTAGGTGTAATCGCCGCTATTCATGCGGAGATTATGGGTCGGATTCTCCGCAAGCGCAAGTTATTCGCCGCACATCATGCGGCGATAGCAAGCGCTATTCGCCGCAGTTCTGTCGTTGCGGACGCGGGTTCAATTCCGTAAACGTAATCGAATTGACGGCCAAGTTCCGGAATCGCGACACACGCGTCACCGACCGTCGGAGCGCCCGGTTCACAACTTTCCTCGAACAGGGCGGTGGAGAATTTCCCGTGCCGGTCGCGGGCACGCGTAGTTCGAGCTTGCCGATCCGCGTCACCAAGCCTCAACTGTAGTAGCCGGTCCGGTACGTCCGAGCCCGTGTGCAGGTATTTGCTGGGACAACGCGCCCACGGAGAGCACTCAGGCCGAAGCCGAGGCCGACCTGTTCGACTACATCGAACCGTTCTACAACCGGAAGCGGATACATTCCACGCTCGGCTACGCCTCGCCCACAAAATTCCTGGAGACCTGGGTTAGCGATCAGCCTGAGCATGAACTGGCAGCACGGTTCGATCGGCTTGGAAGGCGAAAAACAGAGGGAAGCTCACATGTCATGGACATCAACTTCGACCCTCACCATTTCAGTGTGGTGCCCGTCTGCCAATGACATTTCTCGCACAGCCTGTTTATAAACGATAAGTTACGCAGGATCGCTTGGCGATCGGGTGCGACTGATCGCAGCAATACAACATGGCCGCAGCGGCGGCCATGTTGTATAACATACTGATTTTACACTTTAAATTGGTGTTGGTAGGCGCGATTGGACTCGAACCAACGACCCCCACCATGTCAAAGGGAGTCGCCCAACAGCGCCATTTTTAACTGATTGATATTGCTAGACTTCGATGCTTGCCAATTTTCGAAAACTAGTATCGCTACGCATTAATTACGAAACATAATGTCGAGCCATTTTCCGATCTGCATCCTGTCGAGAGAACGTCCATTCGATGCACCGGCGCTCGGCGTTGCGGCGCTGTTGCCAGGCATCGACTTCGACGGCGAGCGTGGCACGGTCGGGCAAGCGGCGATCAAGGCACTGGCGGTCAAGGATGCCGATTTCGATTTCCGCCATGTTCAGCCAACTGGCATGCTTGGGCGTGTAGTGAAAGACGACGCGTCGCAAGAGTTTGTTGGCGACCTCGACGCCAAGCACCTCCTCGAAGCATTTGCGGAAATGCGTGTTGAGGTTGTCGAGTACCAGATGAATGCGACGTGCCGTCGCATAGACCTGTTCGAGCAGATATTGGACGAAGGCCACGAAATCCGTCTTGGCACGGTGATCGGTAATTTGCACCGTCCGTCGCCCTCCCTTGGGTTCGACGGCCACGAACAAGTTGCAGGTACCGCCGCGAACGTACTCGTAATCCAGCCGCAAGGGCGTTCCGGGCCTGATCGGCAACGGTCGCCGCGAATCCTTGAGCAGTTGCTTGCTCTTCTCGTCCAGGCAAACGACCGGTTCTCGCGATCGGAACGGACGGGCGTACAGGTCGAGCAGGTTGTACATCCGCTGCCGGTACTCTTCCGTCAGTCGGCCGACGCACCACATCAACTTGCGCCACGGCTTGATGCAGTTTTTTTTAGCAGCCGGCGAATCGTCTCGCGGCTGATCGGACCGACATCGTCCAGTGCCTGCGCCGCCCGTTCGAGCAATTCGAGTGTCCAGCGCGTGGCGCCCTCCGGTGGCGCCGAGCAGGCCAAGGCTGAAATCTGTGCCTCGACGTCGGTGCCATACCGGCAGGGTTTGCCTGGGCGCGCTACATCACGCACCGCGTATTCCGCACCACCCTCCAGATATGCTGCCCGCGTTCGCCAGATGACCGTCCGTCCTACATCCAAGACAGCCATGATTTGGGATTCCGGTATGCCGCGATCGAGTGCCGAAAGAACGTGCGCTCGATTGACCTCCCGCGCATGGTGCAGACCCTTCGATCGGTACGACTCGATCAATTCGCGATCCTCATCCGTGAGATGCAGTTCAGTCTGCCGCATCGCCAACTCCTCGTCATGGGGTGGGTATGAGACAGCATAATATATGTTCCGTTATTTACGGGTTACAATACTAGCCTGAAGTAGCTCTGTTGGACTTGTGATTAGCCCCATGTACGTCACGTTTTCGCCATACCCCAAAAGCAATATTCCAGTCAACCAGCCTAGCGGCTTCTTGCCCCAAGCCGACCGCGCAACGCCCGATCCTCGAAACTGACCGACTCCAGCTCTCGTCCTTCCGCAACGACAAGACTCAGAGACCGTGAATTTTTTGCAATTGCGCCGACCTGACCGCACAAACGATATGTGATCCGCCGAGCGCGGCTAAATATGCATTAGTCATCTTTTCTCGCGTATCTATGTGTTCATTAGCCGCTTTTCGAGTCTTTTG
>WNGH01000085.1_pt1 | contig 101560 bp, 115 predicted proteins | sample 5400631 | NCBI WGS metagenome assembly WNGH01 (sample SAMN13153373, study PRJNA577476) | soil metagenome | isolation source: 115 cm soil or saprolite under Garry oak tree replicate 1 | place: USA:California | collected 2016-06-15
GGAGGAGGTCGCGGTCGCGTGAGAGTCGCCGCGTACTCCCGCGTCTCCACGGACGACCAGGCCCGAGACGGGTACTCTCTTGCCGCGCAGGCGAAACGCCTTCGGGCTTTCTCCGATGCCCAAGGTTGGATCGTTGCCGCCGAGTACGTCGACGACGGCTACACCGGCCGCGACATCCGACGGCCCGCGTACGAGCGGATGATGGCCGCACGGGACACGTGGGATGCGATCCTCGTCCTGAAGATCGACCGGATCCACCGGAATTCGTGGAACTTCATGGGGATGATGGACGACCTCCGCCGCTGGGGGAAGGACTTCGTCTCCGCCACCGAATCGCTCGACACGTCGACGGCCACGGGCCGGTTCGTCGCGGACATGCTTCAGCGGATCGCCCAGCTCGAGTCGGAGCAGACCGGCGAGCGCGTAGCGATGGGTATGCGTCAGGCCGCGGAGGAAGGCAAGTTCCTCGGGATGTCCGACCCGTATGGCTACCGGTACGATCCCGCTGCCGGGAACCTCGCCGTCGTGCCGGCCGAGGCCTCGGTGGTCCGGGAAATCTACCGTCTCCGGGGTGAGGGCCACACCCTCCGAGAGATCACGGAAACGCTGAACGCGGGCGGCGTTCCGACGAAACGCGGTCGGCGCTGGTCGAAACGTCAGGTCTTCCGCGTCCTGCACTCCCCGCTGTACGCGGGTGCGCGGCGGTGGCAGGACGTCGTGACTCTGAACGCCCACGAGGCGATTCTCGTTCCCGCGATCGACACTTTGAGAACAAGGAGGCGGCCTCCACGCCGACCGGACGCCTGAGGCCCGGCTTCGTGAAGATCGCCGGCGTGGCGCGGGACGTGGTGAAGCTCAATCTCTTGGAGTTCATGCTCGAAGAGGACCTGCCCAGCCTCTCGCAAGCCCTTGGAGCCGCGCTCGAGCAGTGGCTCGCCGACCGCCGCAGGCGTCACGCGGGTCCGCCCGCGGGTGACGGGGACGGATCCTCCCAGGACAGGGACGGGGTTCTGCACCCCGCGTCGTCGATTCAGAACCCCTCTTCCTCGACGGAGGCAGAGGAATGACGCGAGGCTTCGAAGAGATCGCAAACGAGAACCGAGCCAGGTCTCATCGACTTGTCTCGACCGAGGGTCTCAAGCAGCTCGTCCTCGCAAGGTTTCCGGAAGACCACCCGTTGCGCGAGGTGATTATCGCGGAGCGGGACGTCTTGACGTCCGAGGAACTCCTCGCCAAGATGCCGGTGTGGCTCGTGCTGCTCAATCGGAGAACCTGACGACCGCGCGGTCGTCCGGCAATTCAGCGACCCATTGCCAGCCTCTTTCGATGTAGGCCTCCACCCCGGAGAGGGGCACGACCTTCTGCTTCCCGCCGTTGACGCGCCCATCGCCGTTCGGCATCGGCGCGCCAACGAGCTTCTCACGGACGATTCGCTGCAGCTCCGCGTCCGCCATGGCGTCCAGGTCCATCTTGCCGATCTCCTTCTCGCTCAACCCCGCGACGAGGAGCATCTGCTTCCGGAAGGAGGCCTTCAACTCCGCTTCATGGTCCGCGGGTTTCGTCGTCTCGAGGAACGACAGGCTCCGGCGGTACGCGTCCCGCATGTCCTCGATCAGATCGGGCGGCAAGCGGCTTTTGTTCGTCGTGTATCGGGCCTCGATGTCCCCCACGTGCCCCATGTGGAACGCCCGGTACGCGTGGGTCATCTTGCCCCGGCTCTCGGCGAGGAGGAGCTGCGTGTCGAAGTACGCTCGCAAAACGTACGGACGCCAAACGAAGCCGGCGGCCCGGATCGCCTTTCGAATCGCGTCGCCGACGTTGATCGACGTGAGGAACGCCTTCTTCGACCACGCCGGTGCGACGACGTCGCTGTCCTCGCCGATTCGCTCGCCCTCCCGGAGGCGTTCCTCGAGGTACGCCTTGAGATAGTCGGCCGCCTCCCCTCCGATGAAACTGAGGTACTGGCGACCTGACTTGCTCAGCTCCGGTCGGACGACGACGATCGCGGGCAGTTTCCGGAACGTCACCGTCTTCCCTTTCATGACGACGTCCGGCAGGTCCGAGAGGCGCAAGCCGTCCGTCCCGCGGTAGTTCCCGAGCGTCTCCGGACGCAGGCCGGCGTGGGCCATGAGCGCCGCCGCGACGCGTTCCCGCGACGACGCGGCGAGGAAGATCCGGCGGAGCTCGTCTTGGGTCGGCACCCGCTCCTTCGTCAAGGTCGGCGTCATCTGGGTCCCGCGGACCTTGATCCGGTGCTCCCACGGCACGTTGTTGAAGGAGAGCCACGAACGCAACGCCTTCAGGGTCGACTCGATGTACCCGCCCGAGAGGCCCTTCGACTCCATCGACGAGACCAGGTCCGTCAGGAAATCGCGCCGATCCTCGCTCTTCATGCCGATGAGGTCCGCGGGCCGCTTGTCGTCCGCTCGGCATACGTTCCCGAGGCGGCGAAGGTAGACGTCCGCGGTGACGGCGGAACCCCGCGCAACATTTCGGTACCAGCGGTCGATCGTCGGATCCTCCCGGAGGGCGGCATACCCCAAGCTCGAACGGCTCCCCCGAGAGACCCGAACCATGCGGAAGGGATTCTCCGGGAGGGTAGATATAGGTTCCGAACCGGATTGTCAGTGGGTCCGTCCGGATTTGAACCGGAGTCTAGTGGTCCCGAACCACCAAGGATAGACCAAGCTACCCCACGGACCCAACGCAGCCGTGGTAAGAACGAGTTCCGGATAAGCGTTATGAGAACGTCGTCGACAGAGCACGGACGCGAACCTACACTGCCTCTTCGGCTTCCGCCTGCGGAGTCATACGGAGCGTCCACGGCACCCGGATCTGACCGGCGAGATCCCGCCACTCCGCCGGCATCGGGTTCCCTTCCGCATCGCGGCGATACCAGTCGACGATGTCCGCGATCTCCGTGTCCCGACCGTGGACCGTGATGAGGATTCCGTTCCTCACATTGGCGGCCGCTTCGGCGGCGATGCGGCTCTCGAAGATCGCGGCGTAAGGGTTCTTCGACATCCACCAGAGGACAAGGTAGAACGTACGGCTCGCGGCCCTCCGCGGACGTTTCGATTCACGGCTCGAATGGCCTTCGGTCACAGCGGTGGGCGAGGATGAATCGCGGCCGGGAAGTCGAAATAGGCTTTGTCAACGCGAAGCGCCTCGGCTTGACAAACCGTTCCGCCGTCACGTGTTACGGCCGCGATTCCGAGAGATTCGTCAATCGACACACGCCGAAACTCTCTTCGACACGCTTATATACGCCTCCAGTTCTCGCTCGCCCAATGGAGTTCCCGCTCCGGGAGAAAATCGCCGGAGAGATCGCCCTGTCCGACCAGCCCGGCAAGACGATGCGGAAGTGGCGGGAGGAACTGCGGATCTCGCAGACGGACCTCGCGAACCACATGCGCGTCTCGCCGAGCGTCATCAGCGACTACGAGGCGGGCCGGCGGACGTCGCCGGGCATCCGCACGATCCATCGGCTCGTCGACGCCCTGCTCGACATCGACCAGCGGTCCGGGCAGCGGCTCTCGAAGCGGTTCCAAGAGTATTCCGACGTCATCCCGTCGATGCGCGACTGGTCCGTCGGCATCCGCGCGGCGGATTTCCTGCGGAAGATTGAGGGGAAGTTGCTCACGCAGAAGCTGAACACTCGTCGCCTCGTGAACGGCTACACGGTCATCCATTCGATCAAAGCGATCACGACGCTCGACGCGAGCGACTACCTCCGCATCTACGGAACGTCGAGCGAACGCGCGCTGCTCTTCACGGAGGTCAAGTACGGCCGGTCCCCGATGATCGCGATCAAGGCCCATCCGCTCAAGCCCGCGATGGTCGTCTACGTGCAGCCGGAGAACATCGACGAACTCGCGGTCAAACTGGCGGAGCTGGAGAACATCATCCTCGCGCGGACGGACCTCGAGCAGCCCGATTTGATCTCGCGACTGGAGGCGATCGCATGAAGGCCGGTATCGTGAGCTACGGCGGGTACATCCCGCGCTACCGGATTCGACCGAAGGACATCGGGATCGTATGGGGCTCCGACGGCGAGGCGATGGGCCGCGGGCTGAACATCCGCGCGAAGAGCGTCCCGGGTCCCGACGAGGACGTCATTACGATCTCCGTCGAGGCCGCGCGGGCGTGCATGGCCAAGGTCGACGTCGACCCGACGGAGATTGGCGCGATCTACGTCGGCTCCGAGTCCCATCCGTACGCGGTCAAGCCGACCGCCACAATCGTCGCGGAGGCGATTGGCTCCGCACCCGTGATGACCGCCGCGGACTTCGAGTTCGCGTGCAAGGCCGGCACCGCGGCGATGCAGACGACGATGGGCCTCACCCTCTCGAAGATGATGCGCTACGGCCTCGCAGTCGGCTCCGACACGAGCCAGGGCGCGCCGGGCGATGCGCTCGAGTACAGCGCCTCCGCGGGCGGTGCCGCGCTCCTGATCGGCACGGATCGGGTGACGGCCGTGATCGACCACACCGTCTCGTATACGACAGACACCCCGGATTTCTGGCGGCGGGAGGGCCAGCGGTACCCGAGCCACGGCGGCCGATTCACCGGCGAACCCGCGTACTTCAAGCACGTGATCGCCTGCGCGCAGCTCCTCTTCAAGCGCGCCTCAACGAAGGCCGAGGATTACGACTACGCGGTGTTCCACCAGCCGAACGGGAAGTTTCCGGTCCGCGCGGCGAAGCAGCTCGGATTCACGGATGCGCAGATCGACGCGGGCCTGTGCGTGCGGGACATCGGGAACACGTACAGCGGCGCGATCATGGTCGGGCTCTGCGCGATCCTCGACGAGGCCGAGGCGGGCGATAGGATCTTTGCGGTGGGATACGGCAGCGGCGCGGGTTCCGACGGCTTCGACATCACCGTGACGGACGAAATCACAAAGCTCCGTCGGGACGCGACGCCGACGATCAAGGAGCAGATCGAGGACCAGGTGTTCATCGACTACGCGACGTACGCAAAGTACCGCGGGAAGATCTTGATGCGGGAGGCCTGAACCGTGCGGGACGTCGCGGTGATCGGGGTCGGCGAGACGGAATTCGGCGAACTGTGGGATCGCTCCTTCCGCGACTTGGGGATCGAGGCCGGGCTCAAGGCGATCCAGGATGCCCGGCTCCGCTCGGAAGAAATCGACGCCGTGTACATCGGCAACATGTCCGCGGGAAAATTCATCGATCAGGAGCACGTGTCCGCTCTGGTCGCGGACTATTCGGGCCTGGCGGACATGCACCTGCCGACCGTGCGCGTGGAAGGCGGCGGGGCGTGCGGCGCGATCGCCCTTCTGCAGGCTCGCCTCGCGATCGCCTCGGGCATGTACGACATCGTGGTCGTTGGCGGCGCGGAGAAGATGACGGACGTCGGGGACGTCCAGGCCGCGGAGATCCTTTCGTCCACCGCGGACCAGGAATGGGAGACCGTATTCGGCGCGACGTTCGCGGGCCTGTACGCGATGATGGCGCGCCGCCACATGTACGAGTTCGGCACGACGCGTGAGCAGATGGCCTCCGTTGCGGTCAAGAACCATAAGAACGGCTCGTTGAACCCGGAGGCACAGTTCCAGAAGGAGATCAAGCTCGAGACCGTCCTCCAGAGTCCCTGGGTCGCAGAGCCGCTCACCCTCTTCGACTGCGCACCCCTGAGCGACGGCGCGGCGGCGGTCGTCCTATGCGCGGCCGAGAAGGCGCGCAAGTTCACCGACACACCCATCCTCCTCAAGGGCTCCGGGCAGGCGAGCGACTTCCTCGCGGTGCACGACCGACGCGAGCTCACGACGATGGACGCCACGGTCGTGGCGGGGAAGCGGGCCTTCGCGGAAGCGAGGCTCGAGCCGAAGGCCATCCAAGTCGCGGAGGTCCATGACAACTTCACGATCACGGAGATCCTCGCGATCGAGGACCTACGCTTCGTCGAGAAAGGGAAAGGCGGCCCCGCGACCGCGGACGGCATCACGGCACTGAACGGAAAGATCTCCGTGAACACGTCCGGTGGACTCAAGGCGCGCGGGCAGCCCGTCGGTGCGACCGGCGTCGCGCAGGCGGTCGAGGTCGTGCACCAGCTCCGCGGCGAGGCGGGGAAGCGGCAGGTCGTCGGCGCGCGGCGCGGGCTCACGCACACCCTGGGCGGCACGGGCGCGACCGCCGTCGTGCACATCTTCGAGCGGGGGGACTGAGGTGGCGGTCCCCCGGTTCTGGCGCGAGATCGCGAGCCGTTACAATCTCATCGGCACGAAGTGCGGCAACTGCGGCAAGGTCGACTTCCCGCCGCGGGCCGTCTGCCCGGACTGCGGCCGCAAGTCCGTCGGAAAGATGCAGCGCCTCAAGCTTGCGGGCAAGGGCACCGTCGTCACGTACACCGTGATCCACGACGCGCCGGCGCAGTTCGAGATGCAGAAGCCCTACGTCATGGCGATCATCGAGATGGACGAGGGTGTCCGCCTCACGTCTCAGCTGATCAACGTCAAGGCGGACGACGTGAAGATCGGGATGAAAGTCCAAGCGGCCTTCCGGAAGCTCGGTCAAGACGGCGAGGCGGGCGTCATCCATTACGGGTACAAGTTCCAGCCCGTGGCGTGAGACTCGATTCGGAGCTCACTCGCGCCGTGTCGCATGATGACGAATTCCATACCGCAAGAATGCGAGCAAGATGAAGACGGCATCCTCGCCGCGTTTCGTGAGCCGATATATGACGCGTTCGTCCTTTGCGAGCCGCTCCACGAGGCCCTCCTCTTCCATCTGCCGCAGTCGTCTCGACAAGACGCGGGGCGTCAGCCCGGGATTGTTGCGGAGGATCTGCCCGAACCGATTCAACTTGAGGAACGCCAGGTCCCGCAGGATCAGCAAAGTCCACTTCCGTCCCAGCCGACGGACGCTTTCACGGATCGGGTCCGCCTGGTACGCGAGAAGCGGATAGACCCCCTTGGCCGTCTCCTTCGGCTTTCCTCGGCGCACCGCTATCCCGTCAGCCCCTAGTCCCTATATCTAGTATCCAATAGATATCACTTTCTCACCGCCCGAAGGCGGGTCGAAGGACAACACGATGGCGAAACGCAAGGGGACGAATGCGACGGGCGACGACGGCGCGGTCGCGTTCACGGAACTGGCGAGCACGAATCCCGCGGCCACGCGGGCTTTTCTCGAGAAGATCTTCGATTGGGACTTCGAGTCGGTTCGGATGCCGATGGGCGACTATCTGTCGTACCGGACCCCGGGAGGCGGCCGTGGCGGAATTCGTTCGACCCAGGCGAAAGAGATGCCGCAGAGCATGAACTACGTCCGCGTCGAGGACCTCGATGCCGCGCTGACGAGAATCAGGCGGGCCGGCGGAGAGATCGTCCTACCGCGGGTCGACGTCCCGGACATGGGCAGCTTCTTCTGGTTCCGGATCCCCGGAGGGCCGATGATGGCGTGCTGGGAGGATGCGCCCACGCGGCCGCAAGGAGGCGACTGAATGTCGAAGGCGAAAGAGATCGTGCTCGGATACCAGAAGGCCCTGGGCTCGGGCGACATGACCGCCGCACGATCGTTCCTCCACGACGACCTCTCGTTCGAAGGGCCGTTCGACACGTTCCACCGACCCGAACCGTACCTTGAGGCGCTCGACAAGCTCCACCACATCGTCGTGCGGGTCGAGCCCAAGAGGATGTTCGTGGAAGGAGACGACGTCTGCATCCTGTACGATATGGTCACAAACACCCCGGCCGGGACTGCGTTCATCTGCGAATGGTATCGCGTGCGAGGGGACAAGATCGCGTCGATCCGGGCCCTGTTCGACGCCCGGCCGTTCGCACCAATGTTCAACCGCTGAGGCGCATTTCCGGATCCAGGGCAAGGGGAGGCCGTCGACGATGTCGGAGACTACGCGGTACTTCACGCCCGAATTCTTCGGGTTCTTCAAGGAGCTCGGCAAGAACAACAACAAGGAATGGTTCACGTCGAACAAGGAGCGGTACGAGAAGGCCGTCCAGGAGCCCGCGGTCCGGTTCGTCCGCGACGCGGGCGCACGGCTCAAGAAGCTCAGCCCGTATCTCGTCGGGGACGCGAAGCCGTTCGGTGGATCGATCTCGCGGATCTATCGAGACATCCGCTTCTCCCCGGACAAGAGCCCGTACAAGGACCACATCGGGATCCATTTCTGGCACGCGAAGGCCGTCGGGCCGGAGCACATGTCGCCGGGCATTTTCCTCCATCTCCAATCGGGGGAGAGCGGCGCGCATTCCGGCGTCTGGCATCCCGAGGCCCCGGGCCTCACGAAGATCCGGAAGCTCATCATGGACGAGCCCGCCGCCTGGAAGAAGGTCCTGCATTCGAACGTGCGGCTCGAAGGCGAGTCCATGAAGCGCCCGCCGCCGGGGATCGACCCGAACCACCCGATGATCCAGGACCTGCGCCGCAAGGACTTCGTGGGCACGCGCTCGTTCCGCGACAACGAGGTCACGAGCCCGGACTTCCTCGACACGTTCGTGGGCACGGCGGAGGCGATGGACCCGTTGAACGCGTTCCTCGCGAAGGCGATCGGGCTCCCCTGGTGAGCTGCGGTTTACTTTCACCGACCCCCCTCCGGCGCAGCGCCTAGTACTCGACCGGCGGTGGATTCCGCTCCATGCGCTTCGACGACCTGAAGGAATTCGACGGCCACGCCTACAGCGGCATGCCGGTCGGCGGGGGCCACACATGGCACTACACCGATGCGATCTGGCGGGAACGCAAGGTCGCGCCGGACCGCTGGGAGTTCTCGCTCAAGAGCATCAAGCGGCGGGACCAGCACGCGCGTCCCGGTTCCGGTGCGCCGCCGGACACGCTATACCACTGGTACCTCCTCGCGGACCAGCGCGTGCGGAAGATCGACGAGGACAGCTACACGACGTTCATGTCCGGCCTGAAGTACAAGGTCGCCCACAAGCGGCCCCACTGGCGCCGTTGGAGTTGCGAGTATCCCGAGCAGCCGTCCGAGACGGAACGGGTGATCGAAATCCTCCGGGATACGCTATCTCGCCTCGACCCGGAGCCGGCCGGACTTTACGCGCCGCTGGATGCGCCGAGGGTCTGACGTCCGATCGCGACCGCCCCTCCGATCGTGTTCTCATTATCGACCTCGGGAAACGGCGTGGACCTTTATTTGGCGCGACGCGATATCGTATGCGGGGAGTGGAGGACCGCGGGCGAAGGTCCAAGCATTAACGGAGGAAAGGCTCCTGCGCTCACGCAGGATGTGCGGCCGAACCTGGTCCGCGCGATCGCGGAGCGCCTCGAGCGACTGCGGCATCGAAGCCATCGGAAGGAAGCTCCAGCGATCGTGACGAGACAAGCCGTCGCGCCATCGGTCGTGCTCGCGTGTTCGTCGTGCGGGTTCGACTACACCGTGACGCGCCTCGCGATCAGCGGCAAGACGGGACTCGTCTGGACGTGCGAGTGCGGGAGCGAGTTCATCCCGCCGGGCGGGTCCGAGTCGTTCAATCTCGTTCGGCCCTGATTGGTGCGGCGGGCGAATCAGAATCGCGGCGAGCGGCGAGCGGCCGCCAGCGCGAGCATGCGACGGCGCGTGGAGCTCCAGTGGAGTCCGAGGCCGACGTAGATGACCAACAGGAAGGCGATTACGCCCGCCTCGTACCCCGCGACCTGCCACCCGGTGAAGTCGCGGGCGGCGTAACGGGTGAGCAAGTAGGCGAAGGCGATTGTCCCGATGCCTCCAAGGACCGCGCCGAGCGTGTGAATTTTCGTCCGACGGACAACCCACCGGGCCGGGGCGAGGATGATTTTCGTCACGCCGATGAGTCCCCAGAACACGACCCCGCTCGTGATCACGCCTTCCGGCGGTCGGACGAGGATCTGGCCCGCGACGAGCTGGTCCCACCAGACTCGAAGGTCCGTGACGAGATTCTGGTTCATGTAGAACAGGACGCCGAGAATGAGCAGGAAGAGTCCAAGGCTGACGAGGCCGACGAAGTCGCGGCGCTGCCGTCTCGGCGGGCGTGGTTCGTTCATCGTGACGCGCGGGGCCTCGATCTCCGGCTCGGGCTCGGCGACGGGCGCGGCGATTCCGGGCTCCGAAACGTCCATCGGCACGCCCGGCAACGAAGCGCCACAGTATACGCAGAAGCGCAGATCGTCGCTGTTGGTCGTGCCGCAAACCGCGCAGCGCTGAGTCATTTGACCCGCCTGTGAACCGGCGGCGACGACTTAGCCTTTGTGATGCGACTATCATCAAGCGAGGGCGATGAAAGGCCTCCATGAAGGAAGTGCTCGGTTCGATGGGTGTCCGGCGGCCTATCGTGTCTTGGGGTTCGCCCGCTGGAAATATGCGAGATCTTCCTTCTCCGCGCGGTTCATGAGCCGTCGGGCGGCGACCATCGCGAGGAACGTGGGGATCCCTTTCATCGTAATTTGTCCGTGGGTCTCGATGTGTGTCCCGCCGGGAATCGGGGAGTACAGGTTTTCGAATGACGCCTCCGAGCCGTTCTCGAAGCGGATCGTGTATTCGTAGCGGGTCGGCGGCTCGATGCGGTAATGCCACATCGTCCGAGAACGCCGTCCCGCGATCCGCATCTCCCGATTCACGGTGCGCTCGCGGGGAAAACTGAGGCCGTTGAATTCGACCCGGTCTCCCTCGCTTTCCACGTCACCCCGGAGAATCCATGGATGAATCTCTCGAACCGTCGCTTCATCGAGGTGAGCATGGAGGAGCCTCCAGGTCACATCGAGGGGGAGATCGATTTCGCCCTCCATCTCGATTGTCCTCATCGCCGCCCCCTCCGCCGAACGGCCCACGCGACTTCAACGTTCCGCGGCCACGAATCGCCTCAAGCCCTTCGCCAGACCGGCGACGATTAGGACCGAAAGGCTCTTGAACGGTTCGGCTGGCAACGACTCTTTCTCCCGGTGGGTCCTCCTTTCCGGTCCTCTCGCGCGACATCATCTTCTTACTGTACTACACGGCCGTTCGACCGACGTCCAATCACGCTTAAGTAGCGACGGGCGAGCGGGTCGGCCGAGGTGAACGACACATGGCAACCACCACCCAAACGTGGTCCGAGCGGGCCGCGTCGAAATGGCGCGTCCTCGAACGGATGCCGGTCTACCAGGTGCCGATCGTCTTCGGTGGGGCCCTCGCGGCCCTCGTGGGCGTCGTGGGCTTGGGCCTCGACCTGGTGCAGGAACGGCTGTTCGGCGTCACGTGGGCGCGCGCCGTGTTCCTCGTGGCCTTCGGTGCCCTGGCCCTCGTGGGCTACGGCGTGTCGAAGGCGAACATGCGGAACGGGGCGATCGTGGCGGGGATCGCGGGCCTGGCGTTGATCGCCGTGGCCGGCGGAACGACGGGCCTCCTGACGGGCCTGCTCGTCCTCGCGGGGGCGCTCTGGGGCTTCGTCAAGTCCCTGTGAGCACGACGGAAGTCGGGCTCCAACCCCCTTTCGACTTTTTCTCTGGATGTTTGCGATGATCTTGGACCTCGTCAGGTGCCGGGAGAATGGAGCATCGAGGAAGCTGCCGAAGCTTCCGTCGCTCCTTCGAGTCTTCGTCATCCAGCTCGAGCGATCGACGGAGAGTCAGAAGGCGCTGAAAGGACACCACTTCGACGTGTCCGGCGGCGTCCGCGGGAGCGTCGGCTGAGACCGATTAGCTTCCGGACCGGGGTAGGCGCTGGGGACGCGTCGCTGCCTTCGACGTCGATTGCGGGAGCCCTGATGTCTTCTCGAGGGCGCCCTCCCGCTCGAGGAGCCGGCGCTTCGTCTCCGAGCCGCCTTCGCTCGAGTAGTTCCCGATTCCCCCCGAGGCCGGGACGACGCGGTGACACGGGATGACGATGATCGCGGGGTTCCGCGCCACCGCGTTCCCGACGGCTCGCGCGGCCTTCGGATGGCCGAGCTTCTTCGCGAGCTCCCCGTATGTGATCGTCGCCCCGGGAGGGATCGTCCGCAAGAGCTCGAGGACCTCGCGCTCGAACGGCCCGACCTCGAGATGCAGCGGGATGTCGCGTAGGTCTCCATCGCCCGTGTGAATGTGCTCGAGGATCCGCGTGAGGTATGGATGGTCCGCACCAGCCGAGCCCACCGCCGGCTCCCGGGTAAACTTCACGCCCGCGACGCGTTCTCCGAGGACCTCGAGCCGTACATACAGGCCGAGCTCGCGGCTGAACCGCGAGTAGACCTCGAGCGCTTCATCCGGAGGCTGCCCGGCCCGCATCCGCACAATCGGGAGCATCGCCTTGACGACGTGGTGCTCCGCACGATTCAGATGCTGCTCGAACGTGCTGCGTGCGACGCCGAGCGTCGAGCTCACCTCTTCCGTCGTCGCGTTCCGCGGGAAATCGTAGTAGCCTTTGCCGTATGCGGCCAAGAGGGCCCGCGCCTGCTTCTCCGTTATATCCGGTAGGAAGAGCGGAGACGCGAGCGCCACACGGCTGCGGTTCTTCGTCGCGCGCTTCGAGAGGAGGCGGGCCTCCGGAAACTGCGCCTGAAGGTCCGCGAGGTCGATGGAGTCGTCAACCAGCAGCGAGACTTGCGCCTCTCCACGACGCCAGGTGATTGGCGGGAGGACATGAGCGTCTTGCTCCGCGAGACGAGCGATCACTCGTTCGTCGTCCGCGTGCCCGTCGAGGAGCAACGTGAGATCCCCGTTCGTCCGAGCGGTGTGCAGAACCTTCCGCCCGGAGGCGGCGATTTCTGGTGCGTCCTGGAGCCCCTCGATGTCGCCGAGTCCGCGCAACAGGAGGAAACGGCCCATCGGGTACGCCTCGATCGTGAGCCGCTCCCGCCGCTCCGTGAGCGATTGGAGCAGGCCGGGCGTCTTCGTTGCGAAGGTCACCTGGAGCGTCACAGTCGTTCCTCCCCCGAACCGATTGCCGCTCCATGCCGCCCGCAGCCCTTAGTCTTTGCTTCGTGTCGCGTCATCGTCCGGGAGAGGCATTTCGGGCCCATGGAGCTTGGGCCGGCGATGGCCGGTACCTGTCACACGGACGTTCAAGGGACTTGGCCGTTGAGAATCTTCTCGAGCTTGGCGATGTCGATGTTGCCGCCGGACACCACGCACACGGCAGGGCCTTTCCCCGCCTTCCCCGTCAGCCCGGCGGCTAGCGAGCTCCCACCGGCACCCTCCGCGATGACCCGATGTCGTTCCGCGAGGAGCCGGATTGCGGAAGCGATTTCGCGGAGGGAGACGACGATGGAACCGGAGACGATCTTCCGGACGATCTCCCACATCTCCGGGAGGACGCTGCTCGACCCGGAGCCGTCGACGAACGTCGGGATGCGGCGGAATTCTTGCGGAGACCCGGCGGCGAACGTGGCCGCGAGCGGGGCCGCGGTCTCGGGTTCGCATGCGTAGACCTTCGCGTTGGGTTTCTTCGCCTTGATCGCGGTGGCGATACCGCTGATAAGCCCGCCCCCGCCGTACGGGACGATCACGGCTTCGACAGATGGCAGGTCCTCGACAATCTCGAGGCCGATCGTCCCGTTCCCGGCAATCATCCCGAATTCGCTGAAGGGATGCACGAAGACGCGATCCTTGAGGGGCTCGTATGTCCGCGTGATCCCGATGTTCCACACCTCGTCCCACGGGAGCTGGACGATCGCGGCACCGAATCGCTTAACGCCCGCGATCTTCGTCTCCGGAGCGGTGTCGGGCATAATGACAGTGCACGGAATGCCGAGGCGCTGCGCATGCCACGCGAGGGCCTGCGCCATGTTGCCCGCACTGCAGGTGTACACGCCCCGTTTGCGCTCCGCGGGTGAGAGCAACGAAATCGCATTCCCGGCGCCGCGAACCTTGAACGAGCCCGTGGGCTGAAGGTTCTCCAGCTTCAGGTAGATTTCCGATCCGGGGGAGTCGGCGTTGAGACGGATCAGAGGGCTTCGGAGGACGAGGTCCTTGAGTCGACCGCGCGCCGCCTCGATGTCCTGGAGGGACACGTCCAAGGAGGGTGTTCGCGAACTCACCGCTGTCATCGTCGACCTCGGGTTCGGCGTAAGGGGCCACAGATATTTCAGAGCCGCCTTGACCCTCGCGGCGCTACGGAGGCGGGGCTTTCGGCGGTGCCTCGGGCGAAAACGTCGGGGGGATCGGCGCCGGTTGCTCTGGCTTCTTCTGTTCGCGTCGGCGTAGGACGACGACCGCCACGGTGGCGGCGGCGACGATGACGGAGGCGAGCAAGGCGAGGAACGTCCAGCTCAGCGAGAAGTACGCGCGGACCGACCGAGGGCCATCGACCGTAATCGACATCGAAGGGGACGGGCCGCTGATGTCGCCGTCCCATCCGGAGAACACCCACAATCCCGACGAAGGCGCGGCGGTCAAGCGGACGACACCCGTCGGAAAGACGTAGACGGTACCGATCGTACCGGAGGCCACGGTACCGGTCGTGGCGTTTGCCTCATAGGCGACCGTGCCGCCGAGGCCTACGTCGATGGCGAGGCCATATTGCAATCGGTATGGAAGCGTCTCCGACACCGAACGGTCCGCGGTTCCGTTGAGCTTCGTGGTTTCGTTGAGCAGGGCGATGTACCGCGCCTGCCCCGACGGTGCGGTGAACGTCGCGTCGACGCTCCACGCGGTGCCAGGGTCCGCGAGGAAGGTGGTCGGGGTGGTCCCAATCGCCGCGGAGGCCGTACTCCCGTCGGCGACGTAGTGCACCATAGGGGCGGTCGGCGGCACGCTGTCCGATTGCACGCTGTAGTTCAGCGTGAGCATCGCCTTGACGCGGGCGGCCGAAATGCGGGTCCCCCACCCGAAGCTCCCGCGTCCGACCTCGCCCGCGAGCCAAATCCGCGTGGGGTCCGACGGGTCCGTGCTCGCCCCGAAGTAATCGCCGTACCGACATACGTTCAACGGGCACCACGTTGTCTCCGGGCCCGAGCCCGTCTTCACGAGGACGAGAGGTTGCAGCAGTTCCGGCGCATCCCCGGGCAGCCGTCCCGTCGCCATGAGCCCCGGGTAATCCGACCCCGATGAATATCCGAAGACGATCCCGAGGTTTCCGCGAGCGTCGAGGGCCATCGCGGGGTAGAAGTAGTGCTTCGCCGTCGACGACAGGTCGAAGTCCTGGACGAGTCGACCGGAGGCCGGGTCGAGTTCCAGGAGCCGGATGCACGCCGTCGCCGGCAGGAACGGATGGGCGCACCGCTGATTGAACCCGACCCACAGCGCGCCACCCGCCCACGCCGCATCCGCGACCCGGAAGTCATTCGGGTTCAGGGGCAACGTCGAGCCGAGTTGGGTCGCAGGAGGCGGCAGTCCCGCGAGCCGCATCAGATTGTTCGTCTGAGTGACGCCCACGGTCCCCGGCGGCGAGCCTGAGACCGTGAAGAGCTCGATTACGTCCGAGGTGTCGTCGAGGTTGTACCGCGCCGAGACCATGTACTGGACCGGGCTGTCGCCTTGCATCTTAACCGGATGAACGGAGAACTCGGCGGGGTCCCGGATCGAGGACCAGATTGCTGGGCTCGGGGTACCTGACACGAGCTGGGTCTTGTTGAGGACAAAGTACTGTGCCCCTTGGAACCTCCCCGACGAGCTGCACGCCGAGTAGACGTTGATCGAAAGGATGACATTGAGCGAGCCGACGCCAAGGATGGGTTGGTCCGGGCAACTCGACGACGGGAAGGAGGGGACCCGGTTGAACGCCCACATCCCCGAGGGATCCGGCGTGCGCGATACCGCGAGCAGGACCTGGCCTTGCGAAATGTCCGAGGCGCTCAGGAACCAGCGGTCCGCGCGCGCGTCGTATTGCACCTGCGGGTCGGTGATGTAGTCGAGCCCGATGCCGAAGAACGTCGCGAGGGGATGACTTGCGATCAGGGTGCCTGCCTTCGTGAAAATCCCGGAGGCGAGGTTCACCACCTCGACGGCGTGGTTCGGTCCGACCGCCAGATGGACATCCGGTGGCGTGAGGTCGCTGGCCGAGTACTCGAGGGCGTCCCACCCCGTGCCGAGGACAGGAGAGGCACCAGCGACCCCTGGACCGCTCGCCCCGGCCGCTCGCGACGCAAAGGATCCCGCCGGCCGCGAGTCCGGGTTCGAATCAGGATTCGTGAGTCTCCGCGACGGCAGCCCAATTGAACCCGAGATGACCGCGGACGTTCCCGCGAGGAGCAGTAGCGCCGGGATGGCGATCGCGAAGATGGCAACGTGTCGGCCGCCTCGTGCGGGCTCTCGCCGCACCCCTCCGCCTCCGACGCAAGGAGGCGGTCTGACCGGATAAAGGTCGCATCCGACCTAGCCGATCGTCACTTGCGCGAACCGCAACAGGTCCGCGACCGTGAACTCGCCGTCCTTGCGCGCGCCGAATTCGCCGGCCTTCGGACGCCAGGTGGGCTGCATGCTGAGGTACGAGAACGGGTCGCCCTGGAGCAGCCCGATGAACACCTCTGCGACGATCCGCCCTCCGACGGGTCCGAGTCGCCGACCTCGGCTGAACAGCTCGGCTTCCTTGAGGATGTAGAAGAACAGGGGCGTGTCTTCGCCGAACGCCTTCACGAGATTCTTCGGGAGCGCCTTGAGATCGCGCGCGTGCAGGATGAGGTCCTCCGGGATGCCCACGGCCCGCGCGACATCTTGCCCCGAGGGTAGGCCGAGCGCCTTGCCGCGCTTGAGGTCCCGCTCCGCGAGCGCGTGGATCGCCTTCGCTACCGCCTCCGGGAGGATGCTCAGCCCGAACGCGAGCTTCGTGTCGATCTTCCGACTCGGCTGGATATCGAGCTTGCTCTCCGGGAACTCGAAGAACCGCGCCCACTCGATCACGTGTCCCGCCGGCCGCTCTCGGAAGCCGCGAAGGTCCTCTTCCGGGGGCTTCGCGAAGATCGGGATGTCCTGCACATCCTCGTTGAACTCGTACTCGCCGCGGACCATCGAGTGTCCGAAGCGGTAGGCCGCGACGGAGAACTCGACGGGCATGAACGGCCGCGTGTGCCAGCGGAAGAACCGCAACAGGACGCTCGGCGTCTTCAGCGCCTTCGCCCCGGCGCCCGCGGGGACCTTGAGCGAGACGGTCCTGAGGATGTCCTCGATCACCTCGTCCCCGACGAGCCGCGCCAGGAAGTCGTGGATCACCGCCCACTGGTAGTGCCAACGGGTGATCCGACGTCCCTCGTCGAACCGATTCTCGGGGTCGAGGCTCGAGATCGGCGGCGTATCGACGACCCGGTTGTGGTACTTCAGGAATCCGAGCGCAAGCCCCGACACGATCAGGTTCTCGTCATTGCGGGCGTCGCCGAGCAACGCTCGGCCTTTCGAATTGCGCGGGAGGTCTTCCTCGCCCGCTTTGTTCTGGCCAATCAGGAGGTGGACGCCGTCCTCCTCGTAGATGAACGGCTGGTCGTCCGGTCCGCGGCCGTACACCGAATCGAGGTCGAACCGCGGAGTGCGGAAGTCCACCAGAGCGTCCGGGTCGTTGTCCCGCTGGAGCCGGGACGTCGGGTCGAACGTGAGGTCGTGATCGACGAACTGCCCGAGGTACGTGAAGCCCGCGGGGATGTCCGGGTTGTCGCCCGCGGTGTCGTCCTCGCCGGGCTTGGGCTCGGGCTCGACCATCTGCTTCGCGAGCGCCTCGAGGTCGCGATCGTCCGGAAGGAACGGCGGGAGGTTCCGGAACATCCGTCCGAACCGGCCCTCGAACATGGGCGATCGGAGGACGATGTTGAGCCCTCGGGGCTCGGTGCCATGGAAGGGTCGTTTCGGCATGGGCGCGCTCATGGCCGGGCATCCGGCTTAACGGTTTGTCTTCAACCGTCGCGGAAAGATTATCAGCGCGCCGTGCCGCGGCCGCCGCCCAGCTGGGCGTTCGCGATCTGCGTGCCGATCTGATGGAACGACTCTTCCACGTTCCTCCCGGTCTTCGCGGACGTCAGGAAGTATTCGCATCCGAGGACGGTTGCCATGCGCGCGACCTCGGGCTGGCCATATCGCACTTCGGGGGTCAAGTCGATCTTGTTCGCCGCCAGGAGGACCGGCACCTTGCCCGAGACCTTCTGCACCGCCTCGACCCATTGCGCGAGGACGGGCAACGTCTCCGGCCGCGTCAGGTCCGCGACCGCGATGACCCCCTGGGCGCCGTCGAAGAAGGCGTCCCCGAGGAGCTGTCGGAATCCGACATGGCCGATCACGTCCCAGATGGCCATCGTGATGTCGACCTCGACCTTGCGGTCCGGCACCTCGATGCGCATCGTCTTCTTCGAGACCTTCGCCCCGAGCGTCCGGATGTACGCGTCGTCGAACTGGTCCAGAACGTACCGGCGGATCAGGGATGTCTTTCCAACGGCCGCCTCGCCGACGAGGCAGATTTTCGACTTGAGCTGCAGCGGTTCCGACATCGTCGCTCCTGCGACCGGGGGCGTTCGACGCCGGACGGCTTAACGATTGCCGCCTCATTCTCGAAGTTGAATTCGACGCGCTTGTGCCTAACCGGCTCGTATCGCCCCGAAGAGGCCGTCCGCCTCGTCGTTCGGGCCCGCCGTGAAGAACAGCGTGTCCGTCGGTCCGTTGTTCACCGTGCCGTGTCCGAACTCCAGCGCCCAGAGGCCGTCGATTGCGAGCTTGCGTCCGTCCACGCCCTTCAGGGCACCCACGAGGGCGAACGTTCCGTCGGGTTGCTCGGCGTAGGCGTTGATGTGACCGTCGCCGAAGTTGCCGACGAGCAGGTCCCCGCCGAAGGATCCAAAGTTCGCGGGGGCCATCGCGAGTCCCCACGGAGCGTTCAGCTGACCGCGTTGCGCGACACGCACGAGGAAATTGCCTCCAGTGTCGTATGCATCGACGAAGCCCAGGCTCTGACCGTGGAGCTCATCCGCGCCACCGCTTTGCTTTGCGTACGTCACGAAGACGCGAGAGCCGATCGTCTGAATCCCAAACGGCGCGTAGCCGGAGGGCAGCGTCGGATCGACGAACCCACCGGAGGCCTGCACAGCCCAGGTGGCGTTGATCACATCGACGTGGGCGTTGGCGAAGTCGGTCGCGAAGAGCATCGGACCGGAGTCCGTCGTCGCGATCGCGAGGCCTTTGTAGATCGCGCCCGCCCCGGACGAGTCGACCTTCACTTGTGCGGTCGTACCGACGGACGGATGCCACCCGGCAATCGTTCCACCCTCCGTCGCGAAGATGAATAGGGCCGAGGCACCGCTCGGGCCGACAGGGAAGCTGCCCGCGTTCCCGTTGAAGACGATACCCGTGGGCGCGCCGGCGACGGTGACGTTCAGATTGCGCTTCACGCCCGTCGCGTTGTACAGCGTCGAGACGTCGGCTCCGTTGTCGGAGACCCACCACGGCGTCGCGGGACCAGCGACGAGTCCCCAAGCATTCGTGAGATTGACGTCGTGGGTCGTGCCTGGCACATCATTGTTCGAAACAAGCGGCGTCATCGTGTAGCGATTCGAACCCACCGCTGCAGCGGGAGGAGTCGCAAGGACCGCAACCGCCACCAACGCAAAGACAAGCACACCGACTTTCCTCAGACTTTTGAATGCAGAAGCTCGCCCCATTGTGCCCCGCCCCTTGAGGCGCGGGATGGCGGCAGCGTGGTAGATATGCATATGCCCAAATCGTCGATCCGCGTATTCGTGAGGGAATCCTCATTCGTCACGATGCGATGTGGCGACCATGGAACGCATTGAAGCGGATCTCCTGATTCCCGGCCGCGGCGAGCCGATCAAGAAGGGGTGTGTCGTGATCGACGGGCCGATCATTGCCTACGCCGGGCCGATCGAGGGATCCCCGAAGGCCCCCACGGACGCGCGCGTCCACCGCGTGCCCACGCTCATGCCGGGGATGTGGGACTGCCACGGCCATCTGATGGGCCTCCTTTCGGCGAACGTCGAGGAGACCGCGAAGACCTCGTTGCCCGTGATGGCGGCGCGTGCCGTGCAACAGATGCAGGCCGGGCTGATGGCGGGCTTCACGAGCGTGCGCGATCTCGTCGGGCTGGGCGTGCACCTCGCCCGGGTCGTCGACGAGGGGACGCTCCTGGGGCCGCATATCTATGGAGGCGGCTCCATGCTGAGCCCCACCGCGGGCCATGGCGACTTGCACATGTTCCCGACCTCGTACATGCACGCGCTCGGCGCGGCCGGATACTACTTCCAGGTGTGCGACGGCGTCGATGAATGCCTCCGCGGCGTGCGGAATCAGCTGCGGCTCGGCGCGCGCGTGATCAAGCTCTGCGCCTCCGGCGGCGTGATGAGCGAGGTCGACCATCCGGTGCACCAGCAATTCTCCGACGACGAACTGCGCACGATCGTCAGCGAGGCGGGACGCGCGGAGCGCATCGTTTCGGCGCACTGCCACGGCAAGCCCGGCATCATGGCGGCACTCGAGGCCGGCTGCAAGACGATCGAGCACGGCTCGTATCTCGACGAGGAGGCAGCCGACCTCATGATCAAGAAGGAGGCGATCCTCGTTCCGACGCGGTACATCCTCGAGCGGCTGATCGACTTCGGCCCGAAGATGAACGTGCCCGACTATGCGTATCGGAAGGTCGTCGCCCTCGGGGACCAGCACAAGAAGTCGATGCGCCTCGCGATCAAGAAAGGCGTGCGCATCGCGCTCGGTACGGACATCTGGAGTACCGGCGAAGGGACGATCGCGCCGTGGGGCCAGAACGCGCAGGAACTCGTCCACTTGACCGAGGCGGGCCTCTCGCCGGTTCGGGCGATCGAGGCGGCGACGGCGAACGGACCGATGGCCCTTGGCCCCCAAGCGCCGAAATCGGGACAGCTCAAGGCCGGGTACGACGCGGATGTCCTCGCGATTCGCGGGGACCCGCTCCAGAAAATCTCCGTGCTGACGTCTCCTGAGAACATCGTGGGCATCTGGAAATCGGGCAAGGCCGTCAAGGAAATCGCGGGCTAGCCTCCCGCCCGATCGCGGCGAAAAAAGGACGGGCATCCTGGTGGGCATCGCCCTCTACCGCCATCATTGAGTCGTTTCAATCGCGCCGTCGCGCCATCCCGCCGAAGTGCCGGTCGATGTTGGACTGCAGGATGTAGAATGGCGGCAGCCCGATGTAGATGACGAGGCTGATCGCCGGAACGAAGAACGCCATGGCCATCGCGAACAATCCAATGATCGGCCCGGGCGCGAGGCGTCGGAACATGAAGGCGCGCAGCTCCGGATCCAGTCCCCGGCGGACGAGTCGGTCGCCACGCGTCGCGTATTCCCAGAGCCCCCAAGCGAAAGCCCCGACGAGCGAGATGACGAGGCCGTACGTGAAGAGCGCCGCGGACTCGAGCGGGTGGCGGCCGAGGATGTCCGCGACGAACGGGACGAGGGCGACGCACATCAGGAAGAGGATGTTGAGCCACAGCAGATGGAAATTCGCCCTTTCGATGACGCGGAAAATGTAGTGATGGCCCAGCCAAGCGATCCCGAGGAGGATGAAACTCGCCGCGTACACGATGAGGCGGGTGCGCAAATTCGCCAACGTCGCCCAGACTTCGTTGTCGGGCACATCGCCAATGAAGAGCTCGATCGTCAATAAGGTCATCGAGATTGCGAACACGCCATCGGCCAGGGTCTCCAGACGCGCCTTCGGCAGTGAGAGAGCCATCTCTTCTGCGGCCAAGGTAACCGGTACGGCATCGGGCCGGACCTCATGAACCCGCGCGGTTGCCCGCCCGGGGCCTCCACCCGCCACCTATCGCGTGACGGTCCAGAGCATCGCTCCGAGTCCCAGAGCTTCGAAGACCCCGATCCCAAGCAGGTAGGGGTCTAACGCACTCGGCACGATGGCCATCATCGAGACGAAGGCGTAGACGACGAGAAGGTTCTGCGCGAAGAACGCGAGGGCGAACAGGAAGAGGGCGAGGGTGAACGGCGCCTTCGTCCGCGAATACACCCCGCGGTAGGCGACCAGGAGCAGGGATGCGAGGAGGACGTTCACTCCGCCGACGAGGATCGTGGCCATCATCAAGAGGCTCATTCGCTCACCCGGTCCGTATGGTCCCTGAGCGCAAGGCCGTATCCCACATTTCCACCCGAATCAACGCTCCTTCGATTGCGATTTCTGGCGAATCTCGAGGAAGATGGAATAGTTGCCCTCGAGGTACGTCGAGAGGATGTACGGCGTGGCGTAGGCGTCACCGACCGGCCGGGCCAGCAACCCATTCTTACGCAAGAGATCGAGATGGTGTCGGGTGGTCCGGTAGTCGAGTCCCAGTGCCTCGCTGAGTTGGTGTGCGTTGTACGGACGCGCATGCAAAGCCTCGATGATCCTCGCGCGATTGGGACCTCCGCGAGTGCCGGCGATGAGATACCATAAGAGTTGTCGCAGCGCCGCGCTCACGGAATTCGGTTGTGCATACGGGAAGGATGAGATAAAAAGAGTGACGGATCCCAGCGACTTACTCCGAAATGAAAGGAGATGGAGGGGAGTGCGGTCCCCTCAGGATGGAGACGAATCTAGAACTGAATCGGGCACAAGAAGTCATTCTCGGGGACGCGCGTCACGGTGACGTCGCCCGCACTCTGCGCCACGAGCACAGCGGACTCGGACGTCAAGGCGTACGGCGCGACGTTCCATGTCACAAGATGAAACTTCCAGTGGCCCCCGTGGTATCCCACCGCTCCGGGCGCCACCCCCACGACTCCGTATATCTCCTGGCCTTGCACGACGTAGAAGTTGTCCACACCCTCATTCGGGAAGGCGGCCGGCGGGACGACGGTGCGGACCAGTCCTCCGTTGTAGTAGCAGCAGATGTCCGGGAACACGAACCCCGGACGGGCTGCCTGTGCGGGTGGCACGATCGCCACGACGGTCACTAGCACGAACGCGAAGATTCCTACGAACTTCAGCGACATGGCTTCCTCCACGACGAAGCAGTGCGAGGAACAGCCATCCGCGTTTGCCACAATTCAGCCCGAGTCCCGCCACATTCCGAGGCTCGACAGCGGCCCTCGGCTCGGACAAGGAATGGAAAGGTGCCCGCCGCTTCGGGGCGGGCTTACCTGATGCTCGACGGCTAGGGTGTCAAGACGAAGAGCGTGTTGCCGCTCACCGACTCATCGAAGCTGATCACGCCGGAAACCTCCGCCGTGATTCCTTCCTCGGCGCCGGCCGGGACGTCACTGCCGAGCGCGCACGTTACAACGAGCGTCCCATCAAGCGTCACACCGCTGATGTCAGTCGGAGTGATAGTCACCGCCAAGACGAGCACCCCGCCGTGGAAGGTACGGGGGAGGCCGTCCACGACGCCATTGCCGAAGTCATCGTAGCTCACGACGGCCACCGCCGCCCACGTGCCGTGATGGACCGGATTCCCGCTCGAGTCGTTGTGCCAGAACAGCCCGCCACCGTTGACCGCCCCGCCGGGGTTGTACGTCCCCATGCCGGCCAGCGCTAGCGTGTCACCGTTCTCGGCCCTCGCCACGTCCGGCGAGAAACTCGGGTCGAGCGAAGCCAGAAAGGCGTCTCCCGCATGGAACGTCCACTTCATCGCCGGTGCTGCGGATGTCATGCCGGGAACAATCGCCACGGCGAAGACAATTGCCGCGATCGCGGTCGCAACTCCTGGTTTCAAGCCCACACACTCCTTCCTCTGACCCCGCTCATGGAAACCCCCCTGCGGACTTCGACGTCCTCAGTGGTCGAGGTATTCGAGTGCCCGCTTATTCGCCATTCGGCAACTGATTAGGGGAACGATTTGAAAAGCCACAAACGTTCCTTTGCCTCTCGATTGTTGCCGGTCCTGGCACGGGACCGAGCCATTCCAACCGCCTAGTCACTTGGACCGCTGACGTTGACTACAGCGTCTCCCTCGCCCATGAGGAGGTTGACGACGACCGCCTCTGCGTCGGTCCTCGGATTCACATCGCGGTGAATGAGGCGCGGCGGGATGTGGAAGAAGTCTCCGGGCCGGATCTCCACCGCCAGCGCTCCCTTGGAGCCATAGTCGAATCGGAGCAGGCCGGAGACGAGGTATCCGAACAGATTGCGGTCCCCGTGATGATGCCAGCCGGACGACACACTCGCGCCAATCCGCGATCGGGCGAATGCGGCGCCGCTCAGATCGAAGGCCGTGTCGCGAACAATGCCTCGCGTCGAGTTTCCCGGCTGAAGTTCGTCTCCCCGAGCCACTTCGATTCGCGTCACACGGGGCAAGAGTCCGCTCGCGTGGATTAAGTCTCGTGGGAGCGTGGCTCGCTCTTCGAAAGGGTTCAAGTCCGCGTCTCCGTTTCGCACGTAGGATCATGTCGATGATCGTCGGATTCGGCGAAGCGCTTAGCGTTCGGGCCCGCGCCCGGGATCTCGAGACGATGAGGACCCTGTTGGTCCCCTCGGAGGGGCTTCGCCTCCTCGACCTTGGCGGTGGGTCCGGGGCCGCAACGGAACGGTTCTCCACAGGATTTCGCGACGTGGTGGTCCTCGAGCCGAATCGTCGGAAGGTTGCTCAAGGTCGCCGTCGACGGCCGTCGATCCGGTTCCAGGAAGGCCATGCGGAGTCCATTCCGTTTCCCGACGATTCCTTCGATCGCGTCACGGCGGTCGTCTCGTTCCATCACATGGCGGATCAAAAGCAGGCCCTCGCCGAGATTCGGCGCGTCCTGAAGGGTTCGGGTCGTCTCGTGCTGTTCGAGTTGCCGCCGTCCCGGGCTCCGGGACCCCTCATGCAGTGGATCGCCGGATATCGGCACGGAGGACACATGGCGTTCCACGGGCCGGACGACCTGCTGGAGCAAGTGCGAGCCGCTGGATTTCGGGATGCTGCGATTCGCCGAGGCGTAAGCGGATACTTCGTGGTCGGGACGAAATAGGGGTTCCCGCGCGGCTCCTCGGCAAAGCCGCAAGGTTCATCGTTCCGCTCGATGCCATCCCGCCTGGGTGCGACGATGGCGGCACCAGCCTCCGACACGTTGGCGCGGGATGTGAGGAAATACGTCTTCGACCACTTCTTGGAGCACGCGGTCCGCCCGTGGTCGAAGGGATCATGGAGCACTTCCGCCTCCGCCGCCCCGAGGCGGTTCAAGTCCTGCAATCACTCGAGGGCTCCCGCCATCTCAAGCTCGTCCCCGGCACGCAACGGATCCTGATGGCCTTCCCGTTCTCGGCCGTCGCAACGCCGTTCCGTGTCCGCCGGAGGAACGGACGCGAGTATTACGCGAACTGCGCCTGGGACGCCGTCGCGTTCCACGCGATGCTCGATGAGGACATCCGAATCGAGGGACGATGCCACCACTGCGCCAAGCCCTTCGCCGTCGAACTCTCCGGAGGCCGCTCGAACGTGCCCGCGATGGAGCCGCTGATCTATCTCTCACTGCCTGGGTCGCAATGGTGGAATGACATCGTCAACACGTGTTCAAACCACATGGTATTCTTCGCCTATTTGTCGCACTTGGACGAGTGGCGCGCGTCAAACCCAGAGTCCGCGCCCGGCGCGACGCTAACGGTCGACCAGACGCACGCGCTCGGGTTCCCGATCTACCGCGACAAGATGAAACTGGACTACACGCGGCCGGGGAAAGATCAACTCGTCGCCCACTTCCGCGACCTCGGGTTGAGCGGAGAGTTTTGGCAGCTCTAGCTCGCCGCAAGCGCAGCGAGAATCTCACTTGACAATCGTGGCTTTCTGGATCGTGACGGTCTTGTTCGGCCTGTCCCGCCCATCCCGCGGCGTGCGGCTGATCGCATCGACGACCTCCATGCCGCTCACGACGCGGCCAAAGACGGGATGCTTCGTGTCGAGCCGGGTGTTGTCCACGGTGTTGACGAAGAACTGACTCCCGCCGGTGTTTGGGCCCGCGTTCGCCATCGAGATCGTCCCTCGGGCGTTGCGGTTCTCCTTCGCGAATTCGTCCTTGATCGCATACCCCGGCCCGCCCATTCCGGTCCCTTGCGGGTCCCCGCCTTGGATCATGAAATTCGGGATCACGCGATGGAAGGTCGTCCCGTTGTAGAATCCTTTCTCGACGAGCTTGCGGAAGTTCCCTGCGGTGATCGGCATCGTCTCGTCGAAGAGCTCGATCTTCACATCGCCCATCGTCGTCTGGAGCAGGACGGTCGTCATGGGCCCGCCATTCGCCGCCGGTACCTAAGGGTGTTGTCCCAAGCGTACCGCTCGGGCCGAATCGTCGGGCACCTTTGAAGGGAAGAAACGGAGGCGCGACGCATCAAGGATTCCCTTAAGGCGGCGGAGGAGGCGCTTCTGTCTTGCGCCGCCGCCGTAGCCACACCACGAGAGCCACCACCGCGATTGCGGCAATGGCGGACCCGATGAACCACCCGGATGTCAGGACCGCCTGAAGTCCGCTCGCCATGACCGTCACGGGCCATTCCCGCCAGGTGACCAACGAGCCGTCCGATACCGTGACGTTCACGGTGTGAGCGCCTGGCGCAGTCGAGGTGAAGTTCAACATGTTCGAGTCCCCGCCGGCGACGGTGCCGTCGACTCTCCACGTGTACGTAAGGGCATCGCCATCCGGGTCCGTCGCGATGACGGTGAACGCCACGGTCGCACCCGCGTCAACGGTCACGGGGCCCAGCATGGGAGTACTCGAGACGATCCGGGGCGCCCGGTTTCCGACGATGGTCACCGGATGTGTGGCGCTCGAGGTGAGGCTCTGGTTGTCCGTGACGGTCAGGTTCACCGTGTAGACGCCGGGGTTCGCATACGCATGCGCCGCAACGATGCCGTTCCCGACCGTCGAATCCCCAAACTCCCACGCGTACGAAACGATGGTGCCGTCCGTGTCATACGAGGCGGAGGCGTTGAACGTCACGGGGGTACCGGGTTTGGTTGCCGCAGGATTCACGACAAAATCGGCGACCGGCGGCTGCGGCCCAGGCGACGCCGGTTGGACCACGAGGTCGCGATACTTGGTTCCGGTCAACCCGTCGTTGTCCGTGACATTGAGCGTGACGTTGTACGTCCCGGGCGCCGGATACGGGTGGGTTGTGATGACTCCGGTCCCCATCGTCGAGTCTCCGAAGTCCCAACGGTACGCGACGATCGTCCCGTCCAGATCCTCGGAAGCGGACGCGTCGAAGCTGACGTTCGCGCCGACGGTCGCGGGATTCGGCGCGGCCGTAAACGTTGCAATCGGCGGGGCTCGAACGGTGAGGTTCCGGTAGGTCGTGTCGGTGAAGGATTCATTGTCCGTCACCGTGAGCGTCGCGTTGAACGTGCCGTACGTCAGGTAGGTATGGGACACGTTGGCCCCTGTCGCTCCGGTCGAATCGCCGAAGTCCCAGCTGTACGAAACGATCCTTCCGTCCGGGTCGGACGAACCGGAGCCGTTGAACCTAACGGGGGATCCGACCAGGGCGGGACTTGGCGTCGCCGTGAACGATGCCACCGGAGGCTTGCCGGAGTCCCAATAGCGATACATCGCCGTCGGGGTCGTCAGCCAGAAGGCCGCGTCCGGTCCCACCGCGAGGGCGATGAGCGAGGACGGCGCGGTCCACAGGATGTTGTCCGAGGCGATCGTGTCGTAGCTCGGCGGAACCAGGTGGAGGCGGTGGAACCGACCCGTGTTGCAGTCGCCCATGAACAGGTCGCCTTGCCACGTCGGAAAGTAGGGCCCGCGGTAGATCGCGGCGTTCGTCGGGCAGATCGTGGTCCCCCACCACCAGATCGGGAGGACCGGACTCGGGCCGTCGCGGTTCGTGTTGTTGGGCGGCGGAGGCGGCGTCGCGCACGTCGCGCTCGGCCCCCAGCCGTAGTTGTCGCCCGGCGTGAGGAGGTTGATCTCGTCGTTGCAGTTCGGCCCGTTCTCCGTGACGAACGCGCGGCCCGTCATCGGATGGAATGCGAGTCCGAACATGTTCCGATGGCCGTATGTGTAGGTGAGGTTGAACCAGGACGGATTGCCGTAGAACGGGTTGTCGATCGGCGCGCTCCCGTCCGTCTCCATGCGGAGGACCTTCCCCAGCGGGCTCGTCGAGTTCTGCGAGAGACCGGGGTTCGCGTTCTCGCCGACGACCGCGTACAGTTTCTCGTCCGGTCCGAACTCGATCACGCCTCCGTTGTGGTTCGTCGCCCCACTGAGGGGCGGCATCCGGAGGATGACCGAGTCGAATGCTCCGACATCGCCGTTCGCCCGGAGCTTCACGATGCGGTTGTACGTCGTCCCGTTCGCGCTATCGGCATACGTCTGGTACGCGTACACGAACGGCGTCGACGGGAATCCCGGATCCAGCGCGAGCCCGAGGAGGCCCCGCTCGCCCGATCCGTCCGTGTTCGGGAGCGCGTAGAACGGCGTCGGCAACAGCGTGCGGTTCGCGAGATCGATGATCCGGATGTTCCCCGTGTTCTTCTCGGTGAAGAAGAGCCGGCCGTCCGAGGAGAAGGCGAGGGCGGTCGGGAAGCTCAACCCGGTCATGTAGGTCTCCACCTGGCCGGCGGCCGCGACCGGCGGAGCGGGAGCGAGGAGGACCCAGAGGCCCGTCATCATCAACAGGGTGAGCCCGACCGTGACGCCGCGTCGCACGCACGCAGCATGGCGGCTCCTCGCTTGAGGATGTTGGGAAGGGACGAAGGCGTATCTGGGTCTGCGAACTCCGGGGGTTGATGCCCGTGGACCCGTTCGCGTCTTCCAAGATCTCGGAGCGCGAGCGGTGGAAGTCGTAAGCCATCCCGAACGGGTGAGAGCTCCGACCCCATGGGTTCTTGAATGACGAGGTCTGTTCCCGACCCGATCGAATGAAGTCCAGAAGAGCTCGGTCGACGAAGCGGGGTCCCGAATACCATGTGACGGTTTCCTTCCAGGCGCCACTCGACTTCGTGTTCGCGTGGTGCACGGACTACACTCCCGAGGATGCGAGTCTCGAGGACGAATCCTACACAAGGAAGGTCATCGAACGCACGCCGCGACGCGTCGTGTTCGAGGATCTCGAGGAGACGGACACGGGTTGGGACTGGAGCCGCGCCGTCGTCTCGTTGCGTCCGCCGAGCCGGTGGCACATGGATGGCGTCGGGAACCGAGTCGACGTCGTCGCGGACTATCTCCTCACGAAGCTCCCTGACGGCCGCACGCGACTCGACTTGACGTGGAAGCGGCAGCCGAGGATGGCCGGACTGAAGCAAAAAACGAAGGCGGAACGCGAGGCCTCCGCGACGCATGCGTGGAAACTGTTCGCCGCGGCGCTCGAGCGGGACTACGATCGGTCCCGGGGCCACTGAGTGAACGAGCATCGAGGTGACACCATGCCTTCGGACCCGTTCGAGGCGTTCAAGTCATCCCAACGCGAGGCGTGGAGATCCTTCGCGCCGATTGCGCAGATCACCACGCCGACCGCGGCGAAACTCGTCCAATTTGCCGGCGTTCGACCGGGACAGAGAGTCCTCGACGCGGGATGCGGCACCGGCGTGGTCGCCATCACCGCGCGGCGTCTCGGCGCGATCGTCACGGGAATCGACCTCACGCCGGAGCTGGTCGCGGTCGCGAAGGAGAGCGCCGCAATCGCGGACCTGGACGACATCACGTGGAAGGAAGGCGACGTCGAGAACCTGCCGTTTCGGGACGCCGAGTTCGATGTCGTGCTGAGCCAATTCGCGCACATGTTCGCGCCGCGTCCCGAGGTCGCGGCGAAGGAATTGCTCCGCGTCCTGAAGTCGGGCGGGACGATTGCGTTCCACACGTGGCCGCCCGAGCTGATGTTCGGCCGGACGTTCGCTCTGATCTCACGGTACATGCCGCCTCCCCCGGATCCGAAGCCCGCGCCGCCGAGGCAATGGGGCGACCCGAATGTCGTCCTTCAGCGGCTGGGGAATGCCGTTCGCGATGTGACCTTCGATCGCGGGACTCAGACCGCGCCCGCCCTCAGTCCCCAGCACTATCGACATCTGATGGAAGCGCACGGCCCCATGGCCCGCGTGGTCAGGGCCCTCAAGGATGATCCGGCGCGGCTCGCCGCATTCCGCCGGGAGTACGAAACGATCGTCGCTTCATACTTCGACCGCAACGTCGTGCACCAGGACTTCCTGCAGACGCGCGCGATCAAGGCGTGACGCGATCGGCGGGAAATCCGCCTACGCCGATGCGGGACTGCGGTGGCCGAACCATCCGTACAGGCCGACCGGCAGGATGCTGAGAAGGAACGCAAGGTAGACCCATGCGGACGGGCCCCAGTTCACCTGGCCCGCGTACCGCCCGAGCGCGATGAGCTCCAGGACGGAGAACGCGATGTATCCTCCACCCAACGGCCGGATTCGGAGGAAATCGTTCTCCCTCCAACCGTGGAACGCCGCAAAGCCGATGCCGACGAACCAGGCGCCGATCGCCCGACCCGTCAGGGCCGTCAGCGTCCACGGCCACACGGATCCCACCGCCATCGGTGCGGCGAGGAGCGCGACGCCGACGGCGAGCATTCCGCCGCCTTGGATGAGGACCGCCATTCGCATCCACGTGGGGGCCTTCGGTCCCGGAGGTGGATCGCCTCCGGGCGCGCGCAGTTGCAACCAGGCGACCAGGAGCATCGCAACCGGCACCCCGGCGTAGATCGCAAGCCAAAACCACGCCGCGCCCTGCGCGCTCGCGATCGAGCTCGAGAAATGGAACTTGTCGAAGTGGACGAGCGTCACGACGAGGGTAAGGGTCGTGAACAGCCAGATCGCCGGGACCGCGAGGCGGGCGTTCGCCCAGGACGACTGCCGCGCGGCGATCACCTCGACCGGGACCGCCGCCCAGTACGCGGCGCCGAGGAACGCGGCGGTGAGGAACGGGGAGATTGTCCAGGCGAAGTACGTCGCCGTGTCCTCGGAAAAGATCGTGAGCTGGAGGCCCGCGAGGAACACGAGCGAGCTCGCCGCGTAGAGGAGCCAGCGCATCGGCTTGATGAGAGGGCGAGTCCCCGGACGCGCTACCGGATCCGACATGTACCCTCGAACCCCGGGGGAGGCCTCCGTTGGCCTACGCGGGCGTGATGTTCTGGTTGTGCCGGAACGCGTTGCCCGGATCGTACTTCGACTTGACCTTGGCGAGGCGATCGTAGCCCCGTCCGAAGTTCGCGCGGACGCGGTTCATGTCGTCGCCCGCGGCGAAGTTGATGTACCCGCCTTCCTCCGCGTGCGGCGCGAGCGCCTTGTAATAGTCCTTGACCCACGCGATGTTGTGCCCGTTGTGCGTCGGGTCCGGCCACATGCCCGCGATGACCATCGCGTACTTCGCGTCGCGGTGCCCGAACGCGGTGGCGTCCGGAGCGACGTCGTGGACCGCGCCGTTGATCGGATAGATGTGCATCGTCGAGTTGACGGCGGGGACCTTGGGACCGTGCGCGAGGTGCGCCTCGATCGCTCCGTCCGAGAGGCCCTTCGCGAAGACGGCCTTCCAGTAATGCTGGATGCCAGGCGGCACGAGTCCATCGAACGCGGCGTTCAGCGCGGGATAGGGCATCGAGCCGACGTGCTCCGCGACGACATTCGCGGCCTTTCGGAAGGGCGCGATCGCCGCCTCCCCTTCGGAGGCGGGGCCGGTCCAACAGGTGACCATGGCGCAGAACGTGTCGCCGTGCCGGTCTTGAGGGATGAAGGGAAGCGGCGGAGCGATCTGCCATGCGAAGAACGCGCCGAGTTCCCTCGGAGCATTCGTGATGTACTCATCGTAGGCGCGCATCACCTTCTCCGCGTCCTCCACCTCGAAGAACATCGGGCCCCCGTAGATGTTCTTGAGCGGCTGGAGCTTGTACTCGAAGTTCGTCACGACGCCGAAATTGCCGCCTCCGCCGCGCAGCGCCCAGAAGAGATCCGCATTCTCGTCCGCGCTGGCGGTGACGAACGAGCCGTCCGCCAGGACGACGTCCGCGGAGATGAGATTGTCCAGGGAGAGTCCGGCGCCTCGCGTGAGATACCCGATCCCGCCGCCGAGGGTGAGTCCCGCGATGCCCGTCGTCGAGATGATACCGCCCGTCGTCGCGAGGCCAAACGCATGCGTCGCGTGGTTGAAGTCGCCCCAGGTCGCGCCGCCCTCGGCACGGACCGTCTTCGTCTCCGGGTCCACGCGGATTCCCCGCATCCGCGAGAGGTCGACCACGACCGCCTCATCGGCGGTGCCGAAGCCCGGAACGCTGTGCCCGCCACCACGGATCGCGACCGCCAAACCTTCCGCGCCCGCCGCTTTCACCGCGGCGATCACGTCCGCGACGCCCGTGCATCGGACGACCACGGCAGGCCGCTTGTCGATCATCGCGTTGTACACTTTGCGCGCGTCTTCATATCGGCCGTCGTCCGGCAGGATGACGTCTCCGCGGACTGCTGCCTTCAGCTCCGTCGCTACTTTCTCGTGAATCATTCGGAACCCTCCCCTCGCTGGGACGGCCCCGTATCGGCCGAGGGTCTTTAACGCTTCGCAACCGCGACCTCCGGGCCAGACGTGATCCGGCGCCAATCCGATGCGGCGTTCCCGGAACCGAAAGTCTCGCCTTCCAGTAGCCCAAATCCTCGTCCCGACATGCGACGACCATGACCCTGTCACGTGGAGCGGAATCGAATGGCGGCGCGTCGAACCGGAACATCGTCGTGATCGGCTCGACCGGCCGGACCGGCCGACTCGTCCTCGATGAGGGACTGCGCCGGGGGCACTCGATGACGGCCTTCACCCGCCGGCCGGATTCGCTCGCGGGGATTCGCGGACTGAAGGCGGTCGTGCGCGGTGACGGCCGGCATCTCGAGGATGTGCGTGGCGCCATCGCCGGACAGGATGCGGTCATCTCGATTGTCGCATCCGAGGGCCGCGGCCCGACGACGGTCATGAGCGACGTCACCCGCGCGGAACTCCAGGCGATGCGCGAGGCGGGAGTCCATCGCCTCGTCACCGTCAGTGTATCGGCGATTGAGGGGCGACGGCCTTGGGTCCTGATCAATCTCGTCCGATGGATCCTGCGGAAGCCGTACGCCGACTTCGGCCGGATGGAGCGCTTGATTACGTCCAGCTCGGTGGATTGGACCATTGTCCGACCTCCGTATCTCTCGAACGGGCCCAAGACGGGCCGGGTTCGGACACAAGTCGGAGGCAAAGACCTTCGTCACGGTCCGTACCACATCTCCCGCGCGGACCTCGCGGCGACCCTGGTAGATCTTGCGGAGGATTCGCAGCACGTCCGGGAAGTGCTCCTCGTGAGCGAACGCAAAGAGACGCGCTGAGCTCTGGGAGCAACGGCTCGGCCAGAGAACCGGTCAGCGATGGGAGGGCCGGTATCGTCTGCGGTCGTCCCGGCGTCCGCCGTGCGAAGGCCCTCGTGGTCGCCCGCCCTCATGCCCTCGCACCTTCGGAGGCGGTGGCGCGCGATAGTCGAAATCGGGCAACGTCACACGAGGGATCGTCTTCCCGAGGGCCCGTTCGATGCCGCGCAAGTCGCCTTCGTCGTCCGGGGTAACGAACGTGATCGCCTCGCCGGTCGCCTCCATGCGCGCGGTCCGACCGACCCGATGCACGTAGTCCGTGGGGACCATCGGGACGTCGTAGTTGATCACGTGGGAGATGCCTTCGACGTCAATTCCGCGGGCCGCGACGTCCGTGGCGATGAGGATCTGGTGCCTCCCGCTCCGGAAGCCCGCGAGGGCCGTCTCCCGCTGGCTCTGGCTGCGGTCCCCGTGGATTCGCGCGACGTCGAAGCCCGCCTGTTCGACCTGTCGGGCGACGCGGTCCGCGCGCCGCTTCGTGCGCACGAAGACGAGGACGGACAGCATGTCCTCGCGGCCGAGGAGGCGGACCAGCAGGGACGTCTTGAGGTGCTGCGGGACCGGGTACACCTCGTGGCGGATCGTCGACGGCGGCCGATGCGGCGGCGAGACGGAGATCCGCGCGGGATTGCGCATGATCGTCCGCGACAGCGACTCGATCTCGGGCGGCATCGTCGCGGAAAACAGGAGGGTCTGCCGCTCCCGCGGAAGGGCGTCGATGATCCTCCGGACGTCAGGGAGGAAGCCCATGTCGAGCATCCGGTCCGCTTCGTCGAGGACGAGCACTTGGAGGCCGCGGAAGTCGACGTTGCGGCGGGCCATGTGGTCGAGGAGGCGGCCCGGGGTCGCGACGACGACGTCGACGCCGGAGCGGAGGGCATGCTCTTGCGGCGTCATGCCGACGCCGCCGTATACGGCGTGGCCGCGGATCTTCGTGCCTTTCGCGAGGCCGCGGAGGGCGACCTCGATCTGGGCCGCGAGCTCGCGGGTCGGCGAGAGGACGAGGGCCCGCGTGTGGCCGGGCTGCGCTCTCAGAAGTCGCTGGAGGATCGGGAGCAGGAACGCCGCCGTCTTGCCGGAACCGGTCTGCGCCGTGCCGATGACGTCGCGGCCGGAGAGGATTGCCGGGATCGCCTCTTTCTGGATCGGCGTCGGGGCTTCATAGCCGAGGCCGTACACCGCTCGGAGCAGGATCGGATCGAGGCCAAGCGAGTCGAACGGATTCTTCGTATGCGTCGTCGTTTGCATCGGGCGCCCTACGAGTTCGTCGGCTTAAGGGTTCCCACGCCGCCGATCGGGAGATTCACTCTCGACACAATTTTCAACATGCGACGAGAGGGAACTCGGGCGATGGAGGACGCCGCGTTCGATCGACGCGACCGATTCGTTCTCGGATGTGAGAACGAAATGGAACACCCGCGGCCGCAATCGTCCGTTTTTGTCGGTGCGAAGACCCGACGCGCGCGGAAGGTTCATGGTCCATCAATGAATCCGATTGCGGCATGAGGGGGAGCATACTCGGCCTACCGTTATGGCTCATCGTGGTCGTGTGCGCGGTCCCGCCAGTCGCATACTCGCTCTCGAGAGCCGCCGCCGTCCCCGTGGAACTGATTCTCCCGACGGCCGTGGCGATGGAGGTCGTCTTCCTTACGCAGACGGTCCAGCAAGCGTTGCGCCGCGCGGAGGTCCGCCGGCATTTCGGCTATGCCCTCTGGGAGCTCCATCAGGAGATGTCCCATCATCGGGAGACCCTCGACCGCCGGCTTGAACTGGTCCGCCAGGGAGTCCGAGGGGAGCCAAGTCCGGACGGGCTGCGCACGTGGGCCTCGTCCGTGGACGCGTTCCCCGACGATGCTTGGGATCGGTTCCTCACGGTCGGCGGGCTGCATCGGCTCCTCGACGCCGCACCGGACCAGGTGGCTGGGAATCTTTATCGGTATTACGACGGCGTCCGGACGTTCAACACGGAGGCCGCCCTGCGGGATCGGATGCTCGAGCGGCTCTACAGCGTGACCGGCCCGGCGACGACGGGGATCTTCAAATCGGTGCGAGCGAGCGATAAACGCCTCGAGTCCTGGCTGAGCGAGGTGCCTTCTCGCCTCGCGGTGGTGATGCAGGACCTCCAGCACGTCCTCCGAGAGCTCGGTCAGATGCCCGAGGCGATCCAGGGCGGCGGCGAAGAGAAGCGGCTGAAAGCGGTCAATCAGCGCGAGATCGAAGCGTACTACCGGTGGCGGAAGAAACGCGTGGATGTCCGAAGGCCTTCTGACAAAGCCGATTGGGAGTGGTCGATCAAAGACGATCTCGTGCCGTGAGGCCACGGGATCGAGTTCGGACGGGACGAGTCTCCGCATTCGGTGATCATGCCGGTCTGCCTCCCGTTGATGAAGCATCTTCGATCCACGCGACGCGCCAGACCCTCCAAAGGGCGGAGGGGTCGGTAAGCGGATCGCCGTGGACGAGGAAGAAGTCGGCGGGTCCTCCTTCGACGATCCGCCCTGCCTGGGGCTCTCCAAGCAGCTCGCCTCCCCGCACGGTGGCGGCAGCAAGCGCTTCCCAGGGTTTGAGGCCTGCTTCGACGAGCGACTCGACTTCCCAGGCTAGGTGATTTGCGCGGAGGGATCCGCCGCCGAAGTCCGTTCCGGCGGCAATTCGGACGCCGGCCCGGTGTGCAAGTCCGACCGACTCGATAGCCCGTTCCCGCCGACGCGCCATCCGCTTTCGGCCCTCGTCTCCGGCGAATCGGGGCAGGGTCGTCGTCTGCGCGAACGTCGCCCACGAGCGGAAGACCGCCAACGTGCTCACGAGGAACGTCCCCTGGCGGGCCATCTGTGCGACCGCTTCGGAGTCGAGTTCGAACCCGTGCTCGAGGGCGTCGACCCCGGCATCGATGCCGACCCGTGCGCCGACGAGGATTCCGGAATGGGCGGTGACCTTCGCACCGCGACCGTGCGCGAGCTCGACCACCGCCCGGACATCTTCCGCGGACCACGGCGCTTTCTCCTTGTCCGGCCCGTCGAGGTAGAGCTTCAGGAGATCGACGCCATCATCGAGCTGCGCCGATGCGGCGGCGAGGAGCGCCGGTCCGTCATCCGCTTCGATGTCAAGTCCCGAAGGGAGCAGGCCACTGTGCGCGATCCAGGTTCCAGCGACGCGGACCCGCGGCCGGCTGGCGGCCGCCCGCCATCGCTCGCGCACGCGGAGCGCGAGAGCTCGCTTCCGTCCGTCCCGCGGATCCTCTCGTTGGGGCGAGCCGACGTCCCGCGCCCAGCGGACCCCCGCCCCCCGCGCGCCCGAGGAGGTCTCCGTTGTGCTCCGCGACATCGAGCAGCTCCTCGGCAGAATCGAAGCCGCGATCAATCCAGTGGGAGCCTCCAGGGAGGGTGAGGTGGCTGTGCGCATCGACCATCCCCGGGACGATCGTCGACCCGCCCGCGTCGATGAGGTGGACGTCGCTCGGGAGCTCTCCTTCGTCGGAGGTGGACCGAATCCAGACGACGCGGCCCTGGTCCACGAGAAGGCTCACTCCTTTCCGAAGGGCGGTCGCGCTCCCGTCGGCGAGGGCCGCGTCCCGATAGAGCGTAGGTCGAGGAACCGACATCGTGTCACCGTTACCTGGTTCGGCTCAACTCCGGCGTTCGACGATCGTGTCACCGTACCAGACGAGAGGCGGCTCGGGCTGGAGGCGTTCCGCCTTCTCGAGGAATGCGCGGAACCGGGGGTCTCGGTCGTGCTCCTCGTGATCCGCCGCGACGACGAAGAGGACGTAATCCTGGATGCCGCTGCGTTGTTCGCTTCCGCCGTTCGCGCGGACGAGGCGGGCCTCGAGAAACCGACCGCGGTTCGCGAAGTCCTCCCAGAGGGGGATCTCTTCGTCCCCGAACATCGCTTCGAAATGCGCCGCCCGGTCGGATGCGATCCGAAGGACAATCGCCGTGGTCTCGGGCTTCTCCCCGCTCGGATTCCCCCGGACGACCGAAGTTTCGGGTCGCGATCCGCGGTGGACCTTCGGGACGGCTCTCGTCGCGATGTTGGCTTTCCCAGGCATGGGTCGACGATGCCCAATCCGTTACTTAAGTTCAAAGCCGCAGCGTGGGCAAAAGTAAGAGCCTGGCAAAGCGGAGAACGAGCACACGCGGCAGATGAACCGCATCTGTCCCGATTGCTTCGCAACGTATCCGGAGGACGTAGGCGCAGTTAGCATTCCGGAGCTGGTGCGGCGCGCCGGTCTCGAGAGGGCCCGAATGAAGAACACGGCTCCAATCACACCGGATACGGCCGTCAGGATGATCCCGAACGCGAACAGCGGCACGCCGGCGATCGGTGATTGATCCGCGGCGAGCGTGATCACGAGTCCTGTCGCCATCGTGTCGATCACGAAATGGCCGAGCGCGAAGAGCGAGCCGTCGACGGTCAAGAGCAAGAGCCAGAACCGCTCGTGGGCTTCGCTCACCACCACAGTCCCCTCCTGGACGAAATTGTCGCTCGGGTACCGGATCACGAAGGTGATCGATGCGTGACCGGAGATCGTCCGATACGTCGGGGACCCATTGAGGTATGCGTCGGGACGATCCGCCTGGACCCCGGAGAGCACCTCCTGGACGATCCCGTCCAAGTACGCCGATGTCTCGCGAACCGTCGGATCCCGGTCCGTCGCGACGGCGATCCGGGTGGTGCGCCCGTTCGCGCTCGGTCCCGTCAGCAGGAGTTGATAGGTGAGCCCGCCGACGTCCACGTTTTCCTGCCGCGCCCAGTCCACGGGGATCGGCAGATGGAAGCCCGCGCTGTTCGCATAATCCGTGAACGCGGGGCGAGCGAACACCGTCAGGGTCGCCTGCGCCGACGCGCCGTCCCCTCGGTCATTCGCGACCGAAAGCCAAACGGTAAACTGTCCCGGAGCGGGATACGTGTGAGCCACGACGAGAGACCCCTCCGCACTCTGGCCATCGCCGAACAGCCAATAGATGGACGTCAGAGGGCCGTAGGGGTCGGACGACCCCGACCCGTCGAATGCCACCGTGTCTCCGGCGAACGCCGCGGCCACGGTCGTTGAATTGACCGTCATTGTGAAGCCCACGCTCGGGGTCGAGTGCGGCGTGGTCACGTCGACCGTCACGGTGGTGCTGTTCCGCACTCCGACGTCATCTTGGCCCGTCAACGTCACGTTGTAGACGCGGACGCTCCCGAAGACAAAGTACGTCAACGTGCCAGAGCCGGGCGAGATGGTGACCGGACCGTCCACGTCCCATGCCACGGGCCAGAAGTTGCCGTCCGGATCGTAGGATCCGGCCGTGTCGATCCAAATGAGATCCAGGGCGTGCGTGGGAGGCGGCTGGACCGTCAGCACGAGGACCGGCGGCGCATCGACGAACGTGACCGGGAGGGTGAGGGGATAGGGATCCGTGGTGTTGCCGTCCACCGCGAAGCCGGCATCCACGATTCCATCCGGGCCCGTGCAATCGTTCTGGCTCGGGCCCGAACAGCGGTCGGGTCCCGTCCACGTCGACCAGTAGTTTCCTCCCGTCGGATAGGGCGCCGACCAGTCGTTCTCCGAGCCACGATCGTCCTGGGCCAGGATGTAGCTCGTGGGATCCATCCCGATCAAGTCGTTGCGTGACACCACGATTCCGGAGGATTCGCGGAGGACGATGCCGAGCCCCGCCTGCCGGACCATGTTCCCGAAGACGACGGAGTCCGTCACCCGATCCAGGACGATGCCGGCGTGGACGTATCGAACCCGGTTCGAGCTGACGTTCGCGTGGCGGACGAAGGCGAGCTGAATCGCCGTCGTGATCCATGCGTTGGGGTCATCCAGGGTCAGGTTCGACACCCGGACCCGGTCGCAGTCCGCGACGAGGACCTGCCCTGCATCGGACGCGTCGATGACCTGGTCCGCGCAACGCGCGACGTATCGGATCGGTTTTCCTTGCGCGAGGTTGTCCGGGCCAATCACGTGGGACGTGAACTGGGTGGGCTCGATTCCTTGCCACGTGATCCCGCCGTACACGAACGTATCTGCCTCGAACACCACGTTCGTCGAGGCGTCGAGGTCGACTCCCGAGAGAATCGTGTCGTTCGTGAGCGCAATTCGGTCCGAGTGCACGATCGCCGGGCCTTGACCGGGCCCCCACGCGGTCCAGCGGCCCAGCTCGGATCCCGTCACCGTGACGTTCCAGGAGGAATCGATCCGGAGGATGGGCGCACCCACTCCGTAGATGCTCGCCGCCTCCATCCGGACGTTGGATACGTTCGTCAGGACCACGACCCCGTAGAGACCTCCGTCGCCCGCAGTCACGTTGAAGATGACGACGAACGCCCGCGTGTTCCGTACCTCGATGGCCGGCGGGTAGTACGAGCTCCAGATTCCCCAGTCGCGAATCACGAACGGATCGTCGGCGGTCCCAGAACCGTTGCGTACTCCGTTCTCTTGGGTGAAGTTCGTGTCTCCATCGATGAGAATCGGACCGTGGTTGATTTCTGGGAACCACGTAGGGTGAACCGGCGTCGTCTGGGATGCCGCGACAGTCATCGGTATGAGGCTGGTCACCGCCAAGACGGCGGCGAGGAGAATGAGTCCAGCTGTCGGGCATCCCTCACCCATGCGATGAGCCATACGTGACACACCGTATCAGGGTTTGCGCGTCGGCGGCCCGGATCCGTTAGATTCTTCAGAGCCGCGGGGAGGCCGTCCCGCTATCGTCGCCCCGCCTGACCACTCAGCGAGATCCGCGCGGTGCGGGCGTCCCCGACGGCTTGTCAAGCGTGATCCAGGTGAGGGTCGCGTGGGGCTGGCCGGGGTAGTACGAGATCCGCACGAATCGACGGCCGACCAGGACCGCGAGTTGGGCGAACCCGTCGCTGCCGGTCTCGAGCTCGCCAACCGGCTCGAGATCCCGGTCCACGATGTTCATGATGCGCTTCGACGCTCCCGCCGGGAACCATCCGGAATAGGGATCGAGATAGAGGATCTTCTTGCGGAGGTCTTCCACGCGCGCGTCGATCGCCTTTCGAGTCGGCTTGGAGGACCGTCTCCGCTTCTCGCCCATCCGTCCTCGGATGCGTTCGGCGTACATATGCTTGCGCGCGCGACCCGAGCCTTCGCGACGAAAATTCCGTTATGACGGTGAAAAGTGGACGAACCGGATTGCGGCCCGTCCTGGAGTCGATGCTTAATAGGAGAACGCCGGGAGCGTCTCGGTCGAGAGCACGCCGGGCATGCCCTGGACCTTCGTCACGACGGATTGGACGAGGTTCTCGCGGGGGTCCGCGCTGATGCGGGCCACGATGTCCGAGTCACCGGTCGTGCCGATAATCTCTCGGATCTCGGGCACGTTCTTCAATGCGCTCATGGTCTTCTGCGTGTCCGTTGAGCGGATGAGGAGGTACGCGTTGCTTGCGTGACCGTCGGTCCCCTTCTGCGTCCAGTTCTCGAGCGCCGGATAGCTCCGGAAGCCCCAGACGTGGTCCATCAACTGGACCTCGGACGCGAACTTGCGAAGTTCGTCCGTGTCACGGAAGCCGCCTGCGATGGCGATGTCGTGGCGTCCAAAGACGGCCTCGGCCTTCGCCACGTTGGGCTTGGCGCGGAGGGTCGTCAACGTTCTCTCTACATAACCTGGCGCCACTTTGACGAAGATGACGCTCGTTCCGAATAGTTCGCTTGGCATTCAAAACACCTTGCGTCCCTCCCGACGAGGGCCTCGCACTTAAGGGTGCGTGCGGGGCGCGCAGTGGACATGAACCACAAGTGGTCGGTCCGGCGGCGAATAGGCCGGAACTGGTCAACGAAGGAGCGCGTGCTCCGTGTTGACGATTCACAGGGACGAAGCGGCCAAGGATTTGATTCCGCTCCCCCTAGGAAAGGGTTAAGCCATGTACACACATGTGTACACATACATGGCCACAAAGACGATTTCCATCACGAGGGAGGCCTACGACCGCCTGAGGGCCCGCAAGGGTCCGGAGGATAGCTTCAGCGACGTCGTCCTGCGGCTGACTGAACGACGACCTCTCGCAGAATATGCGGGGATGCTCAACAAGACATCCGTGAAGGCGATGCGCAAGGCGATCGAGCAGGCACGGAAAGACCGACGGGCATTGGATGTCCGGACATGATTCTCGAGACGAGTTTCATCCTTGACCTCTGGGATGGGACGCCGGAGGCCGTCCGGAAGGCTGGCGAAATCGATGCCCGTAGAGAGCCGATCTATATTCCCACGCCTGTCTTGTACGAACTCTGGGAGGGAGTCTCCCGCTCACAGCGTCCACGTCAAGAGGCGACCAAGATCCAGAACTTCGTATCGGGTCACGAGATCCTTCCTTTCAACGACGCGGACGCGCGGGAGGCGGGGCTGCTCTCCGGGCGCTTGTCTCGAGGCGGACGGATGATGGGGACGATCGACACGCAGGTCGCGGGCATGGCCAAGGCTAGAGAGCAGATCTTGCTGACCGCGGACCGAAGATTCCGAGACCTCTCAACGGAGATTCGCCTAGAAAGATACCCATAGCCTCAGCAGAGGAGCTCGCTGAAAGAGACGATATGAAGCTCGGACGAGCTGACGTTGTCCGTTGAGGTGTCTCGATGCGCGTCGTCTCCGTGAACGTGTCGTTGCCGAAGACCGTCGAATGGCAAGGCCGCCGCGTGACGACCGCGATCTTCAAGGAGCCCGTGGAGGGCCGCATCCGAATCCGCCGAACCGGTCTTGTCGGGGACCGCCAGGCGGACCCGTCCGTCCACGGAGGGCCGCTGAAGGCCGTCTACGCGTATCCGAGCGAACACTATCCGTTCTGGCGGCGCGAACTCGGACGGACCGACCTTCCCTGGGGATCGTTTGGAGAGAATCTCACGACGGACGGTCTTTCAGAGGAGACGATTCGCATCGGAGACCGCCTTCGAGTCGGTTCGGCCATCTTGACAATCACGCAGCCCCGCTTGCCGTGTTACAAGCTCGGGGTCCGCTTCGAACGCCTCGACATGGTCCGGCGGTTCCTCGCGAGCGGCCGGTCGGGATTCTACCTTGCGGTCGTCGAGCCGGGCGATGTCGCGGCGGGAGACGCAATCGAACTCCTCGGCCGCGTTGAGGGCCAACCCACCATCTCGGCTGTCGTGGACGAGGTTCGGCAGGAAGAACCCGGCGAGTGATCGATCGACGCCAGGTGGGAGTTGGACTCCATACATGACGTCACATGGTCATGCATAAGCACCATGGATGCCATGGTGGCCATGACATGGCCGGTTCGACAACGATTTCTCTGCGGAAGGAAACGAAAGAAATGCTCCGCAAGATGGGCTCGAAGGGCCAGACGTACGACGACGTCATCCGCGAGCTGATCGAAAGAGTATCCATCAAAGAACTCGACGCACGGTGGAACCGCATCCTCGAGGAAGAGGAGTTCATCCCATTGGATGAGGCATGACGTTCCGGGTCACGCTGTCGGAGACAGCGGCCCGACAGCTGCGCAAATTGCCTGCGGAACGCGAACCCGCATCGTAAAGGGTTTGCGTGTACTCGAGGAAGACCCGTTTCGACCTCGTCCGAAGGCCGACATTCGGGGCATCGAAGGGACGAATCCAAGGAAGTATCGGACCGATTTGGTGATTATCGGGCGATCTACGCCGTCGTTGAGCGCGACGGAAGGTAGTTGAAATCTTCGTCCGCGGACGGGGCTATCGGTAGGGGAGGGGACGTCGCACCCGCGGTGGCGTTCTCGATTCAGGGCGGCGTGCTCGTTGATGGGTGGCCGCCGGACCGGCCTCCTGAGATGCGGATGAAAGCAACGCCGGGCAGCCCTTTGAACGCAGGATCCCCGGTCAGGAACCGAAGCCGCCTCCGTTGAGCCAGATGGTAGCTCACGGCGTCGACGTAAGAGATCCGTGCCCTTCCACGAGGCCACCGCACCCTGATGTCCATGGCGCCGAGAATCTCTGCGAGGGAAAAGTCGACCAGGATCGGTTCGAACGATGCGACAATCTCGACCGCCTTTTGCCGAGGCCCGCCGTCTCGGAGAAGCGCATAGTACACTTCCATCAAATTGAGCCAGCTCGTCCTCCCTCTCCCCGATTCGAAATACGGACGGATCTTCGGATCCGACAGGTTGGCCAGGATCGCCGACGAGTCGTAGAAGTACTTAGAGATCGTCCCAGCCTTCCTTCATCTCGCGGATGAGTTCCGGGAGATTCCGGCGGAACTTCCACGTTCCACTGAGTTCGCTGGGCGTCGGGACCCTCCGTCGAATCTCGACCTCGAGGTAGTCGCCGTCTCGAATGTTCTGACGTCGCGCCACCTCGGCGGGGACGATTAGGCCAAGGGAGTTTCCCCATCTCTTGACGCGCGTGATCATGGAATTGCGTTATACGGCTAGTTATACATGAAGCTTGCCCGAGGGTTCGCGAATGTGATGTCTCCGAGAGACCTGAGCGGACCTCGGCCACGGTAGGTGGGCCGCCGAATCGCGGGATCCTCGCGAACGCCTTACGTCCCGATGCGCTCCACGCGGCCGTTCGCCTCCGCCCATCGGAGCAGGCGCAGGAACGCCTGGGTCTCCGCTCCCGTGAGCGTGATCACATCCCCGCCACGATACGCGGTCCCGGTCTCCCAGTCCTTGACCACGCGCAGGACGCGGTACCGGGGCTTCGCCTTCACCGCCATGAACTCCGCCATCTTCGCGGCGGCCCACGAGTCCTTGAAGGTCCCTTGGAACACCGCGAGGCGCTGGTGCGCGATGATCGCGATCTCGCCGCACACTTCGTTCAGGAAGCTGCGGTTGTGGCTCACGACGAGCAGCATGCCCGGATACGTCTTCAGAGCGGACGCCACGATCTCCTGGCTCTCGATGTCCAGGTGGTTCGTCGGCTCGTCGAGGACGAGGAGGTCGTAGTCCTGCGCGATGAACTTCGCGAGGGCCAGGCGCGCTCGCTCCCCGCCACTGAGTTGGCCGACGCGGCTGTGGACCGTGTCCCCCCGGAACCAGAAGCGGCCGAGGAGGCCCCTCGCCCACGCCTCCGACGGCGGCGGACGCCGCACGCTGCGGATCTCCTCGAGGAGCGTGCGGGAGAAGTCGAGTTCCTCCGCCTCCTGGGCGAAGTACCCGATGTTCAAGTTCTTGCCCCGGAAGACGGAGCCCGCGTCCGCCTCCTGGCGTCCGATCAGGACCTCGAGGAGCGTCGTCTTGCCGGCGCCGTTCGGCCCGACGAGGCCGACCTTGTCGCCCTTGCCGAGCTCGAGGTCGACGTCCGCGAAGAGGAGGCGGCCGCCGTGGGACTTCGCGACGCCCTCGAGGCGCACGATCCCGTGCCCGGACCCGCCCGTCCGGAAGGCGAGGCGGAACGCGCGGCCCGCGCTCGGCGCCTCCGGCGTCTCGCGTTGCATCTTCTCGACGCGGAGCTTCCGGGAGAGCACCTGCTCGTACACCTTCCGCGCCTTGAATGCCTCGATGATCGCGAGCTGCCGACGCATCTCCTTGAGGTGGCGGGCCCGCTGGGCCTCCCGCGCCCGCGCGAGCGCGTCCCGCTGGACGCGGTAGTCCGAGTAGTTCCCGTCGTACGCGAGGATGCGGAAGCAGTCGACCTCGAGGACCTTGTGCGCGATCGCGTCGAGGAGGAACCGGTCGTGGCTCGCCAGGAGGACGGCCGCGTCGATGTCCCGGAGGAACTCCTCGATCGTCTCGATCGTGTCGATGTCCATGTGGTTCGTCGGCTCGTCGAGCAGGAGGACGTCCTTCTCCTTCGCGTTTGCGAGGGCGCGCGCGGTGAGGACCTTGGACTTCTCGCCGCCGGACAGGGAGCCGAACCGCTGGTCGAGGAGCTCCTCGCCGACGCCCAGGTCGTTCAGGATCGGGTCGTTCACGATGACGCTCCGGCTGCGGGCCGCGCCGAGGGCGACATGGAGGGATTCGTAGCGGGCCATTCGGTCGCTCGCGTCCGCGGCGTCCCAGGCGTCCGGGCGGGCCATCCACGCCTCGAGGCCGGCGAGCTCCGCCTCGATCCGCTGCGCCTCCGGGCTCGGGGCGGAGAGGACGTCCCGCACGACGGTCTCCGGCGGCACGTTCGGGACCTGCGGGAGGTAGCCGTACCGGAGGCCCGGCTTGAGCACGAGGTCCCCGAGGTCCGGCGCCGTCTCGGCCGCGAGCAGCCGGAACAGGGTGCTCTTCCCCGAGCCGTTCGGGCCGACGAGGGCGACCTTGTCCCCCGCGTGGAGGAGGAAGTCCGCGTGCTCGAGGACCAGCGTGGCGCCCCAGGATTTCCGGAGGTCCCGGCCCGCGATGATTGGCTCCATGTCCTCCCCGGGGCTAGCTCCTGGTCCCCGATGAGGCTTCGCCCGGCCCATGGATGGCGCTCGCAGTGAGCTACCATCCATACATAGAGCCATTGTGGACTCCGTGAAATCGGAGAGGTTTCGAGTCTCCATTTGCTCCCTCCCGACATCTAAACTGGAGGGACGTCGATTAACTCGAGCCGCTGGACATGGACTTCACGGATCGGGTTGATAGACCGAAAATAGTCTCTCGTGAAGTTTCTCGGCAACCCGCAGGAGATCTCCCAGAATAGCTTCAATCTCGTTTTCGTCATAATCCTTGATGATGTCGTAGGTCTCTTCGGACACCACGGTACCCATCAGCACGAATTCACCGTCAACCCAGTCAACATCCGGCTCTTCCACCATTCTTACATCCTCCCCTGCCGCATGAACTATCTTGTGGCGGTCTTCAAACAATGTCTTGATCGCGTTCCAGTCCTTCGCCATACTGGCGATCTTGACATCGGGGAAGAGCGTCGCCACAACTGTCTTGCAATCTTCCAAGTTCTGCCATCGAACTCCGCGCCTGGAGTACGCAGCGATGTCGCCGAGGTTCACCCTTGATGCGTCGAGGCCCCTTGAAACGAAGTCTAGCGAAATTTCATCCAGCAACCGGAACTCGCGGACCAGCTTCCTCAAGGGTTGATCGTCTTGGCGGGCAAGCTTGTCCACGAACGAAGAGCAATTGAGAACATGACGGACGATGTCGCGCGTGAACACTTCCCAGGCTGACACTATGGCCACAACCGCTTGCTCGAGGGCAGCGAAGTACGCCTCCGCGCCTGACGCCCTCTCGTGGCGTGGATCGTCGCTTCCGCCGGTCATTTTGGCCTGACTCTTCGCGGGCTTTGCCAAGTCGAGAAGGCTCCGAACCTTTGCCGCTTCTCTCCAAAAACTCCGAAGGAACGGACGACCCGGAACGAGGTCGAGTTTGACTCGGCCGCTCTGTGTTGCGAACTTAAGCTCCGAGGGACTTAAGATGAAGGTGTAGTTGCGGTAGTTGTCTTCAAACTTCGGAATCTTCATCGAACCATTCGCAGACATCGACCTCCTTCATTTTCGTCTGGCTGCATAAGTGCTTCCCTTCAGGGCTAGATACCTAGATGCGCTCCGACGCGCAGTTCTGCAAACCAAGTCCATTTCGCTACTCGGGAGTTTCGTCATGTCGCTCGTCGTCGGGCTTGGTAATCCAGCCACTATTCGACCAAAACGCGAAAGGGAACGCACGCTGGAAGCCCTGCATTTGCTGTACTTCGACCTGAGTTCGTCGAGCCCCCGAGCCGTAAGGATCTCAGAGCGAGTGTCGGAACAAAAGAAGTTCGGAAAGTGCAACGGCGAGAATAGATACCGCGACGATCGAAAACTGGGCGGTCGCGTCAAGAGAACTCACGCCAGCTAGGCCAAGTGTGGTTATGACGGCGTAGGCTAAGACGAGCGCGGGCACCACGGCGGTGAAGACCCTCCTGAGCGCACCAAAGCCGATCATTTCCTTCCCTTGCTGCCGGTGAAATATCCGAAAATTCCGCTGAGCAGAGTTACGAAAACTGAGAACTCTGGTCTCAGAGGATTTCCGGTAACCTGGGAGTGAGCAATCAGAATGAAGATGAACACGAGGCACATGATCAGCGCGACACCGAGAACCTTGTCCTCAGTCGCAGTCTTCTTGCCTGCGCTAGACGCCAAGGCATCCCTCGCTCAGGGATAGGTTGCCAGTTGATGGTTTTTGTGGTTATGACGACTCACAGCGGCCCAGATTGGTCACCATCGAAGTCGCGCTCAGGCGTAACGATTGCATCAGATTGACACAGCCGAGCGGATCAACCTCCTCTCGAGCCTGTTGTGAGCGAAACATGTAGGCAGATCCTTTTATACCGGCACATAGACCTCATCATAACCCGAAAGTGACGCGAATGGACGGAGGCAGCACAGGCGTTGTCCAACATACCTGAACCGGATAGCACTCTCAGCAGTACGGACCGAGGCGACGATACGCAACGGCGGTTCAGATATCAGGCGGCCTATGCAGCTATCACAGCGGCCGCGATGCTTGAGGACGCTTCCGACATTTTGGAAATCTTTTGCGAACTGCACGAAGACATTCTTGTGCGAAAGAAGGATAGCTCGTTCATCGGGATCCAAGTAAAGACAAGGGAGCCAGCTAGGGGGCCGTTTCGGGCGCGGGATCCGGAAATCATCTCAGCCTTTTCACGATTCGCACTGCTTGAGAGGAACTTTCCCGGAAGATTCGCCAGGTACGTCGTCGCAACAAACGCGGGATTCTGGGCCGATAGGATCAACGGGAGCAACCTCGCGCACCTGCTCGCATGTGTGGGACAAGCGGAAGGCGCTGACGTCGACCTTCCAAAACTTGTAGCCGACTACGTAGGCACCATCGCTCTGAAGGCGCGTGTACCGGATGAGTGTGTTCTCGGCGTCTTCTCGAGGACGGAGCTCACTGACAACCTACCTGCCCTAGAAGACATCGAACAAAGGCTCGTAAGGACCTTGAGCGGAATTTCAACTTTGCGCGGCTGCAGATACGACGAGTTAGACCGGATAGCCCGTGGCCTGACGGATCTGACCTTTCGAGCTGCTTCGCTTGCTCATGACGACCCCGTTCGATTCTACTTGGCGATCGTCGACCAGCCGGAGCAAGCTAGCACCGTTTCGGCGATCGACGCAAAACGAGTAACCAAGGATCGAGTTCTCGATGTGGTCGAACACGAGCGGACAGCTGTCGGGGCTCTCCGGACTTGGAATCGTGTCGCGCTTGCCGAACTTCCTCGAGGTATGCATAGAATGGAGCTCAAGATGGCTGCAGGCGGCCTATCTGCGGCTGACATCGACCTATCCAAAGACTGCAAATTTTCTACGGAGGTTCTCTTGGATGGGTGGCTCTACAAGTACGGACCTGAAATCGCAGGGGTCCGCTATGAACACTTGAGGACAGTAGCTAGGACTGAGTGCCAGGAGGCATGCGATATGGCGCGGGAAGAGCAGAGTCTGTTCGGCGCGGTAATGCTAGCGGAAATAAGGCGGAGACTGCGAGATCGGCACGATCGAGATCGGGCAAACTTCTTCGACTGTGAATATGAGCATCTTCTGGGAATGGCGGGAGTCCTCACTGAAGACTGCACAGTCTGGTGGACAGACCCCTTCGACCTCCCCAAGGAGCCAGGGAAGTGAGCTTGTTCGAGGTCTCGGTCGCTCTGGAAACGAGTGACCACCTTCTTCTCGGCAGATTGCTGGTCCTCCTCGGAACCTTCGCGGGTGATCGGGGGACCGGTACGATCGACGGACTTACGAAATTGGCAAAGCTGGACTTCTTGCTCCGATATCCCAACTACCTGGAGAAGGCGCTGGTCGCGAGAAGTGCATCGCCCGAAGCCGCCAACGTCAAACAGTACGAGCGGAGCAGCGTCGAGTCGGCCATGGTACGATATCGCTATGGCCCCTGGGATTTCCGATACAGACGGTTCGTCAACATGCTCGTGGGGAAAGGTCTAGCCCGAATCCAAATTGAGGGGCGCACCACCAGGATCGGGCTTACGAGTAGGGGCCTATCGCTGGCAAATCTGCTTGCGGAGAATGAGGCATTCACGGACACCGCCGAGCGCAGCAGCTGTTGAGGCGCCATTTCGACATTGGAGCCACAAGTCTGGCTCGATTCATCTACGCAACCTTCCCCGAAATCACGACCCTACGACTAGGCGAGGAGATACGGTATTGAGATTTCACTTCCGGAAACTCGTTCTAATCTGTCGGGCTTCCCAGGAGCTTCTCGAATTCGCTCCGAACGTCTCCTTCTTCCATGGACAGATTTCCTCGGGAAAATCGTCCGTCGCGCGGCTGATTGACTTCTGTCTTGGCGGAGACATCGAGATGACAACAGCTCTCCAGCAAGAGCTGGTGTCCGCTCAACTCGAAGCTCTGATTGGACAGTACGAAGTGATTCTCGAGCGTGCGAAGAGCTCCAACCAAGTGCAGGTTTCCTGGAGAACATCTTCCCCGGATACTACGACCGTTGCCGCGCCCATCCAGGCTTCTGCCGGTGGCGCGGCCATCTGGGGTGAGGCGATCTACAACTTGAGCGACTTACTCTTCTATCTGTCAGGCCTCATGCCCATCAAGGTCCGGAGGAGTGCCACCGAGCCGGAATCGCCTCTCGTCCGCCTGAGTTTTCGAGATGTGCTTTGGTACTGCTACTTGAGACAGGAGCAAATTGATTCATCCTTTTTCAATCTCGACAAACCCATCCTACAGGTGAAGAGCCGAGATGTCATGCGCACTCTTGTCGGATTCTATACCGAACGCCTCGCCAGTTTGGAGGCGGAGCTGGAAAGGGTAACAACCGAGCGACAAGCCAAAGAAGGGGCGGCTGAGCAACTTCGAACGTTCTTGGAAGAATTTGGATTCGGCTCTGAAGAGCAATTCCTGGCCCGAATCGATACGATTTCGAAGGAAAAGGAGAGCGTTCAGACTCGCCTGGATGATGTGCGTCGCGCCGGATTCTCGGCCGCCCATCCGGTTGACTCGCTTCGAGGGGAGTTGCGGCAGCTGACTGATCGGCTGAGTGCGGAAGAACGGGCGCTAACCGACTTACAGGTGAAGATCGGCGAGCAAAATTCTCTCAGGGCCGAGTTGCTTTCCACGAAATTCAAGATTCTGCGGGCCACGACCGCATCGAGCGTCTTGGCAGGAGTGGAATTTGAGCGTTGTCCCGCATGTGGAAGAGAATTGTCGCCAAATGCAGAACGCGATTCGAAGTGTCGACTTTGTGGGCGCGGGCTGGAGCCATTTTCGACGGACCGATTTTCCGAGGCTGAGTCACTGCGGCGCGACATTATCAACAGGATCGATGAACTGACTGACTCGATACAGCGACATGACAAAGCTCGTCACCATCAACAGCAGCTCGTGGAGAACCTCCGCCGAGAAAAGGCCACCCGTGATCGTCATCTGCAGGAAGAACTCAGAAACTACGATTCCGCGTTCTTGTCGGAAACACGAGATCTCGACCGTCTCGTGGCCACATTGGAAGAACGACTGAACGGCCTCGAGAAGGTGAAGAAGATGCCGGAATCGATCAGCAAACTCGAGAGAGAGGCCGATCAGCTAGCTTCTAAGCAAGAAGAGGTGAAACGCGAGATAGGTCGAGAGCGGGGAGGACTCCACAATGCCGACAACTACGTCTCTGAACTCGAGGAATTGTTCCTTGAAACCCTCACCGCCGTTGGCGTCCCCGGTGTCCGTGAAGGGGACAGGGTCGAAATAAACAGAAGGACGTGGTTCGCGTATGTTCTCCCACAAGGCGAGGAGGCGCTGCGCTGGAGCTTTTCCAACGCAGGCAGCGGCGGGAAGAAGACGCTGTTGAATGCCTGCTACGCTCTGGCGGTTCATCGCCTAGCCGCCAAGCACAACCTACCCTTACCGAGCTTCCTAATCGTCGATACTCCTATGAAGAACATCGGCGAGGATGTAAACCGTGAGATCTTTGTCTCCTTTTACAGGGAGGTTTATAAGCTAGCTGCCGGAGAACTCTCGGAAACACAGCTCGTACTCATCGACAAGGAATTTGTCCCCCCAGAACAGCTCGATCTCCACGTCTTAGAACGGTTCATGACGCCCGATCAAGATCAGTCTCCGCCGCTCATCTCGTACTATCGCGGCCCCTAGTTCCAAACCCGAGGCCCCCAACCGAGTCAAAGCTGTGAAGGAATCTCGCTCCGCCTTCAACACCCCGGCACAAGAGAGCCCGTCCCTTCCCTCCTCTTGTCATCGAGTACAATGCCTGTCTGGATCATGATGAGTTTCCCGATTGCAAGTCAATCGTATCTCGCATTCCGAACTTTCGTTCGGCTCGTCGACGCTGTTCTTCAGGCTCTGCGTTTGTGACGTTTGATCTCGTTTCGAACTACCTGAATGGACTCGATGGTCAACGTCCCTACCGGAAGCGAATAAATAGGTCCCCGCTGCTCAAGTATTCAATGGTAAAGAATGGCCAAGAAATCTTCGCTTCCCTCGATCTCGACCCGCGGTTTCAGGCCGGCTTGTGGGACTCGCAGAAGCAGACCCTCGACGCGTATGCTTTCCAGGGAGAAGAGCCACGAGTAGTAGGGATCGAACTTCCAACCGGATCGGGGAAAACGGTAATCGGACTACTGGTCGCAGAAGCACACAGGGAGGATGGGCGTTCTGTCGCCTACCTCTGCGACACGAATGCATTGGCCGAGAGAATCTTGCGTGATGCCGACGATCTCGGAATTCCAGCGGTGTTCATCAAAGGAAAGGGCTCAACGGAGGATGTCAGCCAACGAGAGAAGGATTTGGACGGGTTTCGATATGCTGACAAGCTTGGCGTGTTCAGCTACGCTGGCCTGCTTCGAGGAAGCGGAGTGCATCCGCCAGATGTTTTGATTGTGGACGACGCCCACGCGTTCGAGGCGGAAGTCCTGGACGAATCGTCCTTGACGATCTCCAGGACCGACTACCCAGAGCTCTACAAAGAACTCCTGAACCAGCTCTCGCGACAGCCTCATCAAGGGCACCTCTTGGAGGTCTTTGGCATTTCGGGGTCGATAGACCAGGATCGTGTTGAACTAGTTCCATTTACTATTGCCGACCACCTCGGAACAAAGATTCAGGAAATCCTGAATGTGGCCGCCACAAACGACCAGGGCGAGCTCAGGTGGAAGTTTTCGCGGTTCGTTGGAAGGCTGTCGAGCTTTCTTTTGATCGTAAGTAGAGACTCAGTCGCTTTCAGACCCTACCTTGCAAGCGTTTGGGACCTGACGGTCGGGTACGGCGGAGACAAGACGCTCGGCGAAACGCTCGACAGGCTGGTTCTTATGAGCGCTACGCTCGGATCAATTGAGACAATTAAGGAACGATTTGGGATTTCCGGCGATGTGACTCTCATTGATCGCAGTCTCGTAGATACCCAACGAGAAACAATGGGAGAACGAATAGTAGTGCCTTTGGTCGCCACAGGAGTTTCAAAAATGATTTCGGCGCAGACTGGTCATCTGATCACGTCAATACTCTCAGACTTCGGAAAGGCTCTCATCCTGAGTAACTCGAACGAGGATACGAAGGATCTCAAAGGCGCTCTCATCGGCAAGGGAATGGCAACAATCGAATACAGGTCGGAAGCCGACCTGGAGGCCTTCCGAAAGATGAAAGCTGGGGCCCTCCTGTCGACAAATCGTTTTATCGGACTCGACCTTAGTAGTAAGGCTTGCCCTGTTGGGATTCAAGTCCGAGTACCCTACGTCATGGACCCATTGGATGGCCTCAAGAAGAATGTCGTCCGGGATATCGCGTACGTGGACGAAAAAGTCGTACAGCGCCTCACGCAGGCCTTCGGGCGTCTCAATCGTGGACCCAATGACAGAGCGCTGTACTTCATTCTTGACGAGAGATTCCCCGGCGGTATGAGGAAGTCAGAATTCTTCAACCACTTCCCTCCTGAGTTGAGGGCGCAAGTCCTATACGGTTGGCGTGAAGGCGGCGACAACAAGGAGTATTCCGGAAAGAAGGATTTTGGATTGGAATTCCTTCAGGGCCGGTTGACAAGTGACTATGCCGCTGGGATAGAGAAGTACAAACGGAGAACTATCAAGGAGGAGCGCCCCCGGCAACGTTTCAAAGCCTCATATGTCGACAAGATGGTCGACGCGTGGCGCTTATTCGTACAAGGGCAGATCCGTAACGCAGCTCCGATTTTCCTTGAGATCGCAAAATCAAGAAAGGCTGAGGAACCGGTAATGGCCGCTTGGCACTACTACCTAGCTGCTAACGCTCAGTATGTTGGACACAAGAGGCAGGGAGGACCGCTGAATATCCAAGAGGTGAGTGACTGGCTGAAACGAGCATATGAACTCGGTCGCGCTGGCTGGTTCTCGAGATTGCCCGGCGTGATCAGCTACTTAGAGAATGGGAAATCCCACGAGCCGGCAGTGTCGCCCCCCGAAACGCTCGAGGTGAAGCAACGGGTGGCAGAGAACTGGAAGGAATTTCGCAACAGGTGTCCGGAGGACAAAGACGGCTCGTCCGGCTCCGGCGTCCGGACCAAAATCGATTCGATTGTTCAAACGATACGATCGGGCACACATGCCCAGATTTGCCACGAACTCGAATCCTTGCTCGACCTTCTCGGGTATGATCGAGTAGTCCGCGAGCGCGCAGAAGGCGAGAACGTCGATCTCGTTGCATATGCGGCGATTGAATCTCCTCGGCACATTCTAGTCATCGAAGTCAAGAGCCGCCAAGATGCCAAATCCTCGAGTCAGATTGTCTCGAAGGACGTTGACCAAGTGGTCGCTGACGCAAAGGCGCAGACAAAGAGTGTCAGCCTCTATGAACGCGTACTGCCAGTCATCCTTACCAACCGGGAGTCGGTGCACGGCGAGGCAATCGTCAACGCGGAGAAAACGGCTGTTCGAATTGTCCGGCCGACAATATTCATCGATTTCCTCAAGAAATATTTCGAGATGATGCAGCGCTTCTGGAGCTTCGTAGACGCTGGTCAGGAGGGAACCATGATTCCGAACTTGCCTTCTCCATCGGCGCTCCTCCCGCTGTTCGAGTTCCGAGGGGTCGCTTTGGCTTCCAGCATGGACGTTGAGGCGATTTTCAAGACAACTCAGTAAAACTAGCTGTGGAGTGTCGCGCAGGATTGATCGGATTCTGAACAACTGGTCCAGTCTATTGTTGGGGCAGGAGCAGGATACGGTATCGGCCCTTTCCCAAGAACTCAAACACTCCATTGTTCCGCAGGACCTGTAACTGCTGCCGGATCTTGGGTCGGACATTTCGATTTCGCGGATGCAGGTGGGCGAGGCGACGTTCGAACATGTAGACGTCGGTGAGACGGAAGTTCTCCCGGCGAAGGGCGCGAACACACGCGAGGACGTCCGCCATCCATCCCCGGGACTCCGCATCACGGCCCTGCAAGAAGGCGAATCGGCACCACGAGTCCCGAACCGTTTCCTGCGGCAAAGCTGTTCCCTCGCGGACCGCGGGGATTCTCGCATCGAGGGGCAAGGATGAGAGGACGATGTTGCATCCGATCCAACCCGCCCGGCGAGCCGAGGCCCATAAGGCGCGCCGGCGTTCGATGGCGGAAGGGGAAAGGAAGAAACGGGGGACGACGAAGAGATCTCTTACCTGCCACTTGTCCCGTCGATAGTGAAGGAAGAGGAAACTCGGGGCGGATGAGCTATTGATGCGCTCAATCATCGGTCCGTACGCTGCGTCGGTGACCTTCGCGCCGAAGGGGTGATTTTGGCTTTTGAGTTGAAAAGTTTCGTCGCACGAACCGCAGAAGAAGTCCACCACTTTCGTCCCCGTTGGAGTCGGCGCCAAATTATCACAGTCGCAGGCTGGACAGTACAGCTGTTCACTCACCCATGTTTCGGTCACGACACGAGCAATCTGGGCCGGACTTGAATACGACGACGCCAGGGCGGGACTAAGTTGAAGGTCCACGGTCGATGAGATCCATCATGGATCTTGATCCTGCCGGCGCACGCGGTTCTCTCCACCGAGGAGTGCTGTGCCGGTGTGTTCGATACCTGCGAGGTGACACTGCCTTCGATACGGGCCTGTCTCGCGATCAGGATTTGTCCGTTCGGGTCTTCAGGGCTTCCTGCACGCGCCACACCTGGATTGCCGGAAGAGACTTTCCAAAGAAACGTGCCGCGACCACGTGCGACAATCTGCTCTTTGAGGCCCTATTCGCTGCTGCTTCGATTGCTTCGGTAGCGCCAGCCTCCGCTCCTAGGACGATTCCAGCACCAGCGACTGCTCCAATAGGACCAGTTGTCAGCATTCCCAATGCGCCGCCAATCAGCGCCTCGATGACCACGCGACGATTGCGGCGAACAACTCGCGTTCCGAGGTGATAAAGTTTGTACCTCCTCGAACCCCTCATTTCCTTGATTTCAGAATTAATCTTACTAACCTTGTCCATCGCACGGCCAAGCGACGGGGGTGACGTGTCATCGACGAGGAAGCTCAGCGATCCCTTGTAGTCAGCGATAACTTCGAGATATTCGCGTGCCGGCATTGAGGGGGAATATAGGATCCCCAGAGTGAGCGCTAGGTACTTGGCCTCTGGGCTAACGGAAGATTCCTGCGGGGAAGCTTGAAGAAACCGAAACTGTGGGATGGCGTTAATGGACCTCGCACGAGACAGCATTACCATCGACTCCACGCCAGAGGTCTCCGCCTCGAGAGCTTTCGTGTCCCCTGTCGCGATTAAACCGTTGATATGCGGTAGCACCGTCTCACGAACCTTTGTCGGGAGTTCGGTCAAACGGGAGATGTAAAAACCTTCAACCAAATCTTTCGACTCGGCGGGCAGACCAGAATAGTCAGTCAGTCTCTCCTTCGTGCATTCAGCGCATAGGCAGCCGAGGCCTTCCTTGTTTGCCCACGCTTGTTGCACCTCGAAGAATGCGAACCGGCTCACATGCGTCAATCCGGCGAGCACGGCTACCGCCTCCGGTGCAAAGTTATGGTAGCAACCGTTGAGAACAGGGACGATCAGGTTACGCTCTCCCATCCATTTCAGTAGCCCAAGGTCCGAGGTGATCTCGCAGTGTCGACACACCACCACCAGGGATTGGTCGTAGAACAGGGGTGCTGTCAGCGCAGTGGGCAAGTCATTGTCCCATACAAATCCCCTTGCGACCTGCGGCGGTTTGAGTCCAGTTGCTTGTCGAACCAGCGCCCCTATTTCCATATCGTGGTCGAAGCCGAGGCCTTCGACGCGCTCTCTTTCGCGCTTTTCGACCATGTCGACAAAGTCGCTCTTCACAACCCGCCCATTGTAAGAGGACTTATTATGGATTTGCCACCGTTGTGGCGATCTGTTGGTATCTGTTCCAACACGGAGCAATCATGATTTGTTTAGTGGGCTAGATATCCGCTGTCCAGCCTGACCCGAAATCGTGCGGACGTTCAGCGTGTCAAGAATCGATGAGGCGAGGGCTCGCGCCTGATCCGAAACAGCCGTCCTTCCCGGACCAGCTCTGTTCCAAGGGGGTAGTGTGCCAAGTCGACTTTCGCAGTCGACAAGAAGCGCTCGCTCGAGGTCATCTTCACCTATATCGTCCCGAATGGGACAGACGAAAACACGAGCGACCCCTCCTTTCTTCTGAAACTCAAGCAACGGACGTTGCGCACCATGTGGTGCCCCTTTGCATTCGACTCCCAAAGCATAGCTTATTCGCCTCCTCAACAGGCCGCTTACGCCTATGTAGAGGATGTCCCCCAATCGATGCTCAGACTCTCCCGGAAATGCGCAAGAGAACACATATACCCCCGGGGAGTCCGGCCAATTCGGCAGCTCTCCACCATCTAGTATTTTTGCCATCTGGTTCGCCTCACCTGAGGCTCTGGAACTTGTCGAGACGATACCTCAAAGCCTCGACGGCCGGTTGCAGTTGTGGGCGATCAGGGAGGTTCGGCAGTTGCTTTCCTTCCCAGTCGAGAATGCAATTCGCACGTGCGCTCTGGCGAAATTCCTCATCATCCACGACCAACACCCGAAGGTCTTCGTCGGGGGTCCAAGCGACTTCGTCGAACAGGACGTGATGGTTCCGGCAAAGCAGCATCCCGTTTCGAATGTCAGTTGATGTTCCACGGTCGCTCACAGGAATGATGTGGGCAGCTTCTAGGCCGAGAACTCGACCACGAACCCGGTAGCCAATCTCGCAGAGGCAACACTTCTCGTGATAGGCTTTCCGCACGGCTGTCGAAAATCTCTGATCTCTCAGGATTCTGATCTGGGGCGCTTGTCGTTGTGGGGCCTCTTCGAAAGGATGGAATGGCGCTATCAATTGTTCCGGGGTCGGCACCTCCTCCCAGGAAATCGACTCTCCGCGAAGCACGAAGTGCCTTCCGTCGAACCTTTCTACATACGCGAGGCCCAGGACCTCATAAGAACGAGAGAGAGACCTTGTCGAGACTTGGCGCATCACGCCGACCGGAATGCGGTCCTCCATTCCCCGTAATAGAGCTTGATTCGTGTCAAGGTCCATGTCAATGCGGCCGTCTCGGCTTTCGGGAGAATACCGATACGTCCACGATCCATCTGGGGAATACTGCGGGTCTTCGTCCTGATAGACACCTCTAAGGGTCTGTCTTACCCAGAGTGCGTAGGACGATCTAGCGGGTTTGTAGATCCCTTTCTGGGACCTGAACCCTCTAACGAGCCGACCTAGTCTCTCGGCCTCCACAATTGTACCATAGTTTGTTCTCAACCAGAGTAGCTGCTCCTTAGTCTCGGGATCGTTAATCGCCTCGATGGGATCGGCCATTGCGCTATCACCCGATGTATCCGCAAGGCTAGATCGTTTCGCTCCTTCGTCCCTACAAGCCTCCTGTTTTGAATTGAAGTTGCTAAGCTCAAATAGGAAGTGTGAACCTCAACGACGTCTGGAGCACTGGTGGTTCTCCCCAAGCTTTTACAATAGGGACTCCATCACCTTCCCCGCCATCTGAGGGGAGTGGATGCCGCGAATTTACGTCCAGCGGGGAAGCGCTGAGGGATACAAACAAAACATCAGCTCAACCCTTTCGAAGCCCCTGAGCAGGCAATCGATTGGCCGTGTTGCAGCAATAGTTGGACCGGACCGGTCGCTCGCCCCGCGTGTCGAGGCGCTAATCAACCAGGGTCCACCATACGTTTGGGGGACAAAGACTCGGGGGCGCTCCGAGATTGCAAGAATGCATCCCGGGGACTTGGCCGTATTCGTCCTAGGCGGGACCCCGGCCTACTACGGCAGAGTTTCCGAAGTCCTCGCAGACGATGTCCCTGTCGATATTCGAAGGTCGCTTTCGAGGGAATTCTGGGGTTCCGAGGCATGGGAGTATGTCTGGTTTCTCCACGAGGTTTCGGATACAAAGTTGTCGAGACCGCAACTTGAATCTCTGCTAGGCCAGCCCCTTGGTTCCTTCTTCGGATCGACGTATGCTTCATTCCGCGGCGTCGACGAAAAGGACACTGCGATCGGGGCCGTGCAAGCGGCCCTAGATTCTCTTAAGCGAGGGAAATCCCTGGTGGAGACGCAAACGACCGTGGTTAGACTTGAGCCCGCCGATCCCGAGTTGGAATTCATGAAGGAACTTCTGAAGGCCAAGAAACAAGTCATCCTATACGGTCCACCCGGGACGGGCAAGACTCATCGCGCCATGGAACTTGCCTCTTCCTTGGCACCCAACGTGATCTCAGAGACGGTCCAATTCCACCCGTCCTACACGTACGAGGAGTTCGTGGTGGGGATCAAGCCCCTCACAAAGGATGGTCAGGTAACGTTTGCGCCTGCCGATGGTGTGTTCAAGACGCTCTGCGACCGCGCCAGATCAGACCCACAGCGCCCCTACGTTATGATCGTCGACGAAATCAACCGGGGGAATATTCCTAAGATCTTCGGAGAGCTGCTTTTCGCGCTTGAGTACCGCAACGTGGGGATCAGGCTTCCGTACATCCCGGGGAGCGACCCATGGAGGATCCCGGACAACGTCCACATGATTGGGTCGATGAACACCGCAGACAGGTCGATCGCGCTAATCGATGTTGCGTTGAGGAGGCGGTTCTACTTTATCGAGATGCGACCTGATTACGAGCTGTTGGAAGAATGGCTTCGGGAAAACGCAACCGAGGAGATGGCGAACGAGATCCCGAGGCTCCTCGGCACCATGAATGCGAGAATTACCCGCCTCCTCGATCGCGACCACGAGATCGGCCACACCTACTTCATGAAGAAGGGGATCGACTGGCCCACCCTTCGGACTGTAATGTACCACGAGATTATCCCTCTCCTCCAAGAATACTTCTACAATGAACCGCAGCGTCTGATGACTGTCCTCGGGCCGGGGTTAGTCATCGAGCCCAAAGAGGAGGCAGAACTTGGCGGCGCCTTCTACGAGATCGTCCCGAATCGAACCGTCTCGGAGTTCAAGGATGCGATTCGGCAGCTGGTGACGCACACGGGCCCTCCCTATGGGACTCCATGACACCCTCGAACACCGTCATTTCAGAGTATACGGTGAGAGAACGGGGTCGACTGGAATTGAAGGGCGTCTCGACCCAGGAACTCAAGTTCCTTAGGAGACTGGAGGACGAATCTAAGATCACGCTAAGAATAGGCTCTGAACGGAACGAAGTCATCCTCCTGACTCGGATGCATTGCGGTGTGGTACAGGCGGGTTCGAAGCGCATTTTCATCGAACCAAAGGTGCCGACGAGAAACCTGCTCTTCCTCGTGGAGAGCACCTATTCCATGCCCGACATCCAGTTTTACGACGAAGCACGCTATGCCCATGGCCGCAATTTCTTCGAATTCTTGATGTATTTCTTGTATGGAAAGATCGACCAGTTGGTTGCCGGAGGGCTATACAGGTCCTACGTGGGGCTCGTTGAGAACTCGCCTATCGTCCGAGGAAGCGTGAACCTTCCTATGACGTTGACCGAGAACTTCGTCAATCGGCATAAGGTTGTGAGCGAGTACGACGACTACACGGAGGACGTGCCGGAGAATCGAATCATCCGATACACCCTCGAGATGACGAAAAACTTGGCGACGACGCTCGCGTTGCGCACGAGGCTCAACAAGTTGATCTCTGCATTCGGGTCGGTGACCAACCCATGGCAATTCCCCTCCGACATCTTCCAGCGAATGGTCTACCACCGGCTCAACAAACACTACCAACCGATCCACGAACTATGCCGCGTCCTTCTCTCGGGCATGGCGCTCGAAATCCCGTCGGGCCCCATCGCGTTCCGCTCCTTCCTCGTCAACATGGAGAACCTCTTTCAAGAATTCCTTTACGCGACGATCCGCCGGAGCCCATACTTCGCGGGGTGCCGGATCGAACGACAGAGCGGTTCCAAGATCCTGCTCCGGCACGGAACTGGTGTCACTGGCGACATCTACACTAGGCCCGATGTTCGAGTTACGAGGCAGGAGAACATTCTCGTGGTCGACGCGAAGTATAAGGAGCCTCTTACCGCGTGGATGGAACGCCGAATACCCATAACTACGGATGTCTACCAGATGATCGCGTATTGCGTCACAAACCACTGCCCCGGCGCCTTAGTGTATCCCAAAACCGGCGCCACGGAGTCGGATATGAACGAGGTATACGAGGTCCGCGGCAATCCGACCGTATTCAAGCTTAGGACCCTCGACTTGTCAGGCTCAGTTTCAGGTCTGAAAGCCGTGTGCGCCAGCCTTTGCGAAGATCTGTCGCAAATGGTGTTGCGTCCGGTCGAAGGGATTGCGCCTAGCGCGTGATGGGTCCACCAATCCGACTGTTACTCCCCCGAAATCCACAGATCGACAGGGCGCAGTTCTCGCTCCATTGCGAGAGACTGTGACGCACCGAGGAGCTGCAGGAGAAATCGCACCTCGTCATACTCGAACCGCGGACCATTCCCGAACGAGCTTGACAATTGGTTTATCGCGAGCATCTTTCCTAGTATGCCGAAGACATCGGAGGACACGAAGTAACCTTCCGGTTCCCGCTCCCCAGGTACCGTGAGGACAACCGTCTTGGCAGTCCGTCGCGGGTTGCGAGATCCTGCTCCCGCGCGCGACATTACGATCCCTCCCGCAGGATCGCGGCCAGGCCTTCCAGGATCGTATTCCATATACCTGCCTTGCCTGGCGGAGCCTGCCTTTTCAGAAGTTCGATGAGTTCCGCCTGCGTGGACACTCGGGGAATGGTATGGCCGTTGCTCAGGGTCAGCTTCGCGAACTCCCTCTTTACGTCCTCGAGCTCTACCTCCGCGTATCGGTCCAAAGTCATCGTGACGCTTTCGTGGGCCAGGATAGCCTGAAGAAATTGAGGATCCAGTCCTAGTCTCTTTCCCATCGTAGCGGTGGTCTTCCGGAACCGATGAGGATGGACGCTCTCTCCAAGGCCCCCGGCCTCTTGGACCCGCTTGCATGCTCGCCACGCGTTTTGCCGGTTCGCCTTCTGGCCCGTGCGGGTCGTAGGGTCTTTTCCATAACGGAACAGGAATTCAGATTGGTAGGCTCGGGAAGCGAGATGCCCCTTCAGCTGTTTCCCGAGAATTGGGTGCAGCGGGATCGTGACCTGTTTTCCGCCCTTGACGATGGCTTTAATCTCCATTCGTTCGAAATCGAGGTCGCGAACCCTCAACCCGTAGAATTGCGCCCTCCCGCCGGTGTAGAGCAGCGTCATCAGAAAGGCATAGTCCTCGGAGGGAACGGCTCGAAGACCCTCTCCGACGAACGCCTGCGCCTTCGCAGCCTCAAGAATCCGGGTGAGGATGTCGGGGCTGAACGGAGTCCATCTCACCGACTTCGCTTTGCGCGGCATTCCAATGGCTTTGAGCTTCGTGAACAGCTCAAGGAGCTGCGAATCCTGAGTGGCCTGAGCCTTCAGTCGGTAGAAAGTGATCAGATAGCTCAGGTATCCGCGAACGGTCGTCCTTGCAATTCCCGACTCGGCCAAGTGGGATTTGTAAGCTGCAAATTCTCTCCACCCCGCGGCGCCCAGGTCCAGATTGAACTGTTCGCGGAGGAAGTGACTGTACCGAATTAGGACCCCACGTCCTTGATCAAGTGAACTCGGGCGAAGCCCTTCAGCAATAGCTAAAGACACAAATTCCTGGATTGAAGGCGGGTCCAAATTCCAATCGTTCTCTGGCATAGTTGCGTGAATGACGCGTGTATGCATCATTTTGTTTCGTGCAGTTAGCCTGCATGTACGCCGATGCAACATTCATGACGCGCAAGGAGTTCGGGAGACCATGGCTGATGAGGACTACCTGAGCGTTCGGCTCCCGAAAGAGCTGATGACCGAGATTGATCGCCTAGTTAGCCGGAAGGCATTTGGCTTTCGATCCAGGGCAGAATTCATTACAGATGCAGTACGTCGACGCCTGGAGGAAATTTCTGAGCCAGGACGGATTGCTACTCACCGAAAATAGGGAGAATCGGCCATTCGACCTCTCCAATGAAACGGCTGTAAAGAGGCTGCAATACAGCCTGGCTCTATATGCATAATGTGATCGTTGCCTTGCGCCCCGGAGTTCGAGGTCGACCTAGAGGACAGAACGGGCTCGCCGGAGGGTGCCTGGCTTGTCCATGTGGGCGCGGCCCTGTGCGGAGAGTACGTCGCCGAGGGCCAGGTTGGAGAGTTCGGACGACAGACTTTTTGGCGCGGGTGCCCTTGTCGGAAACAGAGTGAGCGCGGCAGGGGAGACGGAGGACCGCCGTCGAAAGGCATATGAGGCAACGAGCAGCGACAAGGAAGCTGCAGACCTGCTCGGGATGAATCCCTTCACCTTCACGAGCTGGCGGACCTCCCGTGGCTATCCTCTCAAGAATCCAAAGCCCGGACTCAGGCCAACGCCGGAGGAATTGGAAACGGTTCAACGAATGTTCGGTGAGGGAGCGAGCTTCGAGGTGATAGCCGCTCACATCAATGAACACCGCATAGGCAATCGAAGGTGGCTGAAGACATCCGGAAGTGTCGCATGGAACGCCCACCGACTGGGCCTCATCACCAGAGAACAGCTCGATTGCTGGTATGAGGATGCACGAAAACGCAGGGCCGCGGTTCGGGCAAAGGGACGAGATGCCTTTCGCTCAGGCGTCCTTGCGCGGGATGGCAACAAGTGCGTCATCTGTGGCACCGGGAAAAACCTCGAGGTCGACCACATCATTGAACTCTGGAGGGGCGGACCTAACACGTCCTCAAACGGGGTGACGCTCTGTCAGCCATGCCACAAGCTCAAGACCAGCCCGGGAGATGACGCCTCTTGGCACACCTTCGCGAAGAGGTACGCGGCGGTTGTCACGCCACTTGGGTTCACGGCTGACTATGGCTTGTGCCCGGACCATCGGCATCACTACCTCATCGTCCGATCGGCCCCGGCAGATGCGTAGGACAGGAGCAGCAGAGCCCCAATCTAATTCCGACGTGAGAGGTCTAGAAGTGAAGCGATAGATGGGTCCTCTCCAGTTTCTCCAACATCACCAAGCTGCCGTGGCGCCTTCCTTCCGGTCAGAGTCACGAAATACCGCAGTCGTGTTCCGGGGCCCCAAGGCACATTTGGAGGTCGAGGCGTTGGCCGGTCCCCCGCGGGGCTTTCGGACTCGGATCGTGTCCTCGCGACCGCTCACCCCGAGCACGCGTGCGATCGAGCCGGAGAAACCGGCGGGCTTCACGTTCGGTCCCACTCAGTTCACGTTCCTCCAGCTGCAGACCGAGGAGGGCATGGACGCGCGCCCCATGTCGCTCGCGACGAGTCCCACGCGCCCGCACCTCGAATACGCGGTCCGCCTCTCGGACTCCCCATACAAGGGCGCTTTCGCGGCCCTCCGGCCCGATGACGAGGTCCGCGTGTTCGGCCCGATCGGCGACTTCGTCCTGCACGAAACGCGGCCTGCTGTCTTTCTGGCGGGCGGCATCGGAATCACGCCCCTCAAGGGCATGGCCGAATATGCCGCCGACAAAGGGTTGCCCATCCCGATCCGGCTCGTCTACAGCAACCGGAGCGAGGACGAAATCGTGTATCGACGCGAACTCGATTCACTGGAAAAGCAGAACCCACGCTTCCAAGTCATTCACACCCTAACGCGCTCCTCCGGCCCAACATGGAAGGGCGCAACCGGACGGATTGATCGGGCCCTTCTCCAAAGGGTCGCCGGCGGACTCACGGACCCGATCTACTACGTCAGCGGGACACCGGGCATGGTCGTTGGGACGCTGCGCCTACTCCGGGACCTGGAGATTCCGGACTCGCGCCTCGAGGTCGAAGCGTTCCGCGGATACGATTAGCATCATTTCGCCTCCGGCCGTTCGGGGAGACCCTTCTTCCCTTTGCGTCGCTCAAGCCAGATCATCACGGCCGCCACCGCCGGCGGTGCGAGGACGATCGCGAACGCTGGAGCGCCGTGGTACGGACCGGTCAGACTCATGGGGTTCGTGTCGACGACGAAGTGGATTTCGGAGGTTGCCACGTTACCCGCGAGATCCGTGCAATCGAGTCGGACGGTGTGGGTTCCGAGCGCGAGGGTCACCGTGGTGGTCGTCCGGAGGCTCTCCGCGGCGGGTGGCCCTCCGTCGACGGATAGCGTGTACCCGGCGATTCCCGAGAGCGTATCTTCGCCGCTGCATCGGATGACGACATCCGAGGTGGTCACGGTCCCCGTCGGGATGAGCACGGCCACAGTGGGCGGCGTCGCATCAATACCGAACGGCATCGTCTCTGCGGACTCGACGTTTCCCGCGAAATCGGTCGCTCGGTACTCAAGGGTGTGCCCGCCGTCGAAGGAAATGACGAAGCTACCGTTGTAGGGAGTCCACGGACCGCCGTCGAGGCGGTACGCGACGGAAGCGACCCCCGACCAGTCGTCCTCCGCGACGAGGCTGACGCGTACCGCGGATCGATACCAACCGGCCGACCCGGCCGCGCCGCTTACGACGACGTGGGTCCTTGGGGCGAGCGTGTCGATCTCGTCGGACGCGATCACGAGGTCTCCGTTCGTGTCGTTCAAGGAAAACGCGGCGGCCGCGTGGCCTGACGGGAGCGGGGCGAGCGAGGCTTTGCCGTTCCCATTCGCATGGGTGATGACCGAAATCTTCCACGCGCCGTCGTGCACGGCCTCCCGCACGTCGCCGCCCCAGCCCATCGCATACGCGATATGGGCCCGCCCGAAGGAGTCGAACGCGAGCGACACCCCGTAATACCGACCCTCATCGACGCGCTCGATCGACCATCCCGTGCCGTTCCATGTGGCGTATTGCAAGCCCGTGCGCGATGCGTAGGCGACGTGCGCCGTCCCGTTCGCGTCGAAGCGGATCGAGGCATCCGTCACGTTCGCATCGAGCCGGGAAGTCGTCCAGGTGCTCCCGGTCCAGCGGGCGACCCGCAGGATTCCCGCGGTGTAGTCCGGGTACGCGATCATCGGGCGCCCGGAATCGTCGACCGCGAGAGAGTTCGCTTGCCCGTAAAACGTCGGATCGACGACCTGCGTGGTCCACGCGCCACCGGATCGCGTCGCGAGCTTGAGGCCCTCGCCAGTCACCTGGGAGTAACTGACCATCGGTTCGTCGGTCACCGGATTTATCGCGATCGAGGTCGGTGTGTAGAAGCCGTGCTGGATCACGGAGACCGTCCAGCCGCTCCCGCTCCGATCGGCGACGCTGACGTCGTAGTTTCCGTCGTACGAGGGCCCGGCGAGATAGCTGATGTGCGGCGCACCGTTCGCGTCGAAGGCGAGGGAGCACAAGGCGCCCCCGCCGGCAATCGTCGAGTTCGTCCATCCGGCCGATCCGCGTTCGGCGTACACGAGGCCGGATCCCGTATAGTAGCACATCGCCAGGACACCCGTCGCATTCCGAGCGATGGACGGCCAATAGCCAACTCCCGCGTGCTCGATGTGCCAGATCCCGATCCCGACGGTCAGGTGCCGGAGCGGCGTGACGAAGACGGTCCCGGTCGCATTCGTCGCCCAGACGCGATATGCGTGCACGCCGTTCGCGACGCCGCTCACCGTCGCCGACCGGTTCGATCCGCTCGGCATCATCGATCGGTTCGTGCCGTCCCATTCCAGCGACGCATTGCCGGAACCGGCGAGGCCCACGTTGACGTCCGTGGTCGCGCGGTCAAGGAGGTACGTGCCATCTGGGTCCGTCGGAGGCACGAAGTAGACGAAGAGCGGGTGGCCCCAGATCTCCCACGAATAGGCCTCCGAGAATGTGGTGTACCCACCGGAGTATGAGATCGCGAGGTTCGTGATGTTCAACCGAATCAGGTCGACCTCGAATCCGACGAAGTCTGGCGTTTTCCCGAAGAGGTACGATTCGCTGCTGCCGTATCCGCCCCCACCTCCGGTCGGATAGTAGAAATCGTCGAGCTCGATCCATTCGTTGACCCCGTCCGTCAAGCGCGTCACGATCCCGGGGATGTCGGGGTCGCTGCCTCGGGTGAAGTTCGTTACGCCAGGTTCGGAGTGAGGGATGCCATCTCCGATGTCCCATTGCTGTCCGTTCGACGGCATCGGCGCATCGCTCATCACGAATCGGTTCTCGATGGCGCTGAAATTTCCGATGCCGGTGCCGCCGGTCGTGTGGTTGATCCAACCCAATAGCACGGATGCGTCCCCGCTAGGACCCATCGGTCCCCAGGGATGCATCGCGTGGGAAGCGTGGACGGCCGGCGTGGGAGGCGAGGCGCCCGGAAGTCCCACGCGGCCCGCGAACGGTCCGGCAGCCGCGGAAGAGGCGAGAATCGATACAAGGAGGGCGAGGGCCAGGAATCCAGGCACTCGTGCGGGCATCGCTCCACCACGGCGCGCCAAGGACCACCGCCGCAACCCAAGACATTCCTTGGGGCCGCCATTAAGGTTTCCGGGTCTCTGAGGGGGCATAACCGGCCATCTCGAAAGCCTTTTTCGCGCGTCCCGCCCTGTCCGCCGCGAGCGTCGACGATCGATGCCGGTCCCTCTCGACTTTCTCGTGTTCGTCGTCCTCTTCGTCCTCACCTTGGCCCTGCTGCTGGCGAACTACGTCTTCTATCTCCGCCGCGGTCGGAAATATCACGGGACCTCCGCGGTCCTCACGTTCCTCGTCAGCGGGGCCGTGATCGGCGGGCTCCTGGGGCCGGCGATGCTGGACCTCGGGACGCAATACGGCACGGCGACGATCCTGGGACGATGGGGGTTCACGTTCGGCTGGACGTTCCTCCTCACCCTCGCCGCCGCGTGCGTGGCGCTGTTCGAGCGAGCGCCCGAGGGCAAGGTGTCCGTCACCCTGAACGTCGTCGCGACGATCTTGCTCGGCTTTGCGCTGGCCGCCAGGCTGATCTTCACCGGAGGATCCCTGCCGCCGCTGCCGGCGAGCATCTTGAACCTCGCACTCGCGGCGATCCTCACGGCCGGCCTCAAGTGGGTCTTCGAGAAGCGGCGGCCGAAGCCGAAGACGCGTCTCCAACGATTCGCGGAATTCCTCGGGTTCCGGCGGCCGCAACCGAAGTCGGCCTTCCAGCGCTTCACCGACTTTTTCAAATCGAAGTAGCGGACGCCGGCGCAAACCCCCATAGGCAACCGCCGGGATAGGCACGGGGCTATGGGAAGTGAAGCGACCGATCGCCCAACCGCCCTCGTCACCGGGGCGAATCGCGGCCTTGGCCTCGAGACCTCGAACCAGCTGCACGCGCAGGGATTCCGCGTTGTGCTCACGAGCCGCAAGGAAAGCGCGGGAATGGCGGCAACCAAGAAGCTCGACCCCGAAGGCCAGGACATCGTCTACCATCAGTTGGACGTCACGGACCGGAAGAGCATCTCCGCGTTGGTGGGAGACCTGCCTCGCCTTGCTCCACGGATCGACGTGCTCGTGAACAACGCGGGCGTCGGTTCGTGGGGAGCCGACCGGGCGGCGTCCGCCCACACGATCGCGGTGAACTATTACGGATCGCGCGATGTCACGGACGCGCTACTTCCGTTCGTCCCTCGGGGCGGCCGAATCGTGATGGTGTCGAGCGGGATGGGCGAGCTCTCGTATCTCAGCCGTGAGCTCCAGTCGAAGTTCGCGGATCCGGCCTCGGACCGTCCCGGCCTCGAAGCGCTCGTCGCGTCATACCTCCGAGACCTGGAAGAAGGCAACCCCCGCAAGGAAGGCTGGCCGACCGCCTACTCGGTCTCGAAAATCGCCATGAACGCGCTCACGCGGATCCTCGCGCGCGAGCTCGAGCCTCGCGGCATCCGCATCAACTCCGTGTGTCCGGGATGGGTCCGCACGGACATGGGAGGCCGCAATGCGCCGCGCAGCGTGCAGGTGGGCGCGCGGTCGATCGTCCTCGGCGCCACGGGGATCGGCGATGCGACGGGCGGTTTCTTCCGAGACGGGAAGAAAATCGCCTGGTAAGACAACCGACGCGCGTTGTGCGTTGTCGGATATCGAAACCGCGAGATGGCGGTAACTTCTTTCGCCTCCTCTCCATGAACGTGCGGTAGCAGGACCGACGATGAAGCTCGTTATCTTCGGGGCAACTGGCCAGACGGGACGCCTACTGATCGAGCGCGCGGTCTCGGGTGGTCACGAAGTAACGGGTTTCGCGCGCGATCCGAATCGCCTGAGCGCCTCGAGCGGATCGATACGCGTTGTGCAAGGGGACATCCTCGATCCCGCCGCGGTGGACCACGCGGTCGCGGGACAGGAGGCTGTCTTGAGCGCGCTCGGCTCCGCTCCGCGCGGGTCCCCGCCTGTCCTGCCGAACGGAGTTCGACACATCCTCGATTCCATGGAGAGGAACGGGGTGCGGCGGATTGTCGTCCTCTCTGCGGCGGGAGCCCTTCATGAACCGGCGGGAACGATCGTCGGCGGCTTGGGCCTCGCCCTCGCACGCGCTGTCATCCCGCGCGTGTACCGGGAGCATCGCCTGATGCTCGAGGAAGTCCGGACGAGGAATCTCGACTGGATTGCGGTCCGACCGGTCATCCTGACGAACGGGCCTCGCACCGGCCGTTATCGCGTCGTGTCCGAGGGCATCCCTCGAGGTGGGTACCGGATCTCGCGGGCGGACGTCGCCGATTTCATGATCCAACAACTGACGAGTGACACATTCGTGCGAAAGATGCCCGCCATCGCAAATTGAATCGTCACGGCGCGATGCAGGCCTCGATGGCGAGCATCGGCTCGACGGGATATTCCGAGCAGTACCGCACGATCTCGTTGCCTTCGGGGTCGTATCGCTCGGGGTGCATCAGCCAGGGGAAGCCGCACTGGCGGCAAACGTCCTCGTCCCGGGCGGCTCGTCCAAATCGGACCCTTCGCCTTCCCGAGGCCATTCGTACCCACGCGCGATCCGTCCAGTCTGTCGGGCCGTCCGTCATCTTCGTAGCCCCTACGAGCGGCGTCCGAATACGCCGTGTGGATTTGAGTCGCGGCACCACGTCTGAATAAGGTTTGCGATAATTGAGTCATAGAAGCTTATATCCGGGGTCGCCCGAAAGCGTAGAAAATCGCGTCTTGCTGTCCGGTTCGCCAAGCTTCATGAGGTCCTTGGGCGCTCGCGGGCGCGATGACGTACTCGGAAGCCCAGGCCCAGCGCGTCCGGAAGGAGCTCGCGTCGCGATCGGGCGTCATTGAGAAAGAGATGTTCGGCGGCATCGCGTTCCTCCTGGGCGGCAACATGGCCGTTGGCGTGCATGGGGACGATCTCATCGTGCGCGTCCAACCAGACCAGACGGCCGCGCTCCTCCGAGAGCCCGCCGCGAAGCCCTTCGATCTGAGCGGGGGCCGCGGGCCTCCCGCCGGATGGCTCCTCGTCGGCCCGGACGGCTACAAGAGCGACGCAGCGCTCCGCACATGGGTCGGCCGCGGGACCGCGTATGCGTCCTCGCTGCCCAAGAAGGCGGCCAAGAAAACCAAGGCGAGGAAGTGAAACGCAATCCGAAGAAACGCACAACGACAGCTCGACGAGGTCGGGCAAAGCCCCGCCAAAATCGGTCCGCCCCGCATCTGAGCGAAGGCACCGTGTCCCTTCCGGGGGTCCGTCTGTACTATCATACGATGGGTCGCGGAGAGCCGATTCTCTTCCTGCACGGCGGTCCGGCCCTGCCCCACGGATATCTCCTCCCATGGATGGAGCCCCTCGCCCGGTCCCATCGCCTCGTGTTCTTCGACCAACGCGGCGTCGGTCGATCCGGGAAACCCCGCGACCGGGACTACAGCGTCGGCCGAATCGCGGACGACGTGGAGGCGTTGCGCAAATCGTTGCGTCTCGGGAAGGTGCATCTCTTCGGGTTCTCCTGGGGCGGCGCCCTCGCCCTCGAAGTCGCGATCCGCTACCCGGAATCGCTGCGGAGCCTGACGGTCGCGGAGGGCTTTGTGAGCACGGACGCCCTCAACGCGCGCCTCCAGTCGTGGCTCGCGAATGCGCCGGCGGAGACCCGCGCGGTCGTCGAGCGCGTCGAGCGGACCGGGTTGTTCACCCCGGACGATCGATATCATGCGGAGTACGACAACGCCGTCGAAAAGATCTATCCGCGAAACCCGGAGCGGCGGCCGGGCTCCACGCCACCCAGCTTCGTCGAGGCGGTCCGAGGCCTCGCCTGGGACGTGTACTTCACGATGTGGGGCCGCGACGGTGAGTTCCGGCTCACCGGGACCCTCGCCGGATGGGACGGGATGTCGCGCATCCCGCCGCTTGCGGTGCCGGTCCTTCTGCTCGTGTCTCGTTACGGGATGTGGACGACGGAGGAGGCCGACAGCCTGGCCAAGAAGTTGCGCGACGCCCGGGTTGTCGTCTTCGAGCATAGCGGCCACATGATGTTCGCGGACGAGCCCGATCGATTCATCGAAATCATGGAGTCGTTCCTCAAGCATGCCGCCAAGCGGCGTGGTCCGAACAAACGTCGCGGCTGAAGATGCGCGTTCGGCCATCTCTCCCCTCAAGTTTCATAAACACCGCCCGGTATCGCGCGGCCCTTGGGCCTCTGGAGCGGCGTCGGTGGGCGCGCGGATCGTAAGGCCGCGATGGCCTTCATCTACGTGACCATCGTCCTCGACACCCTCGGATTCGGCATCACGATTCCGGTCCTGCCGCCGCTGATCGTGAGGTTCTTGCCGAACACCGCGCAAGGCGCGGAGGTCTTCGGCCTCTTCGTGATGGTCTGGAGCCTGATGCAGTTCCTCTTCTCGCCCCTCATCGGCGCGCTCTCGGACCGCTTCGGCCGCCGGCCCGTGCTGATCCTGTCGAGCTTCGGCCTCGGCGTGGACTACATGATCATGGCCCTCGCGCCGAACCTCGCATGGCTTCTGCTCGGTCGGATTCTCAGCGGCATCACGGCCTCGAGCTACGCGACCGCGGCGGCCTACGTCGCCGACGTCACTCCGGTGGAGCGGCGCGCCGCGGCGTTCGGCATGGTCGGGGCCGCCTGGGGCGTCGGGTTCATCCTCGGGCCCGCGATCGGCGGCCTCATGGGCGGGATTGGGCTCCGCGTTCCGTTCTGGGCGGCGGCCGCGTTCTCTCTCACGAGTGCCGCGTACGGTCTGTTCGTCCTCCCGGAATCCCACAAGCTCGAAAACCGCATATCGTTCGCTTGGCACCGCGCGAATCCGATCGGATCCCTCACGCTGCTCCGATCCCACCGGGACCTGTTCGGCCTCGCCGCGGTCAACTTCCTTCAGTTCCTCGCCTTCCAAGTCCTCCCGAGCGTGTTCGTCATCTACTCCGGCTATCGCTTCGGATGGGGTCCGATCGAGGTCGGCATCTCCCTCACGGTCGTCGGCGCGTTCAACATCGCCGTCCAGGGCGGCTTGGTGAAGCGCTTCATCAGTCGTTTCGGCGAGCGGGTCGCGCTGATTACCGGCCTGACCGCCGGCATCGGGGCCTTCATCGTGTGGGGCGCCGCGTGGACGCCGCTCATCTTCATCCTCGCGATCGTGGTCTTCGCCCCGATCGGATTCGTTCAACCGGCGCTGCAGAGCCTCATGACGCGGCGGGTCCGTCCGTCCGAGCAAGGGCAGCTGCAAGGGGCGAACGCGAGCATTGCGGGCCTCACAGGCATCCTCGGGCCCATCCTGTTCACGCTGGTGTTCGCACAGTTCATCGGTCCCTTCGCCTCGGTGGGCATTCCTGGCATGGCGTTCTTCGTCGCCTCCGTCTTGATGCTGGCCGCCCTGGCTCTCGCGGTCCGCGTCACGAGCGCGGCGCACGCGGTCGCGCCTTCCGAAGTCGAGGCGGCTCTCGCGAACGACATGGCCGAGAGCTCGATTGTCCCGGTTGGAGATCCGGACGAGTAACTCGTCAACGCGATTGGATTGGTTTCCTCCCGGGCGGCTTTATCTCCGCGGGAGGCTTGCCGGCATCCGAATGGCCCGACGACGGACGGTGTCGCGCGGGACGATCATCGAGCGGCTGGCCGATGACCTTCGCCCTTTGCCGTACGTCCAAGCGTTCTGGGAAGCCGGGGCCGCCGCTTTCGATCGGACCGATCCGTGGTCCGACATCGATCTGTACATCGTCGTCGACGACGACAAGATCCCCGAGACCTTCGCGGCCGTCGAGAAGACACTGACCGCACTCTCGCCGATCCAGCTGAAGCATGTAGAAGCGTGGCCCTCGACGTCCGGCATCGAGCAAGCGTTCTATCGCCTCGCGAAGACGGACGAATATCTCCTCGTCGACCTCGCGATCATGAAGCTCTCGGCCCCGGACAAGTTCCTAGCACGCGAGATCCACGGCGACGCGGTGTTCCTGTTCAACAAGCGGGATGCGGTGGAGATTCCTCCGCTGGACATGGAGGGATTCGTGCGGGCTCTGCTCGATCGACGGAAGTGGGTCATCGAGCGGATGGAGTTGTTCGGGCCGTTCGTCCCGAAGGAGATTCATCGGGGCAACTGGCTCGAGGCCCTCGAATTCTACCGCGCGCTCGTCCTGCAATCCCTCGTCGAAGCGCTCCGGATGCGACACGGACCGCTCCACTACGACTTCCGAATGCGGTACGTCTATCGAGAGTTGCCGAAGGATGTCGTCCGCCGGGTTGAGCGATTGGCGTTCGTCAAAGACGCCAAGGACCTCGCCGCCAAACATCGCGAGGCGGTCGCCTGGTTCGATAAGGCGATTCGAGCGGTTGACGAGACGCAGGTCCGGAACATGGTCTCCGCGGCGACGAAGAAGCGCCGCGCGAGCGAAACTATTTCCTGATTCGGCCGGATGTGCGGCGGGGCCCTGCGACGAAGGTGCTCATCGTCGGTGGATCGGGTCGAATCGGAGCCGCATGCGCGTCGCTTCTCGCTCGGGACAAACTCGTCTCCGGACTCATCATCGGAGCCCGGAATCTTGGTCTCGCCCGCAAGGTCGCAAAAGACCTCGGACGGAAGGCGACTGCGGTCCGCCTCGACGTCGAGGACAGGGCAGGTCTCGCATCCGCCGCGAGCCGCTGCGATTTGATCGTGAACACCGCCGGTCCGGATTTCCGCATGGCGTTGCCGGTGGCGCGCGCGGCGGTCGAGGCGGGCGTCGATTGCGTCGACATTAGCGCGGACGGCGGGACCGTCGAAAAGCTGCTCGCACTCGACAATCGCGCGAAGCGGTCCAGCGTTACCCTCGTCACCGGGATCGGTCACACGCCCGGACTCACAAATCTTCTGATGCAGCACGCCGCGAGGAACCTGGATAGCGTGATGGACGTGCGCGCCTGCGTCTGGTGGGACCTGAGCCGCGAGGCGAGCCTCTTCGGCGATCTGGCGGACATGCGGAAGTCCGGCCGCATCAGCGCCTCGTGGCAGCAGATCTTCGCCTGGGTCGCGGGCAAGGTCCGCTGGTACCGGAGAGGCCGTCTCGTCCGCATCAACCCGTTCGAAGAGATGCGTCACGTCACGCTTCCGACCGGCCAGGTCGTGACCGCGGTCCCGATCGGGAGCACGGAGCCGATCACCTTGCCTCGTCAGTTGCTCGGACTCCGGTCCGCGTCGATCTTCATGGGATTGCACCCGCCGCAACTCTGGGAGCTTCTGCAAACGCATGCGGTGCGGATTGCGGAGGGTGAGGTGGATCATGCGGTAGGGACCCTCGGCTTCCTGGAGGCGCTCGCGCGGAATCCCCGAAAGTGGCTGCGAAGCCGGACTCGAGTCCCGTCGAGGTTTGGCATGGTCGCCTTCGCGGCGGGACCAAAGGCGGGCGCTCGCATTCGTCACGCCTGTTGGCCTTCGGGTCCATGGGAGTCGACCGCGGGCCCGCTGACCGTGGCCGCCCTTCGCGTCCTTCGCGGGGAAGTTCCCACTCAAGGCGTGCTGTCCCCGGAGAAGGCGTTTCCGCCGATGCCATTCCTTCGAGAGGCTGCCGCCTATGGCCCAGCGCCGCCACAAACCGCACGGATCGTCAAAGAGTCCGAGAAGGTCGTCGCAAAGTACGCGGATTGAATCGCGGGCGGGATGCCTCTTCACTTACCGAGCGTCGCGGTTACGGCGAAGAAGCCCGCCACCGCGAGGATGACAACAACGCTCGCCAATCCGCTGAAGAACGAGATCACGAACGCGGCTCCATAGAACACCGGAGCGACCAGGTACTGGCGCTTGATCGTTTCCACCTGTTCATCCGTGACGTCCTTGCCCAACAGCCGATGGCCGGCCGTCGAGTACCGCCAGAGTCCGTTCCACACGAACGCAAGCAGGAGGAAGGTCCCCGAGTACACGCCGGCCGCGACCTCCGAATCCCCGGTCGAGATGTGGCTTGCCACGAGGGACGTGGTGAATGGAGTCAGGACCACGAAGAGCATGAGCAATCCGTTCATCAGCATGACGCGCCGATCGACGCGATGAATGTAGTTGAACATGTTGTGATGGTTCATCCACATGATCAGGATCGTGACGAAACTCGTGATGAGTGCGAAGAAGGAAGCCCATTGGTCGATCAGGCCCTGCGCCAGCGAGCTGCCGCCACTCAGGATCGGGTCTCGGAGGTTCAGGACAAGCAGCGTGATCGCGATCGTGAAGATGCCGTCGCTGAACGCCTCTGTCCGCGCGGTCTCCTTCTCGTCAGAGGCTTCGCGACCAAGCATCGGGATGCGGCCAGTGACACGTCGTTCCGATTTGAATCTGCTTGCCACGATCCGCGTTGATGCCTAATCGCCGCGGCGGAAGTTCGTGACGCCTCCGATCAGCCCAAGGACCGTCCCGACGATGAACCCGCCACCGCCCGCGAATCCAACGAGCGAGAAGACAATCGCGATCGGACTGCCGAGCGACTTCTTCCGCTGCCGGATGAGCCATCCGCCCACGATGGTGAGCAGTCCGCCGATGACGGAGGCCACGCCCGCGATCGCCAAGTACGGCCGGACGAGATCGGGAGCAGGCACCGGAGTCACGTTCAGAATATCCAGGACACCCTGCACGGTGATCAACAACCCGCCGACAATTGCGAGGTACGACACGCCCTGCCCCCGAGCGGCATCGAATCGCCGCTACATCAGGATTCGGTCTGTGGGTTCCGAGAGGCCCGAAAGCATTATCGCGGCGCGAGGGACTCGCCTGTCCATGCGCATCAACCTCACCGACCGTCAGTGGGCGGGCTTCTTCCTGTTCAGCGGCATCGGCCAGTTCGCGATCTTCCTCACGGTCGCGGAGGCGATCGATCCGACGTACAGCGTGTCGACGAATTACATCAGCGATCTCGGAGTGTCCGCCGCAGCGCCGGTCTTCAACACGGCCATCATCCTCGTCGGCCTGGCGGTCCTCACCACGTCGTGGTTCCTCTTTCGCACCTTCCACGATCGGATTCTCATGATCCTCGTGGCGCTCGCGGGGATCGGGGCGGTCGGCGTGGGCGTCTTCACGGAGTATTCGCCGGACGGACTGCACAGCCTCTTTTCTCTCATCACCTTCCTCTTCAGCGCGCTCGCGGCAATCTACGGGTTCCGCGTCATCCGGCCACCCCTCCAGTACATCTCGGTCCTCCTCGGCATATTCTCCTTAGCGGCCCTCGGACTGTACGTGTCCGGAACCTATCTCGGTCTCGGACCGGGCGGCATGGAGCGGATGATCGTCTGGCCGGTCCTAGTGTGGGGGTTGGCGTTTGGCGGTTACCTTCTCGTTGAGTCGCCGTCCCCTCCGATGTCCGCGAAATGAGCGGCCGAAGGTCCGGCAGCCGGCGGGCATTCAGTCCGCGTTAGGATCTCCGAAAGTCTTTTGGTCCTGACCGGGATGTCGCCTCCGGGGGAGGACCGGTGTATCACCGACACTGGACTACGATTCTGCGATCCGTCGCCAAAAAGCTCAATGGGCTGAAGGACAACAAGACCCGTCAGGTTGCAATCGATTACCTGGTTGCCCGGCTCAACTTGATGAAGGCCGAGATCGGGGCCGGAGAATGGCCGCTTAGTTTTGAGGAAGAGGACCGCGAGAAGTAGCGGCGCGACGCAGGAACTCCGAGAACCGCTGAGTCGCCTCTGGCGCAATGGACAGCCAGGCTTTCAGACTGTGATCGGCGAGGAACGCCTCGCATTTGCTCAAGTGGTCTCGAGCTTCGGCCTTCTCGCCCAACGCCGCAAGGCCGGCGGAGAGGTACATCTCGGGCAGGTAAACCGGCGAGGTCACCTCGGCCGCGAACGTCGCCTCGGCGCTTTTGACGGCCTCCCGGAAGGCCGCGATGGACTCCGGGGTCTCCCCATCGAGCCACCGCTCGAGTCCTCCTAGGATCTGGACGTGCTGCGGACGCGATTCGAAGGCCCGCTCGAACTTCGGATTCCGGAGGCGAGCGATCGTGCCGACGACGCCGCTCCGGTCCCCGAGCCATAGCTGGGATTGAAGGGCCATCCACGTGCAATCGAACGCGAGGTTCGGGTATCCGAGTCCCTCCATCTCGACGGCGAGGGTCTCGAATACGGTCCGGGCTTCCTCCGCGCGGCCCTCGAAGAAGGGAATGTGCGCCAGCCGGAATTGGGCGAATGCGATGGTCTCGCGGGAGTGGACCCGCCGCGCGAGATCGATCGCTTCCGCGAAGTGCTTCTGAGCCGCCGCGAAATCGGCCAGCAGGTCCAGGTCGACGCGTCCCTTCAACAGCAAGAGGAACCGATCGAGATGCGGATCGGGCGACCGCTCCAGGAGCCATTCCGCGCTCTCGATGTGCTCGAGCGCTTTTTCCACATCGAGGAGCCGCCACGCGAGATTGCGGGCCATCTCCATGTGCGCTCGCGCGGCGAACGCGTCGCCGGCGCCGCCGGGCGCCTGGCTCAGCGCCTGCTCCAGGTACTCGAGCGCCTTCTCCGGGCGTCCTCCGTCGCGGTCGATTTCGATCCTGCCCAGTTCCAGGAGGGCTTGCGTCATCCCACTCCGCTCGTGAAGTGTCGAGAACGTCTCGAGCGCGCGTCCGCCGTGTTCCATCGCTTCCGCGTCGTCCTCGAGTTTCGTGGCGACTCGACACCGTACGAGGTCCAGCCAAGCCTGCTCGACGCTGGGCCGGCCGTCCAGAGCCGCGAGGCCGAGTTCAATCTCCGCGAGGGCCAGGGACGTCTCGCCTCGGTTCTGGAACGCGGTCGCGAGCTTGCGGTGGAGGCGAGCCTGGTCCTCCGCCTCGGGCAATCCGCGCATCGCGGACTTGAACGCGGTCAGAGAGCCAGGGAGGTCGCCGATCCGCTCGTTCGCATCGCCCAGGGCTTCCCATAGGACGGCCCGTTCCGATTCGTCGACCGACAGTCGCAGGGCGTTCGACAGGGAGTCGACGCATGCGACGACGTTCCCCGCCTCGTCCTCGTGTGCCGCGAGCTGGCGGAGCTGCCCGACCGCGAATTTCCGAAGGCCTTGCAGCTCGGACGGTGTCAGCACGGAGGCGAAGAAGTCTCGGATCGTGTCGTGCGCCCCGAAGGCTTCGTCCCCCATCGGCTGGAGGAGCGCGCGGTTCACGAGCGACATCAGGACGTCGTGCGAGAGCGTCTCGTCCAGGAACAGGGCCTCGCGCGGGACGGGGACCTCGTAGAGCGAGGCGACCTTCATCATCTTCCGCTCGGCCGTGGGGAGGCGCGCGTAGATCTCCTCCTCGATGAATCGTCGGACGTCCCGCAGCGCGCCCTTCCGGACTCCGCCCGCCCCGGCGGACCGGAGGAGTTCGAGGAACAGCGGGTGGCCACCGAGCGTGGCGGCGAGCGGCAGGAGCCGTGGCGCGTCCGGGTCGGACGAGAAGAGCTCGCCGATTTCCTTCGAATCCAGGCCTTCGAGGTCGATTTCCCGCACCTGGCCCTGGACGGCGACGTCCCGGCGGTCGTACACCGGCAACGCGATCCGCGTGAGGACGAGGATGCGTACCTCGGGCGCGGCGACGAGCATATCCTTCAGGAACCGGAGGAACGCGTGGACCTCCGGGATGCCCTCGTGCGCATCGTCGAACACGAGGAAGGACGCCGTGTCGGCCAGATCCTCCCGGAGCGCTTGGTCCGCCTGGTCGGCCTCGCCGCGGGCCAAGACGGCCTTCAATCCCGGCCGACCGAATTGCGCGAGGAAGCCGCCGAGGTCTGCGAGGATCGTCTCCCGGGTGTCCCACGGCCGGACCCGGTGCCAGAAGAGGTTCTTCGTCCCTCGGAGCCGCTCGCACACCTTCGCCGCGAGGCTCGACTTGCCGATGCCCGCCATGCCGCGGACGACGAAGAAGCGGGGGCCGGGACCCGGAGCGGTCAAGGCGTCGAGCTCCAGACGGCGGCCGACGAAGGCCTCGACCCGCGGCACCTCTAGGAGGCGCTCGATGAATCCCGAGGGTGCTGTGGTTTCGGGAGCGACGAGGTCGACAGTTTCTCCGGCGATCGCCGCGCGCACAAATCCTCCGAGGGGAAGCTTGCCTTTGGTCGCGGTGAGCGCTTCCCCGACCGTCGTCGTGCGAACGCCCGCGGCGTCGCGCACGCGGACCGCTTCGGCTCGGACTTGCTCGCGCAGACGGGAGGCCGCAAGGCGGCCGGTATCCGTGAGGTCGTACACCTTCAGCCGACGCCGATGACCCTTCACGTGGGCGACGCGTTCCCGCACGAGTCCTTCTTGGAGCAGCGGGTCGATGAACTGACGGACGTGCTGCACGTAGATATCGGCGGCCTTCGCGATCCCTTCTTGGCCCATCTCCGGAGGGACTTCCACCACGTCGGCGTACTTCGCGAAATCGCCGAGATGAATCAGGATTCGTTCCTTGGCCGTCAAGCGCACGACGGGCACCGGCCGCGGCCGTCCATCGGATGCACGCGTAAGAACGTATGGTCGCCGGGTCCGCCGCCCCTCCCCTGAGTTTGGTTATTCACAGTGTACCCACTGAGCGTCGGACTAGTCCCTCCGCCGGCATCGGCCACCTAGGTGCCTGGACAAGGGTGCCTAGGAGAAAAACAACCATGATGGAAATGTACGGAAGGGCCATCGTCGAAGAGCGGCTGCGGCCGCGGAAGTTCGCCGAGATCGCTACCTACGTCCGGAACGAGTACGGATCCGGCGTCGGGCCGGCGTTCCTGTTCGCAGACATGGCGCACGGCGGCGTCGCGGGGAAGCCGCGGAAGCAGTGGACCACGTCCCGCGCGGTGATCCGCACCCTGGCGAAGGCGATGCGGGCGTTGGTGCCCGGGAACGGAAAGGCGAAGGCCGCAAGCCCAACGAGGTGAGGCCTGCGAGCGGGCGCCGAGGAGGGGCGCGGTACCAAGTACCCAACGGCCGGGAGGTGATCCCCACGATCCTCTGGCGGCTCGCCGTCTTCGCGGCGGCGGTCGCGGCGTACCTGCAACGGCTCGCCGTGCCGATCCTGCCCCGCGTCTTCTGAAGCCGGGCCGGAGGGCCCTCCCCCGGCCTCCTTCTCCTTTCCACGCGCGGAGATGGATTCAGAAATCGAAGCGGATAATCGCCCGCGAAGGACTTAATCCCGAGACGACGGCTAAGACGCGTTGGCCGACTTCCACAACCTCGTCCGTCGCACCGTCGAGCACGTGTATCTGACGGACATCGGCGGCACACCCCTCGTCCATCTTTCTCGGCGAATCCCCTCGGACAAAGACCCGGACCTCGTCGCCTCGATGTTCGCCGCGATCCAGAACTTCATGGACGACAGCTTCCACAGCATGGGCATCGGCGACGTGCGCAGCATCGAGATGTCGGACCGGCATCATGTCGCGTTCGGCCGCGGCCCACGCGTCCTCCTGTACATCGTCTACAGCGGGCGGGAGTCGAACCATCTCGAACGGCGCGTGATCCATCTCGTCCACGTGATCGAGTCGCGCTTCGCGCCCGTGATCGAGACGTGGAACGGCGACGTCGACGCGATCGAGCCGCTGCAATACTTCCTCCAGATGGAATGGGAGATGCCACGCCGGGAACTCCGGTCGCCTCCGCGGACGGAGCCCGAGCTCATCGCCTGAGCGGTTTCCCGGAGAAACCATTTTAGAGGACCACTTCTTGGTGGGCGACGAGCCGCGATGCGACGTTCTCGTTGCCTTCCGTGGATAGTGGCCGTCTTCCTCGTGTCCGCGGCGATCGCCTTCGTTCCCCGTCCCGCGCATGGCGCCCTCATCAAGCCGTCGTACGCGGCGGGGGACCGTTGGGTCTACGACCTCGACGGATCGCTCGCGACGTTTCCGGGACTGAACGCGAGCCAGTTCGGGCCGTTCAGCTTCGGTATGGTCGGCCGAGTCGAGGTGGCTGTGGTGGGTCCGGCGTCCGCAACGATCGGGAACACCTCGATCCCATCGGTGCAGGTCGCAACAAGCGCATCCGGGTTCTTGAACGGGACGTTCACGATTCCTGGTGGCCCGTCCGCCGCGATTCACGGATCCTTCACGACGTCCAGTACGGAGTTCTGGGAGGACGGGGCCTACTTGCCGGTGCGATCGACCGGGAGCTCCTCCTACGCCGCCGACGTCACCTACGTCGTCACACTCCACTTGGATGTCCAGGTCAAGGTCAACGCCACGACAACGCTCGGATCGGTCCCGCCGTTCGGCCTCGACGTCGGGGAGAATGCGAGCGCACCTCTCACGACCGACGTCCGCGTGAACTCCACGTTCACTTTCGCCGGCCAGACATCCCAGATGGACAACGAGACCACGATTAACACGACGTGGCACCGCGAGGTCCTCTCGCAGCAGAACATCACCGTCGGCGCGGGGACCTTCCTCACCTACAAGATGAACCAGACGCTCGGCAGCTTCCCGGGCATCCCCGGTGCCCTCGAAGGCAACGAGACCGCGTACTTCTCGAACGATGCCGGGTACTACGCGAAACGCGAGGCGTACGCGAACGGCACGCGGGCGGCGGAGCTGTCCCTCAAATCCTACTCCTACGGCGCGCATGCGACCGGGCTGAGCGTCTACGACATTGCGCTCTTCGTCGTCCTCCCGATTGTCCTGGCCGCCGTCGTCGTTTTCTTGATCTGGCGGCGCCGGAAAGGTCGAAAACCGGAACCGCCATCTCCCGCCACCGGAGAGGGTCCGCCTGCTCGTTGAGACGAATGGCCTGACGAAGGTCTTCGGCGAGGTCCGCGCCGTCGACGATCTCAGCGTCTCGATCCCGGAAGGCGCGATCGGGCTGGTCGGGCCGAACGGCGCCGGCAAGACGACGTTCTTGCGGCTGCTCCTCGGCCTCCTGAGGCCGACGTCCGGCTCGGGCCGGGTCCTCGGCTACGGCATTGAGGATGGCATTCCCGTCCGCGAGCAGATCGGATACATGCCGGAGCACGACTGCCTCTTGCCGGAGATGACGGGCATCGGGCTCGTCACGTACATGGGTCGCATCAGCGGCCTCGATCCGGACACTGCCATGAGCCGCGGCCACGATGTGTTGCAGTTCGTCGGCGTGGACGAGGAGCGGTACCGCAAGGTGGCGGAGTACTCGACGGGCATGAAGCAGAAGGTGAAGCTCGCGCAGGCGATGGTCCACGACCCGCGGCTCTACATCTTCGATGAGCCGACGACCGGCTTGGATCCCCGCGGCCGGACGGAGATGCTCGACCTCGTCCACACGATTGCCGAATCCCCCGGTCGGAACGTGATCCTCTCAAGCCATCTTCTCCCCGACGTCGAGCGCATCTGCAAGTACGTCGTCATCCTCGATGGCGGGCACCAGATCGGAGCCGGGACGCTGTCGCAGCTCCTGAGCGGCGGGGAGGATCGGATGCGCGTCGATTTGCGGGGCGATGCGGGCGGGTTCGTGCGGCAGCTGCAACAGGCGGGCGTCGAGGCAGATGTCAGCGCGGCCGCAATCCACGTGACGCGGAAGGCAGGCGTGGAGACGGAGGTCTTCCGGGCCGCGAAGGCAGTCGGTGCGGAGGTCCGCTACCTCGGCGGGGAGATTCGAAGCTTGGAGGAGTTGTTCCTCGAACTCGTCGAACGCACCGCGAAGGGAGGCCGCTAGAATGTCGATCTCCGTTCCAACCTACACGCGGCGGGAGATGCCGCTCCTGCGCCGCCGCGATCGGGTTCGCACGATCATCACGACCGGCCTGCGGCGGGAGTTCAAGCGCCCCGCCGCGATGGTCGTCACGGGCCTCGGCGTCGCGATCACGACGATCAGCTCGATCGTCATTGTCCTCTTCATCTCGCTCATCGTGCCCGGCCAGGCGCGCGACCTCAGCTTCTTCTTCATCCCCGCATCGAACAATGCGATCCTGTTCTTCGTCACGCTGATGGCGTCCGTGGTCGGTTCCGGGCTCATCGCGGACGACCTGAATTCGATGGCCCTCACCTTGTATCTGAGCCGCCCGATCACGCAGGCGGATTACCTCGTCGCGAAGGCCGGCATCCTCGCTCCCCTGGTCGCGATGGTGGCGGTCCTGCCGCTCGTACTCACGCCGTTCGTCACGGCGTTGCTCGGATACTTCCCGTGGGACATCGCGCTCGAGGCGATGGGCCTCTCCCTCCTGATCGGCGTCCTGTTCACCGCCTTCTACACTTCCGTGAGCCTGTTCCTGTCGAGCCTCACGCGCCGCCGGAGCTACGCCGCGGCCGGCGTGTTCGCGGTGACGTTCGGCCTGACGATCCCCGCGGAGATCCTCGCCGGAGCGACGAACACACCCTCGCTCCTCTACCTCTCGCCGTGGGAGGACTTCCTCCAGGTCGCGCGCGCGGCGTTCGGCGCGACGGGCGGGGTGATCGATTGGCCGGGAGCGTTGGCGATCCTCCTCGGGGCCACGGTGGTCGCGTCCCTCGTCACGTACCTCCGCATGAAGGCGGTCGAGGTGGTCTCCGGATGAGCGGGGTCGTCGATGCGGCGGCCGTCTCGAAGTGGTACGGCGAGGTCCTCGGCCTCAACTCCTTCACCGCGTCCTTCGGCAGCGGCATCACGGGCCTCGTCGGGCCGAACGGAGCGGGGAAGAGCACGCTCTTCAAACTCCTGATCGGCCAATTGCGGACGGACCAAGGCCAGGTCCGGTTGCTCGGGGAGAACCCTTGGAACAACGTCCCGCTGAAGCGCCGCATCGGCTACTGTCCGGAGCACAACCAGCTCTACGGATGGCTCAGCGGTCAGCAGTTCGTCGAGACGCTCCTCCGGTTGGACGGGATGCCGAAGGGAGAAGCTGTAACGAAAGCGGCGGCCGCCCTGGACCTCGTCGGACTCTCCGACGCGGCGCACCGTCCCACGCGGACGTACAGCCGCGGGATGCGTCAGCGCGCCAAGCTCGCGCAGGCCCTCGCCCACGATCCCGACATCCTGATCCTAGACGAGCCCTTGTCCGGCGCCGATCCCCTCGCGCGCGTCCACATCCTCCGGACGATCGCGGAGTTCGCGAAGAAAGGCGGTCACGTCCTGATGTCGACCCATGTATTGTATGAGATCGAACGCGTCACGCACAACATCGTCCTCATCCACAACGGCAAGGCGATCGCGTCCGGCGACATCCACGCAATCCGCGCGTTGATTGACGAGCACCCGCATGCGGTGCGCCTCGCGACGCCGCGACCACGAGAACTCGCGCAGGCCCTCGCCAACATGGAGCACGTGGTGTCGTTCGAATTCCCCGCGGCGGACTCGCTCCTCGTCCGCACGAAGAAGCCGGACGCGTTCTACAAGGAGCTCCCGGCAATCATCGTCGACCGGAATCTCGAGGTCCGCGGGCTCGAGAGTCCGGACGACAGCCTCGAAGCCGTGTTCGAATACCTCGTGGGGTGATCGGACGGAATTCATCGAATCGTTCCGCCGGGGCGTCGTCGTCATCGGGCTGACGGTCCGCTACTTCTTGACGACTCGACGCGTGATCACGACGGGTCTCCTCGCCGCCGTCCCTTTCCTGATCATGGTGTCCCTCGCGGCCGCAAGGGTTCCGTCGTTCAATTTCATCCTCCTGTTCCAGACGCTGATGATCCCGCTGTTCCTCTCGGTGGTCCTCATCTTCGTGACGCTCGTCGGCGCCACGACGCTGATTCGCGAAGAGATCGAGGACCAGACGATGCCCTACCTCCTCACGCGCCCCATCTCGAAGCCGGCGATTGTGCTGTACAAGTACCTGGGATATCTGATCTCGGTCCTCGTGCTGCTGGTCCCGCCGCTCGTCCTCGCGTATGCGGTGACGATCGGCTACTCCGGCGATTCGTTCTCCGCGGACTCGGACGTCTTGGCCGGATTCCTAGTCACGACGGTGCTCGGATCCGCGGCATACGGCGCGCTCTTCCTCTTCCTGTCCGTCCTCGTGCGCAAGCCCCTCGCGATCGGCCTCCTCATCGGCTTCGTGTGGGAGTCGATCGTCGGCTCGCTCCCGGGCGACGTGCCGAAGATCAGCGTGATCCATTACCTGCGCTCGATCCTGAAAGGGATGATCGCCGTCGGGCCGCTCAACAGCTACACGACGGACATCTCCGCCGGCTTGGCGGCGGGAATCCTGATCGCCTTCACCGCCGCGATGATCGTCCTCTCGCTGGCGGTATTCCAACAGATGGAGTTCCGGCAGAAGGCGTGAGCTTCAGGCGGGCCGCTCCCAGACAAGCCCGCTCCCGACGCTCCGCCGTACGACCTTCCCCTCGCCTTCGAGTTCCTCGAGGAGGATCTCCGCGTCGTCGTCCGTCACCCCGAGCATCGCGGCGACCTCGCGCGTCGCACAGCGGTCGTACCGCCGAATCAGCCCCGCCACGGAGCCCTCGACGGGATCGACGACCTTCGGGACGATGTCCGGCTCGACTTTGCGGACGACGTCCTCGAAGACCTCCCAGGGTTGCCATCCGTTGAGTCGCGCGGACACGTCGCCGCGGGTCAGCGTGAACGTCGGGAATCCGGTGACCTCGAGTCGCTCGCACTCCCCGCGGTCCTTGCGGAACGCCGCCTCGGCCGTTCCATCGTCGAGGGCCTTCTCGAATGCGTCGACGTCCAAGTGCGTCTCACCCGCCACGTCCATCTGCACCCCGCGTCGGTGGATCGGTCGACCGTCGAGGCACCACGCCTCTCGAAGCGCTCTCAGATACCGCCGGCCGGCCTCGCCACTCTGAAGCTCTCCGGCCTTCACCGCAATGCACGCAGGCCATGTCGAATTGAAGTCGTCGACACTGTCGATCATTTTCTCCGAAGCCATCGGCATTCGGTGCTGCTCCGCCACGGCCTCGAAGAACGCGAGGACGGAAGCGGTCCAGCGCCCACCGGACATCCGCGCCCACTGTTCCCGGACCGGAGAGAAGTCCTCGAACAGGCCGCCCATCCGGATCTCGAGCTCGACCGCGCCCGGATAGACGACCTCGAGGCGGCGCATCATCGGCTCGCAGCCCCAGCACCAGATGTTGTGGGGATCTGTGTACCAGACAATGCGAACCGGGTCGACCATCGAGTCGGTTCGGGCAAGCGGCGGTTCCCTAAGAACCCGTCGATGTGTCAGACCGTGGGGAGACCGGAATACGAATGTCGTAAGAAAGGCGAGCGAAGGTTGAAATATATCGCGATATATCGCGATAGATCATGGAAACGGCGCGCGTCGACCCGGTCTCGCGTGAACTGCCTGTGCACCTAGAGGGCCTCGGCAAGGAGTACGGACACTTCACCGCACTAAAGTCCCTCAACCTGGACGTTCCGGCGGGGACCTGTCTCGGGTTCCTCGGCCCGAACGGCGCGGGGAAGTCGACGACAATCAAGATCATGACGAACCTGATCCGTCCGTCCCGCGGCCGCGCGACACTGTTCGGGATTGACGTACGAGAGGATCCCCCGCGGGCTCTGAGCCGAGTCGGCACGGTGATCGAGACTCCCGAGTTCTACGGATATCTCTCGCCGCTCGAGACGCTCGCCTACGCGGGACGCCTCCGCGGCATGACCTCGCACGACATCGAGACGCGCAGCGAAGCCGTGCTGCGCGAGGTCAAACTCTCCGACTGGGCGGACCACCGCATCTCGGAGTTCTCGAAGGGAATGAAGCAGCGCGTCGCGATTGCGCAGGCATTGCTGAGCGAGCCGGACCTGCTGATCCTCGATGAGCCGACGTCGGGTCTGGATCCGCGTGGCATGGCGGAAGTCCGGGACGTGATCAAGACGCTCAAAGGGGAAGGCCGCACGATTTTCATGAGTTCCCACTTGCTCGGCGAGGTCGAGGAGGTCTGCGACGAGGTCGCCCTCCTGAACCAGGGCCAGCTCCTGATCAAGGGATCCGTTCGGGACCTAGCTCGCGGGTCCGGCACGTCGACGTTCCAGGCGACATTCCTCCATCCTCCCGCCGCGAGCGATCTCGAAGCGCTCGCCTCGATCCCCCATATCGAGGAGGTGCGGGACGCGCACGACTCGTCGGTCGACCTGAGGATCGCCGGCGGCGAAGAGGCGCAGGCGCAAGTCCTCGAGGCGTTGATGGCGCGCGGCCTGAAGGTCACGAGCTATCGTCCGCTCGGGTCCTCCCTTGAACAGCTGTATCTCGAACGGATCCAGGAGTCGGATCGCCTATGACCGCGAGCCCGCTCTCCCAAGTCGTTACCGTCGCGAGCTACGAGATCCGCAAGTACCTGCGGAGCCGCAGGCTCATCGGCGTCCTGATTCTCGTGGCCTTGATCGCCGGCCTGATCCTCGGCCTGCCACCGGCCCTCGGGTCGGCGTACGCGTCGACCCCGGACGCCTTCGTATCGTCGTTCGCCACGTTCGCGGGTCTCCTCGCGGTCCTGAGTGGCGTCTTGTTCGCCGCGGACGCCCTCGTCTCGGAGCACGAGAAGCGCACGGGCTACTTCCTCTTCCCGAACCCCGTCCGCCGGGAGGTCCTCGTCGTCGGGAAGATCGCGGCGAGCCTCCTCGTCTCCGCGGCCGTCATCTCCGTGTACTACGGGATCGCGGCGATTGCCGCGCTGGTCGTCACGGGGTCGCTGACGGAGGCCGTCGGCCTCTCCTACCTGTACGCCCTCGCGTACATGACGTGCATCGTCGGAATCGCATACCTGCTTTCTGCCTCGCTGAAGAGCACGGTCGCCGCGACCGTCCTCACGTTCTTTCTGTTCACGTTGATCTCGGTGTTGATCGGAGCGATCTTGGGCGCGGCGCACGTCAGCCCGTGGTTCGTCCCGACATCGGCCTCCAGCATCATCGGGAACGTCCTCGGTGCGTCCTCCGGGGGCCCGCGACCCGGGGGCGGGTCGGCGGAGTTCGTGCCGGACCCTGTGACATCGGTCGCGGTGTTCGTGGCGTACGCGGTCATCGGAGTCGTCCTCGCGATCGTCCTGTTCCGGCGGAAGGAGCTCGCGTCATGAGCACGTCGGGGCCGTTCCGCGGATCGCTTCCGTTCTTCTTCAAAGGGGACTTTAAGGGCCTGGTTCTCCACTTGCTCGAAGATCGCCCGATGCACGGATACGAGATCATCAAGGCGCTCGAGGAGCGGTCCCGCGGCTTCTACAAGCCGAGTGCGGGCGCGATCTACCCGGCACTCCGGACGTTGCTGCGCCAAGGACTCGTCTCAGTGAGCGGGGAGGAGCGCCGCAAGACGTACCGGATCACCGCGAAAGGAAAGGCCTATTTGCGGAGCCGCCGTAAGGAGATCGAGGGGCGGTTCCACGCCTTCGAGGCATCGATCGGCCCGGAGCGCGCCGCGTTGTTCCGCGAGTTCCGTGGCACGATGAAGCTCCTGGGCCCGACCCTGCAGGACGTTACGCCGGCCCAGGCGGAGGAGCTGCGGAAGCTCGTGGTTCAGCTGCGCGAGAAGATCCAGAAGATCGTATCCGAACGCGGCTAGTCGTCGCGACGCTCTCACTCATCCAGACTCGCCGGGTCGCCGCGATCGATATTTCCAGACTGCCAGCCCCGCAATCGCTGCTCCGATGTCGAGGGCGATGATTCCCGACGCGATCCCGGAGGATCCGACCACGACGACGAACTCGCCGGTGCCCACCTCCGAGTTCGGAGCGCCGGCTTGATCGTCCGCCACGAATCGGTACGTATGGATGCCCGGCGCGAGATGCACCGCGAACCGGAAGGCGGCGTCCATCGTGACGAGACCCCGGGAGAACTCCATCGGCATGCGGGCGCCGTCGAGGACGATCGAGACCTGTGGAGGGTCTCCGTCGAGGTCCGCGTATTGGACCGCGAACACGAACTCCGTGATGTCGTCGCCGCCTGACGGCGAGATCGCGGGCTCCGTCAGAAAGGGCGCTTGGTTCCTCGTGCCGACACGCGTAATCGAATGAGACACCTTCCACGCGACGACCTTGGGGTCTTCCGCGGGGTGGTAGTCCCCGCGCACCTCGACGATATCGCGGACGACGACGTCCTCGCGAATCAAGTCGTCCGAGCGGACGTACACGAGTTTTCCCGGACGAAGTTCTCCCGTGGGATCGGCGATCACCTGATCGATGGCGATCCGAACGAGGTCGATGAGTCCCATGGCGGGCAAATCGGCGTCGGTCACCGTCCCTCGGAACGCGACATCCGCGGCGCGGACCAGAGGTTCGACGCGGATGAAGTACGAAGGTTGCTGGTCCTGTGCGAGCAGGACTCCGTTTTCAAAGAGCCGTACCGTCGCCGTCAGGGTGGTCTCCGAGTCACGATAGACGACCGGCGTCGCGGCTTGCATGAAATATCGCGCCCCCCAGGTGCCCTCGCCCAAGTTGAACGTCACGAAATAAAGTGGCTGGAAGAAGACCCAGCGGGCCGCCTCGGAGGGATCGAACCCGCCGGTTACATCCAGCTCGATCCGGACTTGGCCGTGGTGGCCGGATGGGACTTCGAGAAGCATCTGGATGCCCGCCGTGTAGACCTCGCCTCCCATGACGGACACGGGGTAGTCGATGAGGCTCGCCTTGTTTGTGATCGTCACGTTCCAGCCCTGCGCGGGTTGGACCGGCGGTGCGGCACCGATTGGAGCGAGAATCTTCGGGCCCACAAGTGCATCGGCATGGGGCGCCAGCGCGCGCACGTTTTCTCGGGTCTGGACGTTTGCGAAGACCGATGTGGAAAGGAGGACCGTCAAGACGATTGCGGCGCCGCTGACGACTGCCCACCTTCCCATCCGGATCAGGCGACGGCCTCGGCCGCCGATGCGGCTCCTAGCCGATAAAACTGCGCCGAAATGGGCGCCGAGGATTCGGCCTCGAGGCAGTTGTCGTCGCGCGCGGTTCGGGCCTCGCGTGGTTCACCGCTCGATGTCGAAGTAGATGCGCACGGTCGCACGGTACGACTTCACTTTCGCGCCGTCGAGCTCCATCTCGAGTTCTCCGACCCGCGCCCATCGAATCCCCCGGACCGTCTTCGCGGCCTCGCGGACCGCGTTCTGGGCCGCATCCGCGAAGCTCTTCGGCGACGTCCCCACGATGTCGATAATCTTCTGGACCATGTCCTTCCCCGAAAGGCGATGGCGGTGCGGCCATTTGTTCGCTTCGGCACCGCGAGACGGGCTCGAACGACGGCCTAACCCGCCTCGACTTTCGAGGGATCCGGGAACTTCTTCAGGACCGCGCTGAGGGTCGCGGCCTCTTTCCGCATCCCCTCGATGTCCTTCTCCAGGAGTGCGCGCCACTTCCGCGCCGCCGCATCCCCGTGGGTCGCGTACAGGCGAGCCGCGGACTGCAACGCTTCGAAGCGCCCTTCTTTCAGCGACGTCACAAGAGCGTGCCCGCGCTCCGCCGCATCGTTCACGCGCCCGATGCGCTCGAGGAACTCGACGATGGCGGGCACGCGTCGGCGCAGCATCGTCGCATCCTCGCTCCACTGGATCTGGAGCGACCGCCGCTCGTCGTCGCGCACGGCCTTGAGCCACGACCAGGCAGCATCGAGTGCGCTTCGGATCAGACGCGAATCGCCGAAGACGTGAGTGAGCTTCGCGTCCGAGTATCCCGGCAGCTCGAGCAGGCCGTAGAAGGAACGGCTCCGGAACGCCTCACCTTGGGGGCTCGCGTTGTTGAGGAGCCGCAACAGCGGTTCCGGATCGGAGTTCGGTTGCGGCGCAGGGACGCCGATGCCTCGCCCTTGCGCGGCTTCGAGGAGCAACGGGATTGCCTGGTCCGCGCGGCTGCGCGCGAGGAAGTCGAGGTACGAGGCCGCCGCCCGGTCGTTGAAGGCGTCCACTTCCTCGTTGAAGGTGCGCGCGTCCTCCGGGGACGTCGGCGGCTTCGGGATCTTCTCGAGTCGCTCGACCTGCGTCTTCAGCTGGCGGATGCGCGCCTCGACCGCTTTGTACGACTCGCGGTACGCGCCCTGGAGCCGGCGGACCTCCGCGCCTTGCTCCGCCATCCGGTCGAGCTTCCGCCACGCCTTGCGCGCTCCGTAGAAGTCGCGCTTCCGCGCCTTCCGGAGGGAGGCGTCGAGGCCGGCGACGAGCCTCGGGGCGATCCGCTTCTCCTTCAAGGCCTTTGCAAGGTCCGCCGCGATCGTGTCCACGTCCCGCGTGAAGATCCGGACCTGCCGCCAGTTGTCGACCTCGCTCTCCCGGATCAGCCGGTCGACTCGTTCCCGGAATCGGTCGAGCGTGCCGTCGACGAGGCCCGGGATCCCATGGACACGGTCCCGCGCCTTCTCGATCGACTCGAGGAGTTCCTCCGCTTCCGCCTCGAACGTCTCTGCGGACGGCGCGTCGGAGGAGGGCATCGAAGGTCCGCGATGGACCCCACGCTATTTAGATTCCTTTCGGACGACGCCCGGACCGCGGGTTCCGCGCGAGCCAAAGAGAAAAGGGGGCGTGGCCCGGGGGAGACCAGGCCACGCGGTTGGGGATTAGGGGTTCGTGTGCACCTGGATGTTTCCTCCGACGAGGTACGCTCCTGCGTTGGTCGTGGGGTGGTAGTAGAACCCAGAGTCGTTCGTCACGACGAAGTCGATCCAGTCGGTGCCGTGTCCCGGCTCTCCGTTGTCCTGCACCGTGATGGTGTAGTGGTAGCCGGAGCCACCGTTGACCGTCGCTTCGCCGCTGAACGTGCGGGCCGGGCCGTCTCCGGGCCCAGCTCCCACGTCATAGGTGTCGACCGTCGTGGCCTTGATGTGGTAGTCGGTCCCGTGATCCACCCAGTTCAGCTCGCCTCGGAGGGGTTGGTTGGGCTTGTATCCCGCTTCGAAGCCGAAGTTCGCGTGGAAGCCGTTGGACCAGATCCAGCCGCCTCCGGTGACGAAGTCATGCACGGGCGGTGGCGGGAATGGCGTCCCCCCTCCGCTGGGGCACGAGATGTCGCTGTGGGCACTCGAGACGACGATCTCCACGCCCTGAGCCCAGAGATGCAGCGCGTTCACCGTGATCGAGTAGCCGGTCGGGTCGCTGAAGATGTTCTGCTCGTTGATGACGAGCGTGAAGACGTTCGGCACGGCGACGATCTGATTCGGCTCGCCCGTCACGATGACGGGATTGCCCATGACCATCAGATCGGCGATATCGCTCGAACCCGACGCGCCCGCGTCACAGGTCGTTCGGGAACCCGCCGATACGAAGGTCGTCGTGACAAGCGGGGGATTCCCGGGAATCAAGGTGACGTCGGCGGTGGACGCGAAGCTCTCCGCGACTCCGTTCAAGCCGATCGTCCACGACACGAAGGTACTCGCTTCGGCCGCGGGGGTGTTCACATCTGCCAGGGTCGCCGTCAAGGCTCCTCCATCCGACGGAAGATCGCCGGTGTCCGCGAATGTGGTGTCGCTGCCGGCCGGCGGCGGCGTGTGGACCCACAGACCGTAGGCCCTTCCGCTGTAGTCGCCCGTCGGAGGCGATTCCCATCCGAAGGCGCCCGGTGCGATCACCACAAACGCAAACAGGAAGATTGAGACCGCTGCGACGATCCCTTTCGCCCTGTTCGATATACGGGTGGGTGCGTTCATGGTAGCGGATTCGATGGTCCGCGAGGCTCAAAAGGGACACACCGTCAGCTGTGCCGGGGTGTACCCCAAAGCCACCATGTCGCCGACGGAGGCATGTTGGTTCCCAGCGCTGATATCGAGTCAGTCGCGGCGAGTGTCCATTCGTGTCCACATCAGGAAGCCTCGAATTGATTCGCGGTCCTGAGGAGACACCCGGGGAGCCCGGGTCCGCAAAACCTTAAATCGACGGAGCCGCTCCGCAGCCTTCCATGCAGATGCGGCTTCTGGAGAAACAGAAGGACTCGGTCCGGCTCGAGATCCTTAACGCGGACGACACGGTAATCTACCCCCTGATCACGGCCCTCCTGAAGGACCCGGACGTCGAGGACGCCCTCTACTACACGGGCCATCCCCAGCTCGACAAGCCCGTCCTCACGGTCAAGGTGAAGAAGGGCAGCCCGCAGGCCGCGCTGAAGCGCGTCGCGGAAGGCCTCGCGGCGGAGTTCGGCGGCGCCCGACAACTCCTGGAGAAGGAGCTCGCATAGGCCCATGGAGCGAGACGTCGGGATCGAAGGCTACCTGACGTCGACCCCGGGCGTCGGCGGGATTCTCAAGGCCAGCGCGGAGGATTTCGTCGTCGAGGAGGTCTCGTCCCCGCCACCGCCGTCCGCGGAGGGCCGCTACGCCATCGCGACGGTGCGGGTTCGGAATTGGGAGACGAACCGGCTCGTCCGGCAACTCGCGCGGGGGTTGCACGTGAGCCGCCGCCGCATCGGCTTCGCGGGTACAAAGGACAAGCGCGCCATCACGACGCAGCTGGTCTCGTTCGAGGATGTCCCACTCGAGGGGATTCGGGCGCTTCACATGAAGGACCTCGAGGTCGTCGATGTCTATCGGGCCGAGGCGGGGCTTGAAATCGGAGATCTCCGCGGCAACGGCTTCCGCATCGTCGTGCGGGACATCGCCATCGCGCCGGAGAAGGCGGCCCCTACGGTCGAGGAGACCGCGCGCCAGCTCCGCCTCCATGGCGGCTTCCCGAACTTCTTCGGGGAGCAGCGGTTCGGGTCCGTGCGACCGATCACGCATGTCGTCGGCCGACACATCGTCCGCGGGGAATTCAGGGAAGCGGTCGATGCCTACGTCGCGAATCCGATCGAAGGAGAGGGAGAGGAATCGTACGAGGTCCGCGCCGCGTTGCGTGACACGGGGGACGTGCGCACCGCACTCCGCACGTATCCACGGTCCTACGGGTTCGAGAAAGCGATCCTGAATCATCTCAACACACATCCCGAGGACTTCGTGGGTGCGCTGCGGGCGCTGCCATTCAACCTGCTCCTCATGTTCGTCCACGGCTACCAGTCGTTCCTCTACAACCGGATGCTCTCGGAGCGGATGCGCCGCGAACTCCCGATCCACGAGCCCGTCGCGGGCGATCTCGTGCTGCCCGCGGACAAGTCGGGATTGCCGGACCGCGATCGACGGATCGATGTGACGTGCGACAATCTGGATCGCGTCGCGGAGCGATGCCGCGCCGGCAAGGCCTGGGTCGGCGGGCTCCTGTATGGGTCCGAATCCGAGTTCGCCGGTGGCGAGCCCGGACAGATCGAGAAGCAGGTCATCGCATCCGAGGGGCTTCGACCGGAGGACTTCATCATCCCGGACCTCCCGCGGCTGTCGTCGAAAGGCACGCGACGCGAGATCCTCGCACCGCTCGCCGCGATCGATGCACGCACGGAGGGAAACGAGCTGCGACTCGCGTTCGAGCTCACGCGCGGATGTTATGCGACGTGTCTCGTTCGAGAATTCACGAAGGCGGGATGAGCCGCTCGCTCACGAGCGCATCTTCGACCAGAGGTCCGCGAACCGGTCGACCGCATCGTCTTGGAAACTCACGCGGTTCGCCAGGAGGAGCTTCCGCACTTCCTCGAGGTCCTTGATCGTGAAGACGCTCTCCCGCTCCCGCTTCGTGCGGACGAGCAAGTCGCGGCTCATCAGCTTCTGCAGATGGTACGAGAGCGTCGACTTCGACACCCCGACCGACATCTGGAGTTCCGCGAACGTGCGGTCGCCGTACGTCAGGAGTTCGAGGACGATCTTCCGCGGGACATCCTGCCGCAACACCGCGAGGATGCGCCGCTGCGCCTCGACGAAGGCACGCGCGATGAAGTACCGCTTGCGGTGTCCATCTTCCTCCGCCTTGAGGACGCCGTTCCGCTCCAGGTAGCCGAGATGGTACGAGAGCATGCCCGTCGACATGCCGAGCGCCTGCCCGATGCGACGCAGGTGCACGCCCGGGTTCGCGGTCAGGAAATCGTAGATTCGTCGGCGGCTCTCCAGTTCTAGCCCTTCGGACATGTTGATCACCTCAGCAGCGCGAGATACAGGGACACGAGCACCGCGAGGTTCAGCGCGAGCCACGTCGGCGCGACGGACGAGACCGGCTGCGTCGCGATCTCCACGAGCAGGTACACGCCCTGCGCGAGGAAGAGACCGAACGCGCCCGTCAGCAGCAGGAACCGGCGCTCGCGATGCCGCACATACGACTTCGCGGACACCGTCGCGAGGATCGCCGCGAACCCGGCGAACGAAACCCTGAGGAACACGTCCCAGGGGCCCATATCCTCCCGACGATGCCGATACAGAGTAAAGATACTTTGTGTACAGGGGTCGAAGGGCGTTCGAATCTCGTCCCGGGACGAGGGTTCGAACAGCGTCCCAAGGAGTTGCCCCCTCGGACCAAAACCGGGATATCGTCGAACGGACAGTATTCGGTAGATGGAGGACGGCCAAGGCGCGTGCGCAAATCTCGCGAAAGCGGCGGCGGCACTCACGGTGCTTTCACTGCTGCCCGTCGCCTTTGTCGGATCTGCCCCCTCTCACGCGTCGGCCGGCCTCCTCCCTATTTATTCGTCGTCGACGCCGGGATCGACGAACGGTGAGACGCCGTATTCCTCGTTCCTCTTCGGATCCTTCGCCTACGACGAGCCGCAGGGCCAGGTCCTCGGGTCGTACGTGAAGTTCTCGTACATCGCGCCAATGGGCCCGATCCGCTCGTACCTCGCCACCGGCGCACTCTCTCCCGTGCTCTACATCGGCTCGATCGATGTCGGGCCGTTCCTCCCGCTGCGGGATCCGAAGGTCAGCGGACCGACGTTCTTCGTTCAGGGATACGACGTCGAGATCCGCGCGCACGACGATCCGACGGGCCTCCTCGAGATCCGCACCATGAGCTCGCGCGAGGTGACGATCGAGCTACCCGCCTCCGCAACGAACATCTCGCAGCACGCGACAGAGGTCACGGGTCCGGGATCCTGGCCCGCTTCATCGGTCTCGTATACCGTCGGCGAGGATCACGCGCGGCTCGTCCTCGGGGCCGGCTCCTTCACGGTCACCGGCACGCAGGTCGTCGCGCACATGGGGCAGTCCGATCTCCTCGTGTTCAAGGCGGTCCCGGCCGCGTCTCCGTACAAGGCGGAGTGGCGGGCCGTGCTCGACGCGATCGCCGCGGGCCAGGTCGTTGCGGAGTTCGATCTCGTGGCCACGTCCGGTGGCGCATGGGTCGAGAACTCGGCGCGATACCGCATCGACCTCGCCGGTTGGCCGCAGCAAGTCGCCCCGGGGAAGGCGTCCGTCCACGTCAACTCGACCGCGCCCGTCGGCGCCGTGCTCCTCCTTGCGTTCGATCCCGCGACGATGCCGGCGGATGCGACGCGCGAGATCCGCGTGCGGGCGAACGGCGCCGACGTGAACGTCACGGCCGATGCACTCGGCCTCTTCTATTCCCCCGAGTCGCGGGCGAGCGAGACCTCCTACACGGTCCTCCCGCTCCCGGGGACGGTCATCGCGGTGTACCTGCCGAGCCTCGCGTCGACGTCCGTCGAGGTCGAGAGCGCGGTGACGCCGGCACCGCCGATCGCGTTCGAAGCGGATTCCATCCTTGCGCTGAGCCTCGCCGTGATCATCGTCGCGGGCGCGGCGTCGCTCATGTTCCGTCGGCGAGAGACGTAGGCCATCCAATTGGGGGGCGGCCTCCAGACTCGGGCGACGGCGAGGACTCGTCGGCCGCACACCTACTTATATCGGCGCGCCATCGGCGCCTCCATGCCCGCCGAAGAGATCTGCGGGGTCGTCGCATGCGGCAAGGAAGCGAAGCGATCTCTCTCGACCCAGAAGGTGAAGCAGGCCCTCCCCGAGCTCAAGTTGATCGGCGAGCCGCGGCGGATCCATCTGTGCCGCGATCATTATCGGCAGTTTCGCAAGAAGACGAAGGAAGAGCGCGAGCTCGACCGCGCGACGTGGCAGTGATTCACGCACTTCGCGCCGCGAAAAAAGAGAGCGGCCTGACTCGCTCGTCAGGCCTTCTCGTGATTAGGCAGGTTCGAAGTGGATTTGACCCGAGTAGGTTCCCGCGTAGCCAGGGATCCCCTGGACCGTCCACGACCCACGCAGATTCGCGAGTCCGTCCGTTCCGCTCAGGATCACGAGCTGTCCCACGAAGGACGTCGGGAAGATCCCGCGGGCCTCGATGCGGAGGACCAGGGTGCCGGACCGCCCGTCGATCGTACCCGTGAACACGTGCTGGCCTTCGAGGGTGAAGTTCCCCGAGGCCTCGAGGCGCAGGGTCGACTCTCCAATTGTGAGGCCGACGAGGGTCCCGGCATACGTGTCGTGTTCCGTCACGGTGTAGATCGTCACGTCGTCCGCGACGCGGATCAGGGCGAAGCCCGGACTCCCGACGACGATCGTCCCGCTCGCGTCCGATGGCGGCGTCGCGCCCGCGGCCGGCAGGAGCAACACGAGCGGCAAAAGCATTCCCAGTACACTCAACACACGTCGATTCGTTCCGCGGCGAGATGTGCGGTTCATGCCGCCTTCGAGGGAGGCCGCCGAGGATGTCGATGCGTTAAGCGCCGCTTTCGATTCCGGGAGTCCGTCGCATTCGGATGATCGTCCGAGATGTTCACTCGAAGATCAGTTCCCGCAATCCGGTCTTCTCGTTGAACCGCCGACTCAGTCGGATCGAGTCGAACCGCTCGATCTGGATTTCGTTCACGACCGCGGTCTTCGCGCGGAACAGGTGGCCGCCGATGACCGTGTGGTCCGGCCGTCCGAGCGCGGCGTGCAGATGCAGCTTCGGATCCGCGCGCAATGCGATGCTGCCGTGCAGGCTGAGGAGCTCGTGCCGATCCCGCAAGGCGGCCTTTTCGTACCCGTTCGCCCCGAAGAACCCGATCTCGAATTCCTGCAGCATGCCGATCCCCCAGAGGACCGTGCCGTTCTCGACCTTGTGCGCCGCGGCCGTGGCCTCGAGGCTCGGGAACAGATCGTCGCCTTCCGCGAGCTTGAGGAAGACCGTGTTCCCTTCCTGGCGGGCCTCCATCGGATCACCGCGTGAGGAGGGCTTCCGACTTGATCTTCAGGCGGCGCTCGACGGCCTTCGCGAGGTCCTTCGCGCTGCTGAACGCCGTGTACACCTTGCGCGGCGCGCAGGCGACGATGAAGTCCATGACGCCGTCGAAGTCCGCGTGATCGCTCAGCGGGAACTGCGCGTCGAGGCCGTAGCGGCGCGTGTAGTCGTAGAACGCGCACCAGCCGCTCACGTACGCCGAGCGCAGGCCGATCGACCCGAGCCAGGACACGCTGTCGTCGAGCGGGGGCCGCAGCCATCCCGGAGGGAGGACGTACACGCGCGGATCCTTCCGCTCCGATTCCGCGAGGTCGGAGATCCGCCGATATTGCAACGGGATGCCGTACCGCACGTAGATGTCCGCGAGGTCCGCGATCTTGTCGGAGACGGCGACCTCGACCCCAAGGCGGTTCGCGAGGGCGATGAGCTCCTGGCTCTTGCCGAACTCGTAGCCGCCGAGGGCCACGGGTCCGTTGGCCAGTTCCATCTCGAGCCAGTTCAGGAGGTCCGACTCGACGTCGTGCTTCGGCGGGAAGCTGAACCCCGGACGGCCGTATGTCGCATCGACGATCAGCGTCTGCACGCGCTCCGGATGCGCCTTGCCGCACGTCGCGCCGCCTTCCGGATTGAAGTCCCCGGTGTAGAGGAGATCGTCCACGCGGATCATCGCGGAGCCGAAGACGTGGCCCGCGTCCCGCATGCGCACGTGGAATCCGTTCACCTCGAGCTCCTTGCCGTACGCAAGCTCGATCCCGGTCCCGGAGCCTCGACGCACGCGAAGGACCGCGAGGGTCTCCGGCGTCATCACGCCGCCGGACGTCAGGTGGTCCATGTGCCCGTGGCTCACGATGCTGCCCGGCGTCTTCCGCACGGGGTCCAGGATCACTTCCTTCAGCGCCTCCTGGACGAGGATGCCGCCTTCGTAACGCACGCGCATCAGGACCGCCTGGTGAACACGTACCGCGTCGGCACGCGGCGCTTGAGGCCCGTCCAGTATTTGCAACGTTCGCATCGATAGCCCAAGGTCACCGTCCCGCCGAAGACCGTCATGTTGCGGACCTTCTTGAGGCGGTTCCCGCACACGGGGCACTTGATCAAGGATCGCATCTCGTCCGTGTCGCGGCAGAGGATCTCCAGGTCGACGAGGCCCGAGTCGATCGCGAGGAGCCGCAAGCGCGGCTCGCCGACCCGATACCGGTCGTCGCCTTTCATGTCCTTCTCGACGAGGGCCTTGAGCCGCCGCTGGCTGTCGACGATCTGCCGCGTGCTGAAGACCCGCGTGAGGCTCGCCCGGACGCGATCATCGGTCGGGATGCGGTACGACGGCATCGGGGCTGCGGAAAGGTCCCGGTCCTACTAAGGTTTCTGGAGGGGAGCGCGGCTGCGGATTCCGTCCCGAGTCCCATGATGGTCGGTGGGACCGCCACGAGCCGGTAGATTGTGTCCGGCGTCGTGACCCACAGGAATCCATCGCGGCCCATCTCGACGTCGAGGATGGCGGCCGGAGCTGTTAGGAGGTAGGACTGGTTCACGACCGCCGTGCCCGCCGCATTCAGGGTCAGCTCCCGCAAGCGATGGTCGTTGAATGCGCCGAACATCAGATGGTTCCGCGATTGCGGCAAGAGCAACCCGGTGAAGAACGCCGCGTTCGTCGGCGCGATCGTCGGCGTCCACCAATCGAGCGGCATCGTCGGACTCGGGCCGTCGCGGTTCGTGTTGGTTGGCGGCGACGGTGGTGTACTGCACGTCGCGTTCGGTCCCCAGCCGTAGTTGTGTGCCGGGATGAGGAGGTTCACCTCATCGTTGCAGTTGGGACCGTTCTCCGTGATGTACGCGTCGCCGCTCACGGGATGGAACGCGATGCCGAACATGTTGCGGTGGCCGTACGTGTAGATGAGGTTGTCCCAGGAGAGACTCCCGTAGTATGGATTGTCCGGGGGCGGGCTCCCGTCGCCGTTCATCCGGAGGACTTTGCCGAGCGGCGTCATGCCGCTCTGCGAGTACGACGGGTTTGCGTTCTCGCCGACGACCGCGTAGAGCTTGCCATCCGGCCCAAATGCGATGACGCCTCCGTTGTGGTTGCTTGCGCCGCTGAGCGGAGGCATCCGCAGGATCACGGTGTGCGACACCCCCGTGTCGCCGCTCGCCTGGATCCGTACGATCCGGTTGTACGTTGAGCTGTTCGCGGCGTCATCGTAGGTCTGGTATGCGTACACGTACGGGGTCGCGGGGAATCCGGGATCGAGGGCGAGGCCGAGGAGCCCGCGCTCGCCGACGATGTTCGTGTTCGTGAGCGTGTAGAACGGAGTCGGCAGGACCGCGCCGTCTTTGATGATCCGGATGTTCCCGGTGTTCCGCTCCGCGTAGAAGACGCGTCCGTCGGAGGCGAAGGCGAGGGCGATCGGCCACGCGAGGCCGGTCTTGTACGGCGAGAGCTGGACCGACGGGTTCGGGCCGGGAGGTCCGGTCGGCGACTGTCGAAGAAGGAGGACGAGCCCGATCGAAAAGAGGGCAGCGATGACGAGGATCGCGATGAGAAGGAGGGCCTTGACCCGGACCCGCACGGGCCACGAACGACGCCACGCGTACTGGTGCTTTTTGGTCTATCGCACTTAGACGAGGGCGACCAGTCGGATCGGCGAGCCGTTGATCCGTTTCGAACCCGTGATGCTTTTGGGCTCGACGCGACTCACGGAACCGGATGGCACCCGACACGTTCGAGCGGTTGACCTCGGACATCATCGCGTGCCGCAAGTGCCCGCGGCTCGTCCGGTATCGCGAAGCGGTCGCGCGGACGAAGCGGGCGTCCTTCCGAGATTGGACGTACTGGGGACGTCCGGTGCCGGGCTTCGGGGATCCGCGCGCGAGGATGCTCGTCCTCGGACTCGCCCCGGCGGCCCATGGAGGCAACCGCACGGGCCGGGTCTTCACCGGCGATCGCAGCGGGGAGTGGTTGTACCGAGCCCTCCATCGCGCGGGTTTCGCGAACCAACCGACGTCGGAGTCGAGGGACGACGGGCTCGCGTTGCACGATTGCTACATCGCGGCCGCCGTGCGGTGCGCGCCGCCGCAGAACAAGCCGACCGTATCGGAGTTCGTGCGGTGTCAGCCGTACCTCGAACGGACGATTGCGCTGCTTCCGAATCTTCGCGTCGTCGTCGCGCTCGGCGCGGTGGCAATGAACTCCTTCCTGCGGGCGTGGCACGTCCATGGGCACGAGGTCGGCTCGCCGAAGCCGCGGTTCCGGCACGCGGGAACGTGGTCCCTTCTTCCGATCACGCTCATCGCCTCGTACCATCCGAGCCAGAGGAACACGCAGACGGGCCTGTTGACCGAGGCCATGTTCGATCGAATCTTCGACGCCGCGCGAACGCGCCTCTCGACGGCCACCCAGGTCTCGAGACCGTCCCGAATCCGTTAACCTTGTTTAAGGTTAACTTCCTTCCAAGGATAAGATTCGCCCAAAAAGGCTTTACATTTCGGCCGGCTGCCGTACGCATGGCGGAGCCGCGGAGGGCCATCATCCTCGGGGCCGCGGGCCGCGATTTCCATAACTTCAACGTGTATTTCCGCGACAACCCGGCGTACGATGTCGTGGCCTTCACCGCCACACAGATCCCCGGCATCGAGACGCGGAAGTATCCCGCCTCGCTCGCGGGCAAGCGCTATCCCGAAGGCATTCCGATTTTCCCGGAGGACGATCTCCCGAAACTGATCGAGCGGTTCCACGCGCAGACCCTCGTGTTCTCGTACTCCGACGTCGACTATGCGTACATCGGGCACCGGATCGCGCTCGCGAACGCGCACGGGGCGGACTTCCTCTTGCTCGGCGCACAGGCGACCATGCTCAAGGCCGCGGTGCCCGTCGTCGCGATCTGCGCGGTGCGCACGGGGAGCGGAAAGAGCCAGACCTCCCGCCGCGTCGCGGGGATTCTGCGAGCCCACGGGAAGAAGGTCGTCGTCGTGCGCCACCCGATGCCGTACGGCGACCTCGCGACCCAGGCGGTCGAGCGCTTCGCGACGTACGAGGACCTGGACAAGTACGAGACGACGATCGAGGAACGCGAAGAGTACGAGCCGCACATCGACAAGGGGACG
>WNGH01000031.1_pt1 | contig 100011 bp, 98 predicted proteins | sample 5400631 | NCBI WGS metagenome assembly WNGH01 (sample SAMN13153373, study PRJNA577476) | soil metagenome | isolation source: 115 cm soil or saprolite under Garry oak tree replicate 1 | place: USA:California | collected 2016-06-15
AAAGCTATCGCCTCAAAGAGGCCGCCAGCCGCCTTGCGCAATCTAACCATTCCGAGTAAAAATCCCCTACGTCCTGTCGTTCCCCCTGGGGGAATTTGACCCGGCCACAGATGGGGGAATTTGAAGTGGCCGCCGGGGTGGTGCTGACCAATCCGCCTTTCGGCGGCAAGGAAGGCAAGGAGGCGCAGGGCCCTTTCCCCTTCAAGACGCGGGCGACGCAGGCGCTGTTCGTGCAGTACGTGATGCAGATCCTCGAACCGGGCGGCCGTTGCGGTATCGTGCTCGACGAAGGACTGCTCTACCGCACCAACGAGGAAGCCTTCGTCAAGACCAAGCGCAAGCTGACGGACGAATGCGACCTGTGGTGCATCGTCAGCCTGCCCGGCGGCGCCTTCACCGGCTCGGGCGCGGGCGTGAAAACGAACCTGGTGTTCTTCACCCGCGGCCGCAAGACCGAAAGCATCTGGTACTACGACCTCTCACATATCAAGGTCGGCAAGAAAACGCCGCTTACCTTGCAACAGTTCGCGAAGTTCTTCGATCTGCTCGATAAGCGCGGTACGCCGGAAGCCGAAACCGAGCATAGCTGGACGGTGGATTTCGCCGCGCGCAAACGCCGCGCTATCGAGGATGCAACGCCTCATCGCCGCGAGGCGGACGCCCAGCGCGAGCGGGCTGTCACGTTGCGGGAAGCATGCAAGGCTCACCGCAAGGCGGGGGAAACTGCCAACGCCGATGCGCTGTTGCCCGAGATCGACGTGGCGGAAAAGCTGGCGCGCAACGCCAGCGCCAAGGCGCAGACGATAGAGGATGCTGTCTACGACTTGAAGGCGGTCAATCCGCGCGAGAAGACGGTGGACGACACGCGAACCGCGAGCCAGTTGCTGGAAGCGATTGCACAGAAGGGGCGCGAGGTCGATGCGGCGTTGGAGCGATTGCGCTTATTGCTGTAGCGAGCCGGTCTGGTTCCGGTAATTGTCATCGCGCCCGATCGAAGTGTTCATCGCTAATCCCGCTGATCAAGGCATCGCCTTGCCGATCCCTGCGATCTCGGATTTGACGAAGAAGAGGCGTGCCATGCAAACGCCGCTCGGCACATACATCTTGGCGCGGCGCAATGTGGAAATTACCAGCTGCGCCCCGATACGCGACGCCCGCGTCAGCTCTTCAGCCTATATCCGGTCTTGAAGATCCAGGCCACGATGGCGAGGAACAGCAGCAGGAAGACCGCCGTCATGGCCAGGCTGACGCCGACGGCGACGTCGGCGATGTCGTAGAAGCTCCAGCGGAAGCCGCTGATCAGGTAGACGACCGGATTGAACAGGGTGAGCGTCCGCCAAAATGGCGGCAGCATATCGATGGAGTAGAAGCTGCCGCCGAGAAAGGTCAGCGGCGTGACGATCAGGAGCGGCACGAGCTGCAGCTTCTCGAAATTGTCGGCCCAGATGCCGATGATGAAGCCGAGCAGGCTGAAGGTCACCGCGGTCAGCACCAGGAACAGGATCATCCAGCCGGGATGGGCGATGCGCAGCGGCACGAACAGCCCGGCGGTGGCCAGGATGATCAGGCCGAGGATGATCGACTTGGTGGCCGCCGCGCCGACGTAGCTGACGACGATTTCGAGGTAGGAGACGGGCGCCGAGAGCAGCTCGTAGATGGTGCCGGTGAAGCGCGGGAAGTAGATGCCGAAGGAGGCGTTGGCGATGCTCTGGGTCAGCAGCGACAGCATGACCAGGCCCGGGACGATGAAGGCGCCGTAGCTGATGCCGTCGATCTGGGTGATCCGCGAGCCGATCGCCGAGCCGAACACGACGAAGTACAGCGAAGTCGAGATGACCGGCGAGACGATGCTCTGCAGCATGGTCCGCCCGGTGCGCGACATTTCGAAGCGGTAGATGGCGCGGATCGCGTGCAGGTTCATCGGCCGTCCCTGACCAGGCTGACGAAGATGTCCTCGAGCGAGCTCTGGTTGGTGCGCAGGTCGCGGAAGCCTATGCCAGCAGCATTAAGGTCGTCGAGCAGCGCGACGATGCCGGTCGGCTCGCCCTGGGTGTCGTAGGTGTAGGTCAGTTCGCCGCCGTCGCCCGACAGGTCCAGGCGGTAGGCGGCCAGTCCCGGCGGGACCTGGTCGAGCGGGTCGTGGAGCTGCAGCGTCAGCTGCTTCTTGCCGAGCTTGCGCATCAGTTCGGCCTTTTCCTCGACGAGGATGATCTCGCCCTTGCTGATCACGCCGATGCGGTCGGCCATCTCTTCGGCTTCGTCGATGTAATGGGTGGTGAGGATGATGGTCACGCCGGTGGCGCGCAGCGCGCGGACCAGCTGCCACATGTCGCGCCTGAGGTTGACGTCGACGCCGGCGGTCGGCTCGTCGAGGAAGAGGATCTGCGGCTCGTGGGACAGCGCCTTGGCGATCAGCAGGCGCCGCTTCATGCCGCCCGACAGCGTGATGATGCGGCTGTCCTTCTTGTCCCAGAGCGACAGGTCGCGCAGCAGCTTCTCGATGTAGGCGGGATTGGGCGGCTTGCCGAACAGGCCGCGGCTGAAGGACACCGTCCCCCAGACCGATTCGAAGGCGTCGGTGGTCAGCTCCTGCGGCACCAGGCCGATCAGGGAACGGGCGGCGCGGTAGTCGGCGACGATGTCGCGGCCGTCGACGCGGATGGTCCCTTCGCTGGGCTTGACGATGCCGCAGATGATGCTGATCAGCGTCGTCTTGCCGGCGCCGTTGGGGCCGAGCAGGGCGAAGATTTCGCCGCGGCGGATGTCCAGGTCGATGCGCTTGAGCGCCCGGAACCCGGAGGCGTAGGTCTTCGACAGATTGGCGACGGAAATGATGGCCGGCATGGCCCCGACTATAGCAACTGCCGCAGGGTCGCCGGAATTCTTCGGGCGAAGTGCGGTTCCGAGAATCGCGCCCCCAGCGGCGCGGCGGCAGCCGAAACGCCCGAGCTATTACGCGTTGTGCAGGCGGTCGTCAGTCGCCGCGAGGCGGCCGCGCGCCGCCGGACTGCGCTTGCCGATCCTGCCGTGCAGCGTCAATAGCTGCCGCAAAGCGGCTGGAGCTGCGAGCTGCTGCGCAGGACGCGCGTCATGCCACGGTGACTCGACAGCAGCGGCAGCTCGATTTCGTAGAGAACGACCCCTTCGTCGGAGCGGCGCACCGAGACGATGCGGCCCGCGGACCAGGTGCCGTTATGTTCGGTGCTGACCCACTGGTCGCCGGCCAGCCGGGGCTGCACGGCATACGCGGCGAGGCTGCCCGGCGCGGAGCTATGGAGAGCGGAATGGCTGTGTCGCATGATCGGCTCCTAAGACATCGGCGGATCGCGGTGTGCGAATCCGGCGCGTGCATCGATTCCTAAGCAACTGCGATGCCAGACCTTGCGCGAGCCTCGAACCCGATCGAGATGCCCGCTTGTGGGCCGCCGATGCTTCTATTACGGCATGATTTGCGACATCCTGAGTGCGGGAATACCCCCAAAAGTGGGCACAGGCACCAAGCTGGTGCCCGTGGGTCGCCGGGGCAGGCAGCGCCGCTGGCAAAACTTACCGACGCGACGGACGCCGGTGCGGCTGTGGGTAGGGCAGCCGCCGCTACAGACCGGCCGCCAGTTGCCGCGTTAGTTCGGCGGCCGGCAGTTCCTTGCAGCCGCCGGCATTCTGACCCGACCAGAGCGGCGAGAAAGCGCCGCTGCCGCGGCTTTCGGCTGCGGCGCGCAAGGGCGCGCTGGCCGCCGCGGCCAGCGGAAAGGCCGGCGCCGCGGCGTCGATCGGACCGAGCTCGGCGATGATGCGGTTGACGATGCCGCGCGCCGGCCGCCCGGTGAATAACCGGGTGAGCGCCGTGTGCCGGGCGGCGTCGCCCTTCAGGGCGGCGCGATGGACCGGACTGGTGGTCGCTTCCGGGCACAACAGATAGGCGGTGCCGACCTGCACGCCGGCCGCGCCTAACGCCATGGCCGCGGCAACGCCCCGGGCATCGGCGATGCCGCCGGCGGCGATGACCGGGATCCTGACCGCCCGCACCATCTGCGGCAGCAGCGCGAAGGTGCCGACCTGGGTGCTTAGGTCGTCGGACAGGAACATGCCGCGGTGGCCGCCCGCTTCGAGTCCTTGGGCGATGACGGCATCGACGCCGCGCGCTTCGAGCCAGCGCGCCTCATCGAGGGTGGTCGCCGAGGAGATTACCTTCGCCCCCCAGCTCTTCACCCGCGCCAGCAGTTCGACCGACGGCAAGCCGAAGTGAAAGCTGACCACGCTGGGCCCGAATTCGCTCAGTACCTCGGCGGCTTCGCGGCTGAAGGGAGTTCTCTCCGACCCGGCGGAAATGCTGTCGGCAGCGATGCCGAACTCCTCGTAATACGGCGCGAGAATGGCCCGCCACGCCGCCTCACGTTCGGCATCGGGCGCCGGCGGCGCGTGGCAGAAGAAGTTCACGTTGAACGGCCGGCCGGTCTGCGCCCTGATCGCCGCCAGCTCGTCGCGCAGGGCGTCGAGACCCAGCATGGCGCAGGGCAGCGAACCGAGTCCGCCGGCATTGGACACGGCCACGGCCAGGGCGCTGCCTTGCACGCCGGCCATCGGGGCCTGGATGATCGGCAGTTCGATGCCGAGCAGGTTTTGCAGCTTCATCGTCCCAGAATAGTCGAAGGCGTGCCGGCCGGTGAGCTCGACGCAGCAACCGCCGGGCGCGTCGCGCCTAATCGATGCTCAGGTCGGGCGGTCGTGCCGGTCGGGCGCGGAGGTCGTCCGCCTTCGATGCACCTTGCATACCTAAGGCATGACGAGTCCGCTGCCCGACTCGTCATGCCGGAGGCGCCCCCTTGCCCTCAGGCCGGCTTGGTCAGTTTGCCGGCGAGCGCTTCGGAGACGAAGCCGAATATCGTGCCGATGAGGATCGAGACGATGGTCGGGGTAAGCGCCGCGACCGGGCTCAGACCCTTGAGCAGGATCAGACCGGCGACGCAGGCGAATCCATAGACGCTGGCCGGGATGGTGGCCAGCAGTCCGCTATGCGCGGCGATGACGATGGCGGCAGCGCCGATGCCGACGGCCACCGGCGCCGCAAATGCGCCGAGTCCGCCCAGCTGCCCGGCGAGCAGGACCGCCAGCGCGCCGACCACGGCGCCGAACGACATGCAGATGGCGGTCTTCTTGGCGCCTTCGCTCTTGCCGCCGCAGTGGAAGAAGCACGCCCAGGCGACGAACGCCTGCCAGATCTGCACATTCATCGCCGCCATGGGTCCGAGAAACAGCCAGGTCGCAGCCACCGCGAGGACACCGATCGATATTGCCAAAGCAATCAGTAACGGCATTGTCGTCTCCTTTAGAACTGTTAGGCGCGGCTTCCAGGCCTGCATGGCCGCGGGACTCGAAGAGTCCGGGCACATCGCGCAGTATTCGTGCCACCGGCAAAGCGGTGCAGCATATCGGCGCGGCGAAAGTCGGCGGCCCGACACGAGAGCGCCGCGTACTAATGATCCTGGGCGATCATGCGGCGCAGCAGCGGCGCTGGCGCGCCGCGGCGCACTGTCACGGTATTAGCGTAGCGCGCTGTCCCGCCATGGAACAGGGTGAGCGAAATCTGGACGATGGGCAGGCCGGCTCGCCGCTCCGGTCCTTCAGCCTATGCGGTACTCGGGGCCTTGCGCTTGGAGTGCGTCCTGATCGCCGCGGCCGTGCGTCGCTGACCGATAAGCACATGCAGGATAAGCATCGGCAATCCCATCAGGCCAAAGCCCCAATGGACGAGGCTGATCCAGGGGCGGGCGGTTTCGCTGCCGGCGTAGTAAAGCGCGTAGCCGGTGACGATCAGGACGGCCACGACGGAAATCATCCCGGCACCGGTCAGATGGTTCTTGCGCAGTTGCCAGGCACGCCGCACGTGGATCGGCACGATGCTGCCCAGCACCACCAGAAAGGCCATGGCCGCCGCACCGTGCAGGCGCAGCCACCAGCTTTCCAGCGGATTGCGGCTCTCGCCGTATTCGCCGGGCTCGCTCAGAAAGAAGTGGAAGACGAGCCACAGCACACCCGACAGGAAGACAGCCGCCGTCACCGCCCACAACCACTTCTCGTGATGCGAGGACAACTTGATGCCGCTGGGCCGAGTGTGCAGTTCCGTCGACATGTTAGGTTTCTCCGGGCCGTCTATTGTGGGGCCAAGCCCGCGGCCGCCGCCGTGCCGGGACCTAAGGCCCTAAATGCGCCGTCTTCGGACAACAGGCAGGCCTGAGCGTCGAAGCGGCGCAGCACATCGGCCGCGCCCGGGCCGAGTATGGCCACGACTTTCGTCAGCGCATCGGCCAGCATGCAGCTGTCCGCCACCACGCTGATGCTGCCCCGATACGCGGCCGGGCCGTTGGTAGCCGGCGCGACGATCGGATGCACCGGCCCGTGCGGCCCCCTCTTGGCGGCGAAGTAGGCGCCCGATGTGGCGATCGCCTGGCCTCGAATCGTTCCGGCACTAAGGCTCAGTTGGGGCCGTCGCGGCAGTCGCAGATGGATAGTCGTGGCGGTATGGCCGACGCGCAAGTCGCCCCCCGCATTGACCACGTAATCGACGATGCCGAACCGCTCGAGCACGCGGCACGCGCAGTCGACCGCGTAGCCCTTGGCGATGCCGCCGAGGTCGATCCACAGCGGCTCGGCGAAGCGCACCCAGCCTTCCCCCGCCAGTTCGATCGCCCGGTAGCCGTGCCGCTTGACGGGCGGCAGCGGCCGGTCCGGCGCCGGCAGGTAAGCCCACTGTACGAGGCGCGGCGCGATGCTCACGTCGAAGGCTCCGTCGCTGGCGGCGGCGATCTCCTGGGCCTGGCAGAGCACTTCCCAGGTCGGCGCGGCGACCTGGACGGGGCGCTCCAGGGCATCGCGATTCAGCGCCGACACATCGCTGGCGGCGTCGTGGAAGCTCATCAGCCGATGGCAGCGCTCGATGGCCGCGAAGGCCTGGTCGACCGCCGTCGCCAGTTCGCCCGCGGCGCCGCTGGCCGAGATTTCGACCAGGGTGCCGAGCAGGGGCCGCGCGCGCCGGCAGCTATTTGAGGGCGATCTCATAGACTGCCAGGAGGCGCCGGACGCCGTCGGTAAGGTGACGGCAGGACAAGGTGGCGCCGCTGATGTTGCGGATGTCCTGGTCCAGCCGCACCGGATCGGCCGCCGTCTTGCCGACGAACTGGCGGCGCCAGTTGGGATTGCGTATCTCGAAGCCGTAACTCTCCCGATAGTCCATGACCTCGATCTGCTTGACGCCGCCGGTCGCCGATAACCCGACGGCATAGGCGATGAACTCGTGCTTGCCGATCACCTCGTCGGCGATGAAGAAGCCGCCACCGCCGACGCGCCAGACCTTGAGCTGCGGATGAGGCAGGCGTGACCCGCTCGCCTTTTCGATCTGCTGCTGCTGGCTGTCGTCGAGGGTGACGAAGGCCTCGGTGAATTGGCCGCCGGGAAAGATGGCCTGCTGGGCTTGTTCGAGACTGAGGTAGGTCGTCGCGTAGGCCGAGGTCGAGATCGCCGCGACCGGCAGCCAGACCCACTGCGCGTTGCCCATCTCAGCCCCCGATCCCGGCCAAGCCGGCATAGACGCCGAATCCCGCGGTCAGCAGCACGACCAGCGCCACCAGCACCGCATACCCGCCGGAGATCCGGTAAGTCGGCGGCAGGCGGCGCGCCAGCAGATAGAGGAAGCCGAGCACGATCGGCAGCAGCAGCGCATTCATAACCTGCACGCCGACGCTCAGGCTGACGAGATTGACACCCGAGGCGACCAGCGCTCCGCCGGCCAGCAGCGCGGCCGTATAGATGCCGTAGAACCACGGCGCCTCGCGCGGCGCATGCTCCAGGGAGTGATTGACGCCCAGCACCTCGCCGAGAGTCCGGGCGGCGGTGAGGGTGACGACGATGGTGGCGACCAGCGCCGAGCCGGTCATGCCCAGGGCGAAGAGCAGCTTGCCGGTGCCTTCGCCGAGGAAGGGCGTGATGGCGTGGGCGATCTGCTCGACGGTATCGAGGGACGGGTGAGCGCCCACTGTCCCGATGGTAGCCGCGGTTGCCACAAGCACGCCGGCCATGATCAGCTGCGTGACGACCGCGCCGATAGCCGTGTCCCAGCGGGCGGTGCGCAGATCGGCCAGGGTGAGCTTCTTCTCGACGACGGCCGACTGCTGGTAGAAGACCATCCAGGGCATGACCACGGCGCCGATGTTCGCCGCGACGAGATAAAGGTATTTCGGATCGGCGTAGGGAATGCTGACGGCGCCGGACAGCATCGCGCCGCTCGCCGGCTGCGCTTGCCAGGCCACCCAGAGGAATACCAGTTCGAAGGCGCCGATGGCCATGGCGATCCGTTCCACCGACTGGTATGAGCCACTGTAAGCCATCAGCACCAGGCCGCCGACGACCGCGATCATCGTCGCCGAGGCCGGAATGCCGAACAGCAGCCCGACCCCGGCCAGGCCGCTCAATTCGCTGAGCAGCGCCCCGACGCAGGCCAGCACCAGCGTGCCGACCGAGACCCAGGCCCAGCCGCGGCCGAAGTGGTCGCGGATCAGTTCGCCGTGGCCGCGCCCGGTGACGATGCCCAGGCGGACGGTCAGTTCCTGGACGACGAAGAGTATCGGCACCAGGACGAGCTGCAGCAGCAGCAGCCGGTAGCCCCATTCGGCGCCGCTCTGCGCCGCGGTGATGACGCTGCCGGCGTCGGTGTCGGCGAGCATGACGACCAGGCCCGGGCCGGCAACGGCGGCGATGCGTGCCAGTCGCGGACGCGGATACGACAGCACCTGGCTAGGATTCGTCGACATGGGCGTTGACCTTAATCGTAATGAGAAGTATTCTCATCTTACCATGAAAAAAACCTCCCTAGACAAGCTCGACCGGTCAGATCCCGATCGCGCTCCGGCGGCGAGCGACGACCCCGGCCCACTGAGGGTTTCGAGCGCGACGCTGCTGCACGGCGGCCGTGAACTGCTGATCGACCACGGTCGTCGCGAGTATCGACTGCGGGTCACCGCGAGCGGCAAATTGATCCTCACGGCTTGAATGGTCTCGGTGATTTTCTGACAGGAAGCCGCCGGGTTTGCCCCGGCGGCCTCGATACGCGACAGCCAGCCCTTCCCGCCGCGGGAACAGCCAGCCAGTCTCTTCAACGGAAGCGCAGGAGAGGGCTGGCATGGACGATCTCGCTTGGAGTCTTCCCGGCCTTAGGCCGGCGCTGCTGCCGGCGGCGGCGGAGGTCGGCGAGCGTGCCGCGGCGGCGTCGCCAAGCCCGGCCGCCGCTGTCGCTCCGGGCTTGGCCAGTCCTAAGCTGCGACGCGTTTCCGCCCCGCCCTTAGTCCCGATCGCTCGCCCGAGCATCGCCGCGCGCCTGCCTGGCGGATCGCCGCGGAACGTCCGCCGTCTGCGGCGCCGCGCCGCTCGACCCCGATTTTTTCTACGGAGCCTCTCATGAAACGACTGACTCTCGCTGTCCTTAGCGCCGGCATCCTTTCCACCGGCCCGGCCTTTGCCGACGAGGCCGAACTCAAGGCCCTGATCGCGCAGCTCAAGCAACAGATCGAAGCGCAGGCCGAACAGCTGCAAAAGCTCCAGGCGCAAGCCAACGCGCTCGCCGACCAGCAGGCTAAGACCGTGGCGGCAGCGGCGGCGCCACCGCCGGCCGCCAAGGAGGCGAGCGATACCAGCATCGGCGGCTACGGCGAAATCGCCTACAACAAGTATCGCAACGACAGCAGCCGCAACCAGGCGGACCTCAAGCGCTTCGTGCTGTTCCTCGGCCATCGCTTCGACGAGCGCCTGTCGTTCAACAGCGAGATCGAGTGGGAGCATGCCGTCAGCAGCGCCAGCGACCAGGGCGAAAGCGAAATCGAACAGGCTTATCTCAACTACGCGCTGAGCCCCAATCTCAACCTGAAGGCGGGCCTCTTCCTAATGCCCTTCGGTTTCCTCAACGAATCCCACGAACCGCCGGTATTTTACGGCGTGGAGCGCAACAACGTCGAGACCCGGATCATCCCGAGCACCTGGCGCGAAGGAGGCGTCGGCCTGCATGGCACGAGCGAACTCGGCCTCGCCTGGGATGTCGGCGTCACCACCGGCTTCGACCTCGCCAAGTTCGACGACGCAGCCGCGCCCCTGGCCGCCAGTCACCAGGAACTGCAACTGGCCAAGGCGCGCGACCTGGCCGGCTATGGCGCGATCAATTACCGCGGCGTGCCCGGGCTGACGGTCGGCGGCGCGCTCTTTTCCGGAAACTCGCTGCAGGGCAATGCCGACTTCAAGGCCGATCCCACCCAGCCCGATTTCTCCGGGATCAAGGGCCGCGTAACGCTGTGGGACCTGCATACGCGCTGGCAGCAGGGCGGTTGGGACCTGCAGGCGCTCTACGCCAAGGGCACGATCGGCGACGCCGACCGGATCGATGCTGCGTTGCAGACTTTCAACAGCGCGAACCTGACCAATCGCCCCTTCGTCCCGAGCGAGTTCTACGGTTGGCTGGTGCAGGGCGCCTATGCCATCTGGCAACGCAACGACATGAGCCTGACGCCCTTCGTCCGCTACGAGAAGTACAACACCCAGTCGAGAATGCCGGCCGGCTTTGCCGCCGACCCGGCCAATGCCGACCGGGTGACGACGCTGGGCCTGTCGTTCAAGCCGCATCCGCAAGTCGTCGTCAAGGCCGACTACCAGAAGTTCCGGGATAACTCGGCGAACGACCGCTTCAATCTCGGACTCGGCTACATGTTCTGAGCGAGCGGCAGAGAATCGGCAGGAATCCGGCGGGAGGCCGCGCCGGATCGTCCCTTAGGATCGTCCCGGTCTATGACGACGTCAAACGCAGCTAAGGAAGATGGGTTCGGACAGCGACCTGCGATGTTGCCGGCCGTGTGTTCGTATTACCGCGGTGTTGGTGCCCGCGGGCGGGCTCGACTGCCGGGCTACTTGAGTCCCTTCACGAAGCCCATGAAGGCCTGCCGTTCCACGGCGACCCGCGCCGCCGGTCCGAAGAGCTGGATGAACAGCGTTCCTCGCGGCGTCTCGGCGATGCCCGCCAGCAGGGCCTGGCCGGTCCTGGCGTTGGCTGCGTCGCCGGCGCCGATGCCTCGGGCATAGGTGCCGCGGTACTCGGCGAAGGTAATCGGGAAGCCGCCCGTCGAATCCCGGGTGATCGTTTCCGGCACCGGCGAGCCGTCGGCTGTCGAGAATTGAGCTTTCCACCGCGCCAAGTTGGCCTCCACGTTGCCGCCCTGGCCCTTGCCGAAGAAATAGACGATGACCTCCGCACCATCGGTGCTGCCGGGCAGCGGCGCCACCGCGTACTCGGCGAGGCGCATGCTCGACGCCGGCGCCCGCGCCGTCCAATCCGCGGGGACCGTCGTGCGGTAATCGAGCAGCGGCACGCTCGGCGTCTGCGCGCAGGCTGCGCCGGCGACGAACAGCAGTGCCGACGCCCAGCAGGCCAGTCCGCGAGCCGCTCCACCGAGTGCGGCAGATACGCGGCTGCGGACGGCCATACACACTTTCTCAGTCATCGATATGCGTCTGGCCATCGCAGCTCCGCTCGTTGGTCTTGTGCCGGCGGCGCTGCACGCGCCGGCCGCGTCCGTCGACTGGCGCGTCTACGGCGGCAATACGGGACGATACACATTACAACCACCGACACCTTCAGACGTCGATATTGCGCGCGTATAAGGCATTGCCCTCGATGAACGCCCGCCGCGGCTCGACGTCGTCGCCCATCAGCGTGGTGAAGATCTCGTCGGCGGTGATGACGTCGTCGATCTGCACCCTGAGCAGGCGGCGCGTGGTCGGGTCCATGGTGGTTTCCCAGAGCTGCGCCGGGTTCATTTCGCCGAGGCCCTTGTAGCGCTGCTTGGCGATGCCGCGTTCGACTTCGTTCAACAGCCACTTCATGGCTTCGGCGAAGCTGCCGACGGCCAGCGACTTGTCGCCGCGGCGTATGACGGCACCATTGCCGATGAGGCCGGCGAGGAGCGTCGCGGTGCGGCGGATCTGCTGGTAGTCGCCGCTGTGCAGGAAGTCTTCGTCGATGCAGCCGACGCGCAGGTTGCCGTGGCGCATCTTCTCGATGCTTAGCTCCCAGCGCTCGTTCTTGTCGTCGTAGCGCGGCACGATGCGCACGCCCTTGGGCGCGTGGCGCAGCAGGCGCTCGGCGCTGTCCTTGGCCGCCGCTTCGTCGCCGATGTCCACGGTGAGGTCCTGGGCCAGCATGGCGTGGAGGATGCCCGGATCGATGAACTCGGCGACGCGCCGGATGACGGCTTCGGAGAGCAGGTAGGCGCGCGCCAGTTCGCCGAGGGCCTCGCCTTCGATGGTTGCGCTGCCGGCCTTGGGCGTCAGCTGGGCGCCGTCCAGCGCCAGGGTAAGCAGATGCTGGTTGAGGGCGTGGTCGTCCTTGATGTAGAGCTCGGTCTTGCCGTGCTTGATCTTGTACAGCGGCGGCTGGGCGATGTAGATGTGGCCGCCTTCGACGAGCTCGGGCATCTGCCGGTAGAAGAAGGTCAGCAGCAGGGTGCGGATGTGGGCGCCATCGACGTCGGCGTCAGTCATGATGATGATGCGGTGGTAGCGAAGCTTCTCCGGCTTGTATTCGTCCTTGCCGATGCCGGTGCCGAGCGCGGTGATTAGGGTAACGATTTCCTGGCTGGAGATCAGCTTGTCGAAGCGCGCCTTCTCGACGTTGAGGATCTTGCCCTTGAGCGGCAGGATCGCCTGGAACTTGCGGTCGCGGCCCTGCTTGGCGGAGCCGCCGGCGGAGTCGCCCTCGACCAGGTAGAGCTCGCACAGCGCCGGATCCTTCTCCTGGCAGTCGGCGAGCTTGCCGGGCAGGCCCATGCCGTCGAGTACGCCCTTGCGGCGCGTCATTTCGCGGGCCTTGCGGGCGGCTTCGCGGGCCCGGGCGGCCTCGACGATCTTGCCGGTGATGGTCCGGGCGTCGAGCGGCTTTTCGAGGAGGAATTCGCTGAGCTTGGCGGCGACGACTTCCTCGACCGCCGGACGGGCTTCGGAAGAAACCAGCTTCATCTTCGTCTGCGAGGCGAACTTAGGATCGGGCATTTTCACCGAAAGGACGCAGGCCAGGCCTTCGCGCATGTCGTCGCCGCTGATCTCGACCTTGGCCTTCTTGGCGATCTCGTTTTCCTCGATGTACTTGTTGATGACGCGGGTCATCGCCGCGCGCAGGCCGGTCAGGTGGGTGCCGCCGTCGGACTGCGGGATGTTGTTGGTGAAGCACAGCACCTGCTCGGCATAGGAGTCGTTCCACTGCATCGCCACTTCGACGTCGATGGTGACGCCGGAATCGCCGACCTTGGCCTGCCCGGCGGCATGGAAGACGTTGGCATGGAGGACCGTCTTGGAGCGGTTGATGTATTCGACGAAGCCCTTGACGCCGCCGAGAAAGGCGAAGTCCTCCTCCTTGGCGTTGCGCTGGTCGACGAGCTTGATCTTGACGCCGTTGTTGAGGAAGGACAGCTCGCGCAGGCGCTTGGCGATGATGTCGTAGTGGAATTCGATGTGGTCGAAGATTTCCTCGTCGGCGAGGAAATGCACTTCGGTGCCGCGATTCTGCGTCTCGCCGATGACCTTGAGCGGGCTCACCGCGACGCCATTGACGACGTCGAGCAGACGGTCCACGGCGTGGCCGCGGTTGAATTCCATGTGGTACTTCTTGCCGTCGCGGCGGATGGTCAGGCGCAGCCACTTGGACAGCGCATTGACGCAGGAGACGCCGACGCCGTGCAGGCCGCCGGAGACCTTGTAGGAGTTCTGGTTGAACTTGCCGCCGGCATGCAGGACGCACATCACGATCTCGGCCGCGGAGCGCTTCGGCTCGTGCTTGTCGTCGAACTTGATGCCGGTCGGGATGCCGCGGCCGTTGTCGGTCACCGAGATCGAGCTGTCGGTGTGGATGGTGATGACAATGTCGTCGCAATGGCCGGCCAGCGCCTCGTCGATGGCGTTATCCACCACCTCGAAGACCATGTGGTGCAAGCCGGTGCCGTCGGAGGTGTCGCCGATGTACATGCCCGGCCGCTTCCGCACGGCCTCCAGCCCCTCGAGCTGCTGGATGCTGTCTTCGTCGTAGGCGGGCTGGTTCGGGTCTTGGTCGGTCATGGCGGCTTTCTGGAATTGCGAGGCTATCGGTCGGCGCGGATCAGATGCGCATCGGCATGACGACGTACTTGAAGCGCTCATTGCCCGGCAAGAGGAACAGGGCGCTTGAATTGACGTCGGCGAGGCGAATCTCGATCTTGTCGGTGCTGAGGTTGTTGAGCACGTCGAGCAGGTAGGTAACGTTGAAGCCGATGTCGAGGCCTTCGCCCTGGTAGTCGATTTCCAGCTCCTCCTGGGCGTCCTCCTGCTCGGCGTTGGTCGAGAGGATTTTCAGGCTGCCGGCGGAGAGCACCAGGCGCACGCCGCGGAACTTCTCGTTGGTCAGGATGGCCACCCGCTGCAGCGAATGCAGCAGCACGCCGCTGGGCAGGGTAATGCTCTTGGTATGGCCCTGCGGAATGACGCGCTCATAGTCGGGAAACTTGCCGTCGATCAGCTTGGAGACGAACTCGATGTCGCCGAAGCGGAATTGCACCTGGGTCGGCGTCAGGGCGATCTCCAGGGGGTCGTCGTTGTCGGCGAGCTGGCGCGACAGTTCGAGGACGGTCTTGCGCGGCAGGATCACCTCGATGCGTTCGTGATTCTCGGGCAGGGTCTCGCTGGCGAAGGCGAGGCGATGGCCGTCGGTGGCGACGGCGCGCAGCTCGTTGCCGGTGACGACCAGCAGCAGGCCGTTGAGGTAATAGCGGATGTCCTGCTGGGCCATGGCGTACTGGACCAGGCCGAGCAGGCGCTTGAACTGCCGCTGCGTGAAGGCGAGCCGCGTCAACCCGGCATCGGCGGTGGCCATGCGCGGGAAGTCTTCGGCCGGCAGCGTCTGCAGGTTGAAGCGACTCTTGCCGGCCTTCAATTGCAGGCGCTTGTCATCGAGGCTTAGGCTGACCTCGGCCGACTCGGGCAGCGAGCGCAGGATGTCCTGGAGCTTGCGGGCGGCGACGGTCATGGCGGCCTTGCCGCCCTCGGCGGACGAGCTGGTGGCGGTCCGGATCTGGATCTCGATGTCGGTCGCCAGCAGCGTCAGGCGCTCGCCGTCCTTTTCCATGAGCACGTTGGAGAGGATCGGCAGCGTGTGGCGTTTTTCGACGATGCCGCAGACCGACTGCAGGGGAGCCAGGATATCTTCGCGTGTGCCTTTAAATAGGAGCATTTCTATATCTCCAATACTTATTGATGATTAGAGTCGCACGGTTTATGTGGACAACCCGTCTATTCCCTTTGGCGTCAACGGTTTGCCCTGTTGAAAAGGCTTGGGACGGTCGGTACCTGGCTCTGGGGACGATTGTGGGCGGTTTGCCGCAGCGGCGGAAATCGCGGTCTTGTCCACAATCCGTCCCCGGTTTGTTCAATGCGTTGTTCCATGGCTTATCCACCGCTCATCCCTTGATCGTCTGGACGAGGACGTGGAGGTCGTTGTTGAACTGGGTGTCCTTGCCGCGCAGGTCGTTGATGGTGCGGCAGGCGTGCAGAACCGTGGTGTGATCGCGGCCGCCGAAGGCCTCGCCGATCTCGGGCAGGCTGTGCGCGGTGAGTTCCCGGCACAGCCACATGGCCACCTGGCGCGGTCTGGCGATGGCGCGGGTGCGCTTCTGCGAATACATTTCGGCGACCTTGAGCTTGTAGTAGTCGGCGACGTATTTCTGGATGCTTTCCAGGGTGATCTGGCGGTTGTGAGCGCCGATGACGTCGCGCAGGGCTTCCTTGGCCACCTCGACGACGACCTCGCGGCCGTGGAAGCGCGCATAGGCGACGACGCGGTTGAGGGCGCCCTCGAGCTCGCGGACGTTGGAGCGCAGGTGCTTGGCGATCAGGAAGGCGACGTCGTCGCTGAGGTCGATGTCCGAGGCCTCGGCCTTCTTTTTCAGGATGGCCACGCGCATTTCCGTTTCCGGCGGTTCGATCTGCACCGTCAGGCCCCAGTCGAAACGGGAGATCAGGCGTGCCTGCAGGCCCTGGATGTCCTTGGGATAGGTGTCGCAGGTGATGATGATCTGCTTCTTCGCCTCCACCAGCGCATTGAAGGCGTAGAAGAACTCCTCCTGGGTGCGGTCCTTGTTGTTGAAGAACTGGATGTCGTCGATCAGCAGCAGATCGAGCGAACGGTAATTCCGCTTGAAGGTGTCGAAGGCCTTCTGCTGGTAGGCCCGGACGACGTCTCCGACGTAGTCCTCGGCATGGATGTAGCGAATGACGGCATCATTATTACGCTGATAGACGGCATTGCCGATGGCATGAATCAGGTGGGTCTTGCCGAGGCCGACGCCGCCGTAGACGAACAGCGGGTTGTAGGAGATGCCCGGGTTCATGGCCACCTGCTGGGCGGCTGCCCGGGCCAGGTCGTTGGCCCGGCCGGTCACCAGGGTGTCGAAGGTGAAGGTGGGGTTGAGCCGGGTCTTCTCGAAGACCCCGTCGACGACGCGCAGCGCCGGCCGCTCGCTCCGCAGGACCGGCAGCGGCGGCGGCGCTTCGGCCTCGACCGGCGGCGGAACATCGGCGCCGCCGCTCTCGGCGACGCCGAGATTGATCGTTACGGGTTCGTCGTAGAAGTCGCGGCCCAGCGCCTCGATCTGGCTCAGGTAGCGTTCCCGCACCCATTTCAGGACAAATCGGTTGGGCGCCACGATGCGCAGGCAATGAGGATGTCCGCCTTCGTCTTCGAGGCGCAGCGACTTGATCCAGGCATTGAACTGCTGCGCCGGCAGGTCACGCTCGAAACGGCTCAGGCACTCAGACCAAAATTTGCTCATTGACTCTATGGTATTGATTATTATAGTTTTTATACGATGATCTGGGGACATCCGATGCTACCGCCAGCCGCCGGCGGCCGATGGACCGGAGCGGACACGATAAGCAGGTGAGGCGGAATGTCGGCGGATTCTAGCGGCTTTGCCGAGAGTTATCCACAGGCCGGGAAAAATATCACCCTTGACAAGAAGGGTACGAAATAATCTAATCGTTCGTTTATCGTTGATCGGCAGGGGACTCCATCATGAAACGCACTTACCAGCCTTCGGTCGTGCGCCGCAAGCGCACCCATGGCTTTCTCGTGCGCATGCGCACGCGCGGCGGCCGTGCCGTCATCCGCGCCCGGCGCGCCAAGGGACGTCACCGCCTGTCGGTCTGAATGCGGTCGGGCGTCGGCGATTGTCGACTTGCCGTTTCGGGGTCGAACATCGGCTGCGCAGCGGGGTCGATTATGCGGCGGTATTCAGCCAGCGCCGTGTCATCCGTGGGGAATGGTTCTGGCTGCATTTCCGCCCGGGAAGCGAAGGCTCCGTTCGCCTCGGGCTCCAAGTTGCCAAGAAGCATGCCCGCCGCGCCGTGCACCGCAATCTCATCAAACGCATCGCCCGCGAGACGTTCCGGCAGATTCGCGCCGGGTTGCCTGCCGCGGACCTCGTCCTGCGCCTGGCACGGCCGCTCAGCGGAGCGGTCGACGGCGAGCGGCGGCGGGCCTGGGCGACGGAAATCGCGGCCCTGATGGGCCGCCTGCCCCGATGAACAATTGGCTGGCCGCGCCCCTGATCGCCCTTGTTCGCGCCTACAAGCTGGCCATCAGCCCGTGGCTCGGTAGCAACTGCCGCTTCCACCCGAGCTGCGCCGAATATGCGATCGAGGCATTGCGGCGCCACGGCGCCGCGCGTGGCGTCTGGCTGGCCATGAAACGGGTCGGCCGTTGCCACCCCTGGCATCCTGGCGGTTTCGACCCGGTGCCCTGAGTGGCGCCACCGCCCGAACAAATAACGAAGAGATCTGCGATGGATAGCCGACGACTGGTCCTGCTGCTGGTATTCACCTTCTCGCTGATGATGCTTTGGGACGCATGGCAAAAGCAAAGCCAGCCCAAACCGGCCGTGTCGAATGCGCCGGCGGCGCCGAGTGCGGCGGCCGTGCCGACACCGACGCTCACCGCCGCGCCGCCTTCGCCGGTGCCGGTCACGGCCTCGCTGGCACCGGCCACGGGCGCCAAGGCGACCGTCAGGACCGATCTGTACACGGCCGAGGTTTCCGCCCAGGGCGGCGACATGGTGCGCCTCGAACTCAACCGCCATCACGCCAGCGACGATCCGGGAAAAGCATTCGTCCTCTTCGATGGCGGCGAAAAGCATGTCTATGAAGGACAGTCGGGCCTGATCGGTGCCGGCCTGCCCAACCATAAGACGCTCTACCGGCTGGCGGCGGGATCCTACGAACTCAAGGACGGCCAGGACACGCTCGAACTGAGGCTGGAGGCCGACGCCGAGAATGGCTTCAAGACGGCCAAGATCCTTACCTTCCACCGCGGCAGCTATCTGATCGATGTCAGCCACGAGATCGTGAACGGCGGGGCGGCGGCCGTGTCGCCGCACGCCTATTTCCAGATCGCCCGCGACGGCAAGGAGGCCGAGGCCAAGAGCACCATGGGCGCCAGTACCTTCACGGGGCCGGCCGTCTATACCGAGCAGGACAAGTACCAGAAAATCAATTTCTCGGACGTCGACAAGGGCAAGGCCAAGTTCGCCGAAAAGGCCGACAACGGCTGGATCGCCATGGTTCAGCACTATTTCGTCGTCGCCTGGCTGCCCCAGGACAAGACCGAACGCGAGTTCTTCGTGCGCAAGATCGGCGACGATCTCTATGCGGCCGGCGTCATCGTGCCGGTCGGGACGGTCGCGCCGGGAACCACGGCCCGCGTCACCGTGCCGCTCTACGCCGGCCCGCAGGAGCAGGACAAGCTGGCCAAGATCGCTCCTGGCTTCGAACTCGTCGTCGATTACGGCTGGCTGACGGTGATTGCGGCGCCGCTGTTCTGGGTCCTCGAAATGCTGCACAGGCTGGTGGCCAACTGGGGCTGGGCGATCATCCTGCTGACGATACTGATCAAGCTCGCCTTCTTCCCGCTGTCCGCCGCCAGCTACAAGTCGATGGCCAAGATGCGTCTGCTGACCCCCAAACTGAGCAAGTTGAAGGAGCTGTACGCCGACGACCGCCAGCGCCTGAACCAGGAAATGATGGAACTGTACAAGCGGGAAAAGATCAACCCGCTTGGCGGCTGCCTGCCGATCGTGGTGCAGATCCCGGTGTTCATCGCCCTTTACTGGGTGCTCCTCGGTACCGTGGAAATGCGCGGCGCGCCCTGGCTCGGCTGGATCACCGACCTCTCGGTCAAGGATCCGTATTACGTCATGCCGCTGATCATGGGGGCGACGATGCTGGTGCAGACCCGGCTCAATCCGACCCCGCCGGACCCGATCCAGGCGAAGATCATGTGGCTCATGCCGATCGTGTTCACCGGCATGTTCCTGTTCTTCCCGGCCGGCCTGGTGCTGTACTGGACGGTCAACAACCTGCTGTCGATCGCCCAGCAGTGGCAGATCACGCGCATGATCGAGAGCCGAAAAAAATAGCCGCGGCGGGCCGACCCCATGTCCGGGGTTGCCGGTGACGACGGTGCGCGGGGTTTCGGGGAGAGATGATGCTTGCACCCTGGGGCGAAGCGGCGGCGCAAGCGGCTGGGCCGACGATCGCAGCGATCGCTACCCCATCGGGCCGCGGTGGCATCGGCGTGGTGCGGGTGTCCGGTGCCGGCCTGGCGGCCTTCGCCGAGCAGCTGGTGGGCCGCCGACCGAAGCCGCGCCAGGCGACGCTGGCGGCCTTCCTGGACGGCACGGGGCGGCCGATCGACGAAGGTATCCTGCTCTATTTCCAGGCGCCGCACTCCTTCACCGGTGAGGACGTCCTGGAACTGCAGGGCCACGGCGGCCCGGTGGTGATGCGGATGCTGCTGGCGCGCTGTCTCGAACTCGGGGCGCGGCTCGCCGAACCGGGCGAATTCACCCGCCGTGCCTACCTCAATGACAAGCTGGATCTGGCCCAGGCCGAGGCCGTCGCCGACCTGATCGAGGCCGCGACGGTTCAGGCCGCCCGCTCGGCGTTGCGCTCGCTGTCGGGAGAGTTCTCGGCCGCGGTCGACGGCATCGCCGGCGCGCTGGTGGACTTGCGGATGCTGGTCGAGGCGACCCTGGACTTTTCCGACGAGGAGCTCGACCCGTTGCGCGACACCGCTCTGGTCGATCGCCTGGCGCGCACCGCCGCGGCGCTCGACCAGCTTCTGGCGCGCAGCCGCCAGGGAATACTGTTGCGCGCCGGCCTGCACGTGGTGCTGGCGGGGCCGCCCAATGTCGGCAAGTCGAGCCTGTTGAACCGGCTTGCCGGCGAGGAACGGGCGATCGTCACCGACATCGCCGGCACCACGCGCGACGCCGTGCGCGAAACGATACAGGTCGAGGGCATCCCGCTGCACGTCGTCGACACCGCCGGCCTGCGGGAAACCAGCGATGCCGTGGAGAGGATGGGTATAGAGCGGGCCTGGCGGGAGATCGAGCGGGCCGATGTCCTGGTGCAGATGGTCGATGCGGCGACCGGTATCGGCGCCGCCGACGCGGCCATCGCGGCGCGCCTGCCGGGCGGCATCGAGCGTCTGGTCGTGCACAACAAGAGCGACCTCGTGGCCAGGGCCGGCCAGCGCCGGGTCGAGGAGGGCACCGTGCATCTCTTTCTATCGGCCAAGACCGGGGCCGGCATCGATCTGCTGCAGGCCGAGCTGCTCCGCGTCGCCGGCTGGCAAGACCACGGCGAGAATGCGATCCTCGCCCGCGAGCGCCATCTTGAAGCCCTGGGCGAGGCGCGTCGCCACGTCGACGGCGCTGCCGGGGAGCTGGCGCGCCTCGAACTCTGTGCCGAGGAACTGCGTCTGGCGCACCAAGCGCTCGGCAGAATCACCGGCGAATTCACGAGCGACGATCTGCTCGGCGAGATCTTTTCGCGGTTTTGCATCGGAAAATAATGCGGCTTGCCGTGCCGTCCTATGATGGGCCTTGAGCCGGCTGTGGAGCCGGGGGCTGACAGCGGCGCTCCGACCCGCCGTGGGCGCGATATCCCGGGCGGCGGCGAGCTTACCGACTTGGTGCGTCCGAACCGTTTCGGTGCGTCGTGGCCAAGCGCCTCAGCCACTCCGCAGCCGCGGTGAGGGCATAGGGCGAGGCGGACCCGAGGGCGGCCAGGAGCAGCATTTCGGCGATTTCGGATTCCATGATCGTGCCTTCGCATTGAAGGGGGGCGAGGATTACTAAGCAATACACGTGCCCCTGGTTTGTCGAGGAAGAACTGTGGAAACGCTGCTGCTGATCGCCGCCGCCGGCTTCGCCGGCCTGGTCGATGCCGTCGTCGGCGGGGGCGGGTTGATCCAGATTCCGACGCTGTTCGCCGTCTATCCCGCGGCGGCACCGGCCAGTCTGTTCGGCACCAACAAGTTTGCTTCGCTGTTCGGCACCGCCAATGCCGCCTTCCGCTATGCGCGGCGCATACGGGTGCCGTGGCAGGCGGCTTTGCCGGCGGCCGCGGCCGCCTTCATCTTCGCCTACCTCGGGGCGATGTCGGTGGCATTGCTGCCGAAGGCCCTGTTGCGGCCGCTGGTGCTCGTCCTGCTGCTCGGTGTGGCCGCCTATACCCTGTGGCGCAAGGACTTCGGCAGCAGCGACCAATCCCGGCAGCATAGCCGGCGCGACACCGCGCTGGCCGTCCTGCTCGGGGCGGCGATCGGCTATTACGATGGCTTCTTCGGGCCGGGAACCGGCAGCTTTCTGATCTTTCTGTTCATCCGCTTTTTCGGTTTCGATTTCCTCCGCGCGGCCGGCGCCGCTAAGGTCGTCAATGCCGCCACCAATGCGGCGGCACTGCTCTATTTCCTGCCCCACGGCGACGTCTTGTGGCTGGTCGCGCCGTCGATGGCCGCGGCCAACGTGGCTGGGTCGATGGTCGGCGCGCACCTGGCGTTGCGGCACGGCGGCGGCTTTGTGCGGCGGGTCTTTCTCCTCGTCGTGACGGCGCTGATCGGCAAATTCGGCTACGATACCCTCTTCTGAGGGGGGTTGTTCGCGTTGCAGGGCAGGGCTTCTGGCGGCGATTTATCTTGGGGGGAATGAGATGAGAATGGGTGATCTGCTCGTCGCTGCGCTGTTGGCCGGAAGCGCCTGCGTCGCCATGGCGGATATCAATGTCGGCGTGGTTCTGTCGGCCACCGGGCCGGCCGCCTCGCTCGGCATTCCGGAGAAGAATACGGTCGCGCTGCTGCCGACCTCGATCGGCGGCCAGAAGGTCAATTACATCGTGCTCGACGATGCCTCCGACACGACGACAGCGGTCAAGAACGCCCGCAAGCTGATCAGCGAAAACAAGGTCGACGTGCTGGTCGGTTCGACGATCACGCCGAACTCCCTGGCCATGATCGACGTCGCCGCCGAAGCCGAGACGCCGATGATATCGATGGCGGCGGGCATCGCCATCGTCGATCCGGTCGACGCCAAGCGCCGCTGGGTGTTCAAGACGCCGCAAAATGACGTGCAGATGTCAACGGCGATCGTCGGCTCGATGACCAACCAGGGCATCAAGACGGTGGCTTTCATAGGCTTCGCCGACGCCTACGGCGAGGGCTGGTTCCGCGAGTTTTCCAAGGTTGCCGAGGCGCGCCAGGTGAAGATCGTCGCCAACGAGCGCTTCAACCGCGCCGACACGTCGGTGACCGGCCAGGTGCTGAAGATTATTGCCGCCAACCCGGACGCCGTTCTCATTGCCGGCGCCGGGACGCCGGCCGCCTTGCCCCAGGCGACGCTCAAGGAGAAGGGCTACAAGGGCGCCCTCTATCAGACCCACGGCGTCGCCAACAACGATTTCCTCCGCGTCGGCGGCAAGAATGTCGAAGGGACCTTGCTGCCGGCGGGACCGGTGCTGGTGGCGGCGCAGCTGCCCGACAGCAATCCGGTGAAGAAGACCGCCCTCGACTACGTGGGTCGCTACGAATCCGCCCACGGCAAAGGCAGCGTGTCGACTTTCGGCGCCCACGCCTGGGACGCCGGCCTGCTCCTGCAGAACGCGATTCCGTTGGCATTGAAGAAGGCTCAGCCGGGCAGCCGGGAATTTCGTGCGGCATTGCGTGATGCGCTGGAGAGCCTGAAGAACGTGACCGTCTCGCACGGCGTCGTGAATATGAGCCAAACCGACCATCTCGGTTTCGACCAGCGCGCGCGGGTGATGGTGAGGATCGAGAACGGAGCCTGGAAGCTGGTGCAGTAAGGGGGCCGCCTGCGGTCGGGCTCCGGCCGGGGTTCCGGGTTTCGACAAAGCGCCGCACTGCCCGCGGCGCTTCTGTTTTTTGGATCGTCTGCGATGGATTTGCAAATCGCCCTGCTCCTGGGGCAGGACGGCATCACCAACGGCGCCATCTATGCGCTGCTGGCACTCGCCTTGGTGCTGGTGTTCGCAGTCACGCGCATCATCTTCATCCCGCAGGGTGAATTCGTCGCCTATGGGGCGCTGACCCTGGCGAGCTTCCAGGCCGACAAAACCCCGGGAACGCTCTGGCTGCTGATCGGCGCCGGCGCCGCCGTAGCCTTGCTCGACGTTCATGCGGCATGGCGGGCCGGCGACGGCAAGCGCGTGGGTGGTGCCTTGGCCTGGAACGTCGGCTATCCCGGGCTGGCGGCCGCCCTGGTCCTGTACGGCCACCCGGTATCGTGGCCGCTCGCCGGGCAGGTCGCCCTGGCGCTGGCGGTAGTCGTGCCGACCGGCCCGATGCTGTACCGCCTCGCCTTTCAGCCCTTGGCGGAGGCATCGGTGCTCGTCCTGCTCATCGTCGCCGTCGCCGTGCATCTGGCCTTGGTCGGATTCGGCCTGTTGTTCTTCGGCGCCGAAGGATCGCGGACCCCGGCATTCAGCGACGCCAGCATCGAGATCGGCTCCATCATCGTCAGCGGCCAGACCCTTTCGATGCTGATCGCCTCGGCGCTGCTGATTCTGGGCCTGTACCTGTTTTTCGAGCGCAGCTTGCAAGGCAAGGCGCTGCGAGCCACGGCGATCAACCGTGTCGGCGCTCGCCTGATGGGTATCTCGACCGTCGCGGCGGGACGGGCATCGTTCTTTCTGGCGGCGCTGCTGGGTAGTTTTTCGGGAGTGCTGATCGGCCCGATCACCACAGTCTATTATGACACCGGGTTCCTCATCGGCCTGAAGGGGTTTGTCGGCGCCATCATCGGCGGCCTGGCCAGCTACCCCCTGGCGGCGGCCGGTGCCCTGCTGGTCGGCCTGCTGGAATCCTTCTCGTCGTTCTACGCCAGCGCCTACAAGGAAGTGATCGTCTTTACGCTGATCATCCCGGTGCTGCTGTGGCGTTCATTGACCCAACCCGGCATCGACGAGGACCAGTGATGCTGCTGCGCCACCTCCCCATCGTTGCCTTCGCCGTCGCGCTGGCGGCCGGCCCGGCGCTGCTGCCGGAATTCTACGTGACGCTGCTGAACTATGTCGGGCTCTATGCCATTGTCACAGTCGGGCTGGTGCTTCTGACCGGCATCGCCGGCTTGACGTCGTTCGGGCAGGCAGCCTTTGTCGGAATCGGGGCGTATACCACGGCTTACCTGACGACGGCGGAGGTCCCCGGGTGGCTGCAGCCGTTGGCCGGATCGCCGTGGCTGGCGCTCATCGCCGGCCTGGCGGCGGCGGCCGGTGTGGCGCTGCTGCTCGGCTTCCTGACGCTGCGCCTGTCCGGCCATTATCTGCCGCTGGGCACGATTGCCTGGGGCATCAGCCTGTATTTCCTGTTCGGCAATGTCGAGTTCCTCGGCGGCTTCACCGGCATCACCGGGATTCCGCCGATCAGCATATTCAGCTTCGAATTGCGGACCGGCGGCGAAGTCTATTACCTGATCTGGATGCTGCTGCTGCTGGCGATCTGGCTCGTCGGCAACCTGCTGGATTCACGCGAAGGCCGGGCGATACGGGCTCTTAAGGGCGGAACCCTGATGGCCGAGGCGATGGGAGCCGACACGGCCCGGGCCAAGACCGTCGTCTTCGTCAGCGCGGCGCTGTTGGCCTGTGTCTCGGGATGGCTCTACGCGCACTTGCAGCGCTTCGTCAATCCGACCCCGTTCGGCTTGCAGATCGGCATCGAATATCTGTTCATGGCCGTGGTCGGCGGGGCCGGCAGCGTCTGGGGCGCCGTGGTCGGCGCCGGACTCGTCACGGTACTCAAGCAGTGGCTGCAGGATCTGCTGCCGCCGCTGCTCGGATCCTCGGGGAACTTCGAAATCATCGTTTTCGGTCTGTTGATGGTGATGGTGCTGCAAAGGGCGCCGGACGGCCTTTGGCCCCTGTTGGCGCGGACGATTCCGGCGGGGCGGGCGGCGCCGTGCATCGCCGGGGCCGAAGCACTGGCGCGCCGGACGATGCCGGCGCGCGGCACGCTGTTGCTGGATGTCAGGAACGCCCGTAAGGAATTCGGCGGCCTCGTGGCCAACAACGACGTCAGCCTGCGCGTGCACGCCGGAGAAATTCTCGGCTTGATCGGTCCCAACGGTGCCGGGAAAAGCACGATGTTCAACGTGATTTCGGGTGTCCTGCCACCCACTGCAGGAGAGGTACGCTTCCGCGGCGAGCGAGTGGAAGGCCTCGGGGCGAGGCGAATCGCAAAAAGGGGGATGAGTCGAAGCTTTCAGCACGTGCGCCTCCTGCCCGACATGACGGTGCTCGAAAACGTGGCGATCGGCGCCCATCTTCGCGGTAGCCGGGGCGTGCTGTCGGCGATGTTGCGCCTGGAGCGGGCGGAGGAGCGGCGTTTGCTGGCCGAAGCGGCCCGGCAGGTGCAACGGGTCGGCCTGGGCGAGCAGGTCTGCGCCGCGGCCGGTTCGCTCTCGCTGGGGCAGCAGCGCATCCTCGAAATCGCCCGGGCGCTCTGCGCCGACCCGTACATGCTCTTGCTCGACGAGCCGGCGGCCGGTCTGCGCTATTTGGAAAAGCAGGCGCTGGCCGATCTGCTGCGACGGTTGCGGTCCGAGGGCATGGGGATCCTGCTCGTCGAGCATGACATGGATTTCGTGATGGGGCTGGTCGACAGCTGCGTGGTGATGGAGTTCGGCGAAAAGATCGCCGAGGGACGACCCGAAGAGGTGCAGAGAAATCCGGCGGTGATTGAGGCCTACCTGGGTGGTCTGGAATGACCGGGCCGATCCTCGAGGTTAGGGACTTGTCGGTCGCCTACGGCCGCGTGGAGGCCCTGCACCACGTCAGCCTGAAAGTCGAAGAAGGGCAGATCGTCACCGTGATCGGACCCAACGGGGCCGGCAAGACCACCCTGCTGTCGGCGGTGATGGGCCTGTTGCCGGCCAAGGGTGGTGAAGTCCGCTTTCTTGGCAAGCGCTGCGGCGTCGGCGATGTCGAAAGACAGGTGGCGGACGGGATGACCCTGGTCCCGGAAAAGCGTGAGTTGTTCGGTTCGATGACCGTGCAAGACAACCTGCTTCTAGGCGGTTATGTGCGGCGGCACACCGGGATGGCGGCACTGCACAGGCAGCTTGAGGAGGTCTATCAACTTTTCCCCAGGCTGAGAGATCGCCGTGGACAGGAGGCGAGCACTCTTTCCGGCGGTGAGCGACAGATGCTGGCGGTGGGCCGGGCGTTGGTGGCTCGCCCGAGGCTACTGATGCTGGACGAACCGAGCCTGGGCCTGGCGCCCTTGATCGTGCGGGAGATCTATCGTGTCATCGCCGAGCTGCGGCGGCTCGGCGCGGCTATTCTGCTGGTGGAACAGAATGCCCGGGCGGCGCTGGAGGTGGCCGATTACGCCTACGTGCTGGAGACGGGGGAGGTCGCCAACGCCGGCGCCGCGGCCGAAATCGCCGCCAATGCGAAGGTGATCGAAAGCTATCTGGGACTGGGTAAGCGCGCCTGATTGTTTCACGTGAAACGCGGCCATGCCCTGTTTCACGTAAAACCGTTTCGCGATTCAATTTTGCCGGTGGGAGGCGTATCATTGCGCCTCCCCGCGATCCGGTCCGCGACCGTCCCCAGATGCTTTTTCCGACCCGTTTCGACGTCATTGTCATCGGCGGCGGCCACGCCGGCACCGAAGCCGCGCTGGCCGCGGCCCGCTCCGGGGCGACGACGCTGCTGCTGACCCACAACATCGAAACGCTGGGCCAGATGTCTTGCAATCCGTCGATCGGCGGTATCGGCAAGGGCCATCTGGTCAAGGAAGTCGATGCCCTCGGCGGAGCGATGGCCGCCGCGACCGACGAGGCGGGGATCCAGTTCCGTATCCTGAACGCCTCCAAGGGGCCGGCGGTCCGCGCGACTCGCGCCCAGGCCGATCGCCTGCTGTACAAACAGGCGATCCGCCGGCGCCTCGAGAACCAGGTCAATCTGAGCCTTTTCCAGCAGGCCGCCGACGACCTGGTCGTCCAAGGCGAACGAGTTGTCGGCGTCGTCACCCAGCTCGGCATCCGCTTCGAGGCCGCGGCGGTGGTCCTCACGGCGGGAACTTTCCTCAATGGCCTGGTGCACGTCGGCCTCGAAAGCTACCGCGCCGGCCGCGCCGGCGATCCCCCGGCGGTCTCCCTGGCTGCTCGCCTGCGCGAGCTCAAGCTGCCCGTCGGCCGGCTGAAGACCGGCACGCCGCCGCGGCTCGATGGACGGAGCATCGATTATTCGGTGATGGGGCGGCAGCCGGGCGACGAGCCGGTTCCGGTATTTTCGTTCCTCGGGCGAGCCGAGCAGCATCCGGCCCAGCTGCCGTGCTGGATCACCCATAGCAATCCGCGGACCCATGACATCATTCGCGCCGGCCTCGACCGGTCGCCGATGTTCACCGGTGTCATCGAGGGCATCGGCCCGCGTTACTGCCCGTCCATCGAGGACAAAATCCATCGCTTCGCCGGCCGCGACAGCCACCAGATCTTCCTCGAACCCGAAGGCCTGAGCACCAACGAGGTGTATCCGCAGGGCGTGTCCACCTCGCTGCCCTTCGACGTGCAGTTGGCGCTGGTCCGCAGCATCAAAGGGCTTGAGCAGGCCCACATCCTTCGTCCCGGCTACGCCATCGAGTACGACTACTTCGACCCGCGCAATCTCAAGGGCAGCCTCGAGACCAAATCGATCGCCGGACTCTTCTTCGCCGGCCAGATCAACGGGACCACCGGCTATGAGGAGGCGGCTGCCCAAGGCCTGCTCGCCGGCATCAACGCGGCGCGACAAGCCAGGGACGAGGAGGATTGGTGCCCGAGGCGTGACCAAGCCTACCTTGGCGTTCTGGCCGACGACCTGATCACCCGTGGCGTGTCGGAGCCGTACCGGATGTTCACCAGCCGCGCCGAGTACCGTTTGTCCCTGCGCGAGGACAACGCTGACCTGCGGCTGACGGAGATCGGGCGACGCTTGGGATTGGTCGATGATCTGCGCTGGGATGCCTTCAACCGGAAACGGGATGCCATCGCTCGCGAACAGGAGCGCCTGCGGACCACCTGGCTGCGGCCGCGCCAAATGCCTGACGCCGACGCGATGCGGGTTCTCGGCCAACCCCTGGAGCGCGAATACCGCCTGATCGATCTGCTGCGCCGGCCCGAGGTCGATTACCCGTCGCTGATGAGCCTGGACGCTGCGGCCGAAGGCCGTCTCGATGGCCAGGACGATGCCCAGGCGATCGAACAGGTCGTCATCGCCGCCAAGTACCACGGCTATATCGAACGTCAGCGCGAGGATGTCGAGCGTAGTCTCGCCAGCGAGGAACTGCCGATGCCGGCCGACATCGATTACCAGCGGGTGCCCGGACTATCCAACGAGGTCAGACAAAAGCTTGAGCAACAGCGCCCGGAAACCTTGGGCCGGGCATCGCGGGTCCAGGGCGTCACGCCAGCGGCGATCTCCTTGCTCCTGGTGTACCTGAAGCGCCGTTCGCGGATCAGCGAAAAGAAGCGCGCATGACCCCGGCGGAAAGGCTAGGCGCGGGCATCGCCGCGCTCGGGTTGGCGTTGCCCGACGGTGGCGAGGCGATCCTGCTGCGCTTCATGGAACTGCTGCGCAAGTGGAACCGCGTCTACAACCTGACGGCTATCGACTCCGAGGCGGCAATGGTGGTCCAACACCTCCTCGACTCGCTCTCGGTGCTGCCGTATTTGAGCGAAGTGCCGGCCCTCGTCGATCTCGGCAGTGGCGCGGGACTGCCGGGGATCCCGATCGCCGTGGCGCGCCCGGCGACGGTCGTGACGCTGGTCGAAGCGGTACAGAAGAAATGCGCGTTCCAGCAACAGGCGAAGATCGAACTGGGCCTTGCCAATATCAGAGTTAATTATGGCCGCGTCGAGGACATGGCGGCGGGGGGCGGCTATCCGGCGGTGATTTCCCGCGCCTTCGCCGACCTGGCCGAATACGCGCGCCTCGCCGGCCGCTTGCTGGCGCCGGGCGGGCGTCTTTATGCGATGAAGGGCGGGCTTCCCGCCAAGGAAATCGCGGCTCTGCCACCGCCCTGGCGCGTCGTTGAACAGCGGCCGCTTGGCGTGCCCGGCCTGGCTGCGCAGCGTCACCTGATTGTCATGGAAAGGCCGTAAGCAATGCATATTTTCGCCATAGCCAACCAGAAGGGAGGGGTCGGCAAGACGACGACCAGCGTAAATCTGGCGGCCGCCCTTACCCAGGCCGGGCAGCGAACGCTGCTCGTCGACCTCGATCCCCAGGGCAATGCGACCATGGGCAGCGGCATCGATAAGCGGGCGCTTACTCGCTCCGTCTATCATGTCCTGCTGGGTTTGGCCACATTCGCTGAAGTCAAATCGATTTCGCCGTCGGGCAAGTTCGACCTGTTGCCGGCCAATCGGGAACTCGCCGGCGCCGAGGTCGAGATGGTAGACCTCGAACGACGCGAGGTGCGCCTCAAGGAGGCGCTGTCATCCGCCGTCGGCGACTACGACTTCGTCCTTATCGATTGCCCGCCGTCCCTGTCGATGTTGACGCTGAACGGGCTCTGCGCCGCCCATGGCGTCATCATACCCATGCAATGCGAGTATTACGCTCTGGAGGGGCTGTCCGACCTGGTCAACACGATCAAGAAGGTGCACGCCAACCTCAACCGCGATCTGAAGGTCATCGGCCTGCTGCGGGTGATGTTCGACCCGCGCAACACGCTTGGCCAGCAGGTGTCGGCGCAACTCGTCGAACATTTCGGCGACAAGGTGTTCCGCACCGTCGTGCCGCGCAACGTGCGGCTGGCCGAAGCCCCGAGTTACGGCATTCCCGGCGTCTTGTTCGACAGGGCCGCCAAGGGCGCACAGGCTTACACCGTCTTCGCTGCGGAGATGATCGAGCGCGTCAAGACCTATTGAGGACAAGAGAATGAATCCACCGAAACCGAAGGGCCTCGGCCGCGGCCTCGACGCGCTGCTGGCCGGCAATGACGGCAGCCATGCGGCGCGCCAGGACACGCTGCCCGTCGGACAGCTGCAGCCGGGCAAGTATCAGCCGCGCACCCGCATGGACCCGGGCTCGCTCGAAGAACTGGCCGCGTCGATCCGCGCCCAGGGCGTCATGCAGCCGATCCTGGTGCGGCCGGTGGCCGACGGCCGCTACGAGATCGTCGCCGGCGAGCGTCGCTGGCGCGCCTCGCAGATCGCCGGCTTGGCCGACGTGCCGGTCCAGATCCGCGAAATTCCCGACGACGCGGCCCTGGCCATGTCGCTGATCGAGAATATTCAGCGCGAAGACCTCAATCCGCTCGAAGAAGCCGCCGGTCTTCAGCGCCTCATCGACGAGTTCGCCATGACGCACCAGCAGGCCGCGGATGCGGTGGGGCGTTCGCGTTCTGCGGCGAGCAATCTGCTGCGCCTGTTGAACCTTGCCAAGCCGGCCCAGGACATGCTGATGGCCGGCGACATCGATATGGGGCACGCCCGCGCCCTGCTGGCGTTGGCGAAGTCGGAGCAGGGCAGAATCGCCGCCCTCGTCGTAGACAAGGGGCTGTCGGTCCGAGAAACGGAGCGCATCGTCGCGAGGGAGGCGAATCCTCCAGCAAAGAAGCAGAGCCACCAGCCGGTAGACCGGGACCTGGCCCGACTCGAGGAGGAACTGGCGGACGCATTCGGCGCCGCCGTCAAAATTCGCGCCAATCGCAAAGGTGCTGGAAGTCTGACGATACGTTTCGCGACTCTCGACCAGCTCGAGGGCATCCTGGACAAGCTTCGCTAGACGATACAACACTGCGTAGCAGCATTAGAGTTTTCAACATCAAGAATACTTGTTACAATAATAGTTTTGCTGATTCGGGCTGCGATTGGAACAGGAATGGTCGCTGCAGGTGGCCGGACGAGGTTGCTACGCCCGCTGCTCGTCGTATTCGCTTGGCAAGTGGCGGCGATTGCGGTCCTGGCGGCGCTGAGCGGATGGATCGCCGGGACGTCCGCGGCGCTGTCGGCGGTCCTCGGCGGTGCAGTGGCTCTCGCGGGCGGCTTGGTCTTCGCGCTGTTCATGCCGCGTCGTCCCGAGGCGTCGCCATTGAGCGCGATCAGCCGGATGGTGCGCGCGGAGGCGGCGAAAGTTGGGGCAATCGTTTTATTGCTGTGGTTGGTGCTGACGCTATACAAGGATGCCGTCATGCCGGCTCTGATAGGAACGTTCATCCTTGCGGTGATCATTTTTTCGATGGCTGTTTTTGTCCGTAATCCGGTCCTGCTAGACACAACAGACAACAATCATGTCGACTGAAGCCCTAACACCCACTTCCTACATCAATCACCACCTGACCTTCCTGACCAAGCCGATCGGCGACGGTTCGTTCTGGGCGCTGAACGTCGATTCGCTGGCCGTGGCGACCCTGCTCGGCATTCTCGGCTTCGGCTTTCTCTGGTGGGTCGTCCGCGGCGCCACTTCGGGCGTCCCGAGCAAGCGCCAGGCCTTTGTCGAACTGGCGATCGAATTCGTCGACGACCAGGCCAAGGGCATATTCCACCACGGCGAGCGGCACAAGTTCGTTTCTCCGCTGGCGCTGACGGTCTTCGTCTGGGTGCTGCTGATGAATTCCATGGACTTTCTTCCGGTGGACATCATGGGCCTGTTCTACGAGCACGTGCTGGGCCTGCACAATTTCCGCGCCGTGCCGACGGCAGACGTCAATACCACCTTCGCACTGTCGCTGTCGATCTGGTTCCTGATGCTGTTCTTCAATATCAAAGTCAAGGGACTGGGCGGCTGGATACACGAACTGACCTGTACGCCGTTCGGCGCGCACCCGCTGCTCTGGTTTTTCAACATCCTATTCAACCTCGTCGAGTACGTGTCCAAGCCGCTGTCGCATTCGCTGCGGCTCTACGGCAACATGTATGCCGGCGAGATCATATTTCTGCTGCTCGGCCTGTGGGCCGCGACCGGCCTGGCCGGCACGGTCTTCGGCGCGATTCTCGGCGCCGGTTGGGCGATCTTCCACATCCTGATCGTCGTGCTGCAGGCCTTTATCTTCATGATGCTGACCATCGTCTATATTTCGATGGCCCATGAAAGTCACTGACCCGTTTTCCTTAGTCTTCCAACCCTCCTAAGTTCGAAAGGATCGCAAATGGAACACCTGCAACTCCTGGCCCAGATTCAAGCCTCCATGGGCATCGGCATCGGTCTGATCATCGGCCTGGGCGCCGCCGGCGCCTGTATCGGTGTGGGCATCATGTGCTCGCGTTTCCTCGAGGCCGCCGCCCGCCAGCCGGAGCTGATGGCTCCGCTCCAGGCCAAGGTGTTCCTGCTGCTCGGTCTGATCGACGCCTCATTCATCATCGGCGTCGGACTGGCCATGCTGTTTGCCTTCGGCAACCCCCTGCTCGCCGTCGTCCACTAAGGGGCGGGCCCGTCCCGTTCCAGGCTAGGGGATAGCCATGAATATCAATCTGACACTATTTTCCCAGGCGGCTGCTTTCGCCATCTTCATCTGGTTCACGGCGAAGTTCGTCTGGCCGCCGCTGCTGACGGCCATCACCGAGCGCCAGAAGCGGATCGAGGAGGGCCTGGCCGCTGCCGAGCGCAGCAAGAAGGATCTCGAACTGGCGCAGGCGCGTTCTACCGAGACGCTACGAGAAGCGCGCGAGAAATCGACCGAGATGACCGGCGCCGCCGAAAAGCAGGCCGCCCACATCGTCGAGGAGGCGCGTGCCGAGGCCGGCCACATCATCGCCCAGGCCCGCCAGGCTGCCGAAGGCGAGGCCTCTGTCGCTGCCCAGCGTGCCAAGGAACAGTTGCGCGACCAGGTGGCTCACCTGGCGGTCGCCGGCGCCGAGAAGATCCTGCGCCGCGAGGTCAACGCCCAGGTCCACGCCGACCTTCTCGTTGCACTGAAGTCGGAGCTCTGATCAGCCATGGCCGAGAACGTCACGCTGGCCCGACCGTACGCAGAGGCGGCTTTCCGCATCGCCAGGGATGCCGGCCAGCTCGACGGTTGGCAGCAGGCGCTGGCACGGATAGCCGCCGTTGCTGCCGATGCCGACATGCAGGCACTGATCGACAATCCGCTGCTGGACGTGGCGACCATCGTCCGCGTCTTGCTGGAAGTGGTCGGCGCCGACTTGACGGGCGAACAGAAGAACTTCGTGCAACTGCTGGCCGAAAACGAACGTCTGTCGGTGCTGGCGGAAATTCGCGATCTCTTCGGCGATCTCAAGAACGGTGTCGAGGGCGTCAAGGATGCCCAGATCGCTTCCGCTTATCCGATCGACGCCGCGGCGCTGGCCAAGCTCGTGGCCGATCTCGAACGCCGCTTCAGCTGCAGGATCCAGGCCACCATCACGATCGATCCGGATTTGATCGGCGGTGTGCGCATCGCCGTCGGCGATCAGGTGATCGACGCCTCGGTCCGCGGCAAGCTCGCCCAGATGGCGACCGCCCTAAAGAACTAGGAGTGACTCAATGAACCTCAATCCCTCTGAAATCAGCGACCTGATCAAGAGCCGGATCCAGAACATGCAGCTGGCCGCCCAGGCCAGGACCGAAGGCACCGTGGTATCGGTGACCGACGGCATCTGCCGCGTGCACGGATTGGCCGACGCCATGCAGGGCGAAATGCTGGAATTTCCCGGCAACACCTTCGGGCTCGCCCTGAACCTGGAGCGCGATTCCGTCGGCTCCGTCGTTCTCGGCGACTACGAGCACATCACCGAAGGCGACACCGTCAAGTGCACCGGCCGCATCCTCGAAGTCCCGATCGGCCACGAACTCATCGGCCGCGTCGTCAATGCACTGGGTGAGCCGATCGACGGCAAGGGCCCGATCAATGCCAAGCTGACCGACAAGATCGAAAAGGTCGCGCCGGGCGTCATCTGGCGGAAGTCGGTGTCGCAGCCGGTGCAGACCGGCCTCAAGTCGATCGACTCGATGGTGCCGATCGGCCGCGGCCAGCGGGAACTGATCATCGGCGACCGTCAGACGGGCAAGACCGCCGTCGCCGTTGACGCGATCATCAACCAGAAGGGCAAGGACATGTTCTGCATCTACGTGGCGATCGGGCAAAAAGCCTCGACCATCGTCAACGTGGTGCGCAAACTCACCGAAACCGGCGCGATGGACTACACCATCATCGTTGCCGCCTCGGCCTCCGAATCGGCTGCCATGCAGTTCCTGGCGCCCTACTCCGGCTGCACCATGGGCGAGTACTTCCGCGACCGCGGCATGGACGCCCTGATCATCTATGACGATTTGACCAAGCAGGCCTGGGCCTACCGCCAGGTGTCGCTGCTGCTGCGCCGTCCGCCGGGCCGCGAAGCCTACCCCGGCGACGTGTTCTACCTGCACAGCCGCCTGCTCGAGCGAGCCGCCCGCGTTTCCGAGGACTATGTGGAGAAGTTCACCAACGGCGAGGTCAAGGGCAAGACCGGTTCGCTGACCGCCTTGCCGGTCATCGAGACCCAGGCCGGCGACGTGACCGCCTTCGTCCCGACCAACGTGATTTCGATTACCGACGGCCAGATTTTCCTCGAGTCCGACCTGTTCAACGCCGGCATCCGTCCCGCCATCAACGCCGGTATCTCGGTGTCGCGGGTCGGTGGCGCCGCCCAGACCAAGGTGATCAAGAAGCTCGGCGGCGGCGTCCGCCTTGCCCTGGCCCAATACCGTGAACTCGCGGCCTTCGCCCAGTTCGCTTCCGACCTCGACGAAGCCACCCGCAAGCAGCTCGAGCGCGGCCGCATGGTGACGGAACTGATGAAGCAGCCGCAGTACTCTCCCATGGCAGTGTCCGAAATGGCGGTGACGCTGTTTAGCGTCAACAAGGGCTATTACGACGATGTGGACGTCAAGCGCGCCCTGTCTTTCGAGGCTTCCCTGCTCGGTTACCTGAAGCAGAACCACGCTGATCTCCTGAACAAGATCGAAACGAGCAAGGATCTCGACGCCGATGGCGAGAAGGCCCTGGCGGCGGCGGTCGAAACGTTCAAGAAGACCTGGGCCTAACGCGAATCCTGCCGGGAGCTGACCATGCCTAGCGGCAAGGAAATTCGAACCAAGATCAAGAGCGTCCAGAATACACGCAAGATCACCAAGGCCATGGAGATGGTCGCGGCCTCCAAGATGCGCAAGGCACAGGAGCGCATGAGGGCCGCCCGTCCCTATGGTGAGAAGGTGCGCCGGATCGCCGCCAACTTGTCCCAGGCGAACTCGGAGTACAAGCATCCGTTTCTCGCCAAGGTGGCCGGGATCAAGCGCGCCGGCCTGATCGTCGTCACGACCGACAAGGGTCTGTGCGGCGGCCTGAACACCAATGTACTGCGGCTGGCGCTCGGTAAGATTCGCGACCTGGAGGCGACCGGCGTCAGCGACATCCGCGTGAGTTGCATCGGCAACAAGGGGCTGGGTTTCATGCAGCGCCTGGGCGCCAACGTGGTATCCAAGGTCACGGCGATCGGCGACACGCCGCACCTGGAAAAACTTATCGGGCCGGTGAAGGTTATGCTGGATGCATTCCAGGCCGGCGAGCTCGACATCGTCTATGTCGGTTACACGCGCTTCATAAACACCATGAAGCAGGAGCCGGTAATCGAACAGTTGCTGCCGCTGACCGGCGAAAAACTGCGCGACGAGCAGTCGCACAGCTGGGACTACCTCTACGAGCCCGACTCCAAGGCGGTGATCGACGAGTTGCTGGTGCGATACGTTGAGGCGCTGGTCTACCAGGCGGTTGCCGAGAACATGGCGTCCGAGCAGTCGGCGCGGATGGTGGCGATGAAGGCCGCTTCCGACAATGCCGGCAACGTGATCAACGAATTGCAGCTGGTCTACAACAAGACGCGACAGGCGGCGATCACCAAGGAAATCGCAGAGATCGTCAGCGGCGCTGCGGCGGTGTAAGCGCTGCGGCGTTAGGGATGATCGGGCGAGTCTAATGTGCGCGTTGCGAACAATTAGGCGAGGCCAGGTCTTCCAGGCGTTGCAGCCGTCTAACGGAATTTATTGTTTGGGGAATGACGATGAGTCAAGGTGATATCGTTCAGTGCATCGGTGCCGTGGTGGACGTCCAGTTCGCCCGCAGCGAGATGCCGAAAATCTATGACGCCCTCACGATGGAGGGCTCTGATCTGACGCTCGAGGTTCAGCAGCAGCTGGGTGACGGCGTCGTGCGCACCATCGCTCTGGGTTCTTCCGACGGGCTGCGTCGCGGCATGACGGTGCAGAACACCGGCAAGCCGATCTCCGTACCCTACGGCACGGCAACGCTGGGTCGCATCATGGACGTGCTTGGCCGTCCGATCGACGAGCAGGGCCCCATCGCTACCGGAGAGCGCCGTTCAATCCACCAGAAAGCGCCCAAGTTCGACGAGCTGTCGCCGTCACAGGAGCTGCTGGAAACCGGCATCAAGGTCATCGACCTGGTGTGCCCGTTCGCCAAGGGCGGCAAGGTCGGGCTGTTCGGAGGCGCCGGTGTGGGCAAGACCGTGAACATGATGGAGCTGATCCGCAACATCGCCATCGAGCATAGCGGCTATTCGGTGTTCGCCGGTGTCGGCGAGCGAACCCGGGAAGGCAACGACTTCTACCACGAGATGAAGGACTCCAACGTTCTCGACAAGGTCGCGCTGGTGTATGGCCAGATGAACGAGCCGCCGGGCAACCGTCTGCGCGTTGCGCTGACCGGCCTGACCATGGCCGAGGCGTTCCGCGACGAGGGCCGCGATGTGCTGTTCTTCGTTGATAACATCTACCGCTTCACGCTGGCCGGAACGGAAGTGTCGGCCCTGCTCGGGCGGATGCCTTCCGCAGTGGGCTACCAGCCGACGCTGGCCGAGGAAATGGGGCGCCTGCAGGAGCGCATCACGTCCACCAAGGTCGGCTCGATCACCTCGATCCAGGCCGTCTATGTTCCTGCCGACGACTTGACCGACCCGTCGCCGGCCACCACCTTCGGCCACCTCGACGCCACCGTCGTGCTGTCGCGCGACATTGCCTCGCTGGGCATCTACCCGGCGGTCGACCCGCTCGATTCCACTTCGCGCCAGGTCGACCCCAACGTCATCGGCGAGGAGCACTACAGCACCACCCGCGCCGTGCAGCAGACGCTGCAGCGCTACAAGGAACTGCGCGACATCATCGCCATTCTCGGCATGGACGAACTGGCCCCCGACGACAAGCTGGCCGTGGCCAGGGCCCGGAAAATCCAGCGCTTCCTGTCGCAACCGTTCTTCGTCGCCGAAGTGTTCACCGGTTCTCCGGGCAAGTATGTGCCATTGAAGGAAACCATCCGCGGCTTCAAGATGATCGTTGCCGGCGAATGCGACCATCTGCCCGAGCAGGCTTTCTACATGGTCGGTGGCATCGACGAGGTCTTCGAGAAGGCCAAGACGCTGCAATAACCGGGGCGGGAAAACTTGAACCGGGGGGCGCAGCCTCGCTATCCTGCACCCCTGCCCATGTATCCCACCCGTCACAGGGGATCACAGATGGCCATTACTATCCATGTCGATGTCGTAAGCGCCGAGGAGTCGATCTTTTCGGGACTGGCGGAATTCGTGGTGCTGCCCGGCGAAGCCGGCGAGCTGGGCATTCTGCCCGGCCACATGCCGCTGATGACGCGGATAAAGCCGGGCACGGTGCGCATCAAAGTGCCGAACCAGGATGCCGAGGAACTCGTTTTCGTTGCCGGCGGCATGCTCGAGGTGCAGCCCAACCTGGTCACAGTGCTGGCCGATACCGCGATCCGCGGCAAGGACCTCGACGAAGCCAAGGCCTTGGACGCCAAGCGCAAGGCCGAGGAGGCCATGGCCAACCGCAGCTCCGCGCTCGACTACGCGCGCGCTCAGGCGGAGCTGGCCGAGGCCGTGGCACAGCTGGCGGCGATCCAGCGGCTGCGCCGGCGCTCCCACTGAACTCGTCTGCGGCGAAATAAGGCAGTTTTCAGGCTGCCCTTTTTCGCCGCACCAGTTGCGCTACCCCGCTCAACCGAGTCGGCGGAGCCTACGCTCAAGGGTGGCCAGATCGTCGCCGAGGCGGCTCACAGCGGCCGTGAATTCGCCCATGTCCGCGGTCCGCACGAGCTGTGGATTTTCCTCAGTCAGATATTCGCTGAGGTTTTCCCCCAGATGGCGGATCGCTTGGCGCTGCCAGCTGCTCAACGCCCCCAGCATTCTGGCAATCCGGTGCGCGGCGATATTGCCGATGACATTTGCCAGGTCGTCCTCGAAATCCCAACGCAGCCGGCCGAGAACGAAGCCGAGAGCCTCGGCAAAGTCCGCTGCGCCGCTGATCCGGGCCGAACGCATGACTTCGTCGCTTCCACCGCGGAAAAATATCAATGGAGCGTCGGCGGGGAGGACGATCACCACGTCAATAGATTCGGCACCGCCGGCAGGATGTGCCAGGTAGCCGCGCGCATCGATAGCAAAATCGAGCCGCCACGGCGGCATTTCGAGGCGGGCCGGGCGTCCGGCGAATTGACCGAGCCGCTGGCGCGCCCAGGGCGCTTGGGCCAGCAGATGGTTGAGAGCGAGCCGCGTCGGTGCCTGGAGCACGATCAGGCGAATTGTTGGATGCCGGCGAGGATCCAGCCACGGGCGCCATCGACGCGCTTGCTAAGGTGCCAGACCTCGTCGAAGGGTGCCGGCGCGGCCTCGGGCGATTCGCGCAGCATGCCGTGAAAGCGGACGCTGGCCACGTAATCGCCGCCCTCGCTCGTCAGATCGAGCAAAGCGGCGTCGAGCTGGACGACATCCGTGCGCTGAGTGCTGCGTCCGCGCTCCTGGAGTTGCCGCTCGATCTCGGCATAGACCTCGGGCGCGGTGAACTGCCGAATGTCATCGAGATCGCCGGTGTCGTTTGCCGCCTGAAGGCGGACGAAACCAAGCTTGGCCTGGCGCAGGAAGCCCTCCACGTCGAAGTCCCGCGGCGCATCAAACGCCTGCGGCGTCGGGGCCGGGGACGGCCCCTGGGACGCTGACGCCGGGCTGTCCGACCCGCCGAATTGCGGCGCCGGCTGCGCCCGCCGGAACAGGAGCCGGAACAACATCAGCGCAGCGAAAACCACGACCATCGTCATCACCAGGCCGCCCAATCCTGCGCCGAGGCCTAATTGCGAAAACAGGGCGCCCAGTCCGGCGCCGAGGGCGAGTCCGCCGAGCATGCCCCAGAGCCCGGAGCGTTGCGGCGGCGACGCTGGTCCGCCGGGGGCCGGCGCGGTAGGCGGCGCAGCGACGCTCTGGCCCGGCGGAGGCGGTGCACTCGGTGCGGCGCCCTCGCGCAGCACGGAACCGCCGCGATTCATGCCAAATGATTTTCCGCCACCGAGCCGCGCGGCGTCGGCGTCGACGCTGTAAATTGCACCCGCGGCGGTAATCATCGCCGCGATGAGGCCAAGGAATAAGGATTTCATGGCACTGTCCGGTTCACAACTTGAAGCCGCGGTGAAGCGCCACCACGCCGGCCGCCATGTTGAAGAATTCGACCCGTTCAAGGCCGGCTGCTTCCATCATCCGCTTGAGAGCTTCCTGGTCCGGATGCATGCGGATCGACTCGGCGAGGTAACGGTAGCTTGCCGCGTCATCGACGACCTTGGCCCCGAGCCAAGGCAACACCTTGAACGAGTAGAAATCATAGGCCGGTGCCAGCGGCTGCCAGATACGTGAAAATTCGAGAATCAAAAGTCTGCCGCCGGGACGCAGCACGCGACGCATCTCGGTGAGGGCATCTTCCTTGTGGGTCATGTTGCGCAGGCCGAACGCGACGGTGATGCAATCGAACCAGTCGTTGGGAAAGGGCAACCTTTCAGCATCGCACTGGGCGAGTGGCAACACTTGGCCCTGATCGAGCAGGCGATCCCGCCCCTGGGCGAGCATGGCGCTGTTGATGTCGGTGAGCCAGACCTGTCCGTCGGGCCCGACGCGACGCGCGAATGCCGACGCCAGGTCCCCGGTGCCGCCGGCAACATCGAGGACGCGCTGTCCACGCCTGACAGCCGCCAGTTCGACGGTGAAGCGCTTCCAGAGGCGATGTAGCCCCCCGGACATCAGGTCGTTCATCAAGTCGTATTTTCGGGCTACCGACGAAAAGACGCCGGCGACGCGCCTCGCCTTGTCGCCCTCCGCAACCTGCGAGAAGCCGAAATGCGTGTCCATCAGTGCTTGTGGCCGCAGCCACCGCCGTGCGCCAGGGCATCCTGGCCGCCGGCCCTGGGCGGCCGAGTGCCGCGATCGACATCTCGGCCGCCGCAGGCGGCCAGGCGGTCAAGGTCGCCTTGCCACGGCTCGTCGTGCGCGGCGCCAAGTTCGTAGAGCAAGTCCCACGGGTAGATGCCGGCGTCGTGGCCATTGGAAAAGACGGGCTTGACCGCGTAGTTGCCGAGCGCATCGAAGCTGGTGATCAGCACATCTCTCTTGCCCGTTTGCAATACCTCCAGGGCAGGTCCGTGCCCCCGCACTTCGGCGGAAGGGCTGAAGACGTGGAGAAAGTCGTAGGACATCTTGAAGCTCGTGCCGTCGGCGAAGCTGATTTCGACCAGCCGCGACTGTTGATGCAAATTGATCTCGGTCGGGGTGGGAGTGTAACGATTCAGTCCGGCCATGGCGCACCTCTGCCAATTGAGAGAACCATCATAACCCAGTTGCTGGCCGCCGGAGCGGTGCCGGGCTCAGGCCGGAGCCACGGCAATACGCTCGAAATCGGAACCTTGGGCGAGCGGCTGCGTCATTCGCAGGGTGAGCGGGCGGTCGGTGTAGACCTCGACCAGACGGTCGCTCTGAAACCAGTCCGGGGGAGTCACGACGCTAGGAGGCTCGTGGAATTCCGGCGCGGCCGGCAAGAGAAAGCCGCGCCCGTAGGGATGGGAGCGCGAGACGTCGGCACCGACGGGCCGAATGCTGACGGCCTCGGGTTTGCCCGGCAGCAGTTGCAGGCCGGCCTGCAAGCCGCCGTCGGCTTCAAGCATCAGCCAGCAGACTCGGGCGAGGCCGAAGTAATCGCTGCCGGGTGCCTTGAGGCAGAACAGCTGGCCGTAGGCGAGACGAGCGCCGAAGGCGCTGCGATGCAGGCGGAAGCCGTTGCCTGACGAGTCGAGGATATCCCAGGATTCGAGGCCAAAGCCGAGTTGCATGGCCCGCTGGTGCAGGGGCTGGTTCGGATTGACCTGGCTACGGAAGATCGACAAAGTGTCCATTTCGGTTCGCGAAAAGACGCGGACATGGTCGGGCTGGATGAATTCGTTGCCCTTGACGAAATAATGAATCGCGTCGACCCCGTGGCAGCATTGAAGCGTCCCCGAGTTGCGAAAACGCTGAAAGCGGCGCGGCACAGCCGCCAGGCACCAAGGCCGGTAGAGCTGCAGAAGAAGGCGACTGGCGACGGCTGCCGGTGTTCCCGCATCGAGACCGATATCTTCAGTCGCCTGCCCCAGCTTGAGATTGGCTAGCAAAGGCTGCATTTCGCCACTCAGCCGGGAAGTATCGAATACGCGCGCCGACGGTGTGCCGGCGAGGTTCTCGACCGGTTGCAGGCCGCGATCGAGCATCAGGTCGACGCCGTAGCCGCGGCATCCCTCGTCCTCAGGAGCCGGCGCCAATGCGGTATGGACCGAAAAGCGTTGTGCCCATCGTGCAATCAGGGAGAATTCGCGCGGCGTTCGGGCGTAGGGGTTGGCCAGGTCAACGAGGAGTGCGCTGGCGTAGGTCTGTGCGCAGGTCGTGGTCCGGGAACGCACGCCGAGCGGTTCGGGAACAATGGCCGTCGCCAGCTTCCAGTCCTCGGCAGTCGCAAAATAACCGTGCAGGTCGAGCCAGAGGCCGGCGGCGAAGGCGCGGCGGGCGCGATAGTGCTCGAAAACGACCAAGCCGGCATAGTGGATGCATCGCTGACACAGCGTTGCGAGGTGCCCCTGATCCAGCGGGTCCGTGCCGTCGAGCTGGGCCACATTGGCGTAAGCCTGGGCCATGGCCTTCCACAGTGCGGCGACGCGTTGAAACGACAGGTCTTCGGCGCGGTTCGGCGGCAGCGGCTTATCGGCATAGCCCCGGGCGACGTCGTCTTGGATTGCCGCCAGTGGCGCCCGGAGCATTTCCAGCACTTGAAAGTAGGCCGATGGAGGGGGCGGGGCATGCCGCAGACTGGACAGAAAGTCCGGAATCAGGACTTGGGCAGCGGCGGCATCAGTGATCGGCAAGGCGGAAATAAACCCGAGACAGCTCTTGATGTCCCGGGAATCGAAGGCGAATGGCGGCGGCCTCACGTTCGTGTTACTGCCAGGTGGCGCAGTCGAAGTCGCTGCCGCGCTCACGCAGCTCCACGAGCCGGCATTGCCGCGGCGGATCGCCATGGACCTCGAGGACCAAGCCGGTGCGGAACATGCCCGGGGGCAAGACTATGCGCTGCGGCTGCCGCAGCACCGGAACCTCGGGCAAGAAAAAGGCCGTGCGATATTTGTCGTTGATCGCCGCCAGCCCGGTGCCGCGTACTGCCGCCGGAGCAGGAAATCCGGGAAGTGACTGAACGCTGGCGCGAAGAGTGTCTTCGCCGTCGCTATAAACCCAGCGCAGAATTCCAAGCAGAATCTGGCTTGCACCGTCAGGGCGCAGGGCGACCAGCTGGCCGGCCGAGAGCCGGACCCCGGCCTGTGCCGGAGGGCGAAGGACGATCAGGCCGCGGCTTCCCTCGTCGGCATCCCGCCATTCCTCGGCGACCGTCCACTCTTCGACGATCGGTTCCCGAGTCTGCTGTTCCTCAAGATGGTGGCTGGCAATGCGGCCGAAGGTGGCAATCTCTTCGTGTTGCTGGCGACTCAGCGCCGCACCTTGCGTCGGTTGGACAAAGGCTTTGCCGGAAAGATGAGCATGGATCGCCTCGAATCCGCCAACCAGTCGGCAAGCACCGGTTGCCGACTGTCGTTCACGCCGCCGTCCGCCTTCGCCTTTGCACCAATGCTGGTAGACATGCCGAAGCACCATTTCCGCGGCCGGCATCACGCAGTCCTCACCGAGGCCGATGGCCGCCGGCAATTCCCCGGCGGCCAGCTTGATGAGCCTTTTCTTGACGCTGCTTCGCAAATCGCCAATGTCGAGCCACCGGGGGGCGGAGCTGTGCGCTGCGTCGCGCCCGGGAACATCGTCGGCGCCGAGATCCACGCACAGTGGCGGCGATTTAGCCTCCGATGGCGGCTCCGGCAGGACGCGAACCTTGCCGGCCCAGCGTCGCGCCCAGCGAAATACCCAGCCCAGCTGACGGGGGCCGAATTCGTGCGGCGCAGCCAGCCGTATCAGCACGATCTCCGCAAAACCCGCCGCCGCCGTGGTCGGAGCATGACCATAGCGGATGCGGTCCTCGACCTCGAGAGTCGCACTGTTCCGTCGCTCGGCGGCCAGAAAGACGCCGACGGCGACCCGCCACGATTCGGCCGACGGAAGATGGCCACCCTGCAGCGCATCGATCCGCGCCGCGCTCATGGTCGCCAGGATCCGCTGCGCCAACAAAGCAAGCTGCGCTTGGCCGCGCGGATCGTCGGGACTGGCGAGGGTGGCGGCCAGGCAATGCAGATAGGTTGTCGCCAGGGCTTGCCAGAGCAGATGCGTCGATTCGAAGCCGGCCGCCTCGGCCGGGCCCAGGGGCAAAGGCTTTCCAGCGAAGCGCTTGACCGAGCCTTCCTGGCAGGCGGTAATCGGGTCACGGAGCAATTCCGCAATACGGAGTCGTTCGGCAGTCGTCAGCGAAAAGGCGTTCAACAAGTCCAGTTGCCGAAGCAGCAAGGCCTGGGATTGGGCGGCATTGGCGATGGGAAGCGTCGCCAGCCATGCCTTGCAGCCCGCCGCATCGCTAAAGGCGGGAGGGTTGCCGGCCCCCGTTTCGGGCAGGCGAAAAAAAGCGCTTACTTCGCTCATGCCAGTCCACCTCCGCGTTCTTCCCCCAGGGCCGCCACCAGGGCGTCGTGAAGGATACCGGCTTCAATTCGCAACGGACGTGCCACGGCATCGCGGCACGGATCCGTCCACACCGGTGCCGGAAAATGGCTGTCGTCGCGCCACCGCGGCACGACGTGCCAATGCAGGTGTGGCACGACGTTGCCGAGGCTGGCGAGATTGATCTTGTGCGGCCGCACCAGGCGCCGTACCGCGACTTCCGCGGCGAAGACCACGCCCATCAGATGGCGGCGTTCCTGAGCCGGCAAGTCGCTCATCTCGCCCACGTGGGCGCCCCAGATGACGCGACAATAGCCTGGAGACAGAGCGCCCTCGCGGCCACCGACCAGGATCACGCGGCAAAGGGTATCCTCCCAGACGAGTTCGCCGCCGACGTTGGCGCAAAGTTCGCATGTCGCGCCCGATTCGATGATCATTGCCTCCGTAGTTTTTCGCCGCGAAACAGGGTGTTATTGTCGCACTCTTCGCGGCGAAATCCAGCCGCCGTGTCGTCATCCGCATCGCATACGCCGGACGGCCTCGCGACGACGCCCGTGGTAGCGCCGACTTGCTCACCATCGGGTGCCAACACTGCCACAACGTAGTCTTGTCGAGCCTCTGGCCGCCAAGAGGAAGGCGAATGCGACCAACGCGCTGCCCGGCGCCGCAGTCGCGCCGAGCCACCAGCAGAACGGCGTGGCGTCGATCGCTCGCTTCACGTCAGAGCAGCACCCGTTCTATCCCGCCGGTATTAACGCGGGAAAGGTATTGCTGCATCCAGTCTGCGCCGAGAAGTGTCCTGGCCATTTCGATGACGATGTAGTCCGCCTCGGTGCCGGTTTCGTCGTTGTAGCGGGACAGGCCCTGCAGGCAGCTCGGGCAGCTGGTGAGTATCTTTACCGGGCCCGTGAAGCCGTCGGCGCGCAGGCCGGCGGTGCCCAGTTCGATCTCCTCCTGCTTGCGGAAGCGGACCTGGGTGGACACGTCCGGCCGCGACACCGCCAGGGTGCCGGCTTCGCCGCAGCAACGATCGGAGAGCGGCACGTCCTGGCCCATCAGGGTGCTGACCACCTTGAGCGGGGCGTGGGTCTTCATCGGCGTGTGGCAGGGGTCGTGATAGAGGTAGCGGGTGCCGGCCACGCCGTCGAGCTTGAGACCCTTCTCGAGCAGGTATTCGTGGATGTCGAGGAGCCGGCAGCCGGGGAAGATCTTGTCGAATTCGTACTTCTGTAGCTGGTCCATGCAAGTACCGCAGGAGACGATCACCGTCTTGATGTCGAGGTAGTTCAGCGTGTTGGCGACGCGGTGGAACAGCACCCGGTTGTCGGTGGTGATCTTCTGGCCCTTGTCCTGCTCGCCGGCCGAGGTCTGCGGATAGCCGCAGCAGAGGTAGCCGGGCGGCAGCACGGTGACAGCGCCGACCTCGTAGAGCATCGCCTGGGTGGCCAGACCGATCTGGGAAAAGAGTCGTTCCGAGCCGCAGCCGGGGAAATAGAAGACGGCATCCGAATCCTCGCTGGCCTTCTGCGGGTCGCGGATCACCGGCACCACCGTGTCGTCCTCGATGTCGAGCAGGGCCCGTGCGGTTCGCGTCGGTACGTCCTTCGGCAGCGGCCGGGTGATGAAATGGATCACCTGGGCCTTCAGCGGCGGGCGGCCTAAGCTTGCCGGCGGATGCCGGGCGGTGTCGCGCACCAGGCCGATGGCGCGGCCGAACCGGTAGCCGAGACGCTGTGCCTTGTAGCCGAGGCCGACGATGCCGGCCCGCAGCAGTTTGATCGTCGCCGGATCGGTAGCGGTTAGGAAGGCCATCGCGGCCATAGTGCCCGGGCTGGTCTTCTTCTTGCCCTGCTGGCGAAGGAAGTTGCGCATCGCCACCGAGACGTCGCCGAAGTCGATGTCCACCGGGCAGGGCTTGACGCAGCGATGACAGATCGTGCAGTGGTCGGCGACATCCGAAAATTCGTCGAAATGCTGCAGCGACACGCCGCGCCGCGTCTGCTCCTCGTAGAGGAAGGCTTCGATCAGGAGCGAGGTGGCGAGGATCTTGTTGCGCGGGCTGTAGAGCAAGTTGGCGCGCGGCACGTGGGTCGAGCAGACCGGCTTGCACTTGCCGCAGCGCAGGCAGTCCTTGACTAAGTCAGAAATGCGGCCGACCTCCGATTGTTCCATGATCAGCGACTCAGTGCCGAGCAGCGAGAACGATGGCGTGTAGGCGTCGGCCAGGTCGCCGCCGGGCATGAACTTGCCCTTGTTGAAGCGGCCCTCGGGGTCGACGCGCCGCTTGTAGTCGCGGAACGGGCGAATCTCCGACTCGTCGAGGAATTCGAGCTTGGTGATGCCGATGCCATGTTCGCCGGAAATGACGCCGTCAAGAGCGCGGGCGAGTTTCATGATTCTGACGACGGCCCGGTTGGCCGTCTGCAGCATGGCGTAGTTGTCGGAGTTGACCGGGATGTTGGTATGCACGTTGCCGTCGCCGGCGTGCATGTGCAGGGCGACGAAGACGCGGCCGCGCAGTACCTCCCGGTGCAGGCCATCGATGCGTTCGAGAACCGGCCGATACAGGTTGCCGTCGAAAATGGCGTGGAGCTGCGGCTTGAGCTCGCTCTTCCAGGAGACCCGCAGCGAGTAGTCCTGCAGGCGGTGGAACAGCGTCGGCGCGGCGGCGCTGTTGGTCAGCGGCCCGCAGGCGATGCCGAGCGCCGCGAAACGGGATTCGGCCTCGGCCAGCGGCAGGTCGAGGTTGTCGAGCAGCCACTGCCAGCGGGCGCGCACCGCGGCCACCAGTTCCAGCGCCTGTTCGCGGCGGTCACCGAGCAGCACCGCCTTGTCCAGCGTCGTGTCCTGCAGGTGCAGCGGTAGTTCGCCCCTGAGGAAGTCGGCCAGGGCGGCGCAGAAATCGAGCTTGTTGGTGATCGACAACTCGATGTTGATGCGCTCGATGCCGTCGCAATAGTCGCCCATCCGCGGCAGCGGAATCACCACGTCCTCGTTGACCTTGAAGGCGTTGGTGTGGCGCGAGATGGCCGCGGTGCGGCCGCGGTCGAGCCAGAACTTCTTGCGCGTCTCCGCCGACACGGCGATGAAGCCCTCGCCGCTGCGGGCGTTGGCTTTCCGCACCACTTCCGAGGCGGCGGCCATCACTGCCGATTCGTCCTCGCCGACGATATCGCCGATCAGCACCATCTTCGGCCGGCCGTGGCGCTTGGCCTTGGTCGCGTAGCCGACCGCCTTCACGTAGCGCTCGTCGAGATGCTCGAGGCCGGCCAGGATGGCGCCGCCCGGCTGTGTCTTCAGGTAGTCGGTGATCTCGACGATCGAGGGTACCGCCTCGCGCACCTGGCCGAAGAATTCGAGGCAGACGGTGCGGGTGTGGGGCGGCATCCGGTGCAGCACCCAGCGCGCCGAAGTGATGATGCCGTCGGTGCCCTCCTTCTGCACGCCGGGCAGGCCGAACAGGTACTTGTCGGTGACGTCCTTGCCGAGCCCGGCCTTGCGGAAGCCGGCGCCGGGCGCCGCGATGATCTCCTCGCCGAGCAGCTTCTTGTGCTGTTCGTCGAAGCGCTTCAAGCGGAAGCGCACCATGTCCTGATCGTGGATCTTGCCCAGGTTGTGGTCGAGCCGCTCGACCTCGAGCCAGTTGCCGTCGGGCGTCACCATGGTCCAGGCGGCTAGGTTGTCCAGGGCCGTGCCCCACAGCACGGCCTTCTTGCCGCCGGCGTTCATGGCGATGTTGCCGCCGATGCAGGAGGCGTCGGCCGAGGTCGGGTCGCAGGCGAACACCAGGTCGGCGTCTTCGGCCGCCTCCATGACGCGCCGGGTGACGACGCCGACGCCGGTGCGGATCGTGGTCACCGGGTGGCCGACGCCGGGCAGTTCGACGCGCTCGACGGTCGACAGGTCGATCAGTTTCTCGGTGTTGATCACCACCGATTTGTCGGTCAGCGGCACGGCGCCGCCGGTGTAGCCGGTGCCGCCGCCGCGGGGAATGATGGTCAGGCCCAGTTCGATGCAGCCGCGCACCAGCGGTCCGATTTCCGCTTCGCTGTCGGGACAGAGGACGACGAACGGATACTCGACGCGCCAGTCGGTGGCGTCGGTGACGTGGGAGACCCGGGCCAGGCCGTCGAAGGCGATGTTGTCGCGGCGGGTGTGGCGGGCCAGCGTACGCAGCACTTTGCGGCGCAGCTCGCGGGTCTCGCCGAACCAGTGCTCGAAGCGCTGCACCGCCACCTGGGCGGCGGCGAGCAGCTGGGCCACCGCATCGTTGCCGGCGCGGCGCTTGTCGATTTCCGTCAGGCGGTGGCGCAGCGCTTCGACCAGCGCCTCGCGGCGGGACGGATTGCCGAGCAGGTCGTCCTCGAGGTAGGGATTGCGCCGTACCACCCAGATGTCGCCGAGCACCTCGTAGAGCATTCGCGCCGAGCGGCCCGTCACACGCTGCGCCCTCAGGGTGTCGAGGACGCGCCACATGTCTTCGCCGAGCAGGCGGATGACGATTTCCCGGTCGGAGAAGGACGTGTAGTTGTAGGGGATCTCGCGCAGGCGGGCAATCATCGGTCGGGCAGGGGGCGTCGCGGAAAACGGGGCATTTTAGGCTATCGCGGCGCAACATGCAGCCGCGGACGACCTCCATATGGCTAAGACCGTCGACGCCGAGGCCGGTGCCCTAGTGCCGTCCCTCCGAGCTTGCGCCGAGATTTCTTGCGTGTCGTGGTGCGGGCGCCGCCGCCGGGGTGCCACTCCGCAACCGCTATGCGGCAGCCGGCAACATTCAGTCCAACGTCATTATCGGTGTCGATCCCGCGGCTGTTGCCGGGAACGACCCGAAGGCGATCCAGGATCCATTCATCAAGGGCAGGCTGCACGCCGCTCGACCGGACCGGCTGGTATCCCGCAGCTACCCTTCGCGTGAGACACTGGCCCGCGCAACGCCGGCCGATATCCAGGTGAGCGGGAGCAGCACCATGTCGCAGAGAGCAAGAAGCCTGACCGCCGAGATGTTCCATCTCGCCTGGCCGGTGCTGGTCGCCCAGCTTGCCGTCATGGCCAACGGTGTGGTCGACACGGTGATGGCGGGCCGGTTGGGCGCCATTGACCTTGCCGCGGTGGGCATCGGCACCAGCGTCTATATGACGATGTTCGTCGCGGCGATGGGCGTGCTGCTCGCCGTGCCGCCCATCGTGGCCCGCCTCCATGGCGCAGGGCGCCACGCCGAAATCGGCGAGGAAGTGCGGCAAAGCCTGTGGCTCGCGCTGGCGCTGGGTGCCGCGGTGATTCTGGTATTGCGCCATCCCGAGCCGCTTCTGGCGCTGGCCCGGCTGGCGCCGCCGGTCGAGGCCAAGGTGCGCGCCTATCTCGAAGCACTTTCCTGGAGCGTCCCGGCGGCATTGTTGTTCCGCGTCTTCTATGGCTTTTCGACCGGCATCGGGCAGCCGCGTCCGGTCATGGTGCTCAATCTCGCCGGCGTCGCCGCCAAAGTTCCCGCCAATGCCATCTTCATGTACGGCGGCTTCGGCATGCCGGCCCTTGGGGCCCCGGGTTGTGCCGTGGCGACGTCACTGGTGAGCTGGCTGCTGTGCCTCACCGCCTGGGGTTGGAGCCGGGCCAATCGCGAGTATGCCGGCTATGCGCTGTTTGCGCGCTTTTCGGCGCCGCGCTGGCGGATATTGCGGCAGCTGTTGGCGCTCGGCGTGCCGATCGGAGCCACCTTTCTCGTCGATGTCACGGCGTTCACCATGATGGCCCTGTTCATCGCCCGTCTCGGTGCCGCGACCTCGGCGGCGCACCAGGTCGCGGCCAACGTCGCGGTCGTGCTCTACATGGTGCCGCTGTCCCTGGGTAATGCCGCCGGCGTGCTCGCCGCCCACGCCCTCGGCGGCGGCGACGCGCGGCGGGCGCAACGCGCCGGCCGGCTCGGCCTGGCAATCGGCCTGGCATTGGCGTTCGCCGCCGCCGGCATCGTTGCCGCCGGCGCGTCTGGCATCACGGCCCTCTATACCGGCGATCCAGGGGTAGCGGCCATCGCCGCAGGGCTGTTGCCTCTGGTGGCGTGCTATCACCTTGCCGACGCGCTGCAGGCCGTGGCGATCAATATTCTGCGTGCCTACAAGAAGACCACGGTGCCGATGCTGGCCTATGCGCTGACCCTGTGGGGGGTGGGCCTGGGCGGAGGCTATCTGCTCGGCCTAAGCAATGTTTTCGGGGCGCCGCGCGGGGCCGCCGGATTCTGGATGGGTCAGATCGGCGGCCTCGCCCTAGCCGGCATTATTGTAGCCGGCTACTTCGGCCGGGTCGCCTCGCGCAGCGTCAGGGCGTCGCCAACGACGGTCTAGTTTTCGGGGATTCCGGCGCCGCGGCCAGCCCGACTTGACATTGGAGGAGCGAATGCCAACGCATGCCAAACGGATCGTCGGCGCCGATCCTGCGGCAGCTGCACACCGGCCGGCCCGACCCGCCTTGCCCGCGCCGGGCGCCCCTGCTACCCTTTGCCGCCTAGCGCCAACATCCACATCGCCATGATTCCCGACTATCTGGAAAAGATCCTCAACGCCCGAGTCTATGACGTAGCCATTGAGACGCCGCTCGAACTGGCGCCGAATCTGTCGGCGCGTTGCGGCAATCGCGTCCTGCTCAAGCGCGAGGATATGCAGCCGGTATTCAGCTTCAAGCTGCGCGGCGCCTACAACAAGATGGCGCATCTGACGCCGGCGCAGCGGCAGCGCGGCGTCATTTCCGCTTCGGCCGGCAACCACGCCCAGGGCGTCGCCCTGGCGGCGCAGAAGATGGGTTGCCGGGCGGTGATCGTGATGCCGGTGACGACCCCCCAGATCAAGGTCGGCGCGGTGCGCAACCGCGGCGCCGAGGTGGTGCTGGCCGGAGATTCCTACGACGAGGCCTATGGCCACGCGGTCGACCTGGAAAAGCGCGAAAAGCTGACCTTCGTCCATCCCTACGACGACCCGGATGTCATAGCCGGGCAGGGCACCATCGGCATGGAGATCCTGCGCCAGCACGCCGAACCGATCGACGCGGTTTTCTGCGGCATCGGCGGCGGCGGCCTGATCGCCGGCGTCGCCGCCTATGTCAAGCGACTGAGGCCGCAGACGCGCATCGTCGGCGTCGAGACCGTCGATGCCGATGCCATGACACGGTCGCTGGCCGCCGGCAAGCGCGTGCGCCTGGAACAGGTCGGCCTGTTCGCCGACGGCGCCGCGGTCAAGTACGTCGGCCAGGAAACCTTCCGCCTCTGCCAGGAATATGTCGACGAGATGGTGCTGGTCGATACCGATGCCATTTGCGCCGCCATCAAGGACGTTTTCGAGGACACCCGCTCGATCCTCGAACCGGCCGGGGCGCTCGCCATTGCCGGCGCCAAGGAGTACGCGCGCCGCCACCGGCTCAAGGACCGGACCTTGGTCGCGGTGGCTTCGGGCGCCAACATGAACTTTGACCGCTTGCGCTTCGTCGCCGAACGCGCCGAGGTCGGCGAGCAACGCGAGGCTGTGCTGGCGGTGACGATTCCCGAGACCCCCGGCTCCTTCCGCAAGTTTTGCTCCTTGATCGGCGAGCGCTCGATCACCGAGTTCAATTATCGCTATGCCGACGCGGCGGCGGCCCACGTCTTCGCCGGCATTCAGGTCGGCAGCCGCGCCGAATCCCTGAAACTGGTCGAATTGCTGCGTCGCCACGGCCTGGCGACCCTGGACCTGACCGACGACGAAATGGCCAAGCTTCACGTCCGCCATCTGGTCGGCGGGCACGCGCCCCAGGTCACCAACGAACTGCTGTACCGCTTCGAGTTTCCCGAGCGGCCCGGTGCCCTGATGCGCTTTCTGGAAAGCATGAGCGCCGGCTGGAACATCAGCCTGTTCCATTATCGCAACCATGGTGCCGACTACGGCCGCGTCCTGGTCGGCATGCAGGTGCCCAAGGCGGACATGCGGCAGTTTCGCTCCTTCCTCAAGAATCTTGGCTACGTCTGTTGGGACGAAACCGGCAATCCGGCCTACCGGCTGTTCCTCGGTTGATGGCCCGACTGTTCCGGCTGCTGGCGTGCCTGCCGCTGCCCGTCCTGCACGCCATCGGCGTCGCCGCCGGCTGGCTGATCTTCGCCGCGTCGCCGCGGCATCGCCGGTTGATGCGCAACAACCTGCGCATCGCCTTCGGCGCGGATGATGCCAACCACATATTGCCGCGGGCCGTCGGCGAGGCCGGCAAGATGAGCCTCGAACTGGCGAAGGTGTGGGTGCCGCCCGTCGATCGTGTGGTGGCTCTGGTGCGCCAAGTCTCGGGGTGGGAACATCTGGAGGCGGCCTGGGCGCGCGGCGAAGGTGTGCTGCTGATCATGCCGCATCTCGGTTGCTTCGAGTTGTTCGGCCCGTTCATGGCCACCCGCGCGCCGATGACGGCCCTCTATCGGCCACCCAAGCAGGACTGGCTGAGACCCATCGTCGAGGCCGGCAGGCGGCGGCCGACGTTGACCATGGTGCCGACCGATCTGTCCGGCGTCCGCGCCTTGCTCAAGGCGTTGCGCCGCCGCGAGACCGTCGGCATCCTCCCCGACCAGGCGCCCTCGGCCGGCGAGGGCCGCTGGCTGCCTTTCTTCGGCCGGCCGGCATACACCATGACGCTGGCCGCGCGGCTCTCGCAGGCGTCCCATGTGACGCCCATCATCGGCGTCGCCGAACGCCTGCCGCGCGGCCGCGGCTACCGCCTGCGCTTCGATCCGCTCCCCGAACAGCTTGCCGGCGATGCGGACAGCCGCACCGCGGCCATCAATCGCGCCGTCGAATGGGCGATCCGCCGCTGCCCGGAACAGTACCTCTGGGCCTACAACCGCTACAAGGCGCCGGCCGGCGCCGAGCCGCAGCCGTCATGATGAGCCGTCTGGCACTGCTGGCGCTCTGGCTCCTCCACTTCCTGCCGCTGGCCTGGCTGGCCCGTCTCGGCGCGGCCTTCGGCGCCGTCCTCTATCGCTTCGGCGACGAGCGTCGCCAGGTGGCACTGACCAACCTGGAACTGTGTTTTCCGGAGATGACCGAGGCCGACCGCGACAGGCTTGCGCGCCGCCATTTCGCCGTCTTCGGCCGCAGCTTCGTCGAGCGCGGACTGCTTTGGTGGGCGCATCCCGAGCGGGTCCGGCGGATCGTCCGGCTCAGCGGCCGCGAGCATCTGGCGGCGCTGGGAACGCGCCCGGTAATCCTGCTGGTGCCGCACTTCGTCGGCCTGGACATGGGCTGGACGCGGCTCACGCTCGATTTCGACCTGGTCAGCATCTATGCCAACCAGAAGAACCTGCTGTTCAACGCCGCCCTCTACCGGGGCCGGACGCGCTTCGGCAAGTCGCTGCTGCTGTCGCGCCAGGAAGGCACGCGGCCGGCGATTCGCGCCATGCGCTCGGGGCGGCCCTTCTACTACCTTCCCGATATGGACTACGGCGAACGCGACACCATTTTCGTGCCCTTCTTCGGCGTGCCGGCGGCGACGATTACCGGGCTGTCGCGCCTCGCCCGGCTCAGTGGCGCGGCGGTGGTTCCCTGCCTGACGCGGATGCTGCCCGACGGCGCCGGCTACGAGGTCGAATTGCTGCCCGCCTGGCCGGATTTTCCCGGCGCCACCATAGAACAGGACACGCGGCGCATGAACGCCGCGATCGAGGCCTGGGTGACCGCGATGCCGGAGCAGTATTTCTGGCTGCACAAGCGCTTCAAGACGCGCCCGCCGGGCGGCGTCGGGCCATATTGAGGGCGATCGCGGCGGCGAAACGGGCGCTGATCGCCCGCCTGTCGTGCCGACCGCGCCGCGCCGAACCGGGACGGGTATCCTTGGAGTTTTTCGCGTGCCGCCGCGGCGATACACTGAGCGCATGAAGATCCGCTTCACGAAAATGCAGGGACTGGGCAACGACTTCGTCGTCATCGACGCGGTGCGCCAGACAGTGGACCTGAACCCGGATCGGGCGCGCTTCCTCGCCGACCGGCATTTCGGCGTCGGCTGCGACCAGATCCTGGTCGTCGAGCCGTCGCCCCGCGTCGGTATCGATTTCCGCTACCGCATCTTCAATGCCGATGGCGGCGAAGTCGAGCAATGCGGCAACGGGGCCCGCTGCTTCGTCCGCTTCGTTCGCGACCACGGCCTTTCGGCCAAGGACGAGATCCGCGTCGAGACGCGCTCGGGCATCATCGTACCGCGCCTCGAGGCCAGCGGCGAGATCACGGTCGACATGGGCGTGCCGCACTTTGCGCCGGCGGAGATCCCCTTCGTCAGCGACAGCGACGCCGTAGTCCAGCCTCTCGAGGTCGGCGGCCGCAGCGTCGCCATCACCGCCGTATCGATGGGCAATCCCCATGCCGTGCAGGTCGTCGCCGATGTAGACAGCGCGCCCGTGGCGCGGGATGGCCCGCTGATCGAAGCGCACCCGCGCTTTCCGCAGCGGGTCAATGCCGGCTTCATGGAAGTCGCCGGTCGCCATGCGATCCGCCTGCGCGTCCACGAGCGCGGCGCCGGCGAAACCCTGGCCTGTGGCACCGGCGCCTGCGCGGCCGTCGTGGCCGGCGTATGCCGCGGCCTCGTCGATTCGCCGGTAAGAGTCGCCACGCGCGGCGGCACCCTGACGATCGCCTGGGACGGACCGGGCACTCCGGTGCGGATGACCGGGCCGGCGGTCGAGGTTTTTTCCGGCGAAATCGAGATATGAACAAGGACAAGACATGACAGTCGAATTGGATGCCGCGGGCGTTGTCCGCTACCTGCAGGATCACCCGGAGTTTTTCGCCGACCACGCCGAGCTGTTGACCGCGCTGCCGTTGGCGAGCCAGCACGGCGACAAGGCGATATCGCTGGCCGAGCGCCAGCTCCAGATCTTGCGCGACAAGCTGCGCCAGCTGGAGGGCAAGCTTGCCGAGCTGGTCCGCTTCGGCGAGGAAAACGACGCCATCTCGGCCAAGGTGCATCAACTGGGCCTGGCCCTGATGGCGGCCGCCAGCATCGGCGATACGGTGCGTGCGCTCTACGCGCATCTATGCGGCGCCTTTGCCGTTCCCCACGTGGCGATGCGTCTCTGGGACGTCGGCGCGAGCAGCGACGCCGAGGAATTCACGCCGGTCGCCGAGGCGACGCGGCAGCGGGCGGCGGGACTCGTCCATCCCTATTGCGGGCCGAGCATCGGCGGCGAGGCGGTCGATTGGTTCGGCGAGGGCGGCGAGCACGTGCGCTCCCTGGCGGTGATACCGCTGCGTCGCGACGGCCGCTGTAACGGCGCTTTGGTGCTGGGCAGCGAGGAGCTGCGGCGCTTCTTCCCGGAGATGGCGACGCTCTATCTGGCCCGCATCGGCGACATGAGCGCGGCGGCGGTGGCGCGCTCCCTGGGGTGAGCATGGCCCAGGCGACTGGCATCGACGCCTATCTCGCCGAGTTCGCGCACCAGCGCCTCGCCAGCGCACACACGCTGGCCGCCTACCGGCGCGACCTGGCGAAGCTCGTCGAACTGGCGGACGGGGCCGACCCTGCCGGCCTGGCTTCGACGGCGCTGCGTCGCTTCGTAATGCAGCTGCACAGCCGCGGCCTCTCGCCGCGCTCGCTGGCCCGGCTGCTGTCGGCCTGGCGCGGCTACTACGGCTGGCTGGCGCGCCGCCAAGCCATCGCCAAGGACCCCTGCGAGGGCATCAAGGCGCCGAAGCAGCCGCGCCGGCTGCCCAAAGTCCTGTCTCCCGACCAGACCGTCGCCCTCCTCGATGCCGGCGCCGGCGACGATCTCGAGCTGCGCGACAAGGCGATGTTCGAGCTGTTCTATTCCTCCGGACTGCGGCTTGCCGAACTGGCCGGCCTCGATCATGACAAAGGAATCGACTTGGCGGAGGGTGAGGTGACCGTCACCGGCAAGCGCTCCAAGACCCGCACCGTACCTGTCGGTGCCAAGGCCGTCGCGGCCATCGGCGAGTGGCTGGTGCGGCGGCCGGCGCTGGCTTCGGCGGACGAGGCGGCGCTGTTCGTCGGCCGCGGCGGCGGGCGGCTGTCGCGGCGCGCCATCGAACGGCGCCTGGCGCGCTGGGCGCTGAAGTGCGGCCTGGGCCTCCACGTTCATCCGCACATGCTGCGGCATTCGTTCGCCTCGCACCTGCTGCAATCCTCGGGCGATCTGCGTGCGGTGCAGGAACTGCTCGGCCATTCCAGCATCACGGCGACGCAAGTCTATACCCATCTCGACTACCAGCACCTGGCCAGGATTTACGACGCGGCCCACCCGCGTGCGCGCAAGAAATGAGGCACGGTGCCGCCATTCCGCCCGGCGGGCTGATCCTGCTCGCCCTGCTGTCCATCGGCTGGGGTCTGAACTGGCCGATCATGAAGCTCGTCGTCGCCGAACTGCCGCGCCTGAGCTTTCGCGGCATGTGCCTGATACCGGCGGCGGTGGGCATGTTCGCCATCGCCCGCGCGACGGGCCAGTCGCTGCGCGTACCGCGGGGGCGCTGGGGACAGCTGGCGGGACTGGCGCTGACCAACATCGTCGGCTGGAACGTCTTCGCCGTTTATGGCGTGAGCCTGCTGCCCTCGGGACGGGCGGCGATCCTCGGCTACACCATGCCGCTGTGGAGCGTGCTGCTGTCGCACTGGCTGCTCGACGAATCGCTGACGAAGCGGCGCATTGTCGGGCTGCTGCTCGGCATGGCCGCCATGGGCCTGCTCCTTTCGGCCGAGCTGCGTTCGCTGGGCAGCGCGCCCTACGGCGTGCTTTGCATGCTCGCGGCGGCTTTCTGCTGGGGCCTCGGCGTGGTGATCTACAAACGCGATCCGCTCGACCTGCCGGTGAGCGTACTCACGGCCTGGCAGATGCTGCTCGGTGGCGCGCCCATCCTGGTGGCCGCTCTAGCCTTCGAGGCCATCGACTGGAGCCGGGTCGGCTTCTGGCCGCGTTTCGGCCTCGGCTACAACATCCTGGTGGCGTTCCTGTTCTGCTACTGGGCGTGGAACCGGATCGTGCAGATGATGCCGGTGGCGGTCGCCTCGATCGGCTCCCTGATCGTGCCGGTGGTCGGAGTCTTCAGCGGCATGGCCATCCTCGGCGAGGTGCCGCGCTGGCAGGACTATATCGCCCTCGCCCTGGTGCTCGGATCGCTGGCCACCGTCATGCTGCCGGCGCGCCGCAGCGCCGATCAGCCCTGAATCTGCGGCTTCTTGATCATTTTCTCTTACGTTCATGCGGCCGACGCAAAGCGCCTTCGCGGTGTCGGCGATGCGCCCACCATCATCGGCTGCACTGCCGCCGAGCCGGGCGGTCTGGCGTTCCCGGATGGCCGGCCGCAGATGTACTCACATGGGCGGCGGTTTTCGCCAGGCACCGATATGCTAAACGAATACTACCGGGACGGGGACTGGCGCTGGTTGCGATCATCTCGGCCGACGGGGCGACCCCGGCAGGAAAGCCCTGATGGCCAGCGGGGAGCCGAATTCAAGCGGACCGGCGCCCCATGTTCGACGCGCCCCGGATCGCCGGGCTCGGGCGCAAGTCGCAGTCGTGCTGGTACTGGGCACAGTCGCAAGCTGGCCGACATCATGCTCGACCTGACCATTACCCTGAGCTGGCGCAAGCTGCGCAAGCGCCACCGGGATCAGCCGCGCTTCGCCGTCATCAGCTACGGCAAGCTGGGAGGCAAGGAGCTGGGTTAGTCATCCGGCCTCGACCTAGTCTTCCTCTATGACGATGACGTGCCGGAAGCCTACGCGCGGCTTGGACCGCGCATCAGCACCTGGATCGCCAACCGCGCGGCGGTGAGCATCCTGCTCGATATCGACCTGCGCCTGCGGCCGAGCGCCGAGGCCGGCCTGCTGGCGAGTTCGATCGAGCCGTTGGGCAAGTACCCATTGCATACTGCCTGGGTATGGGAGCATCAGGCGTTGACGCGGGCCCGCTTCTCCGCCGGTGATCGGCGCGTGGCTGAGCAGTTCGATGCGATCCGCAGTGAACTGCTCAGCCAGACTCGCGACCTGGCGGCGCTGCAGCAAGAGATACTGGCGATGTGGCGGCGGATGCTGGAGGCCCACGCCAACAAGAGCGCTCTGTTCGACCTGACGCACGACCGCGGCGGCCTGATCGACGTCGAGTTCATCGTGCCATACTTGGGGCTCGGCTATGCGCGTCGCCATCGCGAACGCACCGCCAACCGCGGCAACATCGCTCTGCTCGCCCTGGCCGGCAGCCTGGGCCTGATCACCGCCCCGCTGGCGGAACGGGTGCGCGATGCCTACCGCCAATACCGGACGCCTGCAGCAAGGGCTGCGCCTCAACAACGCCCGTAACGCCCGGTTGGAAGCGGAGCCTGCGGCGCCGTAGCGCGCCGCCGTCGGCGAACTGTGGCAGAGGGTTTTCGAGGATCCCTGATCAGCGGCTTGGGCCCCGTTCCGCAAACTGTCGCCACATTCCTTGCGGGAGCAGCGTCAGAAGTCCGTCAGTCTGTCGAGGGCCACGCCAACCAAAGCGGCCTGCTCGACCGACCGCAGCAGGACAATCTTCCTCGAGTTCATCAGGATATCCCAGGAAACTATAGGGGTACTTATTACTCGCAATTGGGGAGAGACCAATCCCCAAAACCGTGGATTGGTCCCCACACACAATGTGGGTCAAGGGTCGGCAATCCGTCAGCCACAAGGGCCGCGACGCAGCCGGCTGTCCGGCCTGAACTCTCTTCCAGGAACCGCATCGCCCCGTGTTCTGCCGGCGCCAAGCGGTGCGCCGGAGGCGAATTTCGATCCTTGCATTCGGTATTCATGAAAGGTTCATGAAAGGGATGGCGTGATTGTTGCTCAATGCTCATCCGCGGGCGGCATGTCGGACGCTGGCCGAGGTCGGACCGGATTGAAATCGGTCCGCGTATGGAACGAATCCGAACCGGGAACAAGCCGAAAGACCGGAACCCGGCGGCAAGAACTTTCATCGATGTCGTTCAAACAACGCAAATCCGAGGGCCCCTATCATGATCGGCGACACGCTAGACAGTATTACGAATATGCGAAAGCAATTCTTCGCGACGTTGTTCCTTGCCTTAGGGCTGCTCTGGGCAATTGGAGCGTGGGCGCAGACGCAGACGCCACCCACGCCGCAGTTCTTCTTCACGGGATTCATCCAGGAGGCGACCCTGGATACGACCGGCGCCATCTGTACGCCCGCAGCTCAAGTCAATGCGGCCGGCGTTCCCATAGACGTCTCGCGGTTGCACGGCGGCACGGTCACCGTCAACGGCATCAGGATGATCGTTCCCTGCAACACCCTGCTCCAGTTGCCAGCCGCCACCAAGATGTGGGCCGACCTGTTCGACCCCCTGGTCGCGGCGCCGGTCGGCTCGAATGTCGGGTCTCCCCTGCCGGTGCAGGCTGTCGGCCAGACGCGGCTCGCGCTGGCGGATTCCCCGATGCCCTTCCCCTCGTTCGCCGTGAGTGTCAACGGCAACGTGGTGGGGAAGAACGACGGCACGATCCCCGGGCTCGCGGCAGGCACCGATAAGTACATCGTCGGGTTGATCGTCCCGATCGAACAGCAGGTCCTGAATGGCTCGTCGGGACTCGTCAGCTTCATCGACTACGTGTCCGGCTCGTTCCGGGTCGGTGGACTGGTCGGCGATGCGAACTGCACCCAGGGTGGTGTGCCTGGCGGCGGACTGCTCTGCAGCGGGGCGCTGGTGCAGTTCAACGACCCGATCGCCAACGCCGGGCCGGGCGGCACCAGCGGGCGCTGGGGCTTGACGCACAGCCCCGATCCGCGCTTCAGCGGTGACGACGCGAACACGACCATCACTACCTCCACGGGCTTCCCGCTGTGCATTCCCCGTGTGGCGCCTCCAGCGATCGATACGGAGTGCCCGATCGGCAACCGGCCTCTGAACGGGGACGCGAGATTCCCGGTCGATCCGTTCATCGCGGCAGGCCAGCCCGTGAAGATGTTCAACATGCCGTGTCCGGCGGGAACTCCGGTCGCGTCGTGCCCGGTGGGTCAGCCGGCCGCGGTTTCCGGGTATCCCGACCCGACCAAGCAGGTGCCCCTGATGGTCGGCGACCAGGTCAACTACATCGGCACGATCTTCAAGATCGACCCGCTCGCCACTGTAACTGACCCTGTCACCTTAGCAACCATCCCCGATAACACCGCGGCGAACAGCTACATGTCCGCCCACACGGTGGAAGACGTCCTGGGCATCTTCACCGCGCCGGGCGTGCCGCCCGCCTACGTCAGGATCGAGGACATGCTGATCGGCACCAATGGCGCCGCCGTCCAGGGCATCCTCCAGGAGGCCTCGACTCGCATGACCGTCGTCGGCTTCACCAGCGACCCGACCCGGCTCGTGGACATCTACGCCCAAGACGTCAACCCCTGCTCGGGCCAGGTGTCGCTGCGGCTGCTCGCCACCGAAGACCCGGCCACCGACGCGATCGTGGGCCGCTTCGTGCACCGCGTCCTCGGCGGGACCTTCATGCCGCCGACCCGCAACTACACCATCAGGAGCCGGACGCAGCAGGTGGATCCCGTCACCGGGCTACGGGTGCCGCAAATCGTAGCCAACGGGATCGTCGCGGGTGAGTTCAGCCTGCCGCTCTTCGAGTACATCTTCCCCGAGAACCATCGGCTCGGCGATCCGTTCCTCCCCAACAACTACCAGGACATGCCCTTCCTCGCCTTCGGCTCCGGACCGGTTGATGGCTTCGGTAGCGGCACAGCGGTCCTCGGTCAGCTCAGTCCGTGGCCCGGCGCTACCGCACCGGCCCCGGTGACCTGCGCGGCCGGCGGCGGTACGACCCCGATCGTCCTCATCGACCCGGCAATTATCTCCGTGGGCTTGGGCGCTGCGGTGACGCTCACCGGCGCCGTGAAATTCGATCCCCTCGACGACCCCGCGTCGCACACCGCCTTGTGGGCCGGACCGGTGGCTGGGACGCCGGGTGGCACGGTGACCGCGCCGACTTACACCTTTATCGCGCCGAGCACGGCTGGGCCGCTCAACTTCACGCTGACGGCGACCGACAACTTCGGCAGCGGCACCGGTACGGTAACCGTTAACGTGCTGGCGGCGAGCGACATCGTCCAGATCCCCGCCGGGTTGGCGACCTGGACCACGCAGCGCGGCAAGATCGGTCCCTTCGGCAAGCTCGGTGTTTCGGCCACCTCCTCGGCCGCCCCGGCAGCAATCCTGACGCTGCTGGAAAAGCCGGTCGAAGATGCGACTCACCCGCCGTCGTGTCCCCTCACCGCTCCCGTTGCTGGCGGCGTCTGCAACTGGGGCACCGGGTCGTTCAATAAGGTGACGAACACCTACGCCTGGGTCGAGGACAAGGGCGCCCCGCAACCCGCCAGCCTGACCGTCACCTCTGACCACGGCGGAACGGCGACAGTGAGCTGCTCGATAGCGAAAGTGAAGACGACCAACGTGGGTGGTGTTTCTGGCACCTTCTTGAGCGTCACCTGCCCGTAACAGAGATGAGTGACCGGTGGGCGAAGGCGGACATGTTTCACGCCGCGTCTTCGCCCACCAAACCTGGACACGAGCGGGCCCGCGAGGGCCCGACAAATGGAGAACAAAATGTTAATCGATAGATACCACAATCGAAAGATCACAAAGGACGCGCGGGACGCGGCGGAGCGAACCTCCGCGCGGCTCGCGCCCCGAGGCTTCGCCGGCGGGGCAGTCGCACTGCTGGCCGGGGCCCTGATGCTCGCCCCGGCGGCGATCTGGGCTCAGAACCTCACGGCGCCCCCCTCGCTAAAGAGCATTCCCGTCCCGGAACCCACCAACCTGTTCGACTTCGTCAAGAACAAGGCAGCGGCCATCGCGCTCGGCAAGGCCTTGTTCTGGGACATGCAGGTCGGCAGCGATGCGGTACAGGCGTGTGCGAGTTGCCACTACAACGCGGGCGCCGACATCCGCTTCAGGAACGCAGTGAGCCCCGGCCTGAAAGGCGGCGACACAGCGTTTGACTCGGTGCCTCCCAACGGAACGCTGGACCAGGACAAGTTCCCCTTCACCCAGTTTACCGACCCGGCCAACCAGAACTCGGGGATGATCAGAAGCTGGAACGACGTCGTCTCCTCGCCGGGGGTGTACAACACCACCTACGTCGGCCAGCCGTTGATCGGAGCGGTCGAGCAGGGCAGTCCCGTACCCGACCCGGTGTTCCACGTGGGCAGCGCCAACACCCGCCGCGTCGAGCCGCGCAATGCTCCGACCGTTATCAACGCGGTCTTCAACTTCGCGAACTTCTGGGACGGCCGGGCCAACAGCATCTTCAACGGCTCCAGTCCCTTCGGGGACGCGGACCCCGATGCGGGGGTCTGGGTGAATGCCGGCGGAGCGGTCGGCGCAGCGCCAGCAAAGCAGCGCGTGCGCATCCCCTTTTCGAGCCTGGCCTCCCAGGCCGTAGGGCCGCCCGGAAGCCCGTTCGAGATGTCCTTCGATGGGCGCAGCTTCCCCGAGATAGGCAAGAAGCTGCTCAACCCGAAGATCGTGCCACTCGCGAAACAGAACGTGCATCCTAAGGACAGCGTCCTGGGAACGTCGGCGAACTCAACCGTCGGCCGAAAAGGGATAACGCTCAAGCCGGGCCTCAGCTCGACCTATGCGACGCTGGTCCGAGACGCCTTCCAGGACAAGTATTGGAACGGAGCGAATGTTACTCTGCCCAAGGGAAACTACACTCAGATGGAGGCGAACTTCGCTCTGTTCTTCGGGCTGGCGGTGCAGGTTTACGAGGCCACGCTGGTCTCCGACGACAGCCCCTATGACCAGTTCCAGGCCGGCGACGCCACCGCGATGAGCGCCAGTGCTCAGGCAGGGCTGAACATCTTCCTGACCGACAACGATCGGGAAGCCGGAGTCGGCGGCAACTGCATCAACTGCCACGGCACGTCCACCTTCAGCAACGCCTCAGTCATGCATCTGGGCGCGACCAACTTCGGCTCCAGCCTTCCCGAGGCGCTGCTCGAACGGATGGTCATGGGGGATGGCGGCGGTTCCTGGTACGACTCGGGATATTATGACATCGGCGTGCGGCCGATCGGCGACGACGCGGGGCGGGGCGACAAAGACCCGTTCGGCAACCCGCTGTCCTTCACCGATCGAGCCCTGGCGATCTTCAACTGCCAGGCAACCCCGGGCTGTGACGCCAGCAAGCTGTTCACCTTCAATCCCTTCGCCACGGATCCCGTGGGCGTCGTGCTCTTGCCCTGCGGTCCCAATGACCCGTTGGGTCGAGTGTGCCCTCAGGACCAGCGGGTATCAACGAGAGGCGCGTTCAAGGTCCCGACGCTGCGCAACGTGGAGCTGACCGGTCCGTACATGCACAACGGCGGCGAGGCCACCCTGATGAATGTGATCGACTTCTACAGCCGGGGCGGGAACTTCGCTGTGGCCAATACCGTCACTTTCGACCCGGATGTCCAAATGCTTTGCGGGCTGAATCCGAATCCCGATCCTCTATTTTGTAATCCAATAGATCGTGCAACCGCCGAGGCGAACCAGAACAAGCTGGTCGACTTCCTGCTGGCTCTGACCGACGAGCGGGTGCGCTGGGAGAAGGCGCCCTTCGACCATCCCGCGCTCGCCATCCCAAACGGCGCGACGATCAAGAAGGGCTCGGCCACCGACACCATGTTGAATCTCCCGGCCGTCGGGGCAGATGGCCGCGCTGCGGAGTTGCTGCCGTCTCTCGGCACTTTCCTGAAGCTGGATCCGCACGCGGCGCCTGGCCTGCCTGTCACGCCTTGAACGCGGCGGTAGACGGCATGGGGGCGGCAATGTCGCCCCCATGGCCGGGTCGAGCTACAAAGGAAAACGAGCAATGCGGAAGGGGTCGGGCAAGCCCGACCCCTTTTTTCATCCTGGCCGCCCAGCGGCATGCTCGACGTCCAGGTGAGAGGTTGGTTCTTGCCGCCGCTGTGTACCCGAACTCCCGCTTCGCTAAACTGGACCGGACCAAGGGATTCAATAGGAGGCGGAAGTGAAGGTGATCTCACGTGCAGCATCCTTGATGCCGATCCTGTCCATGCTTCTCGTGCTGGCCGTTTCGACGCCTGCTTGTGCCCAACACGGCACCGGCCGCGGTGTCCGCGGAGCGGAAACCGAACCCGTCGCTGCGCCGGATTCGTCCGGCCAGCCCGATGCGGCGCCGCCGGACGATGCCACGATGCCTGCGACCGAAGAAACGGGCCCGTCCGCGGCGGACGCTCTCGAAGCCGGCCGACGTGCCCTGCTGGCGAAGGACTATGCGTCGGCGCTCAAGTGGTTGCTCAGCGCCGCCGAGCAGGACAACGCCGATGCGCAGACGCTGGTGGGTAGTCTGTACGAGGCGGGCCTCGGCGTCGCCAAGGATGAAGCCGAGGCCTACCGCTGGTACGGCAGGGCAGCCGAGCAGCACCATCCAGATGGAATGGCGCGGCTTGGGCTCATGCACGCGACGGGTCGGGGGGTCGAGCAGGACGACGAGCAGGCGGTGGCCCTGTTCCGCGAAGCAGCCGAGAACGGGAGCGCGGTGGCACAGGATGCCCTGGGACGCATGTATCTGGAGGGCGCAGGCGTGGATCAGAACGACGCGGAAGCGCTGAACTGGTTCCGCGCGTCGGCCGACCAGGGCAATCCCTCCGGCCAGACCAATCTCGCCCAGATGTTTCGCGATGGCCGCGGCGTGGAAAGCGACGACACCGAAGCGGCCAAGTGGTACAGCAAGGCGGCGGAACAGGGTTTCGCCGAGGCTCAGACCAACCTCGGTCTGATGTACAACCAAGGCCGGGGAGTTCCCGAAGATGCTGGCGAAGCGGTGAAATGGTTCCGCCAGGCGGCCGTCCAGGGTCAGGCACTGGCGCAGTACCACTTGGGTGTGGGCTACGCGGAAGGACGCGGGGTGCAGACGAATCAGGCGGAGGCCGTCAAGTGGCTCGGAAAGGCCGCCGATCAGGGGCTCTCCGCGGCCAGGACTTATCTGGCGCGGCTGCGAAAGTGAAACGAAGTCGCTGCTCGCCGGACGGTTTTGGCCTTATCATACGCGGCCTGCCGCGTCGGGTGAGCCCGACGGGCGTCCGCGCAATGTTCGATTGCCGGCCTGCGACCTCCATCACCTTGGGCAAAATGCTTCGTTCCGAATTTCCCGACCGATGCTGACCGTAGCCAACCTGGCCTGCGTTCGCGGCGAGCGCCTGTTGTTCGAGGGCGTGTCCTTCACGCTGGTGCCGGGCGAATGGCTGCATCTCGAGGGTGAGAATGGCTCGGGCAAGACCAGCCTGCTGCGCATTGTCTGCGGCCTGCTGCATCCGGTCGACGGCGAAATCCGCTGGAACGGCACGACGGCGGCCGAGGCCGGCGACGACTACCACGAGGAACTGCTCTACCTCGGCCATGCCGGCGCGATCAAGGAAGACCTGACGGCATTGGAGAACCTGCGCATCGGTGCCGCCCTGGCCGGCCGCACCCTCGACGAGCAAGCTGCGCTGGCGGCGTTGCGGCGGCTCGGCTTGAAGGGCCGCGAGGATCTGCCGTCGCGCTTCCTGTCGCAGGGGCAGAAGCGTCGCGTGGCGCTGGCGCGGCTATTGACCAGCACGGCGCGGTTGTGGGTCCTCGACGAACCGTTTGTCGCGCTCGACGCCCGCGCGGTCGCCCTGCTGTGCGGCATCCTCGCCGAGCACCTCAGGGATGGCGGCATGGCCTTGTTTACCAGCCATCAGGCGGTGGACCTCGGCGCCGGCGGGCGGTCGCTGAGGTTGGGACAATGAGCGCGCTGTGGGCGGTGATCCGCCGTGATCTGCTGCTCGCCATGCGGCGCAAGAGCGAGGTGCTGACGGCGTTGTTCTTTTTTGCCATCGTGTCGAGCCTCTTCCCGCTCGGCATCGGTCCGGAGACGGACATGCTGCGCAAGATCGCGCCGGGCGTGCTTTGGGTGGGCGCCCTGCTGGCGGCGATGCTGTCGCTGAACCGGCTGTTCGCCGCAGATCACCAGGACGGCACGCTGGAACAGATGGCGCTGTCGCCGACGCCGCTGGCACTCCTGGTCAGCGGCAAGGTGCTGGCACACTGGCTGGTATCGGGGCTGCCGCTGGTGCTGCTGGCTCCGGTGCTGGGGCTGCAGTTCGATTTGAGCGCGCCGGCGCTGGTCGTGCTGGTGGGCTCGTTGTTGCTGGGAACGCCGCTGCTATCGCTGATCGGCGCCATCGGCGCGGCGTTGACCCTGGGTGTGCGCGGCGGCGGCGTGCTGCTGTCGCTGCTGGTGCTGCCGCTCTATGTGCCGGCGCTGATCTTCGGCGCCGGGGCGGTCGAGGCCGACATCAGCGGCCTCGGCGCCGGCGGGCATCTCTCGCTGCTGGCGGCGCTGACCGTGCTGGCGGCGTTTTTCGCGCCATGGGCGGCGACGGCGGCGCTGCGCGTGGCGCTTGAATGAAACGCCCGGAAGGGTGAAACTTTTGCTTCCGGGTTCGACTCCTATGGCGCTTTGCGCGACGATTAGCGAAAGGGCTGTTGCAACGTGAACAACCGACTGATCAACTGGTTCAGGTACGCCTCGCCGCAGACCTTCTACCCGCTCGCCGGCAGGATGTGGCCGCGCTTCGCCGTCGCCGCCGCGTTGCTCTGCGCCGTCGGCCTGTGGATCAGCTTTTTCGTCGCGCCGACCGATGCGCAGCAGGGCGAGGGCTACCGGATCATCTTCATCCACGTGCCGGCCTCCTGGATGTCGATGTTCATCTACTGCGTGATGGCCTTCTGGGCGGGCGTCGGCGTCACGCTCAACACGAGGTTGTCGGGCATGATGGTCTCGGCGCTGGCGCCGACCGGCGCGCTGTTCGCCTTCCTGTCGCTATGGACCGGCGCCTTCTGGGGCAAGCCGATGTGGGGCGCATGGTGGGTCTGGGACGCGCGGCTCACCTCCGAACTGATCCTCTTCTTCCTCTATCTGGGCTTCATCGCCCTGACCTCGGCCATCGACGACCCGCGCCGCGCCGACCGCGCCGGAGCCATCCTGGCCCTGGTGGGCGTCATCAACGTGCCGATCATCTATTTCTCGGTCAAGTGGTGGAACACGCTGCACCAGGGCGCCTCGGTATCGCTGACGAAATCGCCGGCGATGGCGGCGACCATGCTGTGGGGTATGCTGCTTATGGCGCTGTCATTTTGGATGTATAGCATCGCCGTGGCCCTCTACCGGGTCCGGGCGATCATCCTCGAGCGCGAGCGGCATACGGCGTGGATCAACCAGCTCGGCGAAGTCCGGGAAGGTAGAGCATGAACTGGAACAGCCCGGCCGAATTCTTCGCCATGGGAGGCTACGCGCTCTATGTCTGGGGCAGCTTCGGCGTCACCGCCGCCGCTTTGCTGCTGGAACCGTTGCTGGCACGCAAACGTCGAAGCGACATCCTGAGAACTTTGCGGCGCGAGTTCGCCGCCCCGGAGGATAACGTATGAAACCGCGCCACAAGCGCCTGGCGGTCATCGTCGGCGGCCTCGCCGTGCTCGGCGTGGCGGCCGCGCTGGTGCTCAATGCCTTCCGCAGCAATCTGGTGTTCTTCTTCACGCCGTCGCAGGTGGTCGCCGGTGAGGCGCCGAAGGACCGCTCGTTCCGCGTCGGCGGCCTGGTCAAGGAGGGCAGCCTGGCGCGTAGCGACATTACCGCGCGCTTCGTCGTCACGGACACGGCGAAGGAGATTTCCGTCGCCTATACCGGCATCCTCCCCGACCTGTTCAAGGAGGGCCGCGGCGTCGTCGCCCAGGGCAAGCTCGGCCCCGATGGTCTGTTTACGGCCAGCGAGGTGTTGGCCAAGCACGATGAAAACTACATGCCGCCGGAAGCACAGCACGCCCTCGAACAGGCTGCCCGCACGGCGAAAACCCTGAAGCGTTAGCCCCCAACCGCGCCCGCCAGGGCGCAGCCGGCAGTCCATGCCGCAGATGGAGAGACCATGATTCCCGAAATAGGACATTTTTCGTTGATCGTCGCGCTTGTTGTATCGCTGGTCCTTGGCGTGCTGCCGATCGTCGGCGCCCATCGTGGCCACGCCGCCTGGATCGCCCTGGCGCGGCCGGCGGCATCGGCGATGTTCCTCCTCGTCGCCTTCGCCTTCGGCTGCTTGGCGGCGGCCTTCCTGGGCAACGACTTCACGGTACTCTACGTTGCCGAGCATTCGAACTCGCTGCTGCCTTCCTACTACCGCTTTGCCGCCGTTTGGGGCGGCCACGAGGGCTCGCTGCTGCTGTGGGTGCTGCTGCTGTCGACCTGGGCTCTGGCGGTCGCCGCCTTCTCCCGAACGCTGCCCGAGGACATGGTGGCGCGCGTCCTCGGCGTGCTCGGCCTCGTCGCGGCCGGCTTCCTGCTTTTCATTCTGGTCACCTCGAACCCCTTCGATCGCCTGCTGCCGGGCGCCGAGGACGGCCGCGACCTCAACCCGCTGTTGCAGGACCCCGGCCTCGTCATTCATCCGCCGATGCTCTACATGGGCTATGTGGGCTTCTCGGTGGCCTTCGCCTTCGCCATCGCGGCCCTCCTCTCGGGCCGGCTCGACGCGGCCTGGGCACGCTGGTCGCGACCGTGGACTGTCGCCGCGTGGATCTTTCTCACCCTGGGGATCACCCTGGGCAGCTACTGGGCCTATTACGAACTCGGCTGGGGCGGCTGGTGGTTCTGGGACCCGGTCGAAAATGCCTCATTCATGCCCTGGCTGGTCGGCACGGCGCTGATCCACTCCCTGGCCGTCACCGAAAAGCGCGGCAGCTTCAAGAACTGGACGGTGCTGCTGGCCATCGCCGCCTTCTCGCTGTCGCTGCTCGGCACCTTCCTGGTCCGATCCGGGGTGCTGACCTCGGTCCATGCCTTCGCCAACGACCCGAAACGCGGTATCTTCATCCTCGGCTTTCTGGCCCTGGTGATCGGCTCGTCGCTGACCCTGTTTGCCTGGCGGGCGCCGAAGGTGAGCCTCGGCGGCAGCTTCGCCCTGATGTCGCGGGAGACGCTGCTGCTGATCAACAACGTGCTGCTGGTGGTCGCCTGCGGTGCCGTGATGCTCGGCACCCTCTATCCACTCGTCATTGATGCGCTCAATCTCGGCAAGCTCTCCGTCGGGCCGCCCTACTTCAATGCAGTGTTCGTGCCGATCATGCTGCCGTTGCTGTTCCTGATGGCGCCGGGCCCGGTGGCACGCTGGAAGCATGCCGCGGTGTCCGACATCGCCGGCCGCCTGCAATGGGGATTCGCCGCCGCCCTCGTCATCGGCCTGGTGATGCCCTTCCTGGGCAGCGGCTGGTCGCCGCTGGTGGCCCTCGGTCTGGCGCTGGCCTTCTGGATTCTCGCCAGCGGTGTGGTGCAGATTCGCGACCGCCTGAAAACCGGACGCCCGCCGCGGGCCTTCTGGGGCATGCACCTGGCCCACCTCGGCATGGCGGTGACGGTCATCGGCATCACCTGCGTCAAGGGCTACGAGGCCGAGAAGGATGTGCGCATGGCCCCCGGCGACACCGTGGCTGTCGGCGGCTATAGCTTTCGCCTGCTAGGCGTGTCCGCGGTGCCGGGCCCGAACTACCGCGCCGCCCGCGGCGAGATCGAGGTCTCCCAGGAAGGCAAGGTGCTGAAGACGCTGCGTCCGGAAAAGCGCAACTACTTCTCCTCGGCCATGCCGATGACCGAGACGGCGATCGATTCCGGGCTCACTCGCGACGTCTATGTGTCCCTGGGCGACCCGATGGAAGGCGGCGACAACGCCTGGAGCGTGCGCGTCTATTACAAGCCTTTCGTCGACTGGATCTGGAGCGGTGCGCTGCTGATGGCCATTGGCGGCTTCCTCGCCGCGTCCGACCGTCGTTACCGCGTCAAGGCAGCGGCCGGCCGCGAGTCGGTCGCCGTCCAAGGAGCCACGGCATGACCCGTTTTCTCGTTCCCCTCGGGCTGTTTCTCGTCCTCGTCATCTTCCTCGCCATCGGCCTCAACCGCGACCCGCGCGAAGTACCGTCGCCGCTGGTCGGCAAACCGGCGCCGATGTTCGAACTGCCCCAGCTCGCCAAGGCCGACCAGACATTCTCGCCGAAGAACATGCGGGGCAAGGTCTGGTTGCTCAACGTCTGGTCCTCCTGGTGCGTCTCCTGCCGCGCCGAGCATCCGCTGCTGGTGGCGGCCGCCGAGCGGGGCATGTTGCCGCCGGTGGTCGGCCTCAGCTACAAGGAGGTTCGCGGCGACGGCGAAACCGATGCCAGGAAGCTCGCGCCGCCCGACGAGCTGACGCTGGTCCGCCAACGGGCGAGCGCGTGGCTGGCTGCGCACGGCAACCCCTACATGCTTTCGGCGCTCGATGTCGATGGCCGCGTCGGCATCGACTACGGCGTCTATGGCGTGCCGGAGACCTACCTGATCGACAAGGCGGGCGTCATCCGCTACAAGCAGATCGGCCCGATCACGCCCGAGGCCCTGAAAAAGACCATCCTGCCGCTCGCCCGCGAACTCGAGGGCAAGTCATGATGCGCGTCCTGTTCGCCCTCTTGCTTGCCCTGTTCGCCGCCAGCGCGGTGCAGTCCAGGGAGGCCGCGCCGCTGGCCGCCGATCCCGTCGTCGAGGCGCGCATGCTGAAGATTTCCGAGGAACTGCGTTGCCTCGTCTGCCAGAACGAGACCCTCGCCGCTTCCCGGGCCGAGCTGGCCGACGACTTGCGCGTCGAATTGCGCAGGCTGATCAAGGACGGCAAGTCGGACGAGGAGATCATGGAGTTCATGGTGAATCGCTACGGCGACTTCGTCCGCTATCGGCCGCCGGTCAAGCCGACCACATGGGTTCTCTGGTTCGGCCCCTTCCTGCTACTGCTGGCCGGTGTGGTCGGCCTGGTGCGATTCCTCAAGCGGCGCAACCGCAAGCTCGCTGCGGGACCGCTTAGCGACGAGGACCGCAGGCGCGCCGAAGCGCTGCTCGGCGATGGGGGAACGCGGACATGACGGCCGCCTTCTGGATGGCCGCCGCGACCCTGACCGCCGTGGCCTTGGGCTTCCTTCTCTGGCCGCTGCTGCGGCGCACCGGCGTCATGAGCGCCCACTCCCGCTTCGAACTGAACGCCGCGGTCTATCGCGACCAACTCGTCGAGATCGACCGCGACCGGGCCGGCGGCGCACTGTCGGCAGAAGACCATCGCCAGGCCCGCGACGAACTGCAACGGCGGCTGCTCGATGACGCCGTCGCCGACGACGCGGTGAACCAAAGCCTGCCCCGCGCCCGCAAGACCGCGATCGTTCTGCTGCTCGCCGTGCCGCTGCTCGCCACGCTGCTATACGGCAAGCTCGGCAATCCGGGCGGCCTCTCGCCCGAGTTCCGCCAGCAGCAGGCGCGCAATCCCCACGCTGCGGCGGGTGCCGCCCCCGACGCGGAGAGCGCTCCGGGTGGCGCAGGGCCCGCCGGCGGAGGAGGATCGGCCGGCAACCTCGGGAACCTGGTCGGCTCGCTCGCGGCGAAGCTGGAGAAGAACCCCAACAACCCCGAAGGCTGGGTCATCCTCGGCCGCGCCTACAAGGCGCTCGGCCGCTATGACGACGCCGAGAAGGCGTTCGCCAAGGCCGGTTCGAAGCTCATGGACAACGATCCGGTGCTGCTCGTCGAACAGGCCGAACTGGCCGCGGTCCGCGCTGGCGGCAACCTCGAGGGCAAGCCGCGTGCCCTGGTCGAAAAGGCGCTGCAGCTCGATCCGGACAATCCGCAGGCGCTGCTGATCGCCGGCTCGGCGGCCTATTTCCGCGGCGAATATGCCAAGGCCATCAGCCACTGGGAACGAATGAAGAAGAACCTGCCGCCTGATTCGCCCGACGCGCAGGCATTGACCGCCAGCATCGACAAGGCCCGCTCGCGCATGGGTCGGGGCGGCTCGGTGGCAGCGGCACTGGGGCCGGTGTTGGCTGACAGCGCCACGCCGAAGACGGCGGCCCAGGCGCCACCGGCCCAGGCGCAATCCTCCGCGGGCGGCTCGGTCAGCGGCCGGATTGAACTTGCGCCGGTGCTCAAGGCCAGTGCCTCGCCGAGCGACACCGTGTTTGTCTTCGCCCGCGCCATGCAGGGCCCGCGCATGCCACTGGCGGTCTTGCGCGCCAGAGCTTCCGACCTGCCGATGGACTTCAAGCTGGACGATTCGATGGCCATGGCCCCGGGCATGAACCTTTCGTCCTTTCCCGAAATTCGCATCGAGGCCAAGGTATCGAAAAGCGGCGATGCGATGACCAAGGCCGGCGACCTGACCGGCAGCACCGGGCCGGTCAAGGTCGGCGCCAAGGGCGTCAAGGTGACGATCGATCAAGTGACACCCTGACAGAAGACCCGCCGCGCAAATAAGACGGGATGGCATCGCCATCCCGTTTTCGTTGTGGCTTTGCGACGGACTGACTACTTGGCCGCTGCGTTTTTCAGTGGTTCCGCAGGCGGCGCCGGTAGCGGGGTTGAGTCCGGTCTGGCTGCCGCTTCCTTCGGCGCGCCGATGTTCTGCTCGATCGGCGGCAGTGAATGGGCGATGCCCTTATGGCAGTCGATGCAAGTCTTACCCTCGTCGAAGCCCTTCTGGTGCAAGGCCGAGGAACGGCGACCCTGCTCGCCGTAGTCCATATATTCGTAGTTGTGGCAGTTGCGGCACTCGCGGGAATCGTTGGATTTCATCCGTTCCCACTCGTGCTGGGCCAGTTCGAGGCGCTTGGCGTTGAACTTTTCCGGCGTGTCGATGCTGCCGAGGACCTTGTGCAGCACCTCGTTGGAGGCCTTGATCTTGCGTAGCATCTTGTGCGACCAGTCCTTCGGCACGTGGCAGTCGGGGCAAGTGGCGCGCACGCCGGTGCGGTTCTGGTAATGGATGGTGTTGCGATACTCCTTGAACACGTTTTCCTCCATCTCGTGGCAGGAGATGCAGAACTGCTCCGTGTTGGTTAGCTCCAGAGCGGTGTTGAAGCCGCCCCAGAAGACGATGCCGACGACGAAGGCGACGCCGACGCCGCTGAAGACGAAGAGCCTGGCGCGCTGCCAGAGGGTCTTGTCGGCTTCCATGATCATTCCCCTTTGCCGGCGGCGCTGGCGCCTTCGGCCTTACGGTACACGTTATCGACGAGCGGCTTGGCGTCCGTTTGCGGGACGTGGCACTGGACGCAGAAGTAGCGCCGCGGCGAGATGTTCTTCAGTTCGTGGCCTTCGCGATCCTTGAAGTGGCTTTCGCCGACCTTGGTGGCACCCGTTTCCTTGGCCTTCGACCAGGCGTGGCAGTCCATGCACTTGTTGAAGTTGACGGTGATGTTGTAGCCGCGGATCGTGTGCGGAATCAGCGGCGGCTGCTGCTCGAAGCTGCGCGGGATCGGCGGCCGGTCCTTCTCCTGCTTGAACATGTCGGCTTCCGGCGTCTTGTCGATCGGCGTATCGCCGCGCAGGGACTGGAGTTTCACCGCCGGGTCGGCGGCGCCCGCGTGGAGGGCCGGGGCCGCCGCGAGCACGCAGGCCAAGGCGAACAGGCGCAAGTTCGGTTTCATGAAACGCTCCTCTGGTCGAAGCTGGTGTGGAATCGGTGGCGGAAACGGAAGACATCCTTGCTGCAGACGTCGATGCAACGGCCGCAATTGGTGCACTGAGCGGAGTCGATCAGCGGGCTGGCCGTTCCCTTCAGGGCCGGGCGGATCACCTGGGGTTCGGGGCAGACGACGAAGCAGTCCATGCAGTCGTCGCAAGCGCCGCGACGTTCGGCGGCGACCCGCGGCAGGGCCTTGCGGCCGAGTAGCGCGTAGAAGGCGCCGACCGGGCAGACATGGCCGCACCAGCCGCGGCTGGCGACCAGCAGGTCGAACAGGAACACGGCGGCGACGACGCCCCAGCCCAGGCCCATGCCGAATAACAAGCCGCGGTGCAGCATCGACACCGGATTGACGAGTTCCCAGGCGATGCTGCCGGAGACTGCGGCGACCGCCAGCGTGCCGCCGAGCAGCCACCAGCGTGTCGCGGCGCCGGGCGTGCGGCCGGTCTTGATGCCCAAACCGCGGCGCAGCCAGGCAGCCGCATCGGTGACCATATTGACCGGACAGACCCAGGAACAGAAGACGCGACCGCCGACCACCAGGTAGAAGGCGAGGACGATGGCGGCGCCGAGCAGGGCCGAGGTTTCCGGCAAATGCCGTGCGGCCAACGACTGCAGGACCAGATAGGGATCGGTCAGCGGCAGCACGCCCAGGGTCAGGCTCGAGGACAGGTTGCCTTTGACGATCCAGACGCCGGCCCAGGGCCCGGCGAGGAACAGCGCGAGGATGCCGAGCTGCGACAGGCGGCGGGCCAGCAGCCACTTGTGGGCGGCCAGCCAGCCTCGCGTCTTGGCCGCTTCGCGGCCGGGCCGCAGCGGCTTGTCGGGCAGCGCCGCGGCGCTCATGGTGCGCTCCCTTCGAGGCCGCGCACCGGCAGCTTGATCTGCTCGGGAATCAGCGAGCCGCCGTGTTTCGCCTTCTCCTCCCAGCCCTTGCGATAATGGTGGCCGAGTTCGCCCTTGGCGAGTTTCAGCGGGAACACCTTGATCGCCGCCGCCTCGAGCACGCAGGCCTTCTCGCATTTGCCGCAGCCGGTACAGTGCTCGGAATGGACGGTCGGCTGGAATATCGCGTGGCGGTCGGAGCGCGGATTGTGCCGCGTCTCGAGAGTGATCGCCTTGTCGATGACCGGGCAGACTCGGTAGCAGACATCGCAGCGCAGGCCGAGGAAGTTGAGGCAGTTCTCCTGGTCGATCAGTGCCGCGAGCCCCATTTTCGCCTCCCCGATGTCGGAGAGCGACTTGTCCAGCGCCCCGCTCGGACAGGCCTTGACGCAGGGGATGGTCTCGCACATTTCGCAGGGCACCTGGCGCGCGACGAAGTAGGGCGTGCCGGTGGCAACGCCGTCGCCGAGGGTGGCCAGGCGCAGCGTGTCGTAGGGGCAATCGCGCACGCAGAGACCACAACGAATGCAGGCCGAGAGGAATTCGTCGTCGGCCAGGGCGCCGGGCGGCCGGATCGCGGTCGCCGGCAGGGCGCCGGCCTGTTTCGCGTAGAGGCCGAGGCCGAGCGACAGCAGCGCCGCACCGCCGGCGGCGCCGGCGATGTTGTTGAAAAAACGCCGCCGCGCCTGGCAGGCGGGCTGCGCTTCTTCGCGACGGTTAGTGCTCGCTGCGGCCATGATGATCGGTCGCTCAGACGCGGGTTACCTTCACCGCGCACTTCTTGAAGTCGGTCTGTTTCGAGATCGGGCAGGTGGCGTCCAGCGTGAGCTTGTTCACCAGCCGTGACTCGTCGAAGAAGGGGACGAAGATCAAGCCTTTGGGCGGCTTGTTGCGGCCGCGGGTCTCGACCCGGGCGATCATCTCGCCGCGCCGCGAGGCGACCTTGCATTCCATGCCGCGCTGCAGCCCGCGCGACTTGGCGTCGTCGGGATGCATGAAGACCACGGCCTCGGGCACCGCTTTGTGCAGCTCGGAGACGCGCCGGGTCATGGTGCCGGTGTGCCAGTGCTCGAGGACCCGGCCGGTGCACAGCCACATGTCGAAGTCCTTGTCCGGCGGTTCGGGCGCCGGCTGGTAGGGCAGTGCGAAGACCACCGCCTTGCCGTCCTTGTGGCCGTAGAAGCGGACGCCTTCGCCCTTCGGCACGTAGGAGTCGTAGCCTTCACGGAAGCGCCACAGCGTTTCCTTGCCGCCGACCACCGGCCAGCGCAGGCCGCGGGCCTTGTGGTACATCTCGAAGTCGGCCAGATCATGGCCGTGGCCGCGGCCGAACAGGGCGTATTCCTCGAACAGGCCCTTTTGCAGGTAGAAGCCGAAGGCCTTGGCCTCTTCGTTGTCGAAGCCGGCCTGGATCTGGCTGGCCGGGAATTTATTGACCGCGCCGTTCTTGTAGAGCACGTCGTAAAGGGTCTTGCCCTTGAGCTGGGGTTTCTTGGCAATCAGCTCGGCGGGCCAGACTTCCTCGACCTTGAAACGCTTGGAAAACTCGACGAACTGCCAGAGGTCGGAGCGCGCCTCGCCGGGTGCCTTGACCTGCTGGCGCCAGAACTGGGTGCGCCGCTCGGCGTTGCCGAAGGCGCCTTCCTTCTCGACCCACATGGCGGCGGGAAGGATCAGGTCGGCGGCCAGTGCCGAGACCGTCGGGTAGCAGTCGGAGACGACGATGAAACTGGCCGGGTTGCGCCAGCCCGGGTAAATCTCGCCGTTGATGTTGGGCCCGGCCTGCATGTTGTTGGTGGTCGAGGTCCAGTAGCACTTGAGTTTGCCGTCCTTGAGGGCGCGCGACTGGGCGACCGCGTGCAGGCCGATCTTGTCGTTGATGGTGCCGTCCGGCAGCTGCCAGAGTTCCTCGGCGTGCTTGCGGTGCTCCGGGTTGGTCACCACCATGTCGGCCGGCAGGCGGTGCGAGAATGTGCCGACCTCGCGGGCGGTGCCGCAGGCCGAGGGCTGGCCGGTCAGGGAGAACGGCCCGTTGCCCGGCTCGGCGATCTTGCCGGTGAGCAGGTGCACGTTGTAGATCATGTTGTTCACCCAAGTGCCGCGGGTGTGCTGGTTGAAGCCCATGGTCCAGAAGGACACGACCTTCACCTTCGGATCGGCATAGATCTCGGCCAGGGCCTTGAGATCCTTCTCCGCCACGCCGGAAAGCTTCGAGACTTTCTCGACCGTGTATTCCGAGACGAAATTGGCGAATTCTTCGAAAGTGATCGCGTCGGACTTGCCGGTGTCGCCCTTGGGCTTGCCGTCTGCGCCCGGGTAGCCGTTGGAGGTGGCGTTCTTCTCCAGGTCGTGGCCGGGACGCAGGCCGTAGCCGATGTCGGTGGCGCTCTTCTTGAAGTTGACGTGCTTCTTGACGAAGTCGGTATTGACCTTGCCGGTCGAGATGATGTGGTGGCAGATGAAGTTGAGCATCGCCAGGTCGGTCTGCGGCGTGAACACCATGGGGATGTCGGCCAGATCGAAGCTGCGATGCTCGAAGGTCGAGAGTACCGCCACCTTGCAGTTCGGGTGGGTGAGGCGTCGGTCGGTGATGCGCGACCAGAGGATCGGGTGCATCTCGGCCATGTTCGAGCCCCACAGCACGAAGGCGTCGGCCTGCTCGATGTCGTCGTAGCAGCCCATCGGCTCGTCGATGCCGAAGGTGCGCATGAAGCCGGCCACGGCGGAAGCCATGCAGTGGCGTGCATTTGGGTCGAGGTTATTGGACCGGAAGCCGGCCTTCATGAGTTTCGAGGCGGCGTAGCCTTCCCAGATAGTCCATTGGCCGGAGCCGAACATGCCGACCGCGCCCGGGCCCTCGGCCTTCAAGGCCGCCTTCCATTTGTCGGCCATGATGTCGAAGGCCTCGTTCCACGACACCGGCGTGAACTCGCCGTTCTTGTCGTACTGGCCGTTCTTCTTGCGCAGCAGCGGCGTCGTCAGGCGGTCGGCGCCGTACATGATCTTCGCCAGGAAGTAGCCCTTGATGCAGTTGAGGCCGCGGTTAACCGGGGAGTCGGGATCGCCCTGGGTGGCGACCACGCGGCCGTTCTGGGTGCCGATCAGCACCGAACAGCCGGTGCCGCAGAAGCGGCAGGCGGCCTTGTCCCAGCGGATGTTCTTGTCGTCGGCGGCAGGCTCCTTGGCCTTGGCCACAACCGCGGCGGGGAGGCCGATGCCGGCGGCCGCCGCCGCCGCGATGGTGGCATTGGCCTTGATGAATTCGCGTCGATCGATGCTCATGATTGCGCCTCCGTGATGTCGCGTGCGTCGTCGGAATATTGGTAGACGAGGGTCGCCGAGACGACGCCCTCGACCTGGTGAACCTTCAGCAGAGAATCCTCGACGGACCAGCCATCGCCGTCTTCCACCGTCACGACCATGCGTTCATCGGCCGCGGCCTGCAACTCGACGCCGGGAATGGCGCGCAGGCGATCGCTGACCTCGGCGGCGCCGCCGGGACGCGCGCGGATGACGACAGACGAAATGTTCATGCGGACTCCTTGAGTTCGATGGCGTTGGCCGGGCAGGCCGTGACGCAGTTGCCGCAGGCTGTGCACGCGTCGGCAAGGACCTCCGGCAACGCGATGCCGCCGCGGCGGGGGATGAATCGGATGGCGCGATCCGTACAGGCGTCGCCGCAGCTGCGGCAGACCACGCTGTGGCGGGCGATGCAGGCGTCATCGATGCGCGGGCACTGCGGCAAGGCGGAGGGTGGCGGGCTGCCGATGCGGCCGCGCAGGAAATTGCGGCGTGCCGGCGACTGAACCTCGCGCATTGCGACATCCTTGATTCAAGCGATGTCCCAATGTACGCCGGCGGTTAAGGCCGGTAATTGACCGCAGTCAACCTATGGGTATTGTCGATCGACGCACTTGGGTATCCCCGCGTCGCGGCCCGGGCAGGCGCTGGGGGCAATGCGGGCGGCCGCTACGACTCCGTCTGGACTACTCAACCGTGCTTCGTATCGTAGGCGTAGGGCTTGGTGGCCACGCGGGATTCGGCGTAGCGTTTGCCGGTCTCGAGGTCCTGGGGCTTGTCCCACCAGAGGGCGCGGCCACTTTGCTGGATCTTCGTTTCCTCGGGATGCCGACGCATCCATTCGCGCATGAATTTGGTGTGCTCGGATTCGTACATGGCCATTGCAGTGTTCCTCAGTTCTTGCCTTCGCGCAGGCGGGTAATGCGCTCCACTTCGGGTATGCGGCGGATGCTGCGCATGATGCGAGCGAGGTGGATGCGGTCGCTGACCTCGAGCTTGAAGTGCAGCGAAGTATACATGGCGCGGTCGTCGTCCATGCCGACATCGAGTATGTTCGAGTCGGCGTCGGAAATTTCGGCGGCGACCTTGGCCAATACGCCGCGCCGGTTCCGGGCGACGATGCGGATCGCCACCTCGAAGAGCCGCTCGATTCCCGCCGCCCATTGGACATCGACCCAGTCATCGCGATCGCCGCGGACCTTGGCGATGCCCGGGCAGTCGTGGGTGTGGACGACGAGCCCCTGGCCCTTGCGGATCAGACCGATGATCGGATCGCCGGGAATCGGCCGGCAGCAGGTGGCCATCTGCACGGCCAGGCCCTCGCTGCCCTGGATCAGGATGGCCCCCGGGGCGCGCGGCGCGGCGGCCCCGGCCACGGTTTCCCGGCCCTCGGCCAAGCGCCGCGCGACGATGGCCGGCAGGCGTTTGCCCAGGCCGATGTCGGTCAGCACGTCCTTCTTCGACTTGTCGCCACTGGCCTTGAGAAAGCGTTCCCAGGCCGCCGCGCCGATCATCGCCGGCGCAATATTGATGCTGTTCAGTGCCTGCTCCAGAAGATGCTCGCCAAGAGCTGCCGATTCGACATTCTGCTGGTTCTTGAGGAAGTGGCGGATCTGGGCCCGGGCCCGCGCCGTGCGGACATAGGACAGCCAGGCGGGGTTGGGGCTGGAGTGGGCGGCGGTGATGATCTCGACCCGGTCGCCGTTCCTAAGCTCGGTCCGCAGCGGCATCAGTTCGGCGTTGATGCGGCAGGCAATGCAGCGGTTGCCGATGTCCGAATGCACGGCATAGGCGAAATCGACCGGCGTCGAGCCCCGCGGCAGGCCGAGGATCTTGCCCTTGGGCGTGAATACATAGACCTCGCCCGGGAAAAGATCGACCTTGACGTGCTCGAGGAACTCGGTCGAATCGCCCGAGGCCGACTGCAGCTCCAGCAGCGACTGCAGCCATTTGTGGGTCTTCTTCTGCAGTTCGTCGATGGCGTGCTCGTCCTTGTACAGCCAATGCGAGGCGACGCCGGAGTCGGCGATGTGGTGCATGTCGCGGGTGCGCACCTGCGCCTCCACGGGCGTGCCGTAGGGGCCGATCAGCGTCGTGTGCAGCGACTGGTAGCCGTTGGCCTTGGGAATGGCGATGTAGTCCTTGAACTTCCCGGGCACCGGCTTGTAGAGGCTGTGCAGGGCACCGAGGGTCAGGTAGCAGGTCGGCACGTCGCGGACGATGATGCGAAAGCCGTAGATGTCGAGCACCTCGGAAAATGACAAATGCTTTTCCCGCATCTTCCGGTAAATGCCGTACAGGTGCTTCTCGCGCCCCATCACCTCGGCCTCGATGCCGAATTCGGGCAGGCGTTTGCGGGTCGCCTCGAGTATCTTGCCGACCACCTCGCGGCGGTTGCCGCGGGCGCGCTTGACGGCCTTGGCGAGCACCGCATAGCGCATCGGATACATGTAGCGGAAACCCAGTTCCTGCAACTCGCGGTAGAGGGTGTTGAGGCCGAGGCGGTTGGCGATGGGGGCGTAGATTTCGAGCGTCTCGCGGGCGACCCGGCGGCGCTTCTCGGGGCGCAGCGCATCGAGGGTGCGCATGTTGTGCAGGCGGTCGGCCAGCTTGATCAATATGACGCGGACATCGCGCGCCATGGCCAGCACCATCTTGCGGAAATTCTCGGCCTGGGCTTCCTCGTACGACTGGTTCTCGATGCGGCCGATCTTCGAGACTCCGTCGACCAGCTCGGCGGCCGGCTTGCCGAAGTGCTTGGCGATCTCCTCCTTGCGGATCGCCGTGTCTTCCATGACGTCGTGGAGCAGGGCGGCGATCAGCGCCTGGGAATCGAGGTGCCAGTCGGCCAGCGTCTCGGCGACGGCCAGCGGATGCGAGATGTAGGGATGGCCGCTGCTGCGGAACTGGCCGCGGTGGGCCGTATCGGCGAAGACGTAGGCGGCGCCGACCCGCTTGGCTTCCTCGGGCGTGAGGTAGGTGGCGATCTTGCCGTTAAGGCGCTCGAGATCTTCCGCCAGGTCCACCGGCGGATGCATGTCGAGCGGGATGATCGGCGGCTCGTCCGCGAGGGCGGGATTGTACACGACCATGGTGAGCCTCCGACCGCCGCATCGTCAGGTCTGGCCGCGGTTGAGAATCTCCAGGCCGACCAGGCCGGCGGCGATTTCGCGCAGGGCGACGACGGTCGGCTTGTCCCGGTCGGCCTCGATCTGCGGCGTGCCACCCATGGTGAGCTGCCGGGCACGGTAGGTCGCCGCCAGTGTCAGTTGGAAGCGGTTGGGGATTCTCTTGAGACAGTCATCAACGGTGACACGGGCCATGGCTCAGTCCTGTTCGATAAGGCGGAAAATTTCCGGATGGCGCTCGCGCTGGCGGTCCAGGCGCAGGCGGGAGGCCCGCACGGTGGCCCGCAGGTCATCGAGTGCAACCTGCAAATCTTTGTTGATTATAGCAAAATCGAACTCGCCCACGTGGCGCATCTCGTCGTGGGCGGCGGCCAGGCGACGGGCGATGACGGCTTCATCGTCGGTGCCGCGCCCGCGCAACCGCCGCTCGAGTTCCGTCAGCGAGGGCGGCACGACAAAGACTCCGACGGCGCCGGCGAAGGCGGCGCGCACCTGGCGCGCGCCCTGCCAGTCGATCTCCAGCAGCACATCCTCGCCGGCCGCGAGGCGCTCCTCGAGCCAGCGGCGCGACGTGCCGTAGAGGTTGCCATGGACTTCGGCCCATTCGAGGAAGTCGCCGCGCTCGCGCATCGCCGTGAAGGTGGCCAGGTCGACGAAGTGATACTCGCGGCCGTCCGCCTCCCCCGGCCGCGGCGCGCGGGTGGTATGCGAGATCGACAGGCGCACGGCCGGATCGTCCTCGACCAGCAGGCGCACCAGCGTCGTCTTACCCGCCCCCGACGGGGCCGTAACGATCAACAGCGTGCCCTGACTCATGGCTAGGCCGAGGTAACGCCGCACCGCTGGGGCGGCTGGAAAATCGTGGTCGATACGGGCACGTGGCTCAGGGTTCCTTGGCCGGACCTGGAGATGGCGCGAGAATACCACCGGATGCCGGCCGAATCTGTCGATCGCCGCCGGGGCGAAACGCGCCGCTCCGGGCAAGGCGCCCGGCCGCCGCTCGAACCAATGACGATGTCATGGTCCTCGCGCCACGCGACGGCCATGACAAGCACCCGCTTGGCATCGCGGCGCAACAAGCCTTGCTCAGAAGGTACGAATCCCGGGCAGCTCGGCGACATGCTCGTGACGGTTGCCGGCCGCGTCGTACCAGTAGAGATGATTCGTCTCTTCGCTCGTGGTGAGCTTATGCGATCCGTCACAGAAAGGTTGGCTCTTGGACAGGCCGCATTGGCAAAGATATTTCTCCTCGCCGCCGACCACGAGTTTGTACGGTTCACTATGCGTGCGCTTGACGATACGTGACATTGCGATCTCCTTTGTTGACTTCACGGTGTTTGCTGCGACGCCATTGCGGCAGTTTGATTGTAGCGTCGCATCGATAGAGGGCAACTCTCCTGCGCGTCAATGGCTGTGTCCGCGCAGAGCGCCGGGAACGCGTTGCCGGCTAAGCCCGCCCCCGTCGAGCCAGCGGTGCGTCTGTTCGGCGGCGCGCTCGATCAGCTCCCCGGCCTGCGAAAAATCGTAAGGCGAAACCGACAGCGGGCACAAGGGCGGCACGGCGATGATTTCGGCCATCTCGCGGTAGCGCTCGAGATCCCGGGCCAGCTGATGTGCGATCAGCAGCGTGATCGCGTGCAGGGCGCAGCCGATCGCGCCGCTCGGCGCGGCCTCGAGCGCGCAGGCAAAGCCCGTCGGCAGCACGATCAGGCGCTTGGCACCGAGCTCGATGGCCGTGCTGACCGGCGTATTGCTGGCCACCCCGCCGTCGATCAGCAGCCGGTCGCCGATACACACCGGCGGGAATGCGCCGGGTATCGCGCAGCTCGCCAGCACCGCTTCGATGACCGAGCCGCTCGAGACGCAGACCGTTCCGCCGCCGAGCAGGTCGGTGGCCACCACGTGCAGTGCAATGGCCGCGTCTTTGAATTCCCGGTACGGCAGGCGCTCTTCCATGACGCGTCGCAGGCCGCCGGGATTGACCATGAAATTGCGCCGCGTGAGAACGCCGAGGAGACTGCGCCAGCCGACCGGAAAGACCTCGCTGCGGCGCAAGCCGCGCCAGATCGCTTCGAGCTGCGCGACACCCTCGCTGTGCGGTGCGCCGGCAAAATAGGCGCCGTTGATCGCCCCCACCGATGAACCGACCACCAGATCGGGCACGATGCCGTCGGCCACGAGCGCGCGCAGCATGCCGACCTGGACGGCGCCGAAGCTGCCGCCGCCGGCGAACACGAACGCCGTCCGGTGGTCTGCGCCGTCGCTCATGGTCGGTGTTCTCCAAGCCGGTATTTAGCTGCGATGGTACGGGGTCGCCGCGGCGGGCGCGACTAGTAGCCGTAGAATTCTTCGCTGCGGATGTCTTCCTCGGCGATGCCCGCATGGCCCAGCGTCTGCCGCATCGCCTCGACCATCGCCGGCGGGCCGACGACGTAGTAGACCGCCGCGGCGAGTTCGCCGACGCAACGCTGCAACAGCTCGGCATCGACGAGGCTGGTCTCGCCGCTCCACGGGCGAGCCGACTTGTCCATTTGCGTCATCGTCGCGAACAAGCGGAAATTTCTGTTGCGCTCTTCGAGCTGCTGCAGTTCGGCGAGAAACGCGGCGTCCTCCGGGCGGCGATTCGAATAGATCAAGGCCAGGCGCCGCGGCGAACCTTCTTGCGCCGCTTGCCGCAGGATGCTCATGAACGGCGTGATGCCGATGCCGCCGGCGATGAAGACCGCCGGCCGGGCCGGATCGCGGCGCAGGGTAAAGGATCCGAATGGCCCCTCGATCCTGGCCGGCGCGCCGATCGGCAGGGACTTCAAGGCGCGCTTGAAGGCAGAGTCACGCATCCGCGTGGCAACGACCAGTTCGGCTTCGAACGGCGCGCTGACGATCGAGAACGTATGTCGTTCGCTCGACGAATCGGTCGCCGGCGGCTCGATGAGGACGACATCGATGGCCTGGCCCGGTTCGAAGACGAAACCGGCCGGCTTCTCGAATTGAAACGCCATCGTACCGGTCGCGATTTCGTCGCGTCGTTCCAGTCGTACGTCATAAGTGCCCATGCTATTCCCCTTTTTTGTTTGGCGTTGCCGATTCGGGTCCCGCGGACTATCCAGGGATAGTCCAGCGGGAGCCACGATGGTTGCGGTCATCTTGCCGGGGCGGAAACGAAATCGGCGGACAAGACTACAAGGACTTGAGATACGCGACCAGATCGTCCATCTGCGACTTGCTCAGCCCCAGAGACTTTTTCGCATTGTACGTTTGCACGACGGCATCGAGCGTCGGCGCACTGCCGTTGTGGAAATACGGAGCATGCTGCCAGAGGCCGTGTAAGGGCGCGGTCCGGTATTGCTTGGTCGCGCTGCGCGATGCGTAGCCGGGAGCCGCGTTGGGTTCCGGCTCGCTCACCACGTCGGCGGCAGGATGCAGCCGCGCATTAGCGTCCGTCATCCTGGCGCCGCTATGGCAGGTTGCGCAGGTGCCGGCACCATTGAAGACGATCTGCCCTCGCGCAGCGGCGGCCGTATCGAAGCTGCCGGCCGGTGCCGGCGGCGCCTCCAGGCTGAGCTGATAGGCCTGCAATGCCGGCAGCTTCGAACTGATCAGGTCATCGCTGCCATTCTTCACCGCGACGCCGGTGCGCCGCTCCGAGAACGAACCATGTCCACCCATCTGGGTGACGCCGACGTAGCGGTTCCAATAGGCGAGGTCTTCGCCGTCTCCCGTCGCCGTAATGCGATGGATGCCGTTCAGCCCGTATGCCGGTGGGATTACCTGCGGGCCGTTCCTGCCGTCCTGGTTGAAGCGGGGATCGTACTTGCCCTTGCCCCAGGAGTTGTAGACCGCCTTGGTCGCCGGGTTCAGGGCCGGCGACAGGGCGATGATGGCCCCCGGATTGAGATCGCGATTGGGCCAGCCGTCGAGCCGTTTGCCGATGCCGGGGGCGAACGAATCGTCGACGGTCGAATGGCACAGGGCGCAGGTAATGCCGACGCGGGTCAGCCGGTCCTTGCCGCCAATCGTTTCGACTTTGCCCTGGACGCCGACGACGGCGTTCAGCTTCAGCAAGCTTATCGTCGTAGCGGGGCTCTTCAGATCGACGCTGCCGTTCTTGATGCCCTCCACGAGCGCCGCGGGCAGGGCTTCGGCGTCCACCTTCAGGCCGACCGACAAGGCCGTCGTGGGATCGACGGCCGCCGCGATCACCTCATGCATGCGCAGGGCGTCGCTCCATTGCGTCTCGTTGCCGAAGGTATCGAAGCGGAAGATTTGCTTGCCCTGGGCGAGCAGGCCGGGAGCACCGGCAGCGCTCTCCGGTTGCCCCGATCCGGCGCAGGCCGTCAGCAAGAGCGCCGCCATGCCGGCCGTGGAAAACGTCACCAGCTGTCGCCCGGAGCGAAGCTGCAGAGGGGTGCGGCGTGACTGCCCTAAAGGCGTCGGATCCGCGACGCGAACGGCTGCTGGCTTACCAGGACGTGCCATGATCGATTGCTCCTTAAGGGTGGTTTCAGCGAGTGGGTGGGCAATGTTTGCCGCGGGCGAGCGCAAGCGATCAACCGCCGCGCCCGCCGCGATTTCGTCATGTCGTTCAATTCCGGTCTGGTTAGTGTTCATGTCGTTCTCACTGGGCTAAGCGTTGCAGACGCGGGTCCAGCGGCCTGCCCGGCTGCGCCGACCGGGTCGCGGTGCGGACGATGCGCGCGAAGGCGGAGTGGTTGTGGATCGATTCGAAGTTCTCCACCTCAACCACGTAGTCGCCGACGCGCGGCTCCCGGTTCAAGGCCAGCGCCACGTCGCGGACGATGTCCTCGACGAACTTGGGGTTGTCGTAGGCGCGCTCGGTGACGAATTTCTCATCGGCGCGCTTGAGCAGGCCATACACCTCGCAGGAGGCACTGCTTTCGGCGATGGCGATCAATTCTTCGATCGCCATTTCGGCCATAAGCTCGGTCTCGATACGGATATGCGAACGCTGGTTGTGGGCGCCATAGTCGGAGATCGTCTTCGAGCAGGGGCAGAGACTCGTCGCCGGCACCGTCACCTCGATCTGCAACGCGTAACGCCCCTGCTCGGAGACGCTGCCTCGCCAGCAGACCTCGTAATCGAGCTGGCTTTGCACGCCTGAAACGGGCGCGGCCTTCCTGACGAAGTAGGGAAAGCGCATCTCGAGCGAGCCGCTGCGCGCATCCAGCCTGTCCAGCATGTCGAAGACGAGGGCCTTGAATCCCTGCTGGTCGAGCGCCTCCGTGCGCGCCTCCAGCAACTCGATGAAGCGGGACATGTGGGTGCCCTTGGTGATGCCGGGCAGGCCGACGGTCATCGACAGCGTAGCGATCGTCGGCACGAGCCGCCGATCGGCCACAAGCGTCACGAGATAACGGACCCGATGAATGCCAACGGCATCGATGGGCAGGTCGCGCCCGTCCGCCTCCGACTGGATGTCGGGAAGGAAGGCAATTTTCTCCGGAGCGTTCATGTCGGTTCCTCTTTGGATTCGGCCTGATCGATCAGCTGAACTTGGCCGGGAACTGTTTGGCGATCGCGCCGGCCAGGGCGTCGGCGATCACGTACATGTGCTGGCGCATCGCCTCCCAGGTCTGCGCCTCTTCGGCGTACTGCTTGTTCTGCAGTTGCCGGATCTCCTGGACGTGGTGCCCGCCATGCGCGAGCAGCAATCCATTCAAGGTGTCGAACGGCAGATTGGGGTTGGCAGCACTGAGGAACTTGGCGATCTCGGCGGCGTTGCCGGTCAGGTTCTTGAGCGCAGCGTCTTGCCTGGCCGCGTTGCCGGCGACGCTCGCCTCGAGGTATTCCTTGACCGTCCCGTAGTGCCCGGCGAGCAGCCCGAACAGCTTATCGGAAGCCTCCTTGCCGTAGTACGGTTCGATCGCCGCGGCGATTCGCTTGGCGTTGGCGACGACTTCCTTCTCCGCCGCAGCCGCGCCTTCCTTGTTGGCCGCGACGGTGTCGACGACGACGTTGCGCACCCAGAAGACGTGGCCGACCCACAGGTCGCGCAAGGCGGCGGCGGTTTCGCCGACCTTCGCCGCAGCGGGCGCCTGGGCTATGACCGTGTGCTCGGTGTGCTGGGCGACAGCCGGTGCCGCCGGCGCCAGGAATGCGGTCAGCATAGCGGCCGCCATAAGGATTTGTTTGATCGGGCTCATTTTAGTTTTCCTATCAAGTCGATTGAGGTCGAAGGATTCGTCCTGTACCTACAGACTACAATATGAAATCTACTTTGACAAGTTAAATATGTTTTTACTGCCGTTACTGTCAGACCGACTATAATGGAGTAGTCGGCAGGGTCAGTCAGGAACGAACAGCCGGCCGGAAAGGAGCGCCAAATGCTGGAGATATTCAGTGAACGACAGAGAAAGCTGCTCACCTTGCTGCTCAAGGAGAAGTCCGGCCTGACGGTGGACGAGCTCTCGAAGGCGCTGAAGATCACGCGCAACGCGGTGCGCCAGCACCTCGCTTCGCTGGAAGGCGACGGGCTGGTCGAACTCGGCGCAACCAGGCCGTCCGGGGGGCGGCCACAGCAGCTCTACGTCCTGAGCAAGAAGGGCAAGGAGGTATTTCCGCGCCATTACTCGTGGTTCGCGCAGCTGGTGGTCGACTCGCTGCGGCGCGAACACGGCGCCGAAGGCTTGGGCGAACGCCTCGGCGCGATCGGTTCAGACGTGGCGGAGAAACTGCGCCGGCAATATCCGGAGCTGAAGACCCGTGCCTTAGCGGTCGGGAAACTCGCCGAAGTGATGGACCAGATGGGCTACAACGCCAGGAGTGTTGCGGCGGCGCCCGGTGCGCCCGCAATCGAGGCCGACAACTGTGTCTTCCACGAACTCGCCGTGCAGAGCCCGGAAATCTGCCGCTTCGATCTGGCGCTGATGGGCGCGTTCACCGACAGCGACGTCGATCATCAGGAATGCATGGCCCAGGGCGGCAATGTGTGCCGCTTCAGATTCACGCCCAAGGCATGACGGGGACTGCGCCGGGTACCGAATTGTCATAGCCGTGGCGGCAGCCTGGGCAGCGCCTCGCACCTCGTTGCCGCCACGCCACGGCGCGGTCAATTCCCTCAGGGGCTCTTGACGCCCTCGTCGAGCAGCTTGACCTTGACCGCCGTCATTCTCTGATCGAGCGCCGGATCGGACGCCGCCGCCGTCGCGTACCAGCGGACCAGACCGGCCTCGGCGGCGGGCACGTGCCGCGCGTCGGCGCCGAAGCGATTCTGCAGATGCTCCAATTGGCGCCTGCGGCGAGTTTCGCTGAAGGACTCCGGCGAGGGCAAGCCAAGCGCGATTTCGAGGTCCAGCAGCATCGCTTCGCGGGACTCCCGGCCGGCGGCCAATTCGCTGGCCGTCACCGCCGGCGCCCTGGCGAGCCGCTCGGCGAGCAGGGTTTCGGTCTTGCCGGGCAGTCGCGGCAGATCGGCCCAGGCCGCCTGCGCCGCGGCGACGATGGCCTGGGCGGGGGCGTTGGCCGCGGCGGTGGCCTCGACACTCTCGGCCAGCGCCGCCTTCTTCGCCAGCAGTTCGAACTGCGCGCCGCGTTCGTCCCGCAGCAAGGCTTCGATGCGCTGCCGCGCCTGCTGTTGCAGCTCGCCGGCGCGCTCCTCCAGCGGATCGGCCGCTTCGCGGCCATCGGCCCTGGCGGCCTCCCAGTCCTTGCGGAAGCGGGCCAAGTCCCGTCTTATCCCATTCGCATCAGTGCCGGTCAGGCTCGCCGACAGCGCCTCGAGCAGGCCCGCGATCGTCCGGGTCCGTTCGGCGCGCTCCGCTGTCTGCCGGGTGCGCTGCTCCTGGCGTCGCGCAAATATCGCCGTGCATGCGGCGCGGAAACGCTGCCAAAGCTCCTGCTCGTCGCCGCGATCGAGCCGCAGCGGCATCGCCTGCTGAGTCCAGCGCTCCTGGAGCGCCCGGGCCCCGTTTATGGCGCGGCCGAGATCGGCCATTTCCACCAGTGCCTCGGCCTCGGCGATCAGCTGCTGGCGGCGCTCGATCTCGGCGGCGCGCACCGCGTCCAGCCGCTGATCGATGCCCTTGAGCAGAGCGTCGAGGCGCTTGCGCAGCGTCCGCTCGTCGCGGAAGCCGGCCTGTTCGGCGCCCCGCCAGCGGCGCAGCATTTCCAGCCGCTGGACCTCGATAACCTTGTAATCGGCATGCTCCCAGACGATGCCGGCGCAATACGACTGCCACTCGTCGCACAAGGCCGCCTTGGCCGCAGCCGCAACGGCCTGCCGGGCGGCTTCCTCGGCACGGCGTGCCGCGACCGGCTGATAGGCTTGGGTCAGCGCGGCATCGAAGCGTTCCCACTGGCGTCTTGCCGTCGGTCCATGGACATTGAGCTGCTTCCATTGCTCGCGCAGGTCTTGCACGCCATGGGCAAGCTCATCGACGCCGGATGCCGCGCCCGACAATTGTTCCGCCGTCGCGATCAGGTTTTCCCGCGCCTGCTCCTTACCCCATCGCGCCCAGCCGCGGAGATTGCCGAGTTGCACCAGGGCACGCTGCAGACGCGCGTCCATCGGGCCGTGCAGGCTTTGCCCGCCCAGGGCTCTATCGAGTGCCCCTGCCGCTGCCTCGGCATCGGCAAGCCGTCCCTGCTCCACGGCCAGTTCCAGTTCTTCCAGCAAGGGACGAACGGCCTCGTGATCGATCCTGGCCGGCGGCGGTGGCGGACTCGCCGGCGCTGTCGGGGAACTGATCGGCTTGGCGGCCGCAACGGGCGGTGGTTGCAGCGCCAGCCAGCGCTGTTCCAGCGAGCGACGGACGGCCGGGTCTCCCGGCTTGGGCAGCGCCGCCCAGGCTGTGCCGTGGCCCTCAGGCGACTCCGCATCGGTCGCCCCGGCAGCGCCAAGCGTCGCCAGGAACTGTTCGCAGGCGAGTATGCGCTCGCTCTCCGCGCCAAGCGCCGTCACGCGCCGGTCGATGTCCGCGAGCAATTCGTCCACGGTTCCCGACGCGGCCTGGCCGGCCAGCCAGGAAGGCAAGCCCGCCTGTGCATGGGCCAGGGTGTGAAGGCGCGCCCGCCAAGCCTCGCATTGCGCCGGCTCAGTGCCTATCGCATTCGAGCATTCCCCGAGCAGCTGCCGGGTTGCGGCCAGGCGGGTCTGCAAGTCGCGCTGCGCCGCCGCCTCGTGCTGCAAGCGGTCGCGCAGCTGGTCCATCAGCGCAATGCACTCGGCGAGCAAGGGCACGCCTTCGCCGAGCGTGCGAAATTCCTTTTCAAGGTCGAGCACTCGCGACAGGGGTAGCGGAGCGACGTCCAGCAGCCGAGCCAACTCGGCCGCCATGGCCGCCGCCCGGCGCTTATCGTCCTCCGCACGGTGGCGTTGCCGAAGGCGTTCGGCACATTGCCGATAGACACCCTTGTCCTTGTCCCGGCTGGCCTGGGCGATACGCTCCAGCACCGCCTCATCCTCGACCCGCTGCAGCGCGGCGAGACGGACTTCGCCAAACCGTCCGTGGATCGCCACCTCGCCCAGATCGGCCTCGCCCGCCACGCCGGCCGCCCAGGCCAGGGCCAGCGCCTTGTCCGCAACCTGGCAGACCGCCGCGACCCAGACCGTGGGCGGATCGTCGCCGCGCGGCGCCTGGCGCAGCGCGGCCAGCGCGCGCCCCAAGCGGCCGGCAGCCTGGCTTCGTTGCTCGTCACCGCTCGCGCCATGCAGCGCGCGGCGCAGCGCCTCGCTGTCATCGGCCGGCGCCGGCGGCGGAGCTTTGGGCGCAGCCAGCGTCGCCGCCTTGGCGGCGGGCCTGCGCAACAGCTTGCTTATCCAGTTCATCGCATGGCACCGCGCCGGGGCGATTGGAATGTTCGATCGTGCCCGAATGGTCTTGACGCCCTTGTCCCGGGATCAAGCTTTCTCCGGCCTTGTCCTTCTTGGCGGGCGCTTCTTGGGTTCGGCCCCGTGTCACCGCCCCTGAGTCCTCTTGCCTGACCGGCGAGCCCCGGGCTGGACCAGCACAGATTAGAAGTTGCATCCATTATCCACGAGTGACGATGGCCGGGAGGAGGAAAAATGTCTCGGACGCGGCGTGCGCGTCGGGCGTCTGCGACCGACGACAGCCGGGCGCCGGGCTAACTAAGAACGTCGTCATGATGACAATGTGCTTCCGCTGCCTGCCTTAGACAGGGCCGGCGGCAGACATTCGCCGACCGCCGGCATCATCGTTCAGGTAATCGCATGCCGCTCGCCCGGGAGCAGGTTATTGCGGGCGACGTGGCAGGCGGGCTCCGCGGCATGAATCGGCAGCGCACAGGCCAGGACCAGAGAGGGCGTGTGTCCGTGCCGGACCTCATGACGCGTTGCCAAGCGGATCGACGCTTCCATGGCGCCGCGCCATTTCCCGGGCCATGGCAAGAAACTGCTCCTCGACCTGGTGGCGGAGAAAGGACGCGCCGAAGATACGGGCCAGCAGCGAGTCCGGCAAGATCGAGGCGTGGTAGGTGATCGTTACACCCTGATTCGAGGGGATGATCGTTGCTTCGCTTTGCATGCCCTTCAAGGTTCCGGAGAGGTTTCGCGCCAGAATGCGCTTCATCGGGTCGAGGCGGATTTCCCGCTCCGACTCGAAGGCAAACGACAGCAGACCATACCGAGCGACGCCCTCCTGCCGGACGATCCAGGTGTTCCCGTTGCGCGAAGTGACTTTGCTCGACGAGAGATTGCCGAGAATCGAGGCCATGTGGTCGAAATCGGTCAGTACCGCCCACGCAGTTCCCAGGGACACGCCCACCGCCATCGTCGCATCGACGACGAAGACTTGGCCGCTGCGACCTACGGTGACCGCCAGATCCGGTTCGGCGGCGAGCGCGATGCCGCCAGTCAGCGCGATCGGACAGAACAGGATGACTGCCGCTATTCGCCGCAGCAGCATGGCCAAGGACTGTGCGAATCGATGCATGGCACACCTTCGTTCGATCGGAACGAATGGAAGCCTAGCGCGTCCAGGCGCGGCCGACCATGATGAATTTCTATCATCGAACTTCGGCAAACGCACGTGAACTCGCTGCCGATGAAGTTCGCTGTCAAGCACCGTCGGCGCCGCTGCGGTGGGCCCAACACCACCGTGAGCGGCTTACTTAGCGGCTTGGCCGTCACGGCGCCGCCTAGTCAGTTTCGGCTCCTGGCCGCATTCAGCCAGTTTCCCCGGCACGTGTCCGAATGTCCTTGCGCAGCAATGCCCGAACGTCCGCCGCGAGCCAGCATTTTGGCACGCTCGAAACGCCGCCGCACGCAGGCCGCATGTCCCGCCGGCAATCGTCTGTCGGCTCCTCGAGCGGCGTCACTGGAGATAGTCCGTTCGCCTCGGCACCGGCCTAGAAAATCTGGGTGCGAGGCCGCGATCGAGGAGCTATATTTGTCGAGCCACGATCTTTTTGCGCGATCGCGCGTCTAAATCGGCTACACCGGCTTCGTTCGTTGCCCGTCTCGAAAACCTCCAGAACCTCGCGATGACCTAAGCCGGAACGGCGAGCCTTGCTCGGCGTCTTGCTCATGCGGAGAGGAGAAACCAATGGCGCACCTGACGATCAACGGCAAGTCCCTCGAACTCGAGGTGGAACCCACGACGCCCCTGCTGTGGGCGATCAGGGAGCAGGCCGGACTGACCGGCACTAAGTACGGTTGCGGCATAGCCCAGTGCGGCGCCTGCACCGTGCATATCGACGGCGAGGCGCGGCGATCCTGTTCGATCCCGGTCAGTGCCGCCGAGGGCAAGCGGATCACCACGATCGAGGGCCTGGCCGGCAACGGCAAGCTCAGCAGAGTACAGCAGGCGTGGCTGGACCATGATGTTCCTCAGTGCGGCTACTGCCAATCGGGAATGATCATGGCCGTGGCGGCGCTGCTGAACAAGAATCCCAATCCGAGCGACGCCGACATCGATGCCGCCGTCACCAATATCTGCCGCTGCGGCACCTTCCAGCAGGTGCGCGAGGCGATTCACGCCGCGGCCAGGGCTTGAGGAGAACGCCGCCATGACTGACGCCACGAACCTCGATCGTCGCTCGTTCCTCATCCGCAGCGCCTGGGTCGCCGGCGGCCTGGCGATCGGCTTTCGCATTCCCTTCGACCCGGGCGAGGCGCAGGCGGCCGACGCGGCGCCGCTGCCGGAGGTCAACGCCTGGGTGGTGATCCGCCCCGACGATACGGTTGTCATACGCATCGCGCGATCCGAGATGGGACAGGGCACCCTGACCGGGCTCGCCCAGTTGGTGGCCGAGGAACTCGAGTGCAACTGGGCCAAGGTGAGCACCGAATTCCCCACCCCGGGCCAGAACGTGGCGCGCAATCGGGTCTGGCGCGAATTCGGCACCGGCGGCAGCCGCGGTATCCGCACTTCGCACGACTACGTGCGCCAGGGCGGCGCGGCGGCGAGAGTGATGCTGGTCCAGGCCGCGGCCAACGAATGGGGCGTCGCCGCCGCGGAGTGCAGCGTCGCCGAGGGCGTCATCACCCATCGGCCTTCCGGGCGCACCACGACCTACGGCAGGGTGGCCGGGGCAGCGGCGAAGCTCGATCCGCCCAAGGAAGTTGCGCTCAAGGATCCTAAGGACTGGAAGATCATCGGCAAGCCCCTCAAGCGCCTGGACACCGTGGACAAGGTGACCGGCAAGCTGGTCTATAGCATCGACACGCGTCTGCCCGGCATGCTGAATGCCGCCATTCGCGACTGCCCGGTCTTCGGCGGCAAGGTCAAGAGCTTCGACGCCGCCAAGGCCGAGCGCATGCCGGGAGTGAAGAAGGTGGTGCGCGTCGGCGATTCCGCCGTCGCGGTGGTCGCCGACACCTGGTGGCGGGCGAAGACCGCCCTCGAAGCCATTCCGATCCAGTGGGATGGCGGCGACAACGCCAAGGTCTCGAGCGCCTCGATCGCCGAGCTCCTAAGTGCCGGCCTCGACGCCCCGGAAGCTTTCGTGCACAACCAGCGCGGCGATGCCCAGGCGGCGATCGCCGGCGCGGCGAAGAAGCTCGAGGCGGTCTACAGCTATCCGTTCCAGAACCACGCCACCATGGAGCCGATGAACGCCACCGCGCGCTACACGGCGGATCGCTGCGAAGTCTGGTGCCCGACCCAGAACGGTGAGGCGGCTCTGGCGGCGACCGCCGAGGCCTCGGGCCTGCCGGTGGCCCGCTGCGACGTCTACAAGACGCTGCTCGGCGGCGGCTTCGGCCGGCGCGGCTTCACCGACTACGTGCGCCAGGCGGTCGCGATCGCCAAGGAGCTGCCGGGCACGCCGGTCAAGCTGATCTGGTCGCGCGAGGAGGACATGCTGCACGGCAAGTACCATCCGGTCATGCAGGCGCGTCTGCGCGGCGGACTCGATGCCCAGGGCAACTTGGTCGGCATGCACATCCGCCTCTCCGGCCAGTCGATCCTCGCCTCGGCACGGCCCGAGGCCCTCGACAAGGGTAAGGATCCGGTGGCCTTCCAGGGCTACTGGCCGAGCGGCGAGCATTCGCTGGAGTACACCATCCCCAACCTGCTGATCGACCACGCGATGCGCAACACCCACGTGCCGCCGGGATTCTGGCGCGGCGTGAACATCAACCAGAACGCCATCTTCCTGGAATGCTTCATGGACGAACTCGCCGAGGCGGCGGGCCAGGACGCGCTCGAATTCCGCCGCCAGCTGATGGCCGACCATCCCAAGGCGCTGGCGGTGCTGAACACCGTGGCCGACCAGGGCGGCTGGGGCAAGCCGGCGCCGCCGGGCGTGTACCGCGGGCTCGCCCATTTCCGCGCCTTCGCCAGCTATGTGGCGGCCTGCGCGGAAATCTCGGTCAGCGACGGCAAGAAGGTCAAGGTGCGGCGCATCGTCGCCGCCAGCGACATGGGCTATGCGGTCAATCCGGCCCAGATCGAGCGGCAGATCGCCGGCTCATTCGTGTTCGGCCTGTCCGCCTTGTTCCTGCAGGAATGCACGGTCAAGGACGGGCACATGGAGCAGGAAAACTTCAACGCCTACGACTCGATGCGCATCGCCCAAATGCCGCAGGTGGAGTCGCACATCGTCCCGAGCGGCGGCTTCTGGGGCGGTGTCGGCGAGCCGACCATCTGCGTCGCGGCGCCGGCCGTGCTGAACGCCCTGTACCGGGCCACCGGAAAACGCATCCGCTCCTTCCCGCTGAAGAATCACGGCTTCGAGATGGTCTGATCGATGCGGCCGGGCCTTATCGCGGCATTCCTGATCCTGGCCGCCGGCGACGTCGCGGCGGCGCCGGACTCGCTGCCCGATTCCCTCACCGGCACCGCGGGCGATGCCGCCCGCGGCAGGGCGATCGTCGTCAATCGCCAGGTCGGGATGTGCCTGCTCTGCCACGGCGGACCGTTCGCCGAGGAGAGCCAGCCGGGCGATCTCGCCCCCAGCCTGGCCGGCGCCGGCCAGCGCTGGACGACGGGGCAACTGCGCCTGCGCATCGCCGATCCCCGGCGCATCAACCCGGGAACGATCATGCCCGCCTACCTAAGGACGGAGGGGCTCTGGCGCGTCGCTCCTAAGTGGCGCAGAAAGTCGCTGCTGACGGCGGCGCAGATCGAGGACGTGGTCGCCTATCTGGCAACCCTGCAATGAGGCGCCGGCAGTTTCTCGCCGCCGGCGGCGGCGTCGCCGTCGCCCTCGCCATCGCTGCTCCCCCGGCCCGCGCCAACCCTGCCGAGGCGCAGCAGGCGATACGCCAGTTGGTCGGCGCGGCCCGCATCGAGCGGGGCCGGATAAGGCTCGACCTGCCGCCGCTGGTGGAGAACGGCAACGTCGTGCCGATCAGGGTCAGCGTGGACAGCCCGATGACCGCCGCCGACCACGTGAAGGCCATCTACCTGTTCGCCGAGAAGAACCCGCTGCCCGTCGTCGCGGTGTTCCGCTTCGGGCCGCGCGCCGGACGGGCCAGCGTCGAGGCGCGAATCCGGCTCGCCGACTCCCAATCGGTGACGGCGATCTGCGAAATGAGCGACGGTTCGTTCTGGTCCGACAGCGTCGACGCCGTGGTCACCCTCTCGGCCTGCGTGGAGACCTCGTGATGGCCAGGGCGCTGGTCAAGGTGCCGAAACAGGCGCGTCGGGGCGAGATCATCGAAATCAGGACGCTGATCTCGCATGTCATGGAGACCGGCTTTCGCCGCACCGAGACCGGCGCCTTGATCCCCCGCGACATCCTGCGGCTGTTCGTCTGCAGCTACAACGGCGAGGAGGTTTTCCGCGCCGAGATCCATCCGGCGATCGCGGCCAATCCTTACTTCGCTTTCACCGCGGTGGCGACGGAGACCGGCACCCTTACCTTCACCTGGTCGGGGGACAACAGTTTCGTTGCCACCGAGTCGGTGGAAATGTCCGTCTCCTGAGCCTCACGAGTGGCCCGCGCTGCTCTCGCCGCCTGGCTGTGCACCCTTGCGCTGGCGGCGTTCGGCGGCGACATCCCGCTCACCGAGCGACGCTCCGGCTACGCGCAGATGAGTCGCGAGACGCAGGCGATGCAGGACGACGACATGGCCAATCCCGGCATGCTCTGGGTGGCGGACGGCGAGGCACTGTGGAATCGCCCGTCCGGCCGCAGCGCCAAGGCCTGCGCCGACTGTCACGGCGATGCCGCAACGAGCATGAAAGGCGTGGCCGTCCGCTATCCTGCTGTCATCGCCGCCGCCGGGCGCCCGCTCGACCTCGAGCAGCGCATCAACCTCTGCCGAACCGGACATCAGCAGGCAGCGCCGTTCGCCTTCGAGAGCCGCGAACTGCTTGCCCTGACGGCTCACCTGGCGCGGCAGTCGCGCGGTCTGCCGATCGAGATTGCGAGCGACGACCGAACCCGGTCGTTCATCGAGGCGGGCCGTGCGATCTTCACCCGTCGCCAGGGCCAACTCGACATTGCCTGCAGCCAGTGCCACGACGACCATTGGGGCCGGCGTCTCGGCGGCAGCGTCATTCCCCAGGCCCACCCGACCGGCTATCCGCTCTACCGCCTCGAATGGCAGGGCCTGGGCTCCTTGCAGCGGCGCCTGCGCGGCTGCATGGCGAGTTTGCGCGCGCTCCCTTTCGACTACGGAGCAGTCGAACTGGTCGACCTCGAACTATTCCTGATGTGGCGCGCCCGGGGCATGACCTGGGAATCGCCGGCCGTGCGTCCGTAGCGAACTAAACGTCGTCGCTAACGGCATCGGCTTGTTCTTGTCGATCGTCCGGCTTAACGGTGTCGGCCTGAATGAACGACTCAAGCGCACCGGCCGTGCATGTCTGATGTTAGCTCCACTTAGACATCCACGGTGGAAAGGGTCGATCGCCGCGCGCGTGGAGCGCCGTCGACACAACACCGGCCGGCTTCGCCTGGCTGCCGGCCTTCCTGCGGCCGAGGAACGGGCGTCGGCCGAACGCTGCGGGCGTGACGCAATGCCGTGCGCGCTGCCGTTCTGGAGGAATACCATCATTTTGGTAATGGTCTCTTGGGAGCATGCGATGAGCGCTGAGGGCTTGCTGCAACTGCCGGCCTGGCTGCTCGGGGCGAACGGGCTGTGGCTGTGGTATCTGTGGTTCGGCTCCGGCGTCCTTGGCGCCATCTTCTTCGTCGCCTTTGCCTATTGGCTGATTCATCGTCTGCTCGGTCATCGCAAATGGCGCGGCACCTGGTACAGCGAACGCCAGTTCGCCGAGCTGGTGCAGATCCTATGGGAGGATCAATGCCGCGGTCATCGCGTCATGCGCCACGACGAAATCAAGCTGCTGCGCAAGTGGCAGACCGGCAGCGCCCAGGGTGTCGGCTTCGATCGGATCGCCGGCTACTATTGATTGGCTTGCGCAGAATAGGAGGCCTGGGATTCCGGGCCTCTTGTCTTGACGGCGCTGTCAGGCCGGCAAAAGTTCGAGGCGGCGCTCGACCTGTTCGACCCGTTTTTCGATGTGGTCGAGGCGGGTGTGGATGATGGCGATATCGTCGTGGATCAGGGCGATGTCTCGGCGCAGGCCTGCGACGTGACCCTCGAGGGACTGGATCCGCATCTTGATGTCGTCGAGCTGCTGGCGCGTGTCGTTGCGGAAGGCCGTGAGGTCATTCCGGAATCCCTTTAGGTGCTCGAGGATCAGGCTTTCTATGGTTTCGGTCATGGCGAGCCTCCTTGTGCGGCAGTCTAGCCGTTTTCCGTCGGTGCTGCAGCCGGGCGGTTTGCAGCATGAAGCATGGTTGGAAAGGCGTAGATGGCCCGGGCTTGGCCATCCATGCCTGGGGCGCAGGCCATTTGTTTGGCGAGGCCCAGGCAGGGTCCGAGCGGATTAGGAGTTGCATCCGTCATCCACGAGTCGTGATGACCGGGGAGGGGCGAATCGCCTCAGACCCGGCGGGCCACTCGGGTTGCTGCGACCGGCCGCAACCGTGCGTTGGGCGGACGCGAGACCTTGCCATGATGACAAGATAATGCAGCGGCGCGCCCTGGGTTAGGTCGGCGGCAGGGCGACCTGATCGCCGACGGACCATTGCCGACTGCCAAGGCCGCGCAACACCGTGACCTCCGGGTTCCGGCAATGACGACCTTCCCCAATCCGGGGCTTCGGATTCGGTCGGTCGGATCGCCGCCAACGTCGTTCCTCTGCCCGAGCGACCATCGCCTTCGCCGGCGCGCGTGGCTATTCGAACCGTTTGCGGTAATCTCGGGGTCATGATGATTCGCGCAATTCACACCGGGCAGCGGGGGCCGCATGCAAATGCTTGATTGGGCCGAGTACGCCAAGTTCTTTCTGGCGCTGCTGGTGATCGTCAATCCCCTGGGCGCCGTGCCGATGTTCGTCGTCATGACCACCCAGAGCAGCGGCGCGGAAAGAAGGCATATCGCCTTCGTCGCCAGCGTTGCAGTCGCCATCGTGCTGATGGTCGCCGCGATCGGCGGCCAGCCGCTGCTGGCCTTCTTCGGCATCACGATTGCGTCGTTCAAGGTCGGCGGCGCGATCCTGATCCTGCTGCTGGCGATTTCAATGATGCACGCCCGAACGACGGGCGAAAAGCAAACGCCGGAGGAGGCGATGGAAGCCGCCGACAAGGAGAGCATCGCCGTGGTTCCGCTGGCGATTCCGCTGCTCGCCGGCCCGGGCGCAATTTCAACGACCATCATTTACGCGACGGAACGGTCCTCCTTAGCTCACATCGGCGTCATCGTCGCCTGCTGCCTGTTGCTGTCCCTCACCACGTGGGGCGCGTTGCGGGCGGCGATTCCGGTGAGCCGCTGGCTGGGGAAGACCGGCATCAACATCGCGATGCGCATCATGGGGCTGCTCCTCGCCGCCGTTGCCGTCGAAATATTCGCCAGCGGCGTGCTGGTGCTGTTTCCCGGGCTGCGATAGCGAGGCGATCCGGGCCGCCGGCCTGCGCGCTGTCGCGACGCACGCGAGCCGGGCGTTTGCCTGTCGGCTGTTGGCCAGACTCGGACATCAGTGGTTACGCCCGCTAGCCGTCAGTGGCAAAATCTACGTAGCGGGCCTATGACCGTATCGCGGCAACCGCCCCAAAGGCAGCATCCGGCCAGAACCGGACCTTGCCCCCAATATCGATTGCAGACATTCCAGTGCTATGCGGTTATCCTTATGGTTTGGCGTGCCGCTTTTCTCGGTCTTTTAATGGCGCTGATTTATGGGTTCGTGTTAGGCTATTCCCATCTCCATGCGCCTCTGCGCCAATATGACACTCTGGAGTTATAGCGCAGTGCCCGGAGATAGGGCGCAAAACTGCTCCCTATAACAAAGTTGAACTAAACCGCTGGCGCGGTGGTGTCGAGCACAGAGGTTCTTTTCGCGTTTTCGTTTCCGTTATTCGTCTCGAGGCGCATTGTCATGAGCCATTGAGATCCTCGATCCTTGGTCGCGGGGGACTTCCCCGATTC